>Ga0307516_10001880_pt1 | contig 28723 bp, 39 predicted proteins | sample 19_EM_MG_FD_203310 | JGI IMG/M metagenome (GOLD analysis project Ga0307516, IMG submission 203310) | Populus trichocarpa ectomycorrhiza microbial communities from riparian zone in the Pacific Northwest, United States - 19_EM | ecosystem: Host-associated > Plants > Roots > Unclassified | place... | reverse complement strand
GAGAGAACGGCGGCGGACTTGATATCCTTTCGGTCACTTCCCTGTCCTTGGTGATCCAGATAAGCAAGCAGCTTCCGAACCATTTCCTACACGGTGATACAGCCATTGAGCGTCGGAACCCCGGGACAAGGGGTTATTTAGTCCACGCTCACCACTCGCCCCTCGAACCACGCACAGATCTCGTTGAACGGCTTGATCCACTGTACGCCCTTCTCCTTCTTATCGCCCAAGGCCTGGACCAGCTCCCCAACGCATCTTTCCAGCTGCATTCTCACTTGATCGTACAAGTCCCCAGAATCCTTCGTAGTGGAGACAATCGACCGGCATGCCGCAAAAACGGTTTCAAACGAGGAAGTCTGAGGCGGGGGAAGTACCGCTCCGAGAGACCGGGGTTTCGTGAGGTAGTGCCGGAGGAACCTAGTGATTAGGCTATGACATTCTGAGGTGTATTGGCCAACGAGGGGCGCAGGTTTATCTAGAATGGCGCAAACGTCGGAAGGAGTGCGGGGCAATGGGTTGGCGGGAACGTACACGGAGCACCCTCGATCCTCAATACAGTGGTGACGGCAGCATCTTCGTCCGCTGCGTCCCTCATAACCACATCACCATCCCCTCGTGTTGCACCGCTCATCTCCCTACCCGCCAACGGGGTCCCAGCCCCTCGCGATCTCGACGAACTCGCTGAGTCCGCATCCCACGCAAGTCTTGGAGTCTTTCGCGGATGGGGCGAGGACAGGAGTTTCTCGATACCCTTGTTCTTGGGTGTATTCACGATCTTCGGGTGGGCTGAGAACGCGTCTGAGGTCTCTGGCAAGCCGAGGAGGCAGTCATAGTAGAGTGCGGACATCCTTGAGGTTGGGTGATCGATCAGATCGCGGACGTGTGGGTCGATCCGTGCTGGCATGGCCAATCGGCCACCATAATCAAAGGTAAAGTAAATTATACATTATGCTCCACTTTAATGGGGTATGTACAAGAGCAATGATAAAATACACCTCAACCTGCAGCACACTTAGTTACAGAAGATGGACCCGATCCACACGCCTTGGTACGGGCCCAAGTGGTCGAGGATGTTGCTCACGACGAGATTGGGCACCTCGTTAATGGTGCAACCAGACTCAGTGTTATCGTTACCGCTGCACGAGTTCCATCGGACCCCCCCAACAATGTGGATTTCACCAGCGACATGGCTGAAGCCGAGTCCTCGACCAGGGACAATGGGAATGGGATCCGAATCGTGGTTGATCCGCCCGAAGTTATTCACCTGTGTGTCCGAGATTAGTCAGGTGCCCAAGAGGATAATTGACAATCGAGAGCGCCGTACCTTCGAGTTGAAGTAGTCAGCGTAGGCGGATACACCGACCCTCGGAGTTCCGTAGGTGACGCCCCTCACGGCAATGTTGGACGGAAGGTTTAATCGCAAGAAGAGGGTGTCGAGCTCGGCAAGAGCTCCCCCGAGGGAGTGTCCAACCTGGATAAAACGGGGTCAGCGCCAGCTACCCAAAGAAAAAACGCAGGAGAAACTCACGGCGATAACGGAAGTGGCACCCTTGGAACTGATCAAGCCCCTAACCTCCCCAAGGACGGTGTTCGCAGTTGCCTTGTGTGCGTCTCTGAACCCTTGATGTACCTGAGCATTACTCGGAGCCCCAGGGAACAACGAGGTATCAAGGGAAGCCTTGTTGATGGTCAAATCCGTAAGGACGGACAAACTGGAACGAAACAGAGATGAACCGATGAACCAACAATTCAGCTCCGCATTTCCGGTCGGCATCTGGAGGATGACTTACAACTGGGTCGGATCGGTTCCCTGGTGTGAAACGACCACGGCCCCTTGTGCTGGCCAGTATCCAACATAGACTGGGGTCCAAACATTCGGTCAGGTCCGAAAACGTGAGGATGGGGCACGGAGGAACGCACAGTAGGGGACATCAGCGCCATTGCCTCCGGTCAATGTTGGTTGGAAGTCGGAATTAGCGTTGCAGGCGCCTAAAGTCATCATTTGGTCTCATCAGTCAATACCCAAGTGGGGGTAAACCACCAAGCACTCACCCCCGCAAGTCCAGGTTCCGACCTTTGCTGGGTCACAGTACGCGGCCCTCGCAAATTGCGTGAATGGAGTGTAGCTCGAGATATCCGCACTCGAGAGGGCGGTCACGGCTCTAGGAACAAGACCCCTCTCAACCTTGATGTTCTCGGGAACCGGAGAAGCCCAAGCCAATGGGAAAACCATGCTTGTTAGGAGCAAGAACCTCGGGGCTGTCGAAAAAAAGAGAGAGAACATTTCCTGGGAGCTGAACGCGAACTTGAGGCCAGAGAACGTAGAACCGAAGCCCTGGGGTCAACTTGGCGAGTCTGAGGTGTTTTTAAACCCCCCCCACTCAAAGCACTACAGGGAAGCCAACGGACGCCGCATGGTAGACGGTGGACCCCAAACCCCATGAACTCCACGAATAAGAGAGCGGAAATCAGATACTGTGATGTTCCGAGCTGCTCGAATAGCACCCGCAACCCAAACAGAGGAATGAAGGAAAGCCAAATGACAGCAGCGGGCCAGGATTGGGTTGGGGGTTGCGAACGCAAATCAGGGGGGGGTCAGGGGCACGAGCGAGTCCCACATGGCGCAGAAGGCTCTCCCAGGCCACTTGATCAGACGACCCACCTTCGTCAGACATCACATCGGAAGGTCGAAGACCCCAACACTTCGGTAAAGTCGCAGAGATGGTCAAGCAACTGCGGGGAAAAGGCGACGCGAGACTGGCCGGGCATCACACCCTATCCCCGCAATGAATGTGAGGGTAGAGACGCGCCTTGATTCAATAAGAGACTCGTGGCACACATGAACTTGGAAGGCGGCGTGCCCGGACTGCCCGGTTCGATTGTGGGTGAGTTTGGTGGACAACTGCGTCGGGTCAGCGTCACCGGGTCCCATGACGAGCGGCGGCGGGAGGCGTCACGGGAATCCACACCCCCAGATGCGCCCTACACGTCAAGGATTCGAGCTGGCCAGGGTGGGACACAGTTGTAACGAGTTCTCATCCAGATGAGTCATCATGGACGCGAATTATGCAGCGCGTGTGCCATGCACTTCAGCCATTTTATCACATGCACCAGCAGACGCCCGTCATCCAAGCCTTTCACCCATAAACGTCCAACTTGAATTGAGTTTGCGAGGGAGAAGGTACACGGGAGTACAAATGCAGCATGCCAAATGGGTAGCAATAGGACGAGGTTTCAGATTCCAGCACCCCCGGTGACCTCCAGTGTGTGACCGGAAACAAATGAAGCAAGAGACGATGCAAGGCTGGCCACCTCCTTGTCAGAAACAAAAGCGACCGTTAAGATAGGCAGGCGACTTACAACAGCATTCCGTTCGCGGCCTCGTCAGGTGAGGCACCTCTTGAAAGTGGGATCAGAGGGTAAGCCTTGGGTCCGGGTTGGTTGGCGCCGGCACCAGCTCCCGGGATACCCAGGGCAACCTTCTTGCCATCAATCTCGATGGTAGCACCGTCTTCCTTCGACTGGGTCAACCTGTTCAAAGCGTCAGAGACATGTAACCTGCATTTTCATCGGAAAGAGACCTTGTGTGGACGAGACCGAAGGCGATGGTATTGGCACGAACACCGAAAGGACCCCACTCCTTGGCAAGGGTTTTGGTAAGACCGATAACTGCAGACTTGGCGGCGGCGTAGTTGGCTTGCCCAACGTTTCCGTGAAGACCAGAGGTCGAGGAAACGTTGACGATGGAACGGTTCTCAGTGTTACCCTAATTCAATATGAGCGCCACAGCGGATGCATGGGGGTGGGTGGCACGTACCTTGATACGCATGTAGGGTGCAGCGGCGCGGATGAGTCTGAATGGAGCGCGGACGTGAATCTTCTGGATGATGTCCCAAGCGTCATCCGGGAGAGTGTGAAGCATCTTGTCGTATGTGAAGCCAGCTGCAAACGACCGTCAACATCCGCAGACCGCGAACCGACACTTGAGGGTTAAGGGTACAAACCGTTGTTTACGATGTGGTTGAGCTTCCCGTACTTTGAGATCGTAGCGTCGAGAATCCTCTTTGGGAAGTCATCAGAACCGACGTCCCCACCGACGGCGATAGCATCCCCTCCAAATCCTTTTATCTCCTCAACGACAAGTTGGGCTTTCTTTTCGTCGAGGCTGCAGAGACTAACGTGTCAGTGGGACCTGATAACGGAGAGAAACGAGGTAAATGCACTCGCTGACTACAACCTTTGCACCCTCCTTGGCAAAGATGATAGCGGCACTCCTCCCGATTCCCTACGGCAGACAGTCGCGTCGGCTCATGCGGAAGGAATGTTCGGAAGAGAGGCCGACGAACCTGAGCAGCACCTAGACCACACACACCATAAGTCACCCGATGCCACCCACCGGGTCCCCGAGAACTCACCAGTTATGATAGCAACCTCTCCAGACAGCAAACCTCGCGAGTGAGTGTTGGACAGATGTCCAGAGATCTGTGCGAGTCGTTGGCTCATCGTCGTCGTCGTCGTCGTCGGGCGGATAAACTTCGCCAGTCGGTGCTCGGGGTTCCGGCCTTTGTTGGCGCTAGGCAGCCGGCAACCGCCCGAAGCCCGATCCAGGGGAACCGGTCACCGGTCACCGGTGTTGCAGCCGACCCACACGAGAATCAGAAAACAACCGCATGCATATGTACAAGTCAGAACAGAATAAGTTACACATGATACAAACATGATAATTGTGGAAATCCGGAACATGAACCTTGCTATCGAGTAGGAAGGGAACAATTGTGGCAATTACACCGCACCTGGCGGAGTGGTTGGACTAATACTGTGTCATCATCTCGTCGTCTAAATCGTCGTCCCTGGATGCATCGCCTGGATGGTCAGTTGTGGTCACCGGCAGGACACCGTTTACCACTCCCAGTTTATACGGCTCCTTCCAAGGTGACCCAGACAGAATCGCTGTACTCTCCACTCCCTCCACCAACACGTCCCTGAGAGGCGCCCCGTGCTTCTGCCTCAAATTCATCATTTCCATCACCTCATCTGTGCTCAGCGGAGATTCGATGTTACTCAACACAACCTCCTTCAACCTTGGACACATGACCACGATCTTCTTCATTTGGGGTGCGTCTCCTTCCACATTCGCATCTGACCTCGCGGCTTCCGTCCAAGGCCAGGTCGGCATGGCATCCGGTACTAACGCACTGATGATCATGGAAGCGCGAGCGTTGACGATCGTGAGAGTCTCGAGTGACGGTAAGACGAAGAAGAAGGCCTTCCACTCGATGAGGTCCTGACCAGGCGGTGAGAAGGGGTCGGGATCAAACGCCTTGATTGTAACCGTCTTGACGCCTCTCAGATCCAACGGTTGGAGTAGTGCGTTAAGGATAGCGATGGCGGAGGCGATAGACCGGTAGGTCGGATTGTACGGGCGATAGATACGGAACGGTGGGACGTTTTCCGTACCAGACACCGCCGTAACCTGGATTATGGATTTCAATCTCGAAGCCGGTTGGGTGTTCCATTCGCTAATTTGGAGTTCTTGGAGGTTGTTCATTTGTGGGAATGAGCTGATATTAGGTGGGAAAACCGCTGCGCCTTTGTGTGTCCTCGTGAGCATGTCTATCGCCAGAGAAACGCTCGTCGATAAAGAAAAGTAGAACATGTTCGCGGGTGAAGGTGATTCGAGCCGCAAGTGGATATCGCCGTCGAGTGGTATAGGAGTGGGTTGTGAGATCTGCGGTGATACACCAACACAACGCAGGGTAAGTTGCTTGAGGTTGGGGCATCGACCGACTGCAAGGGCCAGTTGATGTTGTTGTTCTTTGTTCATGGGGGCGTGGAGGAAGATGAATCTGAGGGTCTTTCCGACAGCCTCAGGCCAAAGCATCCAACAATGCAGGCGCTCCAATTTTTGGTGGTCCACAGAGAACATGGGGGGGAATGCGATTGGACCATGCTGGCCGGTCGAACCGAATCGTCCCAGCCGTAGGGTCTTCAACTGTGGCGCCGGCGTCGAAAAGGCCGCGGATACCTGGTCCAGGCTCTCCTTGTGGATCGTCCGTATGCGCACATATCGGAAACGGTGCACGTGTTTGGCCAACGTGTCCAGGCGGAGGATCTTGTGGACGGGAAGGGCCTGGGCCCTCGTTGAGACGGTGACGTCGAGTGGTGCCTGTTTAGAACGGTGAAGGACGAGCTTGAGCCCCCCGAGCAGCTCCTCCTCGTTGGGCATGTCGAGGTCGAGTTCGATGGTCGACCACAAGCGAGGGACAGAGATCGCGACGTCTCGCCAAACACGGCAAACAGACATCACACGCATCCATGTGTTGTCGTTCAGGGAGTCGCGGACCTCGAAGAAAATTTCTGCGAGAACCTCGTTTGGCAGCCGGAAGATGGGCCTGTACTGGTTCTGAGAGGTGCGGACGGAGGAGGCGATCTGAGTTAGATCGGTTTGGAGGGTAGTGACAAGGGCGGCGGCCAACTCTGCCTGTAAAACATCCTCAGTGGCGGATACAGAACACCAAAGACGACAATGAACCTGTTCTGAGCCAGATGTGAAGGACAATTGCCGCAAGGACTGAGTTGTAAGGATCATCCTCGACAACACCTCGCTTCGCGATTGCTGGTTACTACACATAATCTGTGACAATAAGAGATCAGGGCAACTCAGGAGGTTAGCGAGAGCGTTAGATGACCTACGAACGGTTCAACAAGCAGGGGTGGCCCGCGGCATGAAAGATCGTTATGAGGGAGGTGGGGGAAGGAGACGGTGATCGCCCGGAAGATTCCGAATCTCTATGGCCTTCTTCCACCCGGCACTCTGGTGGGGAAACTCGCTCGTGAGACCACTCTGGATGGTCGAGGCCATGAGCCCAGCGGTCTACCGAACCGAAGCTCAACAATTAGGACGCAAGTCGCTCTCCGTGCGAGAGCTCTCCGACCAACGGCCCAGTTCTGTATCCAACGGAGGTGTTGCCCCGCGCATGGGTATTCGAAAATCCACCAACCTTCTCATCAGACCAAACAAGGTCCTTCTCTCCTCGATTGCAAAGACGTGTGATTACAAACAACTGCCTGCGCAACAGAAGTGCTTCCACTGAGACAACAGCGCATACACTTACGCCTTGACCGCGGAGTTCGTCACGTAAGACTCAGGTGTTGGACCCCCCCTGCGAATCGTAGGTGCGTGAGGTGTTGAACCTGTGGATCTGCCCAGGCGAACAAGTGTGAGAAAAGCCGCTGACGAGATGACGGAGGCAAATTCTCGCCGTCCGGAAGATTCCGAACTCCGACGATCCCTTTCCGTGCCCCGCCACACGGGTTATCACCCAGCGATGCTCTCGTCCACGAACTCTCCCGTATTGGTTTGCTACCGGCGGGCTCTAAACTCTCACTACCGCACAGCTTACCGGCAGGGATGTAGCATAGGGTGGAGATCGATGGCGACCGTGGTCAATGGGCACCCGCCACACCCTGGCCCAACGGCGGACCTCGACTCACACCTCATCGCTGCCCTTTGTTGGTCAAGCCAGAATGGGGCAACCCTCAGTGGCCTATCCCACGAGTTTAACACCAATTCCGGCCGTGTCCTGGACGTGTCTCTTCCCTATGAATCCACGCCCCCATTGTCAAGGCGGCTGACGTTTGACAGGGCGGACTCGGGTAAGACCGACAATGGAATTGTAATGGTTGCCCACTGCATGAGTCCGAAGGACGATTTCAATCCTCAGAAATCGAAAGTCAAGCTATCATCTGGGTTCGCGATTGGGGACGGGCTGATCGTGACGTGCGCTCACGCATTCGAGGAGGTGAGCCCACCAGCGATCCGATCCGATAAGCTTACCGGGAACTGGAATGGTTCGCCTAGGTCCTGAGGTCCTCGTCGTTCGAACAAATAGACAAAGCGCTCTCTGGGTCTTTCGTTGTTTCCGGCAGAGCGGGTTCACAGCGCGGGTACGACATTTATCCCGTCAAGAGCATCCCGTCGTGCGTACCCCGTTCCGATGTACTACTACTCGAAGTCCTCCAGCCCGACGCCAAGCTGGACCTCCCCAAGCTGAGGTCTCTGCCAATCTCACCATATCCGGTGCATAAGGACACAAAGGTTCGAGCCCATTTCGTGGCGGACAGCCGGGGGCCTCTCCTCTCCTTGGGGCACCACAATTGGGCACCATGGATGGGAAGTGCTGGAGTTTACCGAGCCTGGGCGGAATGTATGGTGCGGGGTTACCGAGATTTTACCGGAAGAGAGACCCACGTGGGTCCACCCAGTTACGTTTCCTGAGCTTCACTCACGCAGATCACTCAGCCCGGGACTTATGACGCCCTGAATCATATGATGTTCACGCCGCTCCCCACATCAGGGTCTTCCGGTGGACCAATCGTGGACGAGGATACAGGTACTGTGGTCGGGATGGTTTTGGGATCGCAGATGGATGGGAGCAGAGTAGACGGTATGCGTGGGTGGGGTGTACCCGCGGAAGCCATCTTTGAGGTAGGTTGTGTCCGTCTCAATCCCGTATCTGACAGATGCCAGCCATTCGTCCAGATGTTTAGCCTTCCCGGTCTAGAGGGGAAAAAGTAATCGTGTTTCTCCTGGAGTGATGCGAGGTTTTGGTTCCATAATCCCCTCTGTATGAACGCGACAGCCCCGCGTTGTATGTCAGCTGCCCGAATTTTGACGCGGTGCTTGCGGGATACTCACGGTGCCAACGTCCATGCAACCGTCGCCTGGTGCGTGCCTATTGAGCCTGGTCCCCACATCACCCATGGCACGTGTTGAGATGGCGAGCCCGCCCTCGTCGTCTGAGTGTTCCGGTGTCACCGACTTTTCAACATCTGATGAAGACGGGTAATAGTACATCTTTATTTCTGTAACAACTTCAAGAACAAACCGCTTTTCCTTACACCACACATCTGCATACAGACTACAACTTGAAAGGGGTCTTTTCGTACTTGACTTTTGCGGAGGCAGCGTCATCCACGAACCAATACAATTGTCCGTGCTGAGTTGGTTGCACCCGAGAAGCAGGGAGAGAGTTCTTTGCAGGATCGTCCATGATCTCGGCAAGAATCTCCTGCTTCCCTTCTCCCGTAGCCACGAACGCGACTTTACACGCGTGGTTAATGACCGGATATGTGAGCGTAATCCTCTTCGGTGGCGGTTTTGGCGAATCGTCCAGGTAGGCGACCCATCGGTCCTCTTCGGCCAACAGCGGGTGGTCTGGGAACAACGAAGCCGTGTGCCCGTCCGGCCCAAGGCCGAGCAAGATGAGGTCGAAGACCGGGAACCGTGCAGAGTGCTTCATCGCGAACTCCTGGATCAACTGCCTCTCGTACGAGTCGGAGAGTTCGTCGAGGTCGTCGAGGAGGGTGGGGTCGATGTGATGGATGTTTTCGGACGGTATATCGACTTTGGAGAAGAGGACATCCTTGCAGAGTGCATGGTTGGAGTCTGGATGCTCGAGAGGCACAGCTCGCTCGTCGGCGTAGAAAACGTGCCTGCAAACCCGTTCAGCGCCCAACTATGGTCTTGGAGTTCGCGCCGTATCCATACCATTTGTCCCACCTGATTCCGGGTTTTCCGATAAGCCCTCCAAGCAGCTTCGGGAGGGATCCTCCGGACAGAGCGATCGTAAACCGACCCTTTTTCCCCAAAGCATCCTTCTGGGTTTTGAGAATGAAGTCCGCGAGAGCCTCGACGAGCTCAGCGCTGGATGCGAAAGAGTTGAATACCGGGGGAAAGGAAGTGTGAGGCATGTTTGGATGGAGGCAGGCTGACGTTGTTGTTCGGTTGTGTCATGGGATCGGTCCGGCGAACGGTGACGAAGATAAGCCGAGAAATCCGGGCCAAATCCCCACAAATATTCCCCACCACCGGATCTTCGACGTGGGTGCCAGCCAGGAGACGGAGCTTGAGAGAACGAGATGACATCCTTATTTTCCCCATTTTTGTTCCTGCCCACGCCGTTTTACGCGGGATTTGTCGGGGCGCAGCAGCCGGAGCGCGGAACACATACTTAAAGCCTGCATACATTGAGTCACCCCAGATCGCCCCCAACCTTCCCCACATCACCTATGTCCCTCCGCTTTTCACGCCCTCAGACCCTGTTGAGGGCCCTGCCATCTCCCTCCCTCAAGCGGGGTTTATCGGGGACCACACTCCGGACACGGAACGCGTCGCACCTCGAACAAACACAGCTCTTATGTGGTCATGTCCGAAGGTTCAAGTCGACGAACGCCGATGCACAGAAGGCTGTTCATGGCTCGGCGGCCGTGGAACACGCACCTCTCGCCGACATCGAGGTCAGGTTCAGTTTGGTCCCGGTAACGATTCACTGACCCCCCCCCCGCTGTAGCCAGCCAATTTGGAGATTTACCTGAGGGAAGATCCGAAAACCCCCCCGGAAGTCTCAAAACTAGTATTTGGAGAAACTTTCGTGAGTTCTACGCTTCTGAATCTTGTCCGGCGATAACGCTTACAACCCGCTTTCAGACGGACCACATCTTGACCATCCCATGGAAGGCTGTTTCTGGCTGGGGGACCCCGAGGGTTGTTCCGTGTATGCAGATCCACTCTTCCTGGTGGTAAAAAACAGTCTAATCAACCCTGCATAGACGGTCCGCTTGCCCTTGAACCCTCCTCGACTGTACTACACTATGCACAGACACTTTTCGAGGGTATGAAGGCGTATCGAGACGAAAACGGTAAAGTAACGCTCTTCCGACCTGACATGAATATGAAGCGTATGAACGCGAGCGCCTCCCGGCTCGCTCTCCCGGTAACTGGTTCCGTTAAGCGCAACTTGGACCTTTGTTGACGTTGACCCATCCCTCGGAAGACATTCAACGGAGATGCCCTCCTCGCTCTCATCAAGGAGCTCGTGAAAGTTGATAAACATTGGATTCCAAAGGAACCAGGCCATAGTTTATACATTCGACCAGTTTTGAGTACGTGGCTTGAGACTTGTCTTCCGTGGGTGCCTATATGCTGATCCTGTGCCATTCAGTTGGGACTCAGAGGGCGCTTCGAGTCACACCTCCAAATGAGGCCCTGCTCTTTGTCGTTTGTGCCCCCGTCGGCCCCTACTATCCGAAGGGATTTAAACCTGTCGCGTTGCAAGCAACGACCGAATTCATTCGGGCTGCCCCAGGAGGTAGGCACTCCAATCAACGACATATGCCCTTCGACGTTGTCATTAATCCATTCGATATTTTCTGGTGACGTCTGTTAGGCACTGGAGCGTATAAGCTCGGTGCAAACTATGCCCCAGGCGTCATGCCCCAGAAGAAGGCCGCCAAAGAAGGTTATGCTCAAAACCTCTGGCTACACGGCGAAGAGCATCACCTCACTGAGGTTGGAACGATGAATCTCTTCGTCGTCTTCAAGCGAGGAAATAGTAAGGGTCGGGTGTACTCTCGAGGATTCTGAACTGGCTAACCTTTCGAGCCAGCCACCACCCTGGTCACCCCTCCTCTTGACGGAATGATCCTCCCAGGTGTGACTCGCGACTCCGTCTTGACCCTTGCGAGGGACCACGCCTCTGGGAAACGCCCCATACCCAACCTCCCATCCAACTTGGTTATCGAGGAGCGAGGCGTGACTATGGCCGAGATCAAGTCTTCCGTACAGAAGGGAGAACTCGTTGAGTTTTTTGGAACCGGAACCGCCGCCGTAATCTCCCCGGTAGATAGGATCGGTTATCTTGGCGAAGATATCGAGATTCCCGTCGGGGAAGGTGGCATGGGACCCGTCTCGAGGCCGTGCTGGGAGCGGCTGGTGGGCATCCAGAAGGGCACGATTGAAAGTGATTGGAGCGTCGTCGTGTGTGAGTAGGGTTGGCTGGGGTTGGGGCGGTCGACCCACCGGGTGGTCGGATCATAGACAGTGCGCATCTCCTTATCCAAGTTTAGTATACCCAATGACCTAACACGTTGACCGTGAATTCCACTGTCCGTGTTCGATGTCAAGAGAAAAATGCCACCCTCCGTTGTCCCTCGGCCGGCGGGAGGGCAGGTTCGATGGGCGGATAACGGAACGTCCACTGCGACGAAGTCGAGTGCCGGGTCGCGGTCGTTCAGGCCCGGGCACGATCAGATCGTCTTTGTCCTGCTTCACGGTCAACCTTCTATTGGTTCCGCCCTGCCGTCAATGGGAACCACGTCCAGGTAATTTGGACAATACGGAATACCGTGGGCTCTGCGGTTTAAGCCCATACCAGTGGAAAGGCGTATGGCGGTCTATTCCCAACAATTCCAACCGCGACCGCGACTTTTCGATCCAAACCGTCACCGCGGCGAACATCAAATTGCTCGCATGTTGTTGGCGCCCTGAGAAGCCTGGCCTATCGCAAGGCCTTCCCGTTGGATATCCCCTTCCGTCCTTGATATCTGACCAATGTGATTCCAGGAATTATTTGCATTTCCTCCCTCCCGTTTCCATTTTTAGAACGAGACGAACGACTCATCTGGTCACTTTGCCGGCTCGTCGATTCCATTTCTCGTAGATCCCCCTGGTATGCATCCTGCCGTGCGTTCTCTGACCCGTTCCCGCGGGAGGTGGCTACGTTGGTTTGGGGGTACAGCGATGAATTTCGTAGGTTCTGAGGATCCCACGCTATGCCATTGGACCTAACAAACCGCTCCATAGACCCCGAGCCCAGAGATGACAAATAATCGCCGTGGGGTTCTGCTTTGTTTCTCCCCAGCCCCGCGCGTTACGCTGTCGGCTATCAACGGTGTCTTCGCGTCTCCCACCCACGGTACGCCGTACAGTGGAGCCGAATTAGCAGATTTTGTAATGTCGCCGCGGAAAGTCGCGAGGCAAGGGTTCGCTTGGGACTCCGCCGTGATATTGTCGCTGTGGGTGAATTGAGGAACCAAATCCCTGTCTCTGGGCAATCTCCTCCTCCGTTCTTGCAAATTTTTGGATATGGTTTAGAGGGTGGCCGGTCAGGTCGATGGGAATCCCCGTGCGGAGCGACTCGCATTTACAGGCTGGACGAGGGAACCCACGCCGCCACGGGCACTCCTTTGATGCAGTTGGAAATTCTCACCCTTGCATTCTCACTCCTACTCGTTCTCGCATTCAAAATAAATTTGACAATGCACCACAGGGCTTGGTGAAATCCGAAGGCCTATCTTCGCGAAGCTTCGCCACTCTGATGAGTTTGTGACGCGGTACCCTCCCCTTCATTGTCCATCGGATATCGATGTGGTCTGACAAACTCCAGGCAGCTAATTCTAATCTTTTTTTTTAAATTCCTCCTTTCGCAGGGCGTGGGTTGGAAATAACGCGAGCCTGGTTCCCTCCACTGGATAAAAGCCGGGTGTTTCGTCCACTGTTGGTCTCCCCATCGGCTCTGCTGCTTCTCGTACGCTATCCTCCACCAGAACCACTCCCCCCCGATCTTATGGCTTACTACCCCGGCTCCGTTTATACCTACTCAATTTCGTCTGGCTGGGACTACGGCACCCAGGTTTGTCTTTGGTATCACTCGTCTCCGCCCTCCCGACGTGAACACTCCGTATCTTGACAGGCCGGATCCTCCGCATCCCCGCACACCCAGGGAACTTCCCACACTGAAGAGCCCTCCCTCTTCGGTTCACCGATACACGCGGACGTGAGTGTCCAAGTTGCATCCAATGTTTGATTTTCCCGTGCTTACACCTCTACACTAGCCCTACAATATCCCCATCAGTAGATATTCCACGCTCGCCGGTGCCGTAACGCCAGTGAACCCCACCCCACAAGAGGGTGGAGTACTATTCAGGCCCGCACCCCAACAGGTGCAGCACCAACTGCCGCAGCCGGTTCCGTTCTTACCTGCCGGGCCGGCTCTGTTTCAGCCGAGTCAGCGGGCGCAACAAGTTAACCCCCCACTGGTTACGCCGTCCCATCAGGGGGCACAAACGCAGCCCGCGGCCCCGCAACTCGCCCCCAAGTACGTCTCACCCCAAATTACCTTTGTCGGATTTGTGACTGAATAACGGTGACCCCACCAGCCAACCACGACGAGCCTACATCCTCACACCACCCCCCACTAGGCAACGCCGACAGCCAGCAGGCACGATTAAGTACTGTGGGGTCGGCGGGTGCGAGTATTCGACTACAGGGAGTGGGAAAACGCTCGGTCGACACCGGGCGAAGCATTTCCCTGGGCAGGTGGGGGTGGCGTGTCCACACTGCGATGAGTATTTCCCCAGGTCCTGCTTGTGTGGGAAGCACTTAAAAGCGTGTAACCCGAGGCTCTGGGAGGCAATAGCCGCGATAAAAGGGACCCAGGATTCTTGGGGGAAAAGGTTCGGGCAGGACCTGGTCCGCGGGAGTCGTGTAGACCGCTCATGAACTCCAGATCGGGGGAATCCCGTCGAGAAGCGTTGAGTCGGTGTCTGGCTCGTACGGCCATCCGAGGGATGGTGGTGCCCGAATCGGTCCTGAACCCATCTGGAGGTGGTGTGCGCGGTGGAGCCGGAATCAGTTATTTACGACCGGGACGGAGATGCTCCATGATTTTTCCTTCACGAGTAGCTCGAGTTCTCCTGTGGTAATAACACACACACACACAGCCCACGCCTTGAGTAGCAAACACGTCGTTGTAAAAGCCTTGTCTGGGAGCTTCCAGTTTCTTTTTTAATCGTAGCACGGCATCACGGTGACGCGATAGACTTTCAACCGGTTCAGTACAAGCCTGGTGAAAGAAAGTGAAGTACCACTTTTTCTTCCACTTCAATGCCAACCAGGATTTGGCGATAGTTCCCATCACCTGTTGAGGGCTCTTGGTCCGACTGGTACATCCAGGACAAGCGCTGGCGAGCATAGGTAAAATGCCCTTTTCACCACTTATCGACAGAACCGTGGTCGATGCCAAGGGTTTGGTTGAAGGAAGCTTCGATCCGGTGAAGCGTTTGTTTGGGGGTTACGGGAGCGGTTGAAGAGGAGGACACGGATGCGGTGAGAGATGGGAGGGATTAGGGAGCAATGGATATCACGGGGTCTTTCACCTTCCGGTGTGGGTTCGTGGGCAGCATTCTCCGCGGGGAAGTCGAGCACCCGAGTGTGAGATTGCAATGCGATTAGAACGGACTCTGCCGAGGTAATGCCGCATCCGCTACGAGTCGTGAGGGCTGAGCACGAAACGGCGCAAGAATCTCTGGCGACTCAGGCAATCGCTCAGACTGACTCGAGTCGCCCCCTTGGGTCCGTACGTGGTCAACCCGTCCGGAGATTCGAGTGGTTCCAGTCGTCAGACCCGACCAGGTCCCGATACCACATCCGGTGATGCGGTCGGTTAGAGTCCGGCCCGTTCGATTCCCACGATTTTCTTTTTCTGGATGTTGATCTGTGCCTGCAGTCACGTTCATTGAAAACCTGTGCTGCGTCTCGGACTGGGATGACGCCTGGCTAGGGATGCGAATCAGCGCCAAACGCCGGCCTATGCTTGTTCGGATTCGCTACGCGTACAAGAGGCGAGGTTCGGGTTCGCCACGCCTGCCCAGGACCTCGCGGACGGCGCTGGGTTCTGGTGATATCTGGGTGACTCATGGGACGTCTAACGAATGAAATCTGGCTGTGCACCTGCCAACAACAATATCTTCGCACGGTCTTTCTCCCTGCCAATTATGAAGTCGTACTGACACAGAGCGCGCGGCCATCAAATAGCAACCGCTCGACCATGACTTACACGTCGTGCTTGGACATTCCACAGCCCTATTGTAACGTTGTCGGGATCCTGGAACGATTCGTGGCATCCCTTTCAACTTTCCTGATATCGGGAACATCTCTATCGCCTCCCACCATCGTCCTATGACCCCCCGTCCTTCCGAGAGTAGTTGGAAGCCCCCTCCCATCGATCGGATTCTGTGCAGCCTCGACGGTATTTATGCCTCTGGGGTGTTTTGGAGGGTTGTTTCGCCCCAGTTACTTGAGAGTCAGTCTCGGTTGATGACAGCGATCGCGTCGATGGTGGAGAAGCTGAAGGCCGCCCTCCACCCTCGCGACTTGTCATCGCCAGAAAGCCGTCCCCGGAAGTACGCGCCATACTCTAATCGTAAAAGCCTTTCGTTCACCTGGCCCCACAGATTCTTCCTCCCATCCCCATCTTCACAAGAGGAGCACGACTCCCTCGTCACACGACACCGGCGCGAAAGGCGCCTCTACACCGAGGCAGTCAAGAGGGTCCAGAGGGGATCGACTCTCACTCTTGAACCCACAGCCGCGAATATTCTCCGCGTGTACAACCAATTAACCGCGAGTTTAGAGTTTTGGGAGGATGCCAAGTCTTGGTATGGAATGACCTGGTGGAGGAAACCACGCCTTGATTTCCCCTGGGCACCTCCGAGGCCGTCGTCCCAAACCCTATACTGCGATCCTCCCGGGCGACCACTTTTGACCACACCGAATGGTCCCCAGCGGGCGGTGACTTTCGGCGAAGACGAAAAAGACTCTTCACCTCAAGCACCGGCTCTCATCCGAGTGCCACGGTGCTCAACGGCTGCCCGTTCTGAACTCCTCACGGTCCGTGCTTTCCGATCCAGAACCAAATTGATATCAGTGTAATATTCAAACCCAATGTACCCTGTACTGCCTATCTACTGTCTCTGTTATGTCCCTTCACTAGAACTCGGCTTTGTACCATCTTTACTTTGTAAGTTAGTATCCTCACAATGGGCCGCCGCCGCTTAGCCTGCTTCTGACGTTTGCCGGTGATTCGCTTCCGAGGTCCCTCCACTCTTATTCTAGACGCGGACTTGGTTTGTTCGTGGACACGACGCCCTTTGTCACGACAGACGCATCCCCCGGCATCGCGTTCTGCGTGTGCAACTGTGGCCCAGGGTAGGAGGGATGGACGAGGTTGATGGTTCCAGAAACAGAACTATGGAGGGAGGGCGCACATGAACGTTACACGAGACCCTAGCATGTCCGCCTGAGTTAGCATACGGATGCGCATCATTGTTGGATAGGACTCACGAGCAACCGCCCCAATATTCGTCTCCAGTAATATCTCCTTAAGTTCCCTGTACTGATCTTTCATCATCCGGAAATTGCGCTCCCCCGGATTCGGATTGTGCTGCTGGAGGTATTCTAACCCACGATCCAACTGCGCCAGAACGCGATCCAGGTGTTGGATGAGTTCTGCCCGGTGGCAACCATCCCCGACCCCGCCGAAATCCTCGCGTATTGAGGCACGCGACTCGTCGAAACCACCGGATGCGAGGTAGTCCCACTCTGACCAGACAAGAAGGAAGTAAGATTTGATTATTTTGATGTTCCCGAGTCCCCGAACCGCCTTGGCGACATGCAGGTGAGCTCCAGCATCGCGCCCCCAGTAGACGGGTGGGAGAGAAGGCTTCTTGGCCAACCACGACCAAACGTTGGCGGGGATGTGCGGCAATAACGCGTCCTGAGATGCAACCTGGAACAGTGTATCGAGCACACTCTGAACAACCTCTTCAGTGTCTGGGACTGCGGAAGTTGCCGCCGCCCATCGTCGGACCAAATCTCCCCTGTCCGCCAAAAATTCCCACTGGATGTGGGGCGATGCAAGTACAACAGCACGAGGGGTTGCCTTGGAGAGCGGGGCGCCGACATGTTGCCTGACGCGAGACCATCCAAACTCCGACGTCCCTGATGCTCTGGCGGCACATAGAAATGCATCGAGCATCTCAGGTTGCCCATCTCGCTCCCGCCAGACCGCATATGGGAGGAGTGCATTGATTGTCTTGCGCTTGGATCGGATCGAATGTCGGTCTTCAGCTCCAACTATTGTGTTGAGTTTCTGCGTTATTTGGCTCGAGACTTGGTCCACCCGTGTACTGGTTCGAGGTCAGAGTGGTCGGCATCTATAAGACATGAACATACCTCTCGTCTGATGTCGTAGTTCCGGTGTCCGACATGTCGCAACCCAAGTCAATCGCAATGATCGATAGGCAGTCAGCAACAATGGACGCCAACGGTGGGGGGTACAGAGAGAGGGAGTGGAGTGCGAAGCGGAGGATTAAACGTGGGATTTTCACCCGTTGTGTCCTTTGAAATTCGGCTCGGGCAACCGTTGCGAGGTTATGGGCGACCATGGTTTGTTCATGGGTAGAGGGTTTATAGTCACTCCAGGAGAAGAACTGACGTTCCCGCCATCGGACAAGTAAACAGCGGGCAGCGTTCACGGTGTGGTAAGACTGGTGGCAGTGGAAGTCGGCCTGGGCCGGGAAAACCCTGAGGTAGCGCTGGCGTACATCCTCGAGGACGCTCGAAGCCGGATCCATGACCAGGAGATGGGAGATGGTGTTGAAAAAACACAGGGCGGACACCGTTGCGAGCTGCTCCAGCCCTTGCATGATCACTACCTCGCGATTGCTGAAGCCCACGGTTACACAACTGACGAACGCATTGAAGCAACTTGTTGCAAGGGTAGGGTCAAATTCGGTGATCGTAATCATTGTTGCGAGGTGGTTAAAGGTTGATAAGTGAACGGCTTTATCCAAGGACGTTTGGAGCATCCACGAGATGCATCGCAAGTCCAACGTAGTCGCTTGCTGGACGGATCCCTGCTCTAGACCGTGTGACCAGTTATGCACCCAACGAACAACAGAAACCAGTGGTGTAACTATCGTAGAACTGAGGCGGTAGACTCCGGGGGGGAAACTGGCCAATAGCCGAACCATCGTTGCCCAAAGGTGATAGGCATCAGCCGCAAGTGCACCCGGGACCTCGAGAATCATGTCATTCAAGAAGGGCTTGATTTTGTCTCCAGACCACCAGGGGTAATAACACCGCACATTCATCTCGATAGTCCTGACAGTTTTGGATTTCCTGAACGTATCTCTAAAGGTCGAGGCAATGATTGTGGCAGCCGAACGAAGCATCCTCTGAACCTCTGGTCTCAGGTAGCGAAGGGCGTTGGATCCGGGTGTTTGATACGGGCAGCTCTCGGAAGCTGCGCCAGCGGCGACGATGAAAACGTAGAAGATGATGCCAGAGGAGGTAAACCCAAGGACGACGCACGCGACAGTGGTATCGATTTCCCAGAGGTAGCGAGAGAGCGCGCACCCGAGGAGCAACAGTGCAGCCTGCAGCATCAAGGGCAACGATCCCACCATATGGTCGAAATACCACGCGACGATACCGTCGAGCTTGCGTTGCCGGTTCTGGCTGCGTTCGATGGCAGTTCCTCGCATGTCGGTGGAAGCGTATCGGTTCAACCATTGTTTGCCGAGCATCGCGAGGAAAGCGGAGAGGAGGGAAGTGGCGAGGCTTGTGTAAAGGATGGCTTGGACTTGGACAATCGTATGCGGGGGGCCGGTCCACTGGGGAATACTGGGAGTGTCCGGACCGAAGGTGGTGTTGTCAATCTTATGGATGAGAACTCGGAGGAGGGCGGTAGTCTCCTCACCCGTGTCGGGCTGGAGTTGAGACTGGGCGTCGAGGATGAATGCGGAAGTAACGGCGGAGAACAGACCGGCCTGTGATCAAATTGGCACCTAGCGCCCACCAAAACGAAATGTGAAACTCACAAAGATCAGAGTGATGTTTAAATCCCCGTCGTGTTTCTTCATGAATTCCCTATCGTACTCCTCAGCCTCCTTGCGGTAGTGCTCGTAGAACCCAGCTCGGTGGTCCTCTTGAGCGGATGGTATGCCCAGTTTACTGTCGCATGGGGGCCTCAATGACATTCCGGTCGGGCACGAGAGGGAACTCACCCATCTGCCAACATTCGAACACTCCCGTTCTCCCCCCGCCTTCCGGCAGGGTCCTGGCTGTAGTGGAGGGTTAGAAATGGGAAAATGGATTGATTGTTGAATGCAAATCGCACCTCGGTGGAGAATGTAGCACAAAACCCTCCGGTTCACCAGAGTTCCGGCATTTTTTCGACCTGAGGAGCAGATACTCGTGAGCCAAACAATGCCGGTACAATCCCGCATACCGTCTTCGTTTCGTGCCCTTTCCGTTGACTGAGTCCCTCCAAGCCTCGTTCCCAGAACCGTCTGCTCGGCTGTAGATACGAACGCGGTTCAGTCAAGGTACACCGCGGCACGACGAAAGGACTCACGGATTCTCTACGACCCCTCCCAGATCTGCCATGGTTGGTATCGAGTAGGTTCGCAGTGAAGGGAGATAAAAATGGTGAGGGAAGGGGCGAAAGGGGCGAAATGGACGAGCACTGAGCGCTGAGTGGCTGAGTTGCCGTAATGTGGAAAGATTCCTAGGTATCCTCGTGTTGGCCATGGGCCGAACCAATTGCCCCCGTCCGACCGGACAAGAAGGGGTGACCATAACTAGGCCAGATCCATCAGCCGACCCAACGAACAGGCATTGCAGCGACATTGCAGGCAAGCCAGCACACTAAAGGCTACGACCACGCCTTCAGTCCGAGGAGGATGGCGGTAACAGTTGTTCCAGCTCGGAGCGCCCGTTCGGCTCGTCCAACGCCCCAGGTGTTGAAGTGGGTACGTTAGATAGATTCGGCCGGAGCTCTGCTCAAAATTCAGGCCGCCGTTGGTGCAAAATGTTGTGGTCATCAGAAACTGGTAAGAAAAGGCGGAAATACGATTTCGCACTCTCTCATGATCATCAACCTCCTCGCCCAGGGAGGCGACGAAATATTCCCAGGAGGTGCTGGATTGCCATACGGTTCCACTGGGCCCTTTTTCGGTGATTGGAAATATCAGGACGTCGAAACGATCGCAAAGGTGGGGTGTTCTGGGGACAATATCATCGTGCATACTGTTGGGGCTCTGCCTGATCCCTGGCCCTCCGATTTCTTACTATTGGGTGGTAAGTACGCACATGGCAGAGGAAACCTTATTGCGTATCACAACGCTTACAGGCGCGAAGCATCCTGTAAGAGGATGAATAAAATCGGACGGAACGAGGCAAGGTTACGAGAGGGAACGTGAGGAAGAGAAGAGGGCTTGAAATGGAACAAGTAACCAGCGGGAGACAGCCCGCGACTCTACTACAGATTCTGCGCCGCCTGCTCCTTTTCAGCCTCCGCCAAACTCAATTCTATGGCGAGTTTCAAATCTCTATCCTCTTGACTCCCCTCGTGGGCACCCTCCAAACCTCCTCTCTTGGAGGCAAAAGTTGATGTAGAAGGGGGCAACGAGGCTGTTACAGCGACCCTCTTTGGGGATGCGGTCCCAGGCTTGGAAGGCGTTTTCAAGGGGGTGCTCCACGCACTTGGGGGACTCCCACTCGACCGTCGGGGTTTTATGGGGGTCACGATACCATCGACACCGCTTCCACGAGATGAGACGCTTTCGTTCACAGTTGGGAACTCTTTGTCATCCGAGAGGTCCGAACCGGTAGATATTGACCGTGTCATCCCTGGGGACCCAGATGACCCGGAAACCCCGGCAGACCAAACTTCACGTTTAGCCCGAGGGGAGGTCTGTACCTTGACGTTCGATAGGGGGGGAATGGGTCGAGATTGAGTGAAAGACGGAGTGGTAGGTGGATTCTCGGAGGGTGGGTCCCGTCGCCCCTCTTCGTCTCGGCTCAGCATCAGCACGTACTCCAAGGCTTCCTGCTCATTCAATCCCAAGACTTCCAATGAGCCCAGTTGATCCTTTTCGCGGCCGTATGCAGCTCGTTTCCGGCTCTGCTCTTCCTCGATTTCTCGCTGGGATTCGGAGATGTCGCGATACATGTCTACCTGTTCTATAATGAATCCATGAGCAACCGTCGGAAGACACAATACGATCGTAAAACTCACGTCTCCATTTCGCCAACGCGCTGTTCTTTCCTTTCTTGCTCGCATGAATAACTTTATTGCCTTTCTTGACCGGACCAGCCTTCCAAGTGGTGACTTTATCACCAAAGGAGATGACGATCATCTCACGCTCCAAGGCAATTGAGAGGTCTCCGGTGTAGCCCCGAGTCGGTGGCCGGAAGGTTCGTAATAGGTGGAACTTCAACGAATCCCAAATTCTTACGGTACCCGTTGAAGAGCCCGTGGCCGTCACCCACGGATTCCATTCGATGTACGATACAGTATCTCCATCACCAAATGCTAGGATCCGCCTGACGGGTCGAGCGGAGCCCCCTATTGACGCGCGCGAGGCGTTCCAATCGTAGATACTCAACGAACCTAGCCAATCGCCAACCAAGACAAAGGGGAGAGCCTTGGCCTGAGCTGCGGTAACCAGTTTCAAAGACTTGATCGACCTATCGATTTCCCCGCCGAATTTGATTGTTTCGACCTCTCCCGTAACGAGGTTAACGTTGTGACGATTAAAGTGGGTGCTGCCAAGATTGTGGACCAGGAGAGAGGTGCCGTCCGTCGTGTCGAGAGCGAGATGCGATATACCAGCAGAGGAAGGAGGAAGGAGAAATTCCGGGGGGATGACGACCTCGTTGACTTGGGGGATGTCATCGCCAATGCAAAATGGCGATAGCCCCCACCAGATGAATATATCTCCGCCTGAAAAAATGGCAACGACGACGCCCTTTTGGCTGTCAAAATCGAGGCGTGAAGGGTAGGATGTGGGGAAAGGGGCATCCTGCGGCGCAAGGGAGGTCCAAAGGCATCGCACTTTGGCCGCATCCCACAACTTCACCTTTCCGTCGATGCCAGCGGTGAGGAAAACATCGCCGCCCTCGCCCCAGACAGCATCAATCACGGTGCCGTTATGTTGTTCGGAAATCGGGCTCCTGGAGAACTTGGCCGCGCTGGTACGAGAAGGATCCGTGACCTTATTCGCAGCGGTAACTGCCACCTCTCCGTGGACGAAACCCCAGAGGATTTTGGCGGTGCTCTTCTCGGTGAAAATGCGGCAGAGGCAGACGTTGGAAGGAAGCTCTGGATTGGGATTTCCTATTCCCAGGCCGTTTAGTGTGCCGGTGGCATCGAAAAAGCCGCGAAAGACCTTGCCGCTCAGCGGGTTTGACCGGGACACGACACCGTGATGTGTGGAGGAAGTGAGCAGGCCGTTCTCCGATACGAGACGAACGTCGCTGATCCGACTCGTGAGTGGGGAGTACGTGATCGCGGAAGTGCGAGATCTCTCCCAACGACTGGAAAAGGGCGACAGGTGAGAGACGGAACAAAATGGAGTGTATTCGACACGTACACGCTGGTGATATGACGATAGACGAGTTCCTTTCTCCAAGTGGATTCTGTTCGTCTAAGCGTGATGCTCTGGCCTCCATCGGGGTCACCCTCGGGAGATATTCCAAGGAACTGGCAGAGAAGCGCTCGATACCATGTTGAGTCGTTGTCTACGTGTTCGTGCAGAGACCGATTAACCCTGGAGAGGTTGAGAAGAGCGGGAACGTCGAGATAGGAAGTGATGTGGGTGAGAGACTCTCCGGGGACACCGAGGAGGGGTGTTCCACGCTCTGGGAGGGATGAAGAGTTGCGGTTCTGGTGAAGGTCTCCATGTTGGGCTGTTTGGAGTGTGACGGATTTCGTGCGGTTGTTCTGATTGAGAGAGTTTATGGAAACCTTTGTGGGCTTGTTGAGCATAAACTAGGGGAGAGCGAGGAGCACGAGTTGCGACCGCCGACACCTTGAGATGACGACGATTTGGAGGAGGTTGAGGAGCACAACAGGCGAAGGTCGGAACTTTCCGCCCTTGCTGTGACTCAACGGCGCTTGCCGGGATATCAAGCTCTCGATAATCATAGATTCATACGGAACGATAGGTTCGACCACCGATATCTGTCTCAGTAGCGTAATCTTCGACGTGCGATAACCAGGAGAGCATTCGTTACCAAACACATTGCCACTGTATAAGGACGAGGAAGGATGAGACCCCAGTGGCGGCATGCGCCCACCACCGCTCAGGCCTCAGTGCTTTAGCTTCAAAATGCATGCACGTTTAGTGATGCACAATAGCAGGGACCTTTCACCCAAATACAAACGCCTATGGGGTCACACGCATTTGAGTCCTTCGTCATGGATTGTAGATATTGCTAAATTCCCGCTAAGAAACATCGCTACGATAGATAGGGATAAATAGGAATGTGACACCACGGTCGTCCGAACAGGTCCTTCAATCATAGTATAAGGGAAGGGTCGACTGGAGGTTCCTGATGGGTCGAACCAGCCGAGGGCGGACGCAGGGGTGGAAGGGTTGACGGTCTTCTTACAGGGGGTATGGATATGCACTTCTTCATCCGGATGGAAAGTGGGCCTAATGGTTAACGATCTTCAGGGGTTCCTTCCCGGCGAGGAATGTGGGTGTGGAAGGATATCTGCAGTCGAGACGAGGGGTCCCCTCTTGGCGGCGATGGACGCGTCATCCCCTGGTAGGAATGGATACGGCAAGATGTGCATCTCTCCGTCCTTCTCATCAGCTCTGTGGACACGTTGGTTTGGAATAATATCCGTCTCCTCGGTCTGGGGGCGGAGGGGCCTGACACCCGGGTTAGAGTCGTGGTTAACGATCCTCAGGGGCTCCCTCTTGACAGGGGTGTACGGCAGGATATGCATCTCTCCGTCTAACCACGAGCGAAGAAGAAGAAGAGAGGGTCAGAACATCACGGGTCACAACTGGCGTTCGAAATCCGAAAATACTCACCAGGACGGCGAAGGGGGGCAGCCTGGACAAAGCCAACGGACAATAGGGCGAGAGCAATGATGGACTTGGTCAACATATCGAGGACGGAGGGGATCAAGTGGGGGTGTGATCGTTTAGGGTAAAAAGACGTCGAAATGGGCACCAGGCGTAATACCGAAGCGGAGGGGGGCTGATAAGGAGAGCGATACGGCCGAACGGCGTGCGGTAGATGAGTGGAAGAGTGCTTCGCACTGCGGACTTGCTTAACCCGAGGGAATGAAGAATGCTTCGAAACAGCCCATACTTATATGTGGGGTGAGAGTCACATGGCTATGACCAGAGCCGCCGCACGGCATCCAAGATATGATGGCCATATCACCGTATGATATCGCGAGAGGCAAAACGGCGTTTGGAGTGGAGAAAGCTGCACGACTCCCGACGTGGGTGTGATTTCCCGGGGCCAAGTGACTGGAAACAGCTGCCGGTGCGCCTCCAAGCCCACCAGTGGGGGGAGGCTATCAGGGTTTCAGATTTCACGCCACAAGTCCCATACGCTTTGTTCGCAGAAGCTGATGGGGGAGCGCGTATCGAAGATGGTTCGGTCCGTGGTCCCCAAGCCCTAACACATCCACAGAAGGTGAGCCCGGCCCTCACATGGGTGGTTACGCGCGTTACGGGTGAAACGGACAAGAGACCCGGCAGACGGTCGCCGAGTTTGATCCCAATCAGCGATCCCATCCCTACCGCATGGGCCTGAACGACCTGCAGGCGACCAACGGGTTGCCAACACCCTCCTCCCCCCCCTCCCAAACGCGCGTCTGAGGGTTGGGATTGGCGCGGGCCTTGACTGGGACCGCCGGATCACTCCTTCCTGAATTTCGACTCACAGGTGTGGAGGCAACCCTGGCGGTCCTCGGCATGGGAGCGGTTGGACTCCACATGTCTCAGAAGCTTATCGCCGGGAGAGAAATCAATATTTAGCCCCAGCCAAGCGCTCGCCAGTCGGGGCCAGGCACCTCGCGAGTACATTCTTGCAACACGGGAGTTTTTCCTAACTTCGCTGATGAATCGATGAACGTCGAACCCTGGGCGGAGCGACTGACCGCGACGAGATTTCTACGTCTGTGCTCTCCCATCTGGCCTCGCCACTCGGCCGACCATCCGCACTTAGCCCATCGGGCGTTCGCGTAGAGCAGTGATTCTCTGACCGGACGAGTCCTCAGTCGTCCAGGCTCTTTCCACCCCCGGCCTATATTATCAGGACAGCTGTAGACATGCAGCCGGTCACCCCACCGCCAAGGACGAGCCCCATTTCAATTGGTCTCACCAGTACGCCCTTGGCTTGTCTCTGGGTTCTCAGGGTGGGAGGTTTGACACCTGATAAGGATCACTGTTTCTGTTTACTGCAAATCCCGAATTTCACAACCAACATTGTCGCGAGGGTGGATGTGGAGTTGGTCACCGGTGCGGCTCCAGTTACGAGTGCTCACAACGCGGGTTACTTCCCACAATGCCTCGTCGACAACCGCCTAGCCCCTTTCAAAGGCAACTGGATAAGCAATGCCCCCAAGCAAGTCCGTACACGTGTCTGTACCGACACTGTGAGCTGCCCGAGCTCGACCCCTAAAAGGAGACACGCACGCGGCACGCAGTGAAAGAGGACTTCCTGCGATGTTGGATTCACGGCCTGTGGAACTAGCAGTTCCTACTGCAAAAGATCAGTGCCTCCGCGTGTGTTGACACCAGGACGGACCACGAGAGTTGTACGTCGATTCACCACCCGCCTGCGTGGCAGCCATCTCATGCTGACTTCCACGTGCGTTCGTAGGTGGAGGCTGCGACATCCCCCTCCACGGGAATTCCCCGAGTGGCCGGGACCTCACTTTTATTCCAGGAGTTGTAGATGTATCTTGCTACGGATCGTGATACATTTGTGGGTGAGGTATTGGGTTACTGGGTGACTGTCCGCAGGATGTACAACGTGTACAATCGAATCCAGACGAATATCGAACCCTTACAAGGGAACTGTCGGGACCCCGTCCGTTGCGTTGGGTCGCAGATATTGACTCCAAACCACGCCTCTGGAATCACAACGCTGGGGCCATTTCGTTCGAAACCCAGTCACCCGACCGAATTATAGGGTCCGGGAAGGACCACAACCAGACGTGCTTGAGGCCCTTTGAATTCTCGCCTTACTTCTACGCCTCAACTTTTAACTTCGTTGAGCTACGCTACATGGAGGGCCACGGATGTTGAGCAATAGACCTCGGCTAATGGCACCCTTCTATGACGGGTATTTATATATCTGGTTCTATCTAATCCTACGGACAGTCACCCACTATCCGTAAGGTTACGCCGTGTGCACACGAGTCCAGACGAATATCTCGAACCTTTTAAGGGAACTGTCAGGACCCCGTCCGTTGTGTCGGACAGGGGATATTGTCTCCAAACCGCGCATCTGGAGTCACGGCGTTACAGCCGTTTCGCTCGAAAACCGTCCGTCTGTCCGGAGTACAGGGGCTGGGAAGCACCGCAACCTCGCCTAGTTCAACCCCATCAGGTGTCAGCGTCACCTCGACGCTTGGTTTCTCGATTTCGTCGGTGTACGCAAGGCGGGAGTCCCAAGATACTGGTGGTAGATCTCGGCTAGTGGCACCCTTCTACGATGGATATGATAGTATCCAGTGTTACGGATAGTCACCCATTATTCACAGAAACATACACATATTATAAAATCCACATTTGAAAAAGGTGTAGAAACCTCCCACCTCCCCGGTTGACAAACCTCAACAACCCAACAGAGACGCGGACCTCGATTTCAGACAACGCACGATCCTCTTGAACTCTTCATCAGGGATATAGCTACTGTCTGCACCCAGGGCTGCAACATCAACTCCATCGAATCGCTCGAACCGATCCACAAGGAGGAAAACTTTCACTGCGTGTTCTGGGACGGCAGATGGACCCGCTCGCTGAAAGATCTCAGCGAGTCGATCACACGTTCGTGACATCAGATATGTGTACTGGGTGCTGGAATCACGTTTCGGTCGTCAATGCAAAGGAAGGGGTGCCACGGTTCACTCACTCCAGATTCCAGCCCCCCATTCCGTCGGGACACACACCAATGCTGATCGCAGCCATGGCCAGCACCTCTGTTGCTACAGAGGGCGGTAAGGACTCTCCAGGGGCCGGGATCGCCCAGCGAACGAACTCGCGCAACGTTTCTGGAGGTTCGATTGCGTACTTCCATGAGACGGCCGGGGTGAATGTGGATGCCGCCTTTATTCCCTTGTCCAACGGCCCTCCGAAGATGTCGTAGTACGGGTGGGAAGGCCGCTGTGGAAGAAATGTTGGGCCGTCGGTCTCGTCGAGGTTCTCGTAGGTGTCACAATCCTCGACCCCTTCTTGCAGCAGCGCGTATCCTTCGAAAGAATTGCTCTGTGCGTGAGTTTCCCGCCTATTGGCCAGGAACGAGATGGGTATGACTCCCATTACGTTGACCAAGGCCCAACAAGCTGTCAACGGTAGTCCGGATTTGTAGGGTGGGAAGGTTCCACGTCCCTCAAACCAGCGGACCGCCAATACTGGCAAACAGGCGACTGCCGGAGAGAGCAGTACGGTGAAGAAGCCTCCGATGATGTATAGTTTAGCACGTGAGGAGAGTTCGTCCCCGGCCCAGCTGTATTCTTTCTCCCACCGACAGTGTACAGAATAGGCACGCAAAGTTAGGGAGACGACGAAACCCGTTGTGAGAAGGAGCGCGTTTGACCAAATAAGCATGTCAGCTATGATCGAGGTAAGCACGCACGATCTACGGCGAATCAGCTGTGGCAGAACACATACAAAATCTAAGGTTCGTCGTTTCTGCTAGGGTGAACAACGTTGAAAAGGTATTAATCAATCCCTGAGTGACGATGAGCCCACTTCCGCTCAGTGGCGGATAATGGTTAGACTTACCAAAACGGTACAACATCCGAACAACACCCAGGACGCGCGTGGGCCACGCTCGAAGAGGTAAGAAAAGAAAGCGTGGAGGGATCCAGTGTCTTCAGGAACGGAGAGGATCCTGCCTTCCCCTAAGTCATCTGTGTTGGAGGGTGGATGATGATTGGGTAACCTGGCTCAAACGTCAAGATGGGCGTGGCGAACAATGCACAACAAAACCACGCACTGAAAGTTCATCATGCCGGATGGCTGTAGCCAAGAGAAGGGATGGAGGGTCGTGGCGCAA
>Ga0307516_10001879_pt1 | contig 28731 bp, 45 predicted proteins | sample 19_EM_MG_FD_203310 | JGI IMG/M metagenome (GOLD analysis project Ga0307516, IMG submission 203310) | Populus trichocarpa ectomycorrhiza microbial communities from riparian zone in the Pacific Northwest, United States - 19_EM | ecosystem: Host-associated > Plants > Roots > Unclassified | place... | reverse complement strand
AAAAAAAAAAAAAAATAAACCCAACAACACCCCCCCCCCCCACCCCCCCCCCCCCCCCCTCCCCGGGGGGGGGGGGGGGGGGGGGGGGGGGGTGTGGAGTCCGCTGTAAGCTAGTACATAACCTCGAGGGGGGGTGTGTGTGCGCGCGCGGTTGGGTACTTGTCTGGCTTGCGTGTTGTAGGGTGCGTGCGTACGTGCGTAGGTATGACCGGGCAGCCCACGAAGGAGCCATCGGCATCGGGTTATGGAACGGGCCGGCCGATACACGCGGTGTCACTCGGATCGCAGTCTTCCCTCCCCCTCCCGGTGCAGCTCTCGAAGCGATGCTGCCCGCGTTCGCAGCACCGTCCAAGCGAACGGACTGGACATCCGGGGGGGGGGGATGGGGGTGGCGCCGTCGTCGAAGCTCCGGAGGACGACGGTGGAACCACACGACATCACTCGTCCGGTCCTTGCCCCCCCCCCCAAACACACCGCCAAACAAGTAGTTTTTTTCTTCTTCTTTTCTTTTCTTTCTTTCTCTTCTCCTCCGACAAGCGTGCCTATCTATCGCCACGATCTTTATCTACATAGAGTATCTATGTAGAGTAGCTAATGTACCCTATACCTAAGATGTATGTATGTAAATGTACATATGTACTTAGGTACCTACTTGGGGGGGAACGAAAAAAAAAAGGTCCGTGTTCGAGCACTGTAATACATAGGAAGGGGGGTCGGCGAGTGACGGGGCTGTGATCCGCAGATGCATCAATCCGCAAATGGTCGAATCGCCAAGGACAACCCCCCACCAAAAAAAAAAAAAAAAAAGGAAAAACAAAAGAAACAATGATCAGATTGCCAGGGTATCCAGGGTGCCCCTCCTCTGCGTGGGGGGGGGAGGGGTACGTGCACGCTGGGCCTCGCCGAGTGGCAGTACAGTGCAGTGCACAAGTACGTAGAGTAGAGTAGATAGAGTACACGGGCGGAAGTTGCCTCCGCGCGTGCCAGCCGCCGAAGGAGCCAGGTTCGTCGGAGCGTGGGGCAGGGGGTCGGGGCCGTCGCCCTTTGGGATGAAACGGCAGCAGCAACAACCGCCGCACGCAACGCAACACAGGCACGTCGGGGCGGCTGAGGTGGAGGAGGGGCCGGATGCACTGCATACAATGTATACAACCAGATAGATAGATAGTGGCCGTGTTCTGCTCCGGGAAGAAACAAACCCCCGATGGGATCCCGCCCAGCCGCACCTGCGCTTAGATACCTAAGATGTGTGTAGCTCAGCACGACAACAAGCGTGGAGAGTGGATCCCCCCCACACACACACACCAATAAATAATATGTGGGGCGAACACGAATGTGCAGCGCTGCTGCACGCTGCTGCTGCAGCATCGTCCCAAACCGGCGTCGGGCTTTCTTCCTTCCTTCCTTCCCTTCCTTTTTCCCTTTCTTTCTTTCTTTTTTTTTTTTTTTTTTTTTTTTTTTTTTCTTCTATCGATCTCTTTCTTTCTCTCACACTGCCACAGTCCAAAGTCGACGACCGCAGAGAGAGAGAGAGAGAGAAAATAAAATAAAAATACGTATGGCAAGTATGTATACAACTTAATTGCACTTGACAGACAGACACACAGCGGATGAAAACGGGGGGAGAGAGAGAGAGAGAGAGAAAAGAACATAATTTCATCAAAAGCGAGCGCTCACATCAGTTCCCGGGGCAGACAGCAACCGCACGGCAGTAGATATCTGCTCTAGATATCTATCTAGCCATTCATACATATCGACCGGGGGGGGGGGGCCACGTTCACCACTTTCAGCGGGAACCCCACTCCAGCGACGGGGATCCGCGGCATGTGGATATTTGTACATATATCCATAGCGATATGGCGTCTGCCATTACCAGACATCACGGGGGAGAGAGAGAGAGAGAGAAAAAGAGAGGAAGCATCATCCCACGGCACCGGAAACACCATGGGGGGAGGAGGAGGAGGAGGGGGGAAGGCTGCGGATGTGCGCACTCGCGGGTCGCGGATGCTGGCTTGGCAGCTGGCCGGAAAAAGCGTGCTTGCTCGCCGCTAAAGACGGATTTGTCCTCCTTGTGACGTGTCCACACACCTGGATGACGAAAATCGGGGGCGCAAGAGAAAGGGCGGATGCACATTCCATCCATCCATCCATCCATCCGTCCGTCCGTTCGTTCGTCCATCGATCGACCCTCGCTCCCGGGTGCATTCCCCCCCCATCCTTGAGCTTTGGGGGGAGGACCACTAATCGGGGGACCATCCAGCGGATGCCACTGCCACACGAGGGGGGGTGCTATGTATACATTTACATATGTAGATATGTATTCTCGCACTTCCGCCGGAACGGAGAGCGTGCAAACAGGAGCAGAGTTCGCATCGAACCAAGTATGTAGGTATCTATGATATGATATGATTTGATATGATATGATGCGACGATATCACCCGCCGTTGCCCCCCCCTTCCCCTCTCCGCCAACTACCGGACGAGACGGGTACATATATGATGATGTATGTATGTATGTATGTAGCAGCAAAGTTTTTTTGTGTTTTTCCTTGCTCGCCGTTTGTTCGCGGGGGGACCAGGGGAGGGGGGGGGTGTGGCGCCACTTCGCCAGGAACGGCCTGTCGGGTTCGGAACTGCGACCCATCACACATATCTATCTACCATTCCATACCCATATCTACATACATGTCGAACATGTGGATCATAGCTACCCTGGGGCGGCGGGAGGAGGCACTTTGCTCTGGTATGTATGGTATGGAATAATGGTAGCTATGGTATGCATCGCGGGCGGGCGGGCGGAAACTTGGACTCTCAACCCCGGCGCTTCCCCGGAAGTGGGGAAGCCTCGCGCTTGATCCAGTGTGCGCGAAAAAAAAGACAATAATGGAGGCGGGTTCCCCAAATGAAAAAAAAAAAAAAAAAGGGGGAGGGGGAAAGAGCATTTCACTTCAACTTCAACTTCACTTCACTTCACCTCACTTTTTCACTTCCCAGCGACCCGACCCGCGCCCGGCGGTGGGCGACGGTCCAATCCTGTCCAGTCCAATCCAATCCAATCAAGTCCTCCAAGTCGTGCCCAGCCAGACCCAACCCTGTCGCTGGCACTCCTTATGCCACACCACACATCCCAATCCCAATCCCAATCCCAGCTGCCATTCCGCATCGTCGTTCGACTATGTACGTACTCTACAGACATCTCCGCCGAATGAGACGGAGAGGAGAAATCTGCCGTCTGCCGTCCGCGGGAGGAGAAGAAGCAGCACGGTATATAGCATGTAGGTATGTATCTCTGTACGTATGTACACTGTGCATCGACGGCAAAAGTAGATGGAAAGGGGCTTTCCGTCACGAGGGTGGGAGGGTGCGTATGTATACAGAGGAGCAGAAGAGATACCCGTAGCGGAGAGAATGCACAACTTCATCATGTCGTCAGGATATCCACATCGTCACGGAAAGAAAGACAAACAGGAAAGAAAGAGAGAAAAAAAAAACGAGAGCAGGGCAGGCTGGCTAAAAAAGAACGGGAGAAAATAAAGATAAAAAAAAAAAAAAGCCAATGCAGAGTAAATGGTGGTGTCGACCCCCATGATAGAATGATCGCAGAATAGAAAATGAAACGTAGCACTGTATAGCACGCATCGCGAATACGACAGGACAAAAAAAAAACCCCCTCGGAACGAGACGAATGGGAACGAGCGTGTGCGGCCGCGGCTTGCGGCGCGACAGAACGGCACGCAAACATAGCTGCCTGTCGCGGTCCTGCCCAGCCAACACCCTCCTCCTCCTCCTCCTCCTCCTCCTCCTCCTCCTCCTCCAGCCCCACGCAATTACGCATCATCGAGCACGCTACGAAGGAAACGCCGCCCGCCAAACACCTTGCACCGACTCGAAAGGAATTCGTGGCAACGTCGCGAGGGCATTACGCGGCGGACAGCGACGTTTGTTTCAGCCGGTCGTTGAGACGCTGCACTTCCAGGTCGGTCGGCTTGTACCTGGGCTTCCTGGGACTGTCGCCTTCGTCAGCATTCGCAGCGCGGCCCCGCGGCGGGCGGAGAAAACTTACGGGTCGCGGACGCCCGTGTCGTCCCGGTTGGAGCCGCATCCGCCACAGATCCTGGTCTTTTCTATGAACGTCGTCTGGCAGTTGCTGCACGTCCAGTGCACGCGGCGACGGGGCTTCTTGTAGGTGCGGCGGGGCGGGGCGGGGTAGTCGCGCTCCGAGTCGGTCGGGTCGTTCTTGCCGTAGTCCTTTCCGTTCTTGGGGGCTCTGCTGGAACATTAGACACCGCGCGGCGCAGGCGGGCAGGGAGGGAGAGAGAGAGAGAGAAGGGACGCTTACGGGTGGCGCGGACACTTCTTGCAGCGGTTGTGCTTGCACTTGCTGCAGACCTTCTCGGCCGCAAAGTCGGTGTCGCAGTGATGACACCTGCGGTGGACGCGCTGGCGGATTTCCTTGCGGACCAGATCCTGTCCGCCGCGCCGGCTCGGAAGGGTGATGCCGTACGCAATGTCGCCCTTGCGCTTCTTGTAGCCGGGGGCGATGCCCGTCTTGGTGGTGACCTTCTCCTTGCCCTTGTCCTTCGACTTCTTGAGCGGGTGTCGCGGACACTTCTTGCACCGCTTGTGGCCGCACTCGAGACACGTCGTGTCGGCGCCGTACGGCGTCTCGCACCTGTGGCAGCTGCGATGGACGCGCATGCGGATGTCCTTCTGGACGCGGTCGGACTGCGGCTGCGTGGACAGGGGCAGGTCGGACGGCTGGACGTCGAGGCCGTGCCTCCTGAACAGCGCTTGGGCGCGTTCGGCGGCGCTCATGACCGGAGGGGGCGCGGTCGGGATCCTCGGCGGGCGGTGCGGCTTCACAGCGGGCTTCACAGCGGGCGTCACAGCGGGCTTCACAGCGGGCTTCACAGCGGGCTTCACAGCGGGCTTCACAGCGGGCTTCACAGCGGGCGTCTCGGCGGGCGTCTCGGCGGGCTTCCGGACGGGCACAGGGCTGAGGGATCTGTTAGCGAAGCGTTCGTCCCAACTCGATGTCTCAACTCACGTAGGCGCCGACGCAACGGGAGCAGCAGCCGCAGCAGCGGCGGCGGCGGCGGGGGCAGACGCAGACCCAACTGCTGGAGACTGCGGCTCGGACGCGGACGCGGACGGCTTGCCGGACTTTGTGGTGTAGCTCATCACACGCCTGATGTGGGTGGCCAGACGTCTACGAATAGACGTCGACTTGTCGGACTTCACATCTGTTCCAGCCATTCCGGCGACGAACCTCGCTTCGACGGGACAGAAGCGGGGGGTGCTGGACGGATGGGGTTCGCTGGGGGTATGCGGGGGGGGCAACGACGGAGGCGGGAAGCCGTCGGGGGGTGCGCAGTCGGACAGGACGAGGACGAGAACAGTGCGTACCGACGGCCTGGTAGCGAGTAGTTGGGCGGCGGGTTTGGGGCGACCAGTGAACTGCGCACCCGCGGAAGTATTTCTGCTGGGGCCGATGCTGTTCGGCGGACGAGATTGACGGGGCGGGAGGTTTTTTTTTTCTTCTTTTCTTTTCTGGCGAGGTGTGCGGGGATGTCAGGTTGGGGAGGGGAGGAGAAGGGCAGGAAATGGTGGGCGGGTCTGGGGGTTTTGTTGTTGTGGGCGAACCGCAGAGCAATCCATTGCGCCGGGATGGGTTTGGTGTGGGAGGGTTGGTGTGGGTGGAGATGGGGAAGGCGGGTGCGGATTGGGGGGGGGGGGGGCGGTATGGATGGGATGTACGGGCGCGCGGTGCTTGGCTCAGGTCTGCGCTGGTGGGTGCTGGAGGAGCTGGAGCTGGAGTTGGTGCTGCTGCTGCTGCTGCTGCGTGGCCGCGGCCCACATGGTGCGCACAGCACCACCACGCCGTCTCCCCGGGGCTGCGGGCGGGCGGGCTGGCTGGCAGGCGGGCATGGTACCGCGACAAGGGGCAGTCTGCCACGGGCGCTGTGCGCCGGCTGCGGCGGGCGGGAATTGGGACCGGGGGGGCGACGACGCGCTGCGGATGCCGCCAGCCGGCGGTGTTTTCTGCTGGGTCTTGCCGGTGGACGCGGCTCCACCCTCCCCCCCTCCCCGCTGCTGCGTTCCGTGGCCCCATGATTGCGAGGTGGTATTTCGCATGGAACAAATCGCCTGTTGCGACCAGCAGCTAGATACATAGGCAGTTACCCGCCTATCTAGGTATGCAGGCAGCTGGCTGCAGGCGCAGCACAACGCATATGCACGGCCGAAGGAAGGAGGAGACAGCGGGGGCCGGCGCGCGTCGCTGCCTCTGTCCCGGGAGCAGCGTCGCCGCTGCGTGCGCTCCCCGTCCGCGCGTCTGTCCGTCTCCGCGTCTCCGTCACGTCCCCGGCTCGAGGGCTCGGTTCCGGGCACTGCTGCCCGTGCCTGGTTGGCTGGTCGGTCTCCTGCGGACTGGGTCCGGGACGCAGAGCTGGTGGTGCCAGCGAGTCGGCACGCAGCACGGCCAATGGGAAAGCGGGCGCCGCGGTCGACAGCTGCGCCCGGCGTCCCGCGACGCTGGGCGGAGGATCGCGACGGCCAATCACGCCCCTCCTCGCCTGGAGCGGCCGTCATCGCGGAGGTTCGGTTGGGATCTTGCGTTGCCGTCCGTCCGCGTCGGAGAGGAAGGGGAAGTCGGTGCGAAAATTAAATATATTTTTTTATTATCTAAAACCGAAATAACTACACAAAAAAAAAAAAAAAGCCCCCCGCCTGCACCGACCGCATGGGGGCCCGGCGGACACTGCGCGCGCGAGAACCCCGTGCGCCACCCGTGGCGTCGGGCGGCCGGATCCGACGCGGGCCAGGCGAAGCGCACCCAACAGCAGCCGGATCTCACTAGATGCACATACATAAGCACCCACGCGACCCGCCCATCGTGCGGCCAGCGAGGATGCATCACCGACCCGTCGGGTCGGCCGTCGGGAGCGAGCGCCCAATGGCAGCCGTCGCACCCGACCGCCAGCGCGATGGCGACTTGGTCTTACATACTTCTTGCTTTCGCCTGCACCCGAACGCCCGGGACCGATGCGAGGGCGCTCGGAGCGGCCCCGCGCCCGCACACCCGCCCGTGCGACGGACACGCGCGAACGGCTGCAAGCGCGGCGGACGGCGGTAGGCAGTGCGTTCTGCGTTCTGCAGTCGCGGAACCCGTGCGCGAGGATATCTGGCCCGCCCTCGTCCGCCCGCGCTTCCGGCGGAGGAGAGCCGCGTGCGCGCGAGCAGTGCGGACCGTGGCGCCGGCTTGGCTGGGACGGCGAATGGAGCTGTGCTCGCGCATCCGTCCCGGCGAGAGAGGCGTTGCGCGCCACAGTGGCGCCGCCCAGCACACCTGCGCGCAGGAGTTCCGGGAGCGTCGTGCATGCCCGCAGTGTGTGGGAAGGGGACGCCGGCTGAGCACATATGTATGTACTGTGCATACATACGTGCTGCTGCACCGACTCCACTGGACAGCTCAGTCTGCAGGGGATGGATGGACGGATGGACGGATGGACGGATGGACGGATTGGGCTGGTGGCACCTGCCCACACTGCCACCCGCCAGCGCGCTTGCGACTGGTTATCTAGATATGCAGCTCCCGCGGGTCCCGTCCGCGATGCGCGCGGGAGGCGGATCCTCCCGCGTGTGTCCTGCGTGCCGTGCGAAGAGGCGCACACGGCCGATCCGCCCGCCGCGAAAGAAGAGTAAAAGCCCCAGTCGGAAATCCGTCCGTCCGGCGGAGAGAAGACGCTCCAGCCCATCCGCCCCGTCCGCCCGCCCCCTGGATGCTCCGATACCCCGCTCCCGCCGGGCGCGCACTCCGCGCTTCGAACTTCCGGCGGCGTCGATGCTGCTTCGAGATGGTGGTACCCGCGCTGCGGTCGTGCGCAAGTTGGGGGGGGGGGGGGCTGATTTCCCGGTAGTTAGTGCCAGACGCGCGCGAGAGGCGCCCCCTCCAAACACGGATAGATTGCGACTGTGCGCACCCGCATGTCCGGCAGATAGCGGCAGCAGCAGCAGCGAGAGGAGGAGGAGGAGGAGGAGAGGGGGAAGCACATGTTTCCTGTTCTCCACTCGTCGTTTATTTCAAGCGGTAAAAAATAAAAATAATAATAAAATAATAATAATAATAATAAAAACACCCGTGCATCTGTTTATTCTTGTCGACGGGCCCACAGCCAGAACCACGAACGTACCTACATACATACATATGTACCTACCTACATTGTACGTGCTCTCTCGCCGTCTCGTCTCGGTCTCTGCCGCATCGTGCCCGCCTGTCTGCTGACGGTGCGCGGGTCCGTTCGCGAGATATATCTGGTTAATGCGCTCATCTTCCCTCCGTCCGCTTTGCTCCACTCTGCTCCACTCTGCTCCACTCCAACTGCGCTCCAACTCCAACTGCAACTCCAACTCCAACTCCGCTTCGCTTGGCTTGCCGTGTTATATATCATCTGCCTGGCCAGGGGCTAGGTTATGTAAGTAGTTAGCTGCGCATGGCTCGGCACCCCACGTACCTTATGATATGTATGATACGTTTTTCTCTCGGACACGATGTTGTAGATATCTCCGTCCGAGGCGGCGGCGGCGGCGGCGGCGGCGGCAATCCCCCTCCCTCCCCCCCAGCAACCGTCGGATCGGGAAACAACTGGCTGCGCGCATAGATTCCCCCCCCCCCCTTTTTTATTCCGGGTTACGTTCCCCCCGACTGCCCCGAGACGCATGCCGTTGCGGGATAGCCACAGATAGATACGCACACACGTATCTGGATATGTATGTATGTATGTAATGTATGTATGTATGTATGTATGTATGTATGTATGTATGTATGTATGTATGTACTTGTGGTGTGTACTAATGTGCACACACATATCTATCTATCTATGTACGTACCTACGGTATGTAGGTATGTACTTACTTACGGTATGTATGTAGGTATCTACTCTACATTGTAGAGTATGTGCATGTACGGACAACGATCAACGCCCGTCCGCCCGCACACACACATGCATCATACATAGATATATACGAGAACGGCATGTGCACATGTAGCGGGTCCGCTCGAGTAGGTACGTAGAAGAAGAAGAAGGAAAGAAAAAAAAAAGAAAAAAAAAAAAGTAAATGGAAAAAAAAAACCCACACAAGACGCATGATGCACTCTACGACAAAAGGAGGCGGGCTGGGGGGGGGGTGGGGGAGGGTACGTACTCCACTCTACTCCACTCCACTCCACAAGAGCAACACGTCGGCACCGGCTAGCTTTGTCGGGACGCCGGGCGCTTGGACGGCCAGATGCGTACGGCACGAGTGAGAACCCGTGAATCGCGGACTGGGGGTGGGGGGTGGGTTTTCTCCTTCGCGGTTTCGCTTCTCGCAACGTAGCAGGGCCGGTGCGAGTGAGGCTTTATGAGCACCGCGCGCCCCGTGCGTAGGGTGGATATCATGTGTATCAGGTATGTATTCTATGTATGTATTAGACGGAACGGGACCCGTCGTTTTCCACGGACTGTTGTCCCGCCCGTCCGGCCGACCGAGGCTACAGCAGCGAGCAGGAATTGCGATTCCGGCGGTTCGTCGGCTTCGAGTGATAGCTACCAAAACCTACCTGGTTTTTTTTTCCACCGGGCCCCCCCCCCCCCCCGGGCTATGCACAGTACACACAGTCCCCCCCCCCCCCCCAAACCGCACGCACGCGGCCCCGTCACGGCGGTCGCTACATCACTCCTCCGCCTCCAAGATGATGTTGTCGATGATCCGGACCGGGCGCTGGCCGTCTTCCACCGGCAGCATCCGCGCGGCAGCGCTCAGCACGGCGCCGCGCCTCGGGTCCACGGTCGCCAGCTCGTCGAGCTCGTGCGGGTCCGCGAGGCTGAAGTACTCGATCTCGAACGGCGCGTCCGGCCGCGGCTGCCGCAGCAGCGCGAGGCCCTTCGCCAGCACCGCCTGCGCGTCGACGGGGCCGCCGTGCGCCGCGAGCCGGCGGTACTCGGCCTCGCTCGCGCGCAGGGCGCGGAAGAGCACGGGCGCGACGGCCCTCCGGCGCGGGCCCAGGTACACGTTCCTGCTGCTCATGGCCAGGCCGTCCTCCTCGCGGCCGGTGGGACAGACGCGGATGCGCACGGGGAAGTGAAGGTCCGCGGCCATCCGCGCGAGCACGATGCTCTGCTGCACGTCCTTCTGGCCAAAGTACGCGGCGTCGGGCTGCACGACGTTGAAGAGCTTCGCGACGACGGTGGCGACGCCGCGGAAAAAGTGCGGCCGCGCGATCCCCTCCAGCTTCGCGGCCAGCGGCTGCACCGTCACGAACGCGCCGCGCTGCGCGCGCTCCTCCTGCGGGATGCCGTGCGGGTACATCTCCGCGACGGACGGCACGAACAGCGCCTCGATGCGGCCGCGGCTGGTGGCGCCGACCTCGGCGTTGAGCGACTCGAGCTGCGCGACGTCGCTGCGGAGCGTGCGCGGATACACCGCGAGATCCTCCGTCGGCGCGAACTGCGCCGGGTTGACGAAGATGCTGACCGCCACCGCGTCGTTCTCCCGAGCTGCCGCGCGGATCAGCGAGAGGTGGCCGGCGTGCAGCGCGCCCATGGTCGGCACCAGGCCGAGCGTTCTGCTGCCCAGGAGCGGACGTCGATAGGAGCGGAAGGCGGCTACGGTGGTGTAGATCTCCAGAGGAGCAGCGGTTTCGGGAAGCTCCGTCGTGGCCATCCTGACTGGCGAACGCCGCAGGGGGGATCAGCTTGGGAGGTCAATCGGTCGGTGAACTGGAGGTGGGGGGCGTACGAAATTGTAGTGATGAGAACCCGCGCCGGAACAGGCGCATACTTGGACCGACGGGATATCTAGCTCTATTTTCCCGTGCGCGTCGTGTATAAGTAGAGAAGGCTCTGCGTGTTGGTTGAGTCGACTGTCACATGGACGTTTTTTTTTATATATTTAAGTTTGGTCCACCATGGATGGATGCTGATGTCAAAATAGGACTAGCGCCACTGACATCCGGAAACCGAATGCAGCATATGTATCTATTACTAGAATACATATCGTGTTGGCGTGCGTGTTTCGGCCGTGTTGGTACTGTATGTACATATCACTACCATCTCTGTCCAAGATATGATGGTCAGAATCAAGAGACAATCAAAAACTCCTCTATGTGCCCAGCTATCTCCCAGTCCAACCCCCACCAAAGAACAGCCTGTGCCACCGGAAATGCGAATGTCCACCAGAGAAATAAAGAAAGAAAAGAAAAGAAAAGAAAAGAAAAAACGCCGCATCGCTGGTTCCGTCCAGTAACTACTACTCAAACCTCATTGCGACAACTTTGTCCGACACCTGCTGCGGGGTAAGCAGTCCGGCCTCGGTGATGAGCCCTTTGATGAGGTGTCTGGGGACATGGTCGACGAATTCCTGTTTGTCCTGCGGCGTGGCCCCCTCAACGCCCTTCGGCGGGCTGAAGTCGATGATGTTCTGTTCCACGGGCATGTTGAACTGATCCAGTGGGAATATATCGACAAACTTGTGGGTCTCCGTGGCGACATACACCGGACGGTTGTAAGTCTTCGCAACGAGGGCGAGCTGGTAGGATCCCAACTGTTCGGAGCGTTAGTGGGCACGTCCGCCGGCGAGGGATTTGGGGGGGCGTGGGCATACAATGTTGAGGATGCTTCCGTCCCCGAAAACACCCTCCGCTCCGATGATCACCAGCTGCGCCTTCTTGAGCGCATAGCCCATGGCATTGTCGTCGACCACGGCCACCGGGATCCCGAGAGCGCGGAGCTCCTTGGCCGTCCGAAGGCCGAGAAGACTGGGCCGCGTTTCGGTGGCGATGGCGTTGAATCTGATGTTCTGCTCCGCCGCTCTCTGGAGCAGTGCGATCACACATCTCGAGTGCCCGTGCAGGAACACCGTGACACCATCCTTGATCGCCTTGACTCCAGTCTCGGCAACCTTGATCCGCGCCTCCCTCGCGCGCTGCGCAAACAGATGCCCGTTCGCTTGCAGCTGCTGCTTGAACGCCTCAAAGTCCTTGGGGTCGTCGTGGGCGTGCGCGATGATGAAACGCTTAAACAGGTCGCACCCGGCAGTGAGCGATATCGCGTTCGGAATCGAATTCTTGAGCGCGTCGGCGCCGTCGCCGATCGCCGACATCAGTTCGTGGATGGTGCCGGCTTTGGTGGCGTCGCAAAGCGCCGACAGCGACTCGATCGCGGCTATGGGCATGGATTTGGACGGGTCCTGGGAGAGGAGTTTGAAGTAGTGTTCTCGGATGTCGAATTCGCCTTGCATCGAGTAAACGACACCAGGCTTTGGATGCGAGCGCGAGGAGGCCGTCGATGGAGGCGAGTGATGCATTGAGGCTGCTTCACGGGGCGTCAGATCTGCGATCCGTTTACGCGTGGAAGGAGCGTGGCGATGCTTTTGGGGGGGGGGATGACTCACTGGGTTTTGCTTCCGGCATGCTGGTGTTCGTCGTTATCCGCAGGGCGCGTAGAGCGGGCTTCCAGGGAGAAGCGAAGAGCGCGCGAGGAACGTGAGGCTAATCGTGGCCCCGAGTGGTAAGTCTAATGGAGGAGTTGAGGGGTCGCAGAACTAATGGCGACGACGATGTTGGAGACTGGATGATTGTTTCACCAGGCACGATTGTGCCCCACTAAGGGATCCTAGTCGTGTAGATGTGCTAGATATCAGTGCGGGGTTATCTATCTAGCCAGAGTGAGGATCAGGCACCAGGCTTTGCACCGCGACATCCCACTTCGTACATAGCCTCCGCGCTTGAAGTAGCCGCACTCTACCAGGCTCTTCTTACGATGGAGCCCAACGATAATGCGCGGATTTGCCCAACGGCTCGAACCGGGATTCAGGCCGTGAAGGAATGCACCGAGCCGACTGCTGACCCGACTGACATCAAACCAACCGAATTGCATCCGGCAACACGGCGAAAAGAACCGGCTCAAAAAAAGCTTCCCCGCTTCAACCAGCAGAGTACTTGTGTACATATGTACATACACAATCACTCGGCGGCGGATCTGCAACGCTTGCCAGCAGGAGTGATGTATATGTAGCTACTCACTCACATAGAAGAGATGGCTGTCTATTCTAGGAATAACGCCACTGCTCTAGGTGTACAAGTATGACACAACCAACAACAACGCTCTGGGCATTTCCAAACCAAAAATAAAATGCAATCATTTATTCCACATCCGCTTGAATTCCGCTACGATATCCTCCACATCCAGGACGGTGTCATTCTTCTCTTCGTGGGCGGTTATCTGTGCTTTCAGAGCCGGTTCGCAATAAGAAAGAACTCGGGTCCTGGCGCGCACAGCGCGGACGGACTTGGGTAAGTGAACTTGCACGGATGCTGGGACCGTCTCGTCCAGATCGTGGCAGCCGTACGCTACCATCTCCTTGAGGAAGGGGAGCCATTCGTCGTAATTGGCGCCGTCGGCGCGGAGGAACTCGGACGGAATCGAGACGGAGATCTGGAGCACTTGCATGTTTGGGAAGGGGAGGCGTCGGTTGAACACGTTTGAATCGCTGCGTTTGTGGGGTGCAGGACCCGGTGGGGGGAGGGGGCCGGCGGAAGGAATATATGTGCCTCGAGCTCCAGCTTTTGTGCGTCATGAAGACCGGATGCTCGGATCCGTTTTGCGTCCTCGACTCGAACGCACGTCATTACGAGCGGCTGTAAGCCGGTTCGAGGGCGAAGGCGTTCGCGCGAGCCGCAGAGAACCGCTCCCAGACTACTGTGGCGCTGGCGGAGGCATTCGGCAAAGTCTTCCTGCGGGTCGTAAGAGAAGCTGCGGACGAGTGATGAACTGTGGGGAGGAGAAGCAAGTGGGCGCACTGGGGGCCAGTGTAGCTCGACAGCGTGCTCTGATCACGAGTGCCTGATCACGAGGAGAGATGCCCCACAAGGGCGCGTTATTTTGCCAAAAGACGAAAGCGCCAAACATGCACCACATCAGTAAGCTTGAAGCGCCCCAAAGCTCCCGATCTTTGTTTCCTGCTGATCCGGGCTCGTCTCGTCTCGTTTGTGTCCGACTTGATTCCGCTTCTATCTATCCGTCCCCGCCTCGGGCCTGTCCCTACCTCACTTGATCTGGGCATTTACTCATCTCGTACATCAGTTTTGCCTTCCGCTCTACTCCCCAGCTTTGTCTTGGTTTCTGCCGTATCCGTAGTGTATACTCCCTGCCATATAGTTAACGTTACGGTTTCCTCAGCTACCTGGACGCCAGCACTATCGTCGAGGCAGCACGAGATGATTTGACGGCAGCACGGTCGCGTCGCCTGGCGTTCCGGAGTCGCAAGTGAGGGCTTTGCTGAAGGGGAAAAGCCGAGCAGAGGTTGCACGTCCGAGTCGAGGCGATACGGAGGAACAAGTGGGACGAGCTAGACGTCTGACGGGAAGTTCAACGGTTACTGCGACAACATCCGATACCGGCTCGAGTAGTATGTACAAAGTTACATGTTACATAGTCGTATGCAAACGCGGGGGAATAACAGCCTCGGCGGTTAAGCTTAAATTTGGGGTTGTTTTTGTCCGATTATGACGAGTACAAACAGAGAATTGCTCCTACATATGTATCCTTCTAGATAGCAGTGTCTCGGCGACATGGATAGTGACCGCCCAGCAATTCCGGACACCGACTTTGTCGAATTACCTACCTAGTTACATATGTACGCATTCGAATTCTCTAGTGTAACAGGAACTCGACGTAGGTGCCCCCCCCACCGTGTGCGACGAATCACTGATCACCTTCAAACGTGTATGTAGACTATATTAGCTGCGTGTGCCAGCAGGCGCCACACCACTCCTACGCCACAACAACAACAACGTCATTCATTCCCCCACCATCACGCATCCACCGTTCAACAGCAGCACAAACCTACACGGACGGGCCCCCGAAGCTCGACCGTCTTCCACGCCGAGGGGAAGGATGGCGTATCTAGCATCAATCCACGAGGCTTCGGCCGTTCGGCACGCGATCAAGGCGAACTTCCTGTCTCCCGACGAGTCCTCTCTCCTTGTTGCGTACGTTGCACACCCACTTGTTTGAGGTACTGACGCCGCCCTGCTAATTCCCGCACGGGGCCTCAGCAAATCGAACCGAGTTGATGTATACGCGTTCGACCCTGATGGACTTACACTGCGAAGCTCGTGCACCATCTACGGCATCATCGTTGCGCTTCTCAAGATGCGCCCGGAAGAAAGTCCCACAGACCACATCTTCATCCTTACTGACCGCTACGACTACTTGATCGTCTCGTGGGATCCCGAAAACCAGATCATCCGCAACTACAAAACAGCAGTGGAGGTTGCCGACCGCTTTTTGCGCGAATCCCCTGTCGGGACCAAGTATATTGCCGACCCTGCCGGCCGTATGCTAGGGATATATGCTTACGAAGGGACGTTCCTCGCTTTGCCGGTAATCCAGCAGGCGCCGGCGGACAGGAAGAGGCGGAAGAAGATAGGTGTCGCTGGAGATTTGGAGGGCCAGTATCCTCTCAAGATGCAAGAGCTGGCGGTCAAGGATATCGCCTTCCTCTACGGCACTGATCAGCCGATGTTGGCAGTTCTCCACGGGGACAATAGAAGGAATCCTGCGGAGCTCTCGACGTATAACATCGTGTCCGTAGGTGGGACCTGGGAACTACAAAAATGGGACGATGGCACTCGCATTCTCGAGCAAGAGGCGGAAATGCTGATCCCTGTGCCAGAGCCACTGGGCGGAGTGTTGGTCGTGGGCGACAACAATATATCGCATTTCTCGGTTGGAAAGGATGGGGAAGCAATCTCTCGTTCGAGCGTCCGTCCAACGCGATTTGTTGCTTGGGGATTGATCGACTCGCAGCGGTTTCTGTTGAGTGGCGAGAATGGAATGCTCGCTCTGCTATTCCTCGATTTAGACGAAGGTCGAAAACTTCAAACGATCAAGTTGGAGATGATTGGCCCGGTAAGTCTAAGCACAATCAAGTCACCCGGGCGGCTCGACTAATCGGAACAGGCATCAGTAGCCACCCAGTTGGTCTATCTGGATAATGGCTATGTGTTCATCGGATCGGCCTGTGGCGATTCGCAGCTCGTGAAATTGTCGGCGGAGGAGCCGAGATGCGAGATCATACAGACCTTCCCCAGTCTCGGCCCGACTCTGGACTTCCAGGTGATCAGCGACAGCAAACCAAGTAGTGGAGAGCAGCAAAATCTGTATAGTTCCGGCCAGACCAGAATCGTTACGGCCTGTGGAGGCTTCCATGCGGGGAGATTAAGGTCGGTCCGGAGCGGTGTGGGCCTGAAGGATGTGGCCATCTTGGGCGACATGGTGGGTGTCACGCAACTGTTTCCACTGAGCACCGTTCCCATAAGTCCGTATGTGAATCTTTCCTGGGGTGCTTCCGTGCAAGCTAATCCAGTCTCCACAGGTTCCACGACGTCCACGACACTTTGGTGGTGTCAACCATTAGCGAAACACGGGTCTTCAGCTTTGACGAGCAAGGAGAGGTTGAAGAACTGGAGAGCTTTTGTGGCTTGGCACTGGACGAAGAGACCTTGATCGTAGAGTGTCTCAGAGGAGAGCGGCTACTCCAAGTAACGCCCTCTCAGATCAGGATCGTGGATGCAACAGGCGGCATGGCGTACCCGAATTTGGTCTCGGAGTCCAGGATCGTCGCTGCTTATGTGAGTTGGGATCGCCTAGTTTGCGGTTTTGGAAACACGGCGGTCGTCGTGTACGACCTGGGGGAAAACATCGACGAGATTAAGGAAGTTGGCCGTCGTATCTTTGAGCGCGAGATTTCCTGCCTTTTCGCTAACTCGGAACATCCGGATGTCTGCGCTGCTGGCTTCTGGACCTCGGGCGAGGCTGCACCATTGCACACTCCCAGGGACCCAGCCGTGGTTGCACTGTTATCGCTTCCCAACTTAGAGACGCTCGCTGAGGAGCAGGTGGGTGGTGGTCTCACGGTTCCACGCTCGATAGCGATAGCTACCCTCGTTGAGGAGCATCCCCCGAGCTTACTGGTTTCCATGGGAGATGGAGAGCTCATTACTTTCTCGACCAACGACAGGTGGGCCTTGTCCCAGAGGAAGACTATCTCCTTGAGCACCCAAGCCTTCACCTTCCATCTCATCCCCAGGGGGAGCGTCCTCAACGTGTTCACTTCCAGTGCGGATCCCAGCCTGATATACAGTGACGGCGGCCGGGTCATGTACTCCGCAGTCACTGCTGAGAACGTCTCGTGTATGGCGCCCTTCAACGCCCAAGCATTTCCCGGGACGGTGGTGCTTGTATCAAACAACGAGGTGAAGATTTCCACCATCGAAATGACGCGCAACAACCACTACAAGACCTTGCGCCTCGGCGATGTGGTCCGCGGAGTTGCGTACTCTGAGGACCATTGCGCCTACGGTGTCGTTACCATCGCTGAACCGTTGGCGCCTCTTGGTATCCACCAAGTCCAGACCTGCTTTGTGAAGCTTATCGACGCCCGCAATTTTTCCGTTCTGGATTCGTATGCGCTGGAGCCAAACGAGCTGGTCGAATGTATTGCCTGTGCCCCGCTCGACAGTGGTAAAGGCCTGAAGAGCGGCAGATTCTTGGTGGGCACGGGAGAGCTTCCAGGTGCTGAGGTGAAGGCTGAGGATGAAGGTCTGGTGAAGGCTGAGGCCGTAGGCGACGAGTGTAAGAAGGGGAGACTAGTGATTTTTGAGTCCACCAAGGACCGCAAATTGCTCCCCATCGCCGAGGGGAAAATGGGAGGCGCTGTCAAGTGCATAGACACGATGGGCGAAAACATTGTGATTGCCTTGAATAAGACGGTAGACTCTTTATATCTTGACTACTGTCTATCCCTTGCTGACAAAACCACCAGATAGAAATTTATTCCTATCAATTTCTTATAGATGGCAAAAAACCTCTCGTCAAACTCGCTTCCTACCGCTGCCATAGTGAGCCGCAAGACATTGGCGTATTCGGCCACCACATCGCGGTCGGAGACCTAATGAAAGGCCCCCAACTCCTCGCGTACAGCAGCACGCCTTCTCCGCAACTCGCCGAAATCTCCCGCGCCAACGGCACACAGTGGAGCACTGCGGTCGACATGATCGATGAAAACACGGTCATTAACGCTGACGCCGAAGGCAACCTATCGATCTGGAATCGTGACATCGCTCTCCTCGAATCGGATCGCGAGCGCCTAACCTACCTCGGCGGGATGCGTCTCGGAGAGATGGTCAATCAGATCCGCCGCATCAACAGTCAGGCGCAAAACCGGCTCCCCAACACCATCCTGATTCCCTGGGCGTACCTTGCCACCGTCGAAGGTAGTATCTACTTTCTCGCCAAGATCTCGGACGAGAAGACGAAGCTGCTCCTGCAACTGCAGTCGAACCTTGCGCAGCTCGTCTGCGGCTTGGGCGAGCTTAGCTTCAATCGCTGGAGAGGATCCTTCACCGCGGCAACAGCCACAGAGTCGCCCTTCCGTGTTGCCGATGGCAACTTCATTCAGCGGTTCCTCGAACTGGATGATGGCGAGGCGCGGCAGGTGGTTGACGGCGATGGCGGTGGAGGCATGTCGCCGCTCGATGCTACCGTCGACGAGGTGCGGAACTTGGTGGAGAGCCTGCAGATGTTCCATTAATTGTGAGAACCCTGGGAGGAATGTGTTTGTTTCTTATCCAGATGGTTATGCTCTCTTCGTTTGTCCGCGCGGTAGCTAGTAGAACATGAACGATAGCTAGCAATGGATGGCAACACGGGTAGTAGTGGTGGGCACGTCGGCAGCCAGAAGGGCACTTGTATCTTGTCCTCCCACTCATGCCGTGTCACCCGTCACACAAAACTAATCTTCAAATTCCCTTTGATGGATTTCGTTCCATAGCAAGCAAAAAAAAAAAAAGCACCAAGTACAAAAAAAAAAATCAACACCAACGCCAGTTCCAATTCGGCGAGAAATAGAGCTACTAGTAAGGAAGAAAGAACATGGGCCCCGAGGCCCCTATGCCATCACCACTATCCGGTGCCATCACCAATATCCGCTTCCGCACCGCGCTACTCTACCCACCCCTCCTCTCCCCAACTAAGCACCTACTCGTACATCAGACTCTGGCCCATCCTCTCGCTAGAGTCTAGCAGCGAGTACTGTTTGGTGAGCACACACTCGCCGCCACGCTCCATATCGACATTGTAGACGTAGAAGTCGCCGTCGCTGGTCACAACCATGATCTGGGGGCTCGTGCTGCTGAGCGCAACGACGCTCTTGACGCCCGGCTTCTTGAGCTTGACGAACGCAAAGTCCCTGGCGGGCTCCCACATCTCCGTGACGGCGTTGGGGAGATATCCACCTGCGGCGCCGGCGAGCGTGCGCCCGATGCTCTGTGAGGAGCGGCGGATTATCGAGCCGAAGGTTCCAGTGCCGTTTCGGCGGCGTGCGTTCTCTTCGTATTGTTCGAGGCCGACGGCGGCGGGTCCGCCATGGTTCGAGGGTGAGGAGGAGATGGAGTCCGTTGGCGAGTAGCCGTCACCTGGGTCGCCACCGCCGCCGCCGCCGCCGTTGCCCGAGTGGTGGGAATCAACGATTTGGGGCGCGGCCCCACCCAGACGGAAAATGTGAACGGTTTCGGTCGCCGATGATATGCACAGCAGAGATGACACTAGGTTGAATGACATGGAGAAGATGCGCGATGGATACGTGCCCCTTCGGAACTGGTAGAGCTTCTGCGCGCCGGGCACGGAGAAAACGCGAATGATGGTTCCCTTGTCGGAAGCCGTGGCAAGGAGTGTGCCCTCGTTGTTGAGAGCCACATGAGAGAGGGGTGACTTGTGAGCCTCAACCACGTTTACAGCTTCGAGCTGGATGGCATCGAATAGCAGAACGTCCCCGGTCAGCGGCACGGGCTGTCCAGCGGCGGGGGGCGCGTGCGATGGCGGCGAGAACGGCGACGGGTTCGACGAGCTCGGACGCGGGTACGCGATGTAGCATCGGTCGGAGGATGGAGACAGCGCGCAGATAGCTTTTGTCGCGATCAACGCAGTCTTCTAGAGGACTCGGGGAGGTGGGAGATAGTTACCATTGGGGTTCGACGACGTCTCGATCGTGTGCTTTAGCTGCATGTTGCTGATATCGTAGACATAGATCTGCTCCTCCAAAACCACTATCAACCGCTTCCGGTTGAGCTTCACGGCCAGTATCGAGGTCGGAAACGTGAGCTCGCAAATGGTCGTCTCACGCTGGTTCGGCCCGCCATGTCAGTCGGCATGCCCCACCTGCCTCCTCTCGACTGTAAGATGCGGGCAAGGGATGTTTTTTTTTTGTTGCACACCGATGAAACGTCCAAACGAACCTTCGTGTTTGTGATCACCAGACGCCGTGGCGAGAATATGAGTGCCACCAGCGAGGTACTGAAGAGCATCTCGATGATGGACACATCTCCCTCCTTGTTCTCGTACACCTTGCCGAACGGATCGCAGTTGTATATTCGGTAGCCAGAGTGAGTGCCGACAGCGAGACAGGAGTGGTCCTGGTTGAAGGTGACGAAGTTCATGGGGACGGCCATACTGGGGGAGGGAGTTTGGGGCGAAGCTGGTGAATGCTATCCTCTGGATATGGCGTGTGTGCGCGCGGTCTCCAGACAAGAAGCACGGATCAGTCGCTACGCAGCAGAAAGAGCCGGTTATGACGACACCCCCGCACCAAACCCGGGACAACAAAGAGGGCTTCGGTAGTGGGCGCTGGCGCGAGAAGGATTCGGCAGGGACAATGAGCGTTTGTGTGCGGAGAGAGAGAGAGTTTCAGGGCAAAGGGGAAGCCGGGCAGGTTGGGCGATTGAATAGGATTACGATCGTGGCAGGCGGCTTGAGCAGTAAGATAGCGGTGGTCAGAGCGGTTGCGATTTCTGTGCACAGTGTTTCCAGTAGTAGTTATGCCTCACGGCTCGGCGCATCTGGGTGCGAATAGTATGTATGTATGCGAATTGGCTGAGATAGGGGGATCCGGTCACAGGGTTCACGACGAGCAGAAAGACGAGTGCTCCATGAAGACCTGGAGGAGGAGGAGGAGGAGGAGGAGGAGGAGAAGAAGAAGGCCAGGTTGCAGGCGAGGCCCTGGGTTTGTGGGGTTGGAGTCACTAGGTACTGTGGCTAATGCCTTGGCTAGCCGGTTCCTAACCGGCACTAGCTGGCAAAGTAAGTGATTAGCTAAGTTCCTTCAGCATCGTGCTGATCGTGGACCGTAGACTTGGCTGACAACGCCCTACCCCTCTTAATGTTCCCCATCTATGTCAATCAAGCCTACCCTCCAATGCACGGGGGGATATGCCCAGGCTAGGGAGAACACACAACCCTAGGCCTATACAATTTATTATTTGACTAACGTCCTCGAGGGAGTGTGCGCATCTGGAGACCCAGAAAGTGGGAATGATGCAGTGGGTGGTTGGAATCACTGATGAGGAGTTAGCAATATTCCTTGTAACCAATGGATTGTTCCTACACCTAGGTCAGAGGTCCCTTGCAACACTATCCTTCGTCATGCAAAGTTTTGTGGACGCTCGGTTCACAGCAGATGACTTTTCGCGATTTTTCCTCATGGTTCTGTGGTTGAGCAGAGCGTCCGGGTAAGCAAGGGGTAATAGTTGCCGGGTAACGTGTAGGGTAACTACTGCGTTGACGCCAAGCACTAACAAGTGCTTTGGTGCTTACTCATCACTCTCCATCGGTCCATGGACCGTATTGAGGTATATTTATGCATACCAGTTTCCGCCAAGACTAGCCCCGTCTCGAGTCATATCTGCATAGATAGATATCATGTATCTATCTATGCATGCATATAGGGTCTCGGCAGAATTCCGCGGGGCCCTAGCGCCGCGATCTTCGCTCGCAGGAAAGATCGCTCTAACTGCTCCCGGGAAAGCCCCCGGTCGAGCACCCATCGACCCGTGTTTAGTTGTTCGATTAGTGAGATAGGGCGCATGCGATCAATGATTAAACAACAGAAAACAACAACAAAAAAACCCTCATCCGGCTGTGCCAGCCCGCTGTCATTGTCTCGTCGCCCCACTTCGACCGGCCCCCGCCGCCCCGGTAGTGTTTTGGCCGTGTGCAGCCTCGTTCTCACGCTCTCGTACATAGCCCTAACCACTCTCCGGAACGGCGTTTCCACGTGCGCCAGTCGAGCTCGCCTTCATGAAGACAAAGATACGGCCGGGCAGACACATCTGCCCATCTATCTACCCGGGCTCGGTCCTCGCCCAGACAGTCCTACACCGCCTGCCTGCCGTCGCCATCCGCTCCTGCTACACAATCCGTGCCCGGCCGTGATTGGCTCTTCCTCTCCCACCGCTGTTGCTTCGATTCCGCTCAGCCTACCCGCATCGATCCGCCCCATCTCGATAGCTGACCTCGCTCTGGGGATCCAACCCGCACCCTTCGGATGTGTGCTCCGTCGCCCTGACCTCCTTGCTCTTGCCCACCACCCCCCTGTCCGCCACCCCGCCACCATCCCTCCCTGTGCGAATCAAGGCGGCCATCCTAGTGTCTGCGTGGTGAGTCGTGCGTCGTGCGGGTTTGTCCATGCCTAAGCCACCGGACAATTGTATTCTGCATTGTTGCCGCAAAATCCCATCTGTACCTTTCATCGTTAAACCTCTTTACCTACCCTCCATCCCCCCCCACTCCTCTCTGTCGGCTTTGAATCTCCCAGCTTGCTCCTTGCGTCCGCCTTCGTGCTCGTGCTCTTGGATACATACCATTTATCCACCTCTCTCCTCCCTACTCAGACTTCTGCTCGGCGTGGATAGTCAACCCGTGCCTTGCTCGCCACAAATTTCCCTCAGATGCATTCTGCTGGCTCCTCCGCCGTGAACGCTGCCGCCGACGCCGCGGGAACCGCAGTATCGGCATCCAAAGAGAGGGGAAAGCCCAACAAGAAGGCGAGGCTCGATGCTGCCGTTATCAACGTATGCTCGAGTGCCGCGGAATCTACGTGCTACGTGCGTCGGGGAGGGAAAAACTGACGTGGGCTCTGTGTTACCTACTCTCCAGATATACGGAAACCAGATGGTCTCCAAACGGAGTGTCGAAAGGCTGTATTCGCGGGAGAACGAACACCGATTTCTCCGACACTTTGTCAGGAAACCTCAGCCTCGGTCGCCAACCGGCAAGTGCACCACCAGTCCAGCGGATATCCAGCTCTGAATGGACGTAAAGGCTTACGGTTGTTTTGTGGGTAGTTAACCGCGGCTATTGGCTACGGGTGCAGGCGGTTGAGTATGTAGTGGATTCGTTTCTCGGCGAAGAGCTACCGCCCATACCCGTGCCGAAGAAGAAGGTCGTGGTCAACCTGGGCTGCGGATAGTCAGTCCTCCTTCCGTGTGCCGTTGCAGTGCAACAGGTGAACTGCGGCCTCGGCCTCTGACGTTGTGCAGTGATCCGCTACCTTTCCGGTGCATATCGAAGGATAAAGCGAACGCGGAGGTCTTGTATGTTGATATCGACTATCCGGCCTTGATCACCGACAAGGTCGCTATCATAGCCCAGACACCCGAGCTGCAGGGTTTCCTCTCGGAACAACAGCATTATCCGACTCCCGTGGACCATGTGCACTACAGGAGCAGACAGTATCTGGCACTGGGATGCGATCTGCGCGATCTCGACACTCTCCGGAGACTCTTCCAAGTCCACGGGTTGATCGATACAGCGATCTTCTTCACGGCGGAGGTCTCCCTCACGTTCATGGCCCGCGAGTCCGTCGACGCACTCATTCAGTGGGCTGCCACCCTACCCGACGGTAATTCGGAAGACCCCCAGCTTTCTGCTCTCGACTAACATACCATCTTCCCAGCGCGTTTCTCCGTCCTGGAGCAGATCATTCCATCGGGGCCGCACCACCCATTTGCACGGACCATGCTTAGACATTTTGAATCTCTTCAGACTCCGCTGAACTCGGTGATCGCTTACCCACGATTATCCGACCAGATCCGGCGCTATTCCACCCGGGGGTGGAATTCGGTCGATGTCTGCGACCTTCTTGCATTTTGGAGCAATCGCATCCAGCGCTCCGAATGGGAACGCATCGAATCGGTGGAAGACGGATTTGACGAATGGGAAGAGCTGTATTGCTTTGCTCAGCATTATTTCATACTGTATGCCCACAACGGCAGCAATCCCCACACCCCCTTCCATGGTCCAGGACATCACTGGAATGGCGGCGGAGAGTACCGGCGGTACCCTCTGGGAAATCGCGGAATGGACGACAATAAAGGCCCCGACAGCCATCCCACAGGATTCACTGCGGAGTTTACGGCTGCTCGCTGTCTGAAGCGAAGGTTTGGAGCGGCGGCAGCGGTTGGTCCCGACAGTTTGGTCTTCCAAGGCGGGCAAGGGCCGACCGCCAGACTAGGAACATCGCTTTGCATCACCCATTCCGACGACGATATCAGACTACACGGAAAGGGTCCCAGCGCCAGAATGTGCCACACGATGACGGCTTTGCCCAACGGCAAAGTATTATTGGTCGGCGGACGAACTTCGCCAGACAAACCCATGAAGGACGCATGGTTGTTCAGCACTGGGAACTGGACGCAAGTGGATGACATCCCCGTAGCTAGATACAGACATGTCGCCACTGCGGTCGATGGTGATAGGATATTGGTGTATGGAGGACGGGGGGGAAGAAAGAAAGGTTCTGGCGGATTGGCTGCTATGGTCCGAAGATCGTGGCTGGAGAACAATACAAGCTGTTGGTTCCGCCCTACCTACACCACGATTTTCTTCCGGCATATGTTGGACGGATCGAAGATATGGCGCCCTTGGCGGTGGTTTGGACGCACGCGGAGAAGTGTTGGACGACATGTGGAGATTGGAACTGCACGAGAGTGCGGACGGGAAAGAGACGATCAAGCCATATTGGAGCATGGTCAACATACTATCCACACGGAACCTCTGGAAGCGGTTCGGGGGTCAGATGCTGTACACCGGTCACGGCCGCATACTCTACGTGGGGGGTATAAGCGGCTGCGGATTGATGCGAAGAGAAAACGAGATATTGGAGGTTGACTGCAACCGGGTCACGGTCTCCGCAGTGTATGTGCCTTTTTTGAGAGATGCCTCACCATTCCTCATAGGCCATTCTGTTGTTTGCCTCCGGGAACGGGTGGTTATATGTGGCGGAGGTGGTTCATGCTTCAAGTTCGGTACCTGCACCAACGACGGAATATGGACCCTGTCGGACAGCGAGAAATACGATACATGGAAGTTCCTCGAAGAAGGCAGGGGCTTGGACATTCCACAAGACGCCGACACACCAATGCCCGACACATTGGTGATGCCCTTGGAGGGCGATGGGCCACCGCCTCGGATGGTCAATGTCCAGAGGACCAAGATCGAATCGGACGAGGACTTTAAGAGGGTTGTGGCATCAGGGGAGCCCAGCATTCTCGAGGGTGTCGGAATCGGCCCCTGCGTCAGTTCTTGGTCGCCAGACTACCTTAAGGCTGCGGTGGGGGTGAACCGCAAAGTCATGGTTCATATGGCCGAGACATCTGTTTCGTTCCAGCCTAAAAACTTCAAGTACGAGAAGGCTCTTTTTGGGGAGTTCATCGACACCGCATTCACTCCTATTCTCCACACGCGCTTGTATCTCCGCTCCTTGTCCACCGACAATCCGACCTCTGCATCAGCGAGTTTCGCTGAGGACTTTCCGGAACTCGCACCAGATTTCGTCCTTCCGTCATCCCTCGCCCTGGTCTCGGAACGCCATTTCAGTTCAGCCCTCCGCATCTCCAGCGCGGATGTTGGTATGTGGTTGCACTACGATGCCATGGCCAATATACTGTGCCACGTATCGGGCCGGAAGTCTTTTAGGCTCTACCCACCAGACGACGTGAAAAGGCTATCCTTCCCCCACGGTTCCACCGTGTCTTCTATCTCGGACATCTTCGCGCACAAATCACCACATGGAACCACACAGTATGATGTCGAACTGAACCCCGGAGATGTCCTTTTTATTCCGCCGTTCTGGATGCATGCTGCGAAGCCATCGACACCCTGTATCAGCGTCGACATCTTTTTTAAGAATTTTGATGGCGTGTCGTACACGCATGCCAGAGATGTGTATTCTAACAGGGACGTCACAGTCTACGAGAAGGGGAGAAAGAAGATACATGGAATCGTCAGCGATTTCAAGGATCTGCCAAAAGATATGCGAAAGTTTTATCTGAGCAGATTGGTGGAGGAGCTGAAAGACTGTGATATTTAGGAGGTGATTCAAGATGGAGTAGCGAAATTCGTTTAACTGGAGTATATAAAAGTTCTTTCTATTTTTCTCCCCGGTGCGCATTATGCTACACGATAGGCCTTCCCCTCTCACTCCAGCTGTGCATCGTGACCCCAATTCTTGAGGGATTTGTAACTCTTGCTTCCCGTGTCTTGCTTTGCGGTCTCCTCTTGGGCAAGGTGACGCTTGCTGCCGTCGCATTACACTCTATTGTTCAGCGGGGGAGTCTACTCGAAACAGGCACAGAGGAAGGGAACCAACCAATAGGACACCACCTTTCGCATGTGCTGAATGTCATCATCATCGTACTTTGCCGGATCTTTGGTTGGATTCCTGTTCAAGATGTCGACGATGTGTCGGCCACTGCAGTTGGCCCATAGTTAGCGGCATTAGTAAATGGGGGCGGGAGGCCCCGCTTCGCTTGCCTTTCGTGACCGACGGACTCCCCGGCGGCATCGCCGTCCTTGTGCCAGCCCGCGCCCTTCGAGGCCGAAGTCTGCAGCCAGCCGTCCAGATCTGCTGGGCTCATGTTCACCAACTCGTTGAACTCCCTTCCGTCGGGTCAGATCGGGGGTGGGTTACTGGTAGTAAAGTGGAGTGGTAGACGTACGAAATTACGGTGGCTTTGTCTTTGACCATTCTGACGAGCGAGCTGTGGATGTGCACCTTTGGGCTTGTGGTGAAGAGCCGGCGGAGCATGGGAGACTGGGTAGCTGGAGAGGGAGTTTTTTTGGCAACACATACACGGTTATATGGCGCACTGTGGAATGTCGGACGTCATCCTGCGGTAATACATACGCTTGGCACTTTCTACAGACTCCCAGCGATGGGGGCCATGGCTGGAGCCCGGTCGGTGTGGCGTACGCCTGCTTTGCGAACCGATGCATGGACGCTGAAACCGGTGATCTCATCGATTCTATATTCGTCGATCGTTGAGTGCTGGGCTGTGACTCACGTCTCGCCTGCTGATGACCGAACAGTGGGTTCATGGGGTAGATGCATCATGTGTTCACGTGCTTGCGTAGCGTCTACCGCCCAGGAAGATGAATGCGGTGCTAAACCCTGCAGAATGACAACGCATCTACTGCAGCTCCCCCACTCTCTCCACAGTCAAAAAGTCAGTTGAAGCCAAACCATGGCCGCCGTCGAACCACAGCGCCGCTACCACCACCACCACCACCACCACCAACCATAGCGATACCCAACCATTTGCTCCTCCTACCACCACCAACCAACCAACCAACCAACCAGCCAGCCAACCAACCAACCAACCAACCAACCACCACCACTACCACCACAGCAATGACAGACCAAATCCAACGCGTCCTCTTCGTCGCCCCAAAGGTCCACATCTACGCGGTGCCGCCGCTGGCGTCGAATCAGGGCTACAAGGCGGCGCAGTGGAACGTCGACAACGAGCGCGCCCGCATCTTTACCGCGCGGATACGGATAATGGAGACGGCCACTGTCGCCGGCGACGATGGCAACGAGGTGGAGACGGTGCGGACCGACATCCGTCTCGAGGATCCCAAGACGGGGGATCTATTCGCGAATTGTCCCTATGAGGTTCGAGCTCAATCGCTGGAGCGGGAGAGAGAAAGAGAGTCTGACCAAACGTGGCATGGCGCGCAGGGCTCGTTCTGCGTCGAGCAAGTCGTCGATTCCTCGAGATTCTTCGCCGTGAGAGTTGTCGACGGCCCGCGAAAGGCGATCCTCGGCATCGGATTCGAAGACCGCAGCGATGCGTTCGACTTTGGCGTTGCGCTGCAGGAAATCCGGCGACACATGGCGGCGGCGGCGGCGGCGGCGGCGGCGGTGGCGAGCAATGGCAAGGGCCCCAATGGCGGCGGCTCGGATAACGACGCGGCGCAGAAGCCGCTGGAGAAGAAGGACTACAGCCTCAAGGAGGGCGAGACCATCAGTATCACTATCGGGGTACTCTTCTACTTTTCCCCTCTGAGGTGTGGTTGGAGGAGGATGGCTACTGACTGCAGTCGAATAGAACAAGGGCCGTCGTAGAGCCCCCTCCGCGAACAGTACCAGCAAACAGGGATTGCCGCTACCATTCTTACCCCCGCCGCCCAGCGCGAAAGACATCAAGCGGCGACAGAGCAAGAGCGCGAGCGAGGAGCCGCCGACATCAATGGGCTTCGACGACGATGCGTTTGGCGATTTTGTGTAGGAGAGAGAGCATGTAGGTATTGGTTATTGTGTTTTTGGTTCCTTTCCTGCATATAAACAAACGTCTCATTCGCCTACTCTCTCTTTGTCGTCAAATGCGGTAACAGTGTGGTTTTTTCTCTCTTCCATTTTTGCTTGCCCCACACCATGGGGACTGGTTCTCTAACATGGAGAAACGGGAAACAGGAATTGGGTGGGTTGGTTTCTTCTTTTTTTCTTGAGGATTTCGGGGGGGGGGGGGGGGGGGGGGTTTTTGGGTTTTTGGTTTTTTTGATTTTTTTAGGGG
>Ga0307516_10001877_pt1 | contig 28740 bp, 22 predicted proteins | sample 19_EM_MG_FD_203310 | JGI IMG/M metagenome (GOLD analysis project Ga0307516, IMG submission 203310) | Populus trichocarpa ectomycorrhiza microbial communities from riparian zone in the Pacific Northwest, United States - 19_EM | ecosystem: Host-associated > Plants > Roots > Unclassified | place... | reverse complement strand
TGGTCGTCGGTGGCGACGTTCCCGTGCTCGTCGCGCAGGGTGATCTCGACCTGGATCACGTCGTCGGTCGCGAGCCCGACCGCGGTGCAGAGCACTGCGACGTCGGGCGGGAGGCTCCACACCTGGGCGTCGAGCCGCGCGGCCTTGCCGCGCGGTCCGAGTTCGTCGCGTACGACGACCTCGCCCGTTCGCCCGACGACGGCCAGCGGCGCGGCTCGGTACGGCACGACCGCGCGCCACCACCCGGCCGTGTCGTCGAAGGTCAGGGGGATCTCCTCGTCGCCGCAGGTCAGGACCAGTTCGTCGGCGTCGCCGCAGCAGATCACCTCGACCTCCTGTCCGGGCTCGTGGTCCCAAGTCCGCGAGACGGGGTGGGTCCAGAGCTGTTTCTCCGCGTCGGCGGTGTGCGGGCGCGTGACAAGGTACGCCGTCGGCTCGCCGGACCACCAGGACCGACGCAGGTGGTAGGTGGGCTTCTCGAAGCCGGCGGTGGTGAGGACGCCCGCCGGGGAGCCGTGGACGGGCCAGCCGTGCGCCTCGCCGAGGTAGTCGATCCCGGTCCAGAGGAACTGGCCCGCGACGTAGTCCTTCTCCACAACGTGCCGCCACGCCTCGTAGGAGTGTGAGTTCTCGGAGCCGACGAACGGCTGGTCCGGGAAACGGGCGTGGTCAGCTTCGTACAAATGCTCCTTGTAGTTGTAACCGATCAGGTCGAGGCGGTCGAGCAGTCCGGTCAGGCTCGACAGCTCGGGGAACGCGGCGGCGAGAGTGACGGGCCGCGTGGGGTCCGCGGTCTTGACCAGGTCGATCAGGCGGGCCGCGATCGTCGTCAGGCGGCGCACGTCGGGCCGGGCCGGGTCGTAGACCCGCTCGGCCGCGGGCTTGGACGCGTCGTTGTTGCCGGTCATCTCCGCGAACAGCGGGCTCGCGTAGGGGTCGTTGGGGTAGTCGACCTCGTTGCCGATGCTCCACGCGACGACGGACGGGTGGTGCCGGTGGGCCTCGACCATCGCGGTGAGGTCGGCGGCGTGCCAGCTGGGGAAGTCCTTTGCGGGGCCCTCGTGCCGCGGCGGGTAGACGTTGTGCCCCTGCCACCACTTGTTCTTCGGGTTCTCCCACTCGTCGAACGCCTCGTCGATGACGTAGAAGCCGAGGGCGTCGCACAGCGTGTAGATCTCGGGGGCGTGCGGGTTGTGCGCCATCCGGATGGCGTTGCAGCCCATCGCCTTCAGGCTGAGCAGGCGCCGTGCCCAGACGGCTGCGGGCACGGCCGTGCCGAGGACGCCTGCGTCCTCGTGCAGGCACACGCCCTTCAGGAGCCGTGGCTCGTCGTTGATGAAGAAGCCGTGGTCGGGGTCGAAGCGGATGGTCCGCAGGCCGACTACCAGTTCGGACGCGTCCCCGATGGGGCCGCGCGGCGTCGTGTGCCGCAGGGTGGTCGTCAGCCGGTACAGGCGGGGGTGCTCGGCGGACCACGGCTCGGGGCCGGCGAGGCGCTCGACCGTGTCGACCTCGCGGGTCGCCCCGGCCGGCAACGGCACCTCGCACGCGAACCGATGGACCCGGTCCGAGGTCAGTGAACGCAACTCGTGGTTCAGCGTGACAGTCGTGTCCTCGTCGCCGTCGTTCACGACGACCTGTCGGACCCGTACTGTCGCCTCGGCCGTGTCGAGCGCGACCGTCTCAAAGGTGGTGCCGTGTTCGGCGAGGTGCACGGCGTCGTGGACCTCCAGGTCCACGCGCCGGGTGAGGCCGGAGCCGTTGTACCAGCGCGAGTCGGACACCTCTGTCCGGTCGACGCGGACCGCGACGACGAGGTCGTCGTCGGGCGCGTAGGCGAGGAACTCGCTGAGGTCGAACGAGAAGCGCGCGTGGCCGGAGGGCCGCGAGCCGAGGTGGTATCCGTTCACCCACACGTCGGCGTTCTTGTACACACCGTGGAAGACCAGCAGGAGCCGCTGCCGCTGCGCCGCCCCCGGGGCGAGGCCGAGTGCCGCGAGCGAGACGTGGCCGCGGTACCAGCCCACCCCGCCGGGGAGGTAGCCGGTGCCACTCGAGCAGGACGGGTCGAAGGCGTGCTCGACGCTCCAGTCGTGTGGCACGACGACGGGGCGCCAGGCGGAGTCGTCGAAACCCTTGGCCCAGGCCTCGGGCTCGTCGGCGAGGAGGAAGGACCACCGACGGATCGGGGAGGTGCGCACAGGTAGGAACCTTCGGTCTCGGGGCGGCGGGAGGCCGAGCGGGGAGCGGATGTGGTCAGGGCCGGGCTGGGTTGTCGTTGACGTCGGCGGGCTTGTCCGGCGGCACGAGGGCGAGCTTGGGAGCGTAGGTGGCGAAGACGCCGGTGAGCACGATCCCGCCCAGGAACGCGACGCCCGCGAAGCCGATGAGGAACCAGATCAGCCCGTACACCATGATCTTCGGGTAGAAGACCGTGACGACGACGGGCAGGCCGGTCACGGCGAGCAGCGCCAGCGACGCGAACGCGTGCCGGACGGACATCTTCCGTGCGTTCCGGAGCACTGTGCGGAGGTCGTCGTCGAAGGTGGCGAGGTAGGGGAACGCATAGAGCGCGACGAGCGTCAGGCGGAAGGCCAGGACGCCGCAGACCGCGTACAGGACCAGCCGGACCAGGCCCGGGACGTTGAGGCCGTTGACGACGACCCACCAGGCGGAGAGCACCAGGCACAGCCCGGCGAAGACCAGGCCGAGGAGCGTGCCCTGCCGGAAGTCGCGACGCAGAGCGCGCAGGTAGTCGCCCGACGTCGACTCGCTCTCGCCGCGGGCGATCCGCATCGCCGTGCCGCTCAGCGCGGTGAGCGAGGCGCCGAGCGTGACGATCGGGAGCGACGTTGCGATGAACAGCAGGTTGAGGATCATCAGGTCCGCGACCCGGGTGAGGATGCGCACGAGCGGGGAGTCCGCCCCGAATATGCCGGCACTGCTGCTCATGCTCGTCACCTCTTCGTACCAGGGTGGGCGCCGTGCGGGCCCGCTGGAGGCGGCCCCGCACGGCGTTCTACTACTTGGCCTTGTGGGTCTTGCTCCAGGTGTCGAGGTCGGCCTGAATGGACTTCAGGGCGTCCTCGAAGCCCGCATCCTTCAGCTTCTGCCGCATCTCGGCGATCGTGGCGGCCGGGTCGGCCGTCTTGCCGTACTCGAGCTGCGGGATGTACTCCGAGAGCACCCCGCCGACGGCCGTGATGGTCGGGTCGATCTGGTCCTTCTTCACGCGCAGCGTCGAGAAGGGGTAGACCTTCCCCACCGCGTCGAGGGACTTGAAGATCTCGGCCTTGTTCGGCGCGTCCGTGACCTTGCCCGGCTCGAACTGGTCCCTGCGGCCGCCCCAGAAGTTGGTGCCCAGGGCGTCCTTCGAGGAGTCGTAGCCCTTCGGGTAGTCGATCTTGCCGTCCGCCGCCAGGACGTAGTCGGTGCCCTGGATGCCGAAGTTCAGCAGGTCGTAGTCCGTCTTGTCGTTGCGGATGAGGTCGTAGACCGCGAGCGCCTTCTCGGGGTGCTTCGAGTTCGCCGCGACCGCCATCGCGCCGTGCGTCTTGATGTCCTTGTAGATGTTGCCGTTCTCCTGGCCGAAGGAGAACATCTTGGGGTCGGAGCCGGGCTGCTTCTTCGTCATGTTGTTGACGATGTCCCCCACGAACGTCTGCGTGTGGTGCTGGTCCGTGCCGGACAGGCCCGCGTAGAACTCCTCGCGCGGGTCACCGTCGTAGTTCAGCGCGTCCTCGCGCCAGACGCCGAGGTCGTTCCACTGCTTGGCCTGCTTGGCCGCGGCAATGAACTCGTCGCTGCTGTAGTACCAGGAGGTGACCTTCGGAGTGGCGCCGGAGTTGTCGATCTGGAACGGGAAGCTGGTGCCCGCCGTGACCTCCTGGAGCGTGAACCAGTCGGAGTGCCCCTGGAGGTAGCCGGTGAGGGCGGACTCGTTCGCCTTGGCGATGTCCCACGGGTAGGCCTTGGGCTTGTTCTTCTTGACCCACGTGAAGTACTGCGTGAACTGCTCGAACTTGGTGACGGTCCCGTCGGGGATCCCCGCCGCCTTCGCCCAGTCGCCCCGGTAGAAGAAGCCGTGGTTCGTCCACTGGGTGTAGTCGTCCTCGGGGATGAACTGGATCTGGCCGTCGTCCAGCTTGGTGAGGTCCCAGTCGCCGGACGCGTTGACCTGCTCCCAGGTCTTCGGGGCGTTCTTCTTCAGCATGTCCTCCGACAGCGGCAGGAAGGCGCCCTTCTGGGCGTTCTCCCAGGCGAACAGCCAGTCGGTGGCCGTCGTGATGAGGTCGACGGTGCTGTCGCCCGAGAGGAGCTGGACGTTGTACTGCGTCTGCCAGTCGGCCCACTCGATGTAGTGCAGGTCGAGCGTGGCGTTCGCCTGCTCCGTGAGGCGCGCGTTCAGCACCTTGAGCATCGCCTCGTACCGGCCGTTGCTGGGCTTGTCGCCGAGCACCATCATCGTGATCTTTGCTGGCTTGCCGGAGTCTTCATCATCGCCGGTGCAGCCCGTGAGGGTGCCCAGGCCCAGGGCCAGGACGGCGAACGCCGCCCCGACCTTGACGAATGTCTTGTTAATGGGAGTCTCCTTCAACATTCAGAGGGGGAAATGATGCGTACGCACACGCAGGAGGAGGACGCCTAGCCCTTCACGGCCCCGACCGTGATACCGCTGACGAAGTACCGCTGCACGAACGGGTAGAGCAGGACGATCGGCCCGGTCGCGACCACGGCGCTGGCCATTTTCAAGGTGTTGCTCGGGAGCTGGGTGATCGTGACGTTGTTGCCCGCCATCGAACTCTTCAGCGCGTTCGCCGTGTTGATGATGTTGTACAGGTAGTACTGGAGCGGCTTGAACTCGACAGTGCTGCCCAGGTAGAGGGACGAGAGGTACCACTCGTTCCAGTAGCCGAGCGCCAGGAACAGTCCGGTGGTGGCGAGCGCGGGCTTCATCATCGGGAGGATGAGCCGCAGGAAGATCCGGAAGTCTCCCGCGCCGTCGACCTTTCCCGACTCGGTGACCTCGTGCGGCACCGACCGCACGAAGTTCTTCATCAGGATGATGAGCCACGGCGTCATGAGCAGCTGCAGGAACACCGCGAGGTAGTTGCCGCGCAGCCCGAGTTCGCGCGCGATCCACAGGTACGTGGGTGCGAGGCCCGCGGAGAACAGCGTGGTGAAGTAGACGAAGAAGGAGATCCAGTTCCGGAGCGGGAAGTCCTTGCGCTGCAGCGCGTAGCCGGTCATCGCGATGATGAACAGGCCGATCGCGGTGCCGAACACCGTCATCGTGATGGTGACGACGTACGAGCCGATGATCTGCCGCGGTGACTTGAAGATGAACTCGTACGCGGTGAGTGAGAAGCCGCGCGGCAGCAGGCCGAAGCCGTGCGCCATGATCTCGGACTCCTCGGAGAACGAGGCCGAGAGGATCATCACGAAGGGCACCACGCAGAAGAGGGTGAAGATCGTGACCACGAGGTACGAGACGCCCCGGAGCGCGTAGTCGCTCTTGTCGGCCCGCACCTTCCGCGGCTTCGCGACGACGACGCCGCTCTTCGACACGGCCTTCTTCCGCTCGTCCTTCGTCGCGGTCTTCCCGATGACCTGCTCGTCCACGCTCGGCGCCGCCGGGCGCCCGTCAGAAGAGTGCATAGTCCTCGTTGACCCTTCGCACGATCCAGTTGCACAGCATGACCAGGGCGAAGCCGAACAGGGACTGGTAGAGCCCAACCGCCGTCGACGTCGTGAAGTTGTTTTGGCTGATGATCATCCGGTAGACGGAGGTATCGATGATGTCCGTCGTGCCGTAGAGCGATGCGTTGTTACCGACGAGGTTCCAGAACAGCCCGAAGTTGCCCTTCATGATCCCGCCGAGCGAGAACAGCAGCAGGATGAAGAAGGTGGGCTTGAGGCTCGGCAGGATGATGTAGCGGGTCCGTTGCCAGGCCGAGGCTCCGTCGATCGCGGCCGCCTCGAACAAGGCGGTGTCGATGCTCAGGATGGCGGCGAAGTAGACGATGGAGCCGTAGCCGGTGCTCTGCCAGAGGTGGCACAGGATGATGATGATCGGCCACAGCCCGGCGATCGAGTAGATCTTGATCGGGTTGCCGCCGGTCTGCGCGATCAGCGCGTTGACCGCGCCGGTGTCGTAGTTCAACAGGTTGAACGCGATGACGCCGATGAGCACCGCCGAGATGAAGTACGGCAGGAACATCACCGCCTGGCTGACCTTCTTGAAGTACTTCGAGCGGATCTCGTTGAGCATGATGGCGAGCGCCACCTGGACGATGTTCCCCAGGACGATGAAGGCCACGTTGTAGAGGACCGTGTTCCGGGTCAGGTTCCAGAGCTGCCCCGACTTCACGAGGAACTCGAAGTTCCGGAGCCCGACGAACGGGCTGCCGAAGATCCCGTCGTGGTAGTTGAAGTTCGTGAACGCGATCCACGAGCCCGGTAGCGGGGCGTAGGCGAACACGATGAAGAACGCGATCGCCGGCAGGCACATGACGATCAGCGTCCTGCTGTCGCTGATCCGTCTCAGCCGGGACTTGCGACTTTCCGTCGACCGCGCCCGCCGCGCGTCCAGCTGTATCGCCACGGCAACCACCCTTCTCCTGGGTGCGCCACTGCCGCCGGGTGGTTCCCGGGCGGACGGAGCGCGTTCGGTCATAGCCGGCGGTGACGAGCGGGCGTCGCTGGAAGCGGGACGAGATCCGTCCCCGTCCGGATCTCGTGCCGCCTACAGACGGTCGAGCCGAATCGCTACCCGGCGGGCGCCGCACCTGGTCGCCAGCTGTGTGTTGTTCGACACAACCTAACGATCGGCGGCGCTTGTTCAAGGGGGTAGCAAGTTACGGGTTGGTCTCGATGTTTACGTAAACATCCCTCGTTGATCATCGGTCCTTAACAGGCGCGACGCGGCGGCCCGTCGAAAGTTACCGATCTCCCATGATTGAGGTCTCTCCTGTCCACATCGCCGCTTTGAGCGATTCCGCCACATTCACGTCTCGCCGCGCGGCGGCGGCGCGCCCCGACTCCGGTGCCGACCCATTCCATCGAGAAGCGCCGATCAATCGGCGCTCACATGAAAGACCGCGGCTAGCGACAAGCTTCGTCAGATCGACTTCACCCTGCACCGGCAGACCAAGATCACGCTGCTCGGCTTCCGCCTCGGCCCGCCACTCGCCTGCACCTTGGTTCCGCCAGCTGGCGGCCCGCTTCTACACTGGCGGAATCGATATCAGCCGCCTCCCCGACGACGTCGCAGCCCTCATCGATGCTCTCCGCCCCGGTGAAGAGCTGGCAATCACCCGGGACGGCCTCCCGATCGCGACGATCTCCGGCGCGGGTGGCGCGCTCCACGGCGAGATAGTCGCGCCCAGCCCGCTGCAGGAAGACACCGAACAACCGCAGGCCGGCTACGCCGACGTGACTGTTGTCGCCACCGCGATGAAGCTGCCCGACGCGGCGCGCGCCTCGCTGTCCGACCAGCTTGGCTCCGGCTACATCGTTGTCGACATGCAGTCTGCCCCGGCTACGGCCGATGTGCTGCTGGTGCCGCCGATCAGCCCTCAGCTGATCGGGCACTTGCGATCCATGTTCCCCAAGGCCCGCATCGTCGCCGCCGAATTCGAGGATGACACCCTCGGCATCAGCTATCTCGGGGCGATCCGCCGCATGCTCGACGCAGGCGCCGAGACCTACCTGGCCTCGTCCACCATCCCGCAGCTGGCCAGGCAACTCGATCGGGTCATCACCGAGCGCCACCAGCTCACCACCGGGACCGACTCCCAGCTCGAGATCGAGCCCCCACGGAACGGCTGAGGCTCGGCCGAGCGATGACGGCTTGAGTGCCGAGCCCGCCGTGTCGCCGCGGCTTTCGGCGTTTAGGGTCGGGTCAGCTGGCTCAGCGCCGACGGTCCCCAGCCGGTCGGGTCGTCGCCGGGTGGCACCATCGCCAGGGCCTGCCAGAGCAGGAGGATGTCCAGCCAGGCCGCCTCGGCCGGGGTCAGCGGGCGCTCGGACTGGTAGCCGGCAAGGAATTCTGCGCGAACCTCGGCCGGCACCGGACCCCAGTTGTGGTAGCGGGTGCCGAGCAGGATCACCGCGCGGGCCAGTTCGACGAGTCGGTGGTCATGCTGGGCCTCCTCGAAGTCGAGGATCGCGGCGACCTCGCCGCGGGCACACAAGATGTTGGCGGAGCGGAAGTCGAAATGGACGAGCTGCCGCGGAAACCGGTCGGGTGGCGCGCCGGCGACCAGCGCGCGCAGCGTGTCACGAGCGGCCATCGGCAGATGTCCGGCGCGGGAGTCGAGCCAGTCGGTGACCCGGGCCGTCAACGGCTTGGACGGTACGGCGAACGCGGGAATCTGATCGGCGTCCGGGTATGCCGCCAGCGCGTCCTGCAACTGGGCCAGCATGGCTCCGGCCGTCCGTACCTGGTTGAGATCGGCGGTGTCGAGCAGGTCGCCCACGATCTCGCGTTGCAGGCCCATCGAGACACGGTCGGCCTCGACCTGAAGACGGCCGTCTCGCGCGGGAACCGGTGCCGAAACCGGTAGCCCCCGGCCGTGCAGCCAGCTGGTGAGACGCGCCGTCTCCGCCAGACGCGGGAAACGCTCGGGCACCACCGACCACTTCGCGAGCAGCCGGCCGGACGGCGTGCCGACCCAAGCTAGCGCGTTGCCGCCGCTCATCACGATTCGCTCGCAGGAGTTGATGCGAACGCCCCAGTGCTCGTCCAGCATGATGGCAACCCAACGGCCGGCCGACTCTTCATCGCTGAAGCCGAACCGTCCGTCGAGCGCGTGGCGGGGGTCCTCGGCCTCCCACAACATCTCCAACACCGGCGCCTGTGATTCGACCATGCGGCGTATCCCATCACAGGACCGGCGGACTCCGCTGGCCCATCGTGGCCGCGTGTGTCGCTGTGGTCGTTGATCCACGCCGGGCGGCCGGGAAGTTCTTACGAACCCATTGCGGCTTCATCCTTGGCTGTGCGTGGCCGCGTACCTCTCCTTGGGAAAGACGTGTCGATGGCCCACTTGGGTCCGTTGGGGCGACACGCGGATGTCTGGAGGTTCGTATGCGGGGAATCGGTTCGACCAGGTGGCGCCGGCTGTGCGGCACCGTGGTCTGCTCCATCGGGTTGCTTCTGCTCAGCCCGGTGGCGGCGCACGCCGAGCCGAACGTTCCGGTGCCTCCCAGCGAGCTGATCTCCGACGACGGCGCGGGCACCCTCTCGGCCGCCGACAAAGACCTCGTGGTCAAGGTGCGTCTCGCTGGGCTGTGGGAGATCCCGGCCGGTGAGATGGCGCAGGAAAAGTCGAAGGATCCGCGGATCCGGAAGATCGGCCGGGAGATCGCGGCCCAGCATGAGGTGCTCGACGCGTTCGACCGCGCTGCCGCGAAGAAGCTGAACATCGCCCTGCCGAGGAAGCCGAACGGCGACCAGCAGGGGTGGCTTGCCGAGATGGGCGATGCCGAAGGCGCCGAGTTCGACGAGATCTACATCGACCGGCTCCGCGCGGCACACGGAAAGATCTTCCCGGCCATCGGGACCGTGCGGGCGACCACGCGCAACGACACCGTCCGCAAGCTGGCACAGCAGGCGAACCAGTTCGTGGTGACGCACATGACGCTGCTGGAGAGCAGCGACCTCGTCGACTTCGCCGCCCTGCCGACGGCACCGAACCCCTCGGCGGCGGCCAGTAGCGCGCCGGCGACCGCTGCCAGGCCCGTGCCGGCCGCCGACGAGAGCTCGATGTCGACGACGAATCTGCTCGTCGCGTTGCTCGCGCTGGCCGCAGGTCTGGGCGTGGGCGTCTTCGCGACGATGCGTTTCGCCGGCAACCGCCGCCGGCCGCACCGTGCCAGCTGGTGAGATCCCGCGCCCGGCAGCAGGGGTACCGGTGGATCAGCCATCCCCTCCTGACCTCGCGGTGGCTGCCGTGACCGAGGTGAACCGTGAACCGCGCCGACGCCGCCTGGTTCCGGCGCAGACCCTGGTGCTCGTGATGCTGGGACCGGTGCTGCTGGCACTCGCCGGCCTCGTCCACCCGAGCGGACTGTCCGCCGCGACGGCCCATCGCTGGGTGTGGCTGCACATCGTCCTGCTGCCGGTTTTCCCGCTGCTGGCGCTGGGATTCGTGGTGCTGTTGCGGGAACGGCCACGCTCCGGCACAGCAAGGGTGGCCCGGCTGGTCGCCTGGATCTGCGCGGCGGTCTACGCTGCCGGATACACCGGCCTGGATGCGGTGGCAGGGATCGGAGCGGGCACCGTTGCCGGGCAGCACGGAGACCCGATCGAGCTGCGACGACTGGTGCTGGCGTTGTATGAGACAGGAGACGGGCTCGGGACCGTCGGCGTGTATGCCTTCCTCGCCGCCACGCTGGCCACGGCGGTGTCGCTGGGCAGCAGGCACGGCGTCCGGGTGCTGCCCGGCACCGTGCTGCTGCTTGCCGCCGGCTGGTCCTTCATCGACAGTCACATCTTCTCGCCCCGAGGGGTGCTGACCATGCTCGCCATGGCCGCGGGGTTCGCCCTCTGGACATGGGCTACAGCGCGGCGAAGGGCCGTGACTTCCACAATGGACACAACAGACGCGCTCAGCTGAACTCGGTGGTGCGCTGGTAGTGCTCGGCGATGTCGTCGCTGGTGGTCAGCCAGGCATCGGGTTGGGTCGCGAGGTAGGCTAGCGCCTGATCCAGGTACGTGGCGCGGAACGCCTGGCCGATGACGAACGGGTGCAGGGCCGGCGCCAGCACCCTTCGCCGCGACGCTCGGCGAACTCGCGACAAAGTCCACTGGTGGATAATCCGCGACGGATCTGATGCGTACGCTGGATATATGACTGCGATGGCGCCCGACCGTACCGAACCCGATCTGTCGTTTCTGCTGGACCACACCAGCCATGTGCTGCGGACGCGGATGAGCGCGGCGCTGGCCGAGATCGGGCTGACGGCGCGCATGCATTGCGTGCTGGTCCACGCGTTGCAGGAGGAGCGGACCCAGATCCAGCTCGCCGAGCTCGGCGACATGGACAAGACCACGATGGTGGTGACGGTCGACGCCCTGGAGAAGGCCGGGCTCGCCGAGCGCCGGCCGTCGAGCACCGACCGGCGGGCACGGATCATCGCGGTCACCGCGCAGGGCGCGCGACTCGCCGCCCGCAGCCAGGAGATCGTCGACGGCGTGCACCGGGATGCCCTCGCGGCGATTCCCGCCAAGGAGCGTGAGGTGCTGCTCCGGGCGATGAACCGGCTGGTGAGCGGGCATTTGGCGGTACCCGTCGAGCAGCCGCAGCCGGTCCGGCGGGCGCGCCAACGCGAGAAGTAGAACACAGACAGATTGTCTGCCGGCCGGTACGCCGAGTTCCTGGCCCAGCTCCGGGCGGGGCTGCCCGGCGTGGAGCCCCGGTCGCGACGCGGTACGGCCTGACGGAGAACGGCGGGCATTGGCGAGCGGCGCACCGACGAGTTCTACCGGGCCTGCCTGTCGCGATCCTGGTGCGTTGCCGGTACGGGGTGACCAAACAGGACGCCGACGCGCTAGCGTCTCCTCATTGCAGAGACAACGCTCTATTAGTTCGGGGAGGTCCGATGGCCATACGCAGACGGACGAGGTTCGCCGTGGGTGCGCTGATCGCGAGCACGGTCTTCGCGGTCAGTGGGACGGCGGCCGCCGCCGCTCCGGCACCGGCGCCGGGCGTTACCCACGACGAGAATCCCCGGGTGCCGGAGGGTGCGGTGTGGACGGAGGCGTACTTCCCGTCCGCCGACCACAGTGGCGTCGAGCTCCACGCCGACGTCCTACGGCCGGCCAACCTGCCGCCCCGCGCCAAGACACCGGTGATCCTCGCCATCGGCCCCTACTTCGGTCACGCCGGCCAGACCGGGCCCGAGGGGTGGGCCCAGACCGGCCCGTCCAACCGCTTCGAGGACTTCACCAGCGGCACCGGCCTCTTCGCCCGCGGCTACACCTACGTCATGGTCGACCTGCGCGGATTCGGCGGCAGCACCGGCTGCCTCGACTGGGTGGGCCCCGGCGAACAGGCCGACGTCAAGGCCGCGATTCAATGGGCGGCTGCGCAGCCGTGGTCGACGGGCAAGGTGGGCATGTACGGCAAGTCGTACGACGCCGTGACCGGCCTCGTCGGCAACAATCTCCGCCTCGGGGCGCTGCGGGCCGTCGTCGCCCAGGAGCCGGTGTGGAACATGTACAACTACCTGTTCAGCAACGGCGTCCCCCGGCCCAACGTGACCGGCACGCCGAACGCGTACAACGGCATCGCCACGATCGCGCCACTGCCGGACGACAGCGACCGCTACCAGGCCAACGCGAACTACGAGCAGAGCCACCCCAAGTGCCTCGCCGACAACCTGACGAACAACAACAACCCCGACCTCGCCTCGTCCTACTGGCGAGCCCGCAACCTCGCGGCGAAGGCCGAGGGTACGAACACTCCGCTGTTGGTCACCCAGGGCTTCATCGAGAACAACACGAAGCCGGAGGACATCGAGGAGTACCTCGACAACCACCACGGCACCGAGCGCGGCTGGCTGGGGCAGTGGGAGCACGTCCGGGGCAACCAGACGAACGACCAGGGCCAGTTGATGATGGGCCGGGCCGGCTTCTTCGACGAGGTCATGCGCCTCTACGACCGCTACCTGAAGGGTGTGCCGCCGGCCGTCCACGACCCCGCCTTCGCCATCGAGGACAGCACCGGCGAGTGGCGCGCACAGCCGGCCTGGCCGAAGTCGTCGGCGGCTACCGTCGCGACGCTGCCGGCCGGGCAGTTCGTCGATGACGGCGTCGCCTCGCCGCTGGCCGCACCGGCCGCGACCGCGGACCAGAAGTGGGACATGGAGCACGCCGCGGACCCGGCTCCACCCGCCAACAAACGCCTTGCGCCGATGGCGACGGCGGACACCCGCAGCTACTTCGGCTGGTCGACGCCGGTCAGGTCCCGGCTGCGGATCACCGCCACGCCGCGGGTCTCGCTGCAGGCGGGCGCGACCGGCAATGTCATGGTGCGGTTGTGGGACGTCGCTTCGGACGGGACCGCGGTGATGTTCGACGAGAACGTGGCGCTGATCGAGCGGGCGGGCCGGGTCGCGTTCGACCTGAAGTCGACCGACTGGACCTTCGAGGTGGGTCACCAGCTCGGAGTACAGATCGGAACGATCGGCAGCGGGAGCTGGCTGGACACCCCGAGCGGCAACACCATCCAGATCACCCGGGCGCGGCTGAGCCTGGAGTTGCAGAAGCCCCGTTCCGACGTGCCGACCCAGGGTGACCGGTCGCCTTTCCTCGACACGTACCTGAGCCAGTACACCCGCACGCTCACCGGCGTCGGCGAGGGCACGTTCCCGCTCGCCCTCCACGGCCGTCCCTGACCGACCTGTCGAGCAACAGCGAGAGCGCCCGGCCCCTGCCAGGGGCCGGGCGTCCCGCGAGGGATGATCCGGTCTCAAGCGGCGGCGATGGTCTCAACGTCGAGCACGAAGCGAGACCGCACATGGGCGCCGTGGCCCCGCGTCCGACGAGCGCCGCTGCGGACGGTGACGGTTCTCAGGCTTCGGTGGTCACCGTGACGTTGTCGAACTCGGCGGTCGCCAGGTTGGTCTGCAGGCCGATCCGGCCGCTGCCGGCCAGCGTGCCGGTGCCGGAGCCGATCTTCCGCCCGTCGACGTAGCCGGTGACAGTGCTGCCGCTGACGTCGATCCGCAGGGCATACCAGGTGCCGGTGGCCACGCTCAGGGAGGCACTGCCGAGCGTGGTGACGCTGCTGCTACCGGCGTACGCCTGCAGCACCGCGCGGCCGTCGCTGGTCAGCGCCAGCCGGTAGTACGTCGTCACGTCGCCGGCCCGGGCGGTGACGCCGACCAGGCCGGGCGAGCCGAACGACAGCGGCTTCACCCGCGCCCGCAGCGAGTAGTCGGCCCAGCCGGTGTCGCCGTTGAAGACGCGGGAAAAGCCGGGGGTGGGGTTGCCCTGCCGCAGCACCCGGCCGCCGCTGTCGGAGACGACGCGCCAGGCGCCGCCGGACTCCGACCAGCCGGACGCCGACCCGGACTCGAAGTCGTCGCTGAACAGGGTCACCGGTTGCGCCGCCGGTGGCGTTGTCGTCCGCGGTGGCGTCGTCGTGGCCGGGCCGGCTCCCGGCGCCGCGGGACTCGCGGAGCCGCCGGGCTGGGCAGCGGCCGGGCCCGACGGAGGGTCGGCGGGCAGAACGGTGACGGGCACGCCGGTGCCGGCCGCGGCGACGACCGTGGCCAGCCCGGTCGGGGCGAGCGCTCGCGCGGAGTCGGTGGCGGCCGGGTCGGCCAGGGGGCCGAGCACCGGGTCGCCCGGGAGGTTCACGACGACCAGACCCGCGGCGAGCACGGTCAGCGCGGCCAGGCCGAGTTGCCAGGCGCGCCGGTTGGTCGCCTTCCGGCGGTGGGCCGGGGCCGGTGCTTCGGGCACTGTCGGCATGGGCGCGCTCCGCACCGGCGCCGGCAGCCTCGCGGTCACCTCCGAGGACTCCATGACCGGGGTGAGCATCGCGGTCTCCTGGGCGGAGGCCGGCAAGGTGATCAGGGCCGGCGGGCGCCGCGGCGGCGGCAGGAGGGCGGGCGCGGCGGCCGGCCGGGCCCCGCCGGGCAGCCGCACCGGCCCGGCCGCCGCCAGCACCGGCGTGGCGGCCTGCAGGGTGTCGCCGTGGCGGGCACAGGTGGGGCACTCCTGCACGTGCTGGCTCTGGGTGAGAAACTCACGCTGGTCGAGGCTCGCGGTAATGGCCAGCAGGACGGGGCAGGCAGGAGCTGCGGTGAGCGCCGCCAGCACGGTACGGGCTGCGTCGAGCCGGGCCAGCATGTGGCGGCCGTCGTACGCCGCGTCGCCCACCCCGAGCGCCCGGCCGGCCTCGGTCTCGGTGAGCGCGCCGGCCGCGCACAGCCACCACAGCGCGAACGTGTCCCGGTCCTGCGGGGTGAGCCGGCGGGCAGCCTCGGCGATGCGCCGCGTCTCGCCCGTCAGGCCGAGCCCGTCGATCGGGGCACCCACCAGGCCGGGTTGGCGCAGGTGGCGCACCTGCCAGAGGGCCTGCACCGCGATCCAGGCCCGGAATCCGGCCGGGTCATGGATCTGGTGGGCGTCCCGCCGGGCACGCTGCATGATTTCCCGGGCGGTGCTGCCCGGATCGGGGTGGCCGGCCAGGCCGTAACCGACGAGGTGACCCACCAACGGCTCGCACCGCTCGACCAGCTCGGCGAGCGCCCGGCGGTCGCCGGACCTGGCCGTCTCGACCAGTCGCGCCTCGGGCCCGTCGGTCATCCCGTCCCCCTCCGATGCGCCCGTCCAGCAACAAGAGCCGGGGCGACGGAAACTACCACGCCCGGGACGGCGGATTCCGGGCATCCCGCCCAGTTGTGAGTTGGCCCCGCTTCGGATGAGTCGAATCGGTGTCACGCCTGTGATGCCTGCTGCTCAACGGAATCAGGAAGTACACAGCGGACTCCCGTGCTATGGGCGCTGTCCGAAGGCGACCTTGATCAGCAGCTCGGACAGGGTCTTGCGTTCGTCGTCTGTCAGCCTCGCGAAGTCGGCATCGCCGGCGGCTCGGGCCGCGGGCAGCGCCTTGCGCAGCAGCCGGCGCCCTTCGGGTGTCGCGACGATGATCCGCGAGCGCCGGTCCCGCTTGTCCGGCTTGCGCTCGACCAGCCCCCGGCCCTGCAGGTCGTCGATCAGGCTGACCACCTGACTCGGATCCAGCCCCAGGAACTCACTGAGCTCGCGCTGCGATGGCTCGAAGTCCTGGCAGGCCAGCCACAGCACGGACATGGAGCGAACCTTCAGCTGCAACGGCGCCAGCCGTGCGTTCGCCGTTCCGCTGGTCACCGCGCGGGCGCGGGCCAGCAGAAAGGCGGGGTCGGCCGCGAGGTCTGATCCCAACAACCGATCCTCGGACTCGGAGGCCTTCGCCTCGGTCATGCGCTCTCCCGACTGTCTTGCTTCTGGCCTGAGGCTACCGCAACAACGCGTTCAAGTTGAAGAAATCAATCATTGACATTCTCAACTATCTGGCTTCACGATGGGCCGCAGCGGAAGGCACCACGAGCGACTCCCACTACGTCGAGGTAGGCCTCATGGACATCTCTTCGATCTCCTCCGACAGCGCAGCCGCGACCACGCAGCAGCGGCCCGGCAACGCCGGCGAGCTCCGGCGCGTGGTCTTCTCCAGCTACCTCGGCAGCGCCATCGAGTTCTACGACTTCCTGCTCTACGGCACCGCCGCGGCCATCGTCTTCCCGACCGTCTTCTTCGCCGGACTCGACCCGCTGACCTCCGTGCTGTTCTCCTTCGGCACCTTCGCCGCCGGATACCTGGCCCGCCCGCTGGGCGGCATCCTGTTCGGGCACTTCGGCGACCGGATCGGCCGCAAGAAGATGCTGATCGTCACGATGTTCGTGATGGGCGTCGCGTCGTTCCTCATCGGCCTGATACCGAGCGCGGCCGCCATCGGCGGCTGGGCCGCGGTCCTGCTCATCACCCTACGGGTCACCCAGGGCTTCGCCGTGGGCGGCGAGTGGGGCGGCGCCGCGCTGATGGCGCTCGAGCACTCCGGCGGCAAGCGGCGCGGATTCGCCGCCTCGTTCGTCAACGCCGGCGCCGATCTTCCTGCGGGCGATGGCCGAGGCCGAAGCCCACCGCAACGAACGGCCCGGGCTGCCGCTCTGGTCGGTCCTGCGCCGCCCGCGTGCGCTGCTGCTGACCACCTTCGGCGCCAGCGCCGCCTTCGCCTTCCAGGTCGGCATGGCCACCTTCGGCCAGGCCTATGCCGTGCAGTCTGGGACCGCCCGCTCGTCGGTGCTGCTGGCATACTCCGCCGCCTCGTTCATTTCCATCTTCGCCGTCATCGGCGCGGGCTGGCTCTCCGACCGGTACGGCCGGCGCCCCGTCCTGTTCTCCGGCGCCGCACTGTGGGGCCTGCTCACCTTCCCGTTGCTCTCTCTGTGGGGCTCGGGCAGCGCAGTGTTGGTATTCCTCGGATTCGCCGTCGGCCTGGCCCTGCAGTCCCTGATGTACGGCCCGCTCGGCGCCTTCATCTCGGAACAGTTCGGCACCGGCGCCCGCTATACCGGCGCCTCCCTCGGCTACCAGCTCGCCACGCTCATCGGCGGCGGCTTCACCCCGGCGATCCTGGCCTCGCTCTACGCCGGAAGCGACGGTGTCATCACCCCCGTCGCGTACTACCTGATCGCCGCGGCGGCCGTCAGCGCCGTCACCGTGCTGGTCATCCGCGAAGGCCACCGCCACGACCTCAGCACCGTCACGCACTGACCCGGAAGGACCCGCTCATGCAACCCGTGAAACGCCTGGGCCACCTGGCCCTGGCCGCGATCATGGCGATCGCCGCCACCATGCTCAGCACCCCGGCCGGCGCGGCAGCCGCACCGCCGGGGGAACACCAGGGCACCCTCGCCAGCGGCGCCACCTGGCTCGGCCACGTCCCCGAACGCTGGAACGGCACAGTCCTGCTCTTCTCCCACGGCTTCGGGGCGATGCGCCCTCAGGACGCTCCGGACGACCAGACCCGCGACCTGCTCCTGGCCGAGGGGTACGCGCTCGTCGGGTCCTCCTACTCCGGGCCGACCCTGTGGGCGCTGGAGCATGCCGTCGATGACCAGTTCGCCGCGCTGGAAGCGTTCACGGCACTGCTCGGCGCCGAACCGGAGCGCACCATCGCCGTCGGCCGGTCCATGGGCGGGCTGGTCAGTGCCCGCGAGGCCCATCAGCCTCGCGGCGAGATCGACGCCGTGCTCACCACCTGTGGCATCGTGGCCGGTGGACTGAACCTCAACAACTACCAGCTCGACGGCCTGCACGCGCTCACCGAACTGCTCGCGCCCGGCCGTACGATCCCGCTGGTCCGCTACACCGGCCCGGCCCAGGCCGCCCAGGCCGCCGCCGACATCACCGCGCTGGTGGCCGAGGCGCAGTCCACCCCGCAGGGCCGGGCCCGGATCGCCCTGGCCGCCGCCCTGTTCAACCTGCCCGGCTGGGCGCGCGGCGAGGCGCGGCCGGCACCGCGCGACTACGAAGCACAGGAGGAACAGCAGTTCCGCGCCATGGTGGCCGGCGCCCTCACCCGATACGTCACGGCCCGCGAGCAGATCGAGCTCTCGGCCGGCGGCAACACCGCCTGGAACAAAGGCGTGAGCTACCGGACTCTGCTGTCCAGCAGCGCCCGGTCGGCACAGGTCCGGGCGCTCTACCACGGCGCCGGCCTCGATCTGCGCGCCGAACTCGACCGCCTCACGGCGACCGCCGACATCACCGCCGACCCGTGGGCGGTCGCCGACCTGCGCAAGTCGTCGATGGTCAGCGGTGAGCTGCGGGTCCCGCACCTGACGATCCACACGGTCGCCGACGAACTGGTGCCGGTCGAGCAGGTCGACTGGTACGACGAGCACGTGCGGCACAGCGGCGACCGGCTCCGCAGCCTCTACGTGGAAACAGCCGGGCACTGCGCGTTCCTCCCCAGCGAACACCTCACCGCCCTGCACGCCCTGGAGCAGCGCCTCGCCAGCGGCCGCTGGCCGAGCCTGCGGCCCACCGACCTCGCCGACGCCGGATCCGGATACCCCGACGGGACGCCGCGATTCATCCGCTACGAACCCAGCCGCCTGGTCGGTGGACTCGACGAACCGGGCCGCACCCACCACCGATAACTCAACCAGAGCGTGGCATCCAACCGCCTTGGACCTGCGCCGGCCCGGCGACGGGCTCGTGGTGAGTAACGGCTCTCCGCCAGTTCACCCATGCTCATGTGGTCGGTTGCCGCTATCCGTCGCTCCCGGCCGATGCTACCGGTGATGACGGGGAAGACGACCACGCGGAAACCGTCGACGAGGCCGGCGCTCAGGAGAGAGCGGCAGAGTGCGAGGCTCGGACCCGGCTTCAGGAAATTGACGGCGATCATGGTTGTTTGGGGCATACTGCATACAGTAACCCAGGCGGAGGTGCCCCATGACCGAGTTCGGGCCGGTGCGACTGGTGAGCGACGTCTACGGGCGCCGCTACCGGATGGGTGAGAGCGACATCGGCCTGGCCGGCCGCTCTCGCGTGTGGATGATCCGGCTGCCCTGGCTTTCGATGCTGGCGGTCAGCCTGTTCCAGTACGGCTTCGCCGCGGCGCTGCCGGCCCTGACCGTGCTGAACGGCTGGACGGTCCGGCAGGCCCTGGCGGTGCTCGGCCTCTGGGTGGTCTGCCAGGCCGGCGTCGCACTGCCGGCCGCCTGGCTCTACCGGCGGCTGCGCGGCCGGCTGGCGCCGCTGCTGGTGACCGCGGCGGTGCTGTGCGGGGTCGCGCTGGTGACCCTCGCACACGTCCGGAGCCCGGGTGCGGTGTTGCTGGGCTACTCGGTGGCCGGCGGCGTCGGCGTCGGGCTGGTCTACGTCGCCTGCCTCGGCGTGGTCACCGAATGGTTCCCGGAGCGCATCGCGGGCGCCGGCGGCGTGGTCAGCGGTGCCTTCGGGTACGGCGCCCTGCCGTTCGTGGTGATCGCGGGCTACCTGCTGGATGCGGGCAGCCGCCTGCTCATCCTGGACGGTGCCGCCGTGCTGGTGACCGCGGCGGTGGCCGCGAGTGGGCTGGTGCTGCGCCGGCCGCCGGCGCACTGGTGGCCTGCCGACATCGATCCGCAGCAGTGGGCTGTCGACCGGCGGCTCAACCGCAGCATCCCCAACAACATGCCGGCCCTACGGCAATTCTCGCTGCGGGCCGCCGTGCGCAGCGGCGTGCTGCCGATGATGTTCGTGGTCGTGGTGCTCGCCGCGGCCATGGCGTTCTTCGACCTCGCGTTCCTGGCGGGCTTCGCCGCGTCCGCCGGCGCGGGCCCCGCCCTGGTCGTCTCCGCCGTTGCGGTGCTCGCCGTGGCCACCGGGCTGGGCCGCTATGTCAGCAGCCGGCTCTCCGACCGGGTCGGCCGTCGCCGGATCCTGGCGTATGCCCTGGCGCTCGGCGGCCTGGCGCAGTTCGGCCTGCTCGCCGCGGTGTCCGGTGACCATCTGGTCGCGGTCGTCGGGTGCGGCGGCATCGCGGGGGTGGGCACCGGGGCCGGGTATTCGCTGCTCGTCGGGCTGGTGCGGGACTGGTTCGGCGACGAGGCGGCGCTGCCGGGCTACGGCTTCGTCTACAGCGGCAAGGCGGTGGGTGGGCTGGCCGGTGTCGGGCTGGCCGCGGCTGTGTTGGCGGCGCCGGGCGCGGCCCCGGCGTTCGCGGTGGTCGGTGCGCTCGGGCTGCTCGGCGCGCTGTTGGTCCATCGGCTGCGGCAGCCGGGCCGCCCGGTGTTGACCAGCCCTGGCTGGTAGCCGCCTCCCTCATCCCTTGTGGAAAAGGGCTCTGGACACATCTATGCCACGGGAGCACCATACTGACTACGACATACGGTATGCAATCTCACCTCAACCGGCTGGTGCCACGCGTCGCACAGGAGGAAGACGATGGGAAAGGCCCTTGCGGGTGTTCGCGTTCTTGACATGACCCACGTGCAGTCGGGACCGTCGGCCACCCAACTACTCGCCTGGCTCGGCGCGGACGTCGTCAAGCTCGAGGCTCCCGGCCACGGCGACATCACCCGCTCTCAGCTGCGGGATCTACCTGACGTCGACAGCTTGTATTTCACGATGCTCAATTGCAACAAGCGCAGCATCACGCTGAACATGAAGAGCCCCGAGGGCAGGGAGATCTTCACCAGGCTGGTGTCCGAGGTGGACGTGCTCGTCGAGAACTTCGGGCCGGGCGTGGTGGATCGCTTCGGCTTCTCCTGGGAACGGCTGCAGGAGCTCAATCCGCGGCTGGTCTACGCCTCGATCAAGGGCTTCGGTCCGGGACGCTACGCCGGCTTCAAGGCGTACGAGGTGGTCGCCCAGGCCATGGGTGGCTCGATGAGCACCACCGGCTTCTCCGACGGGCCGCCGACCGCGACCGGGGCGCAGATCGGCGACTCGGGCACCGGCGTGCACCTCGTCGCGGGCATTCTCGCCGCGCTGCTGCAGCGTACGAGCACCGGGCGTGGGCAGCGGGTGCAGGTCGCCATGCAGGACGCCGTGCTCAACCTCTGCCGTGTCAAGCTCCGCGACCAGCAGCGCCTGGCGCACGGGCCGCTGGGGGAGTATCCCAACGAGACCTTCGACGACGAGGTGCCACGCTCCGGCAACGCCTCGGGCGGCGGCCAGCCGGGCTGGGCGCTGCGCTGCGCGCCCGGCGGGCCCAACGACTACATCTATGTGATCATCCAGCCGGGCGGCTGGCCGGCGATCGCCGAGCTGATCGGCCGGCCGGAACTCGCCGACGATCCGGAATGGAACACCCCCCGGGCCCGGCTGCCGCGCCTCGACAAGGTGTTCGCCCTGATCGAGGAGTGGACCGAGAAGCACACCAAGTGGGCCGTGATGGAGGAGCTCAACTCCCACGACATCCCCTGCGGCCCGATCCTGTCGACCCGGGAGCTGATCGAGGACGACACCCTCGCCACCCTCGGCTCGATCGTCACGGTGGAGCACCCGCAGCGCGGCACGTTCAAGACCGTCGGCTGCCCGATCAAGCTCTCCGACTCGCCCGTCGAGGTGGAGCGCTCACCGCTGCTCGGCGAGCACACCGAGCAGGTCCTCGACGAACTCGGCTACCCCGGCCGCGCCGGCGATCTGCGCGCCGCGGGCGTCATCTGAGCAGAAGGAGACCACCACATGTTGCAGCACGACGAGAGGTACGACCGCGGCGCGGTGCGGGAGGTCCTCCGCCGGGCCTCCGTCGAGGGCCGCGCGGCGCTGACCGCTCCCGAGGGCCGGGCGGTCGTCGCGGCCTACGGGATCAGCACCCCCGGCGAGGGCCTGGCCACCTCCGTGGACGACGCCGTCGCGATCGCCACCCGGATCGGCTTCCCCGTGGTGATGAAGATCGTCTCCCCGGACATCCTGCACAAGACCGAGGCCGGTGGCGTCGTCGTGGGCGTGGGCAGCACCGTCGAGGTGGAATGGGCATACGAGAAGATCATCGACGCCGTCCGCGCCCACGACCCCGAGGCCTGGATCGTCGGGATCCAGGTCCAGCGGATGCTCACCGGCGGACACGAGGTGATCATCGGCGCGGTGACCGATCCGGCGTTCGGCAAGATCGTCGCCTTCGGACTCGGCGGCGTGCTCGTCGAGGTGCTCAAGGACGTCACCTTCCGGCTCGCACCCGCCACCGCCGAGACGGCCGCGTCCATGGTGGATGGCATCGCCGCGGCCGAGATCCTGCGCGGCGTGCGAGGCGCCGCGCCGGCCAACCGCGACCTGCTCATCGACGTGATCGTGCGGGTCTCCGACCTGGTCACCGACTTTCCCGAGTTGGCCGAGGTCGACCTCAACCCGGTGCTCGCCTCCGCGACCGCCGCCACCGCGCTCGACGTGCGGATCCTGGTCGACCCGGAGTCGGCGAAGCGGCCCGAGCGGTTCACGCAGGCGGAGATCCTCGCGGCGATGAACCGCATCATGCGCCCGGACTCCGTCGCGGTGATCGGGGCGTCCGCCGAGGACGGCAAGATCGGCAACTCGGTGCTGAAAAACCTGATCAATGGCGGGTACGAGGGCCAGATCTATCCGATCAACCCCAAGTCCGACGAGATTCTGGGCCGCAAGGTGTTCCGGAGCATCGCCGACGTGCCCGGCGACGTGGACGTCGCGATCTTCACCATCCCGGCCCGGTTCGTCCCGCAGGCGCTGGAGGAGGCCGGCGCCAAGGGGGTGGCGGGGGCGATCCTGATCCCCTCCGGCTTCGGTGAGACCGGCAACCACGAGCTGCAGGAGGAGGTTCTGGCGATCGCGCGCCGGCACGGGGTACGCATCCTCGGACCCAACATCTACGGCTACTACTACACCCCGCACCACCTGTCGGCGACCTTCTGCACCCCGTACGACGTGCGCGGGGGAGTCGCGCTCTCCTCGCAGAGCGGCGGCATCGGCATGGCCATCCTCGGCTTCAGCCGCTCGGCCGGAATGGGCGTCTCCGCGATCGTCGGCGTCGGCAACAAGGCCGACATCGACGAGGACGACCTGCTCACCTTCTTCGAGGACGACGACGAGACCAACCTCGTGGCCATGCACCTCGAAGACCTCAAGGACGGGCGGGCGTTCGCCGAGACCGCGCAACGCGTCTCCAAGCGCAAGCCGGTGATCGTCCTCAAGGCGGGCCGCACCTCGCAGGGCGCGAGGGCCGCCAGCTCGCACACCGGCGCCCTGGCCGGCGACGACAAGGTCTACGACGACATCCTGCGCGCCAGCGGCGTGATCCGCGCCCCCGGCCTCAACGACCTGCTCGAATACGCCCGCGGCGTGCCGCTGCTGCCCGCACCGCGGGGCGAGAACGTCGTCATCATCACCGGCGCGGGCGGCTCCGGGGTGCTGCTCTCCGACGCCTGCGCGGACAACGGGCTGAGCCTGATGAGCATCCCGCCCGACCTGGACGCCGCGTTCCGCGCCTTCATCCCGCCGTTCGGCGCGGCTGGCAACCCGGTCGACATCACCGGCGGCGAGCCGCCGGCGACCTATCGCCACACCATCGCGCTGGGCCTGTCAGATCCCCGGATCCACGCGCTGATCCTCGGCTACTGGCACACGATCGTCACCCCGCCGATGACCTTCGCCAAGCTGGTCGTCGAGGTGGTCGAGGAGTTCCGCGCCAAGGGCGTGCACAAGCCGGTGGTGGCCTCGCTGGCCGGCGACGTGGAGGTCGAGGAGGCCAGCGAATACCTCTACCGGCACGGCGTGGTGGCCTACCCCTACACCACGGAGAAGCCGGTCGCGGTGCTCGGGGCGAAGTATCGCTGGGCGAGGGCCGCGGGCCTGGTCACCGGCGGTTAGAGACGCGCAACGCCGCCCCGCGCGGACACGCGGGGCGGCGTCTTGGCGTGAGAGATCGCAAGGCCCGCCGCAGCGGCGGTGAAAGGCACTCAATCGCAGGTCTGGACTTGCCTGTCACAGACCGCACCCTGCCCCCAGGAGGTCCAGCATGGTTGCACATGAAGACGTCCCAGAGAACAGTGCGAGCGACCGACGATCACCCACGGCCCATTCTATCGTGGGCGGGAGCCCGAGCAACGCGACGAACACCACAGTCTCGGCCGCGCCGTACCGTGAGGTGGCCGACCACAACGGCCGCGTCTACCGGCTCGGTGAGACCGACCGGCAGCTCATGGGCCGGTCCCGGCGCTGGATGGTCTTCCTGCCGTGGATCGCCATGATGGCGATCAGCTCCTCGGAGTACGCGTTCACCTCCGCCGACGAGACGCTCTCCGACGCGCACGGCTGGCATGGCGCGCACATCTTCTGGCTGCTCGGCGTCTGGGTCTTCTTCCAGGCGGCGGTGGCCTTCCCCGCCGGGCGGCTGCGCGAGAAGGGCACGGTCTCGGCCAAGGCGGCGATGATGATCGGCGCCGTGGGCACGCTGATCGCCTACCTCGCGCTGGCTTACTCCGACAACGTGCTGCTGGCCTATCTGGGCTTCAGCGTGCTGGGCGGCACCGGCGCCGGCATCGTCTATGCCACCTGCGTCAACATGGTCGGCAAGTGGTATCCCGAGCGCAAGGGCGGCAAGACCGGCTTCGTCAACGGCGGTTTCGCGTACGGGTCGGTGCCGTTCATCTTCATCTTCAGCAACTACCTGGACGTCGAGAACTACGGCGGGGTCCTGATCGCCGTCGGCATCTTCCTGGCCATCGGCGTCGCGGCCAGCGGCTTCCTCTTCAAGGACCCGCCGAAGAACTGGTGGCCGGCGCACGTCGACCCGCTGACCGTCTCCGACGACCCGCGCATCCGCCGCTCGCTGGCCAAGAACCCGCCGGCGGTCAAGCAGTTCACGCCGCAGGAGGCCGCCCGTACCCCGGTTCTCTCGCTCATGTGGTTCTGCCTGCTCTGCACAGCCGGCGTGAACATCTTCGGCATCGCCTTCCAGGTGCCGTTCGGCAAGGAGATGGGCTTCGCGGGCGGCATCGTCGCGCTCGCCATGAGCCTCAAGGCGATCGTCAACGGCACCGGCCGCGGCGTGATCGGTTGGGTCTCCGACCGGTACGGCCGCCGGCAGACCCTCACCATCGTCTGCGTCGTGCTGGGCCTCGCCCAGTTCGCCGTGTTCCTGTCCGGCTCGCTCGGCAACATGCCGCTGTTCCTGCTGGCCTCCATGGTCTCCGGCTTCGGCGGCGGCGCGATCTTCCCACTCTTCGCGGCGATGACCGCCGACTACTTCGGCGAGAACAACAACGCCTCGAACTACGGCCTGGTCTACAGCTCGAAGCTCGTCTCCGGTCTGGTCGGCTCGGGCCTCGGCGCCGTGGTCGTCGCGGCCTGGGGCTATGGCGGTGCCTTCCTGCTGGCCGGCTCGATCGGCCTGCTCACCGGCGCCCTGTCGCTGATGCTGCGCCAGCCGGGCCACAACCGCACCGGGCCCGCCCCGGCACCGGTGTCGCTCAGCGGCGCGTCGCTGGCATAGGCACGACCGTCCGCCCGGTCGTGCGGCCCACGACCGGGCGGGAACGTCCATGACCGACAGACAGGGACCTGCTCGCCCGCAAGAACGTCGCTGCGACCGGAGGAAGCCGATGAGAGAGCCGGAACTACCCGACGGAACGCTCGGACGCCGCCGGGGCAGACGCGAGCGCGGCGCCGAACCGGCGAGCCCGGCGAGCCGGGCGGACCCCGCCGTCGCCGGACCGGTACGCGCCGCCGTGGCCGCCCACCGCGGTGAACGCGGGCCCCTGCTGCCGATCCTGCACGCCGTCCAGCACGAGCTGGGTTGCGTCCCGGCCGATGCGGTCCCGGTGCTGGCCGAGGAGCTGAACCTGTCCCGGGCGGAGGTGCACGGCGTTCTCACCTTCTATCAGGACTTCCGCGCCGAGCCGGCCAACCGGGCGACCGTGCGGGTCTGCCGGGCGGAGGCCTGCCAGGCCGTGGGCGCCGAGCAGGTGTACGGCTACGCCCGCGACCTCGCCGCCTCGGCGCCGGCGGAGCTCACCGTGGACCAGGTTTTCTGCCTGGGCAACTGCGCCCTCGGCCCCAGCGCCGAGGTGAACGGCCGGTTGCACGGGCGCGTGGACCCCGCCCGGCTTCGCGTCCTGCTGACCCCGGCGGGAGACACAGCATGACGGCGACTGTGTACGTACCCCGTGATTCCGCCGCCCGCTCGGTCGGCGCGGACGAGGTCGTCGCCGCGCTGGCAGCCGCCGGTCCGGACGTCCGGGTGGTGCGCAACGGCTCGCGCGGCCTGCTCTGGTTGGAACCTCTGGTCGAGGTGGCGACGGCCGCCGGACGGGTGGGCTACGGCCCGGTTGCCCCGGGCGACGTCGCGGGGCTGCTCGCCGCCGGCCTGCTGACCGGCGCCGACCATCCGCTGCGGCTCGGCGTGGTCGACGACCTGCCCTGGCTGGCCCGCCAGCACCGGGTCACCTTCGCCCGGATGGGTGTCACGGATCCGCTCTGCCCGGAGGACTACGTCGCGAACGGCGGCCTGCGCGGGCTGCGCCGGGCCCGGGAGATGGCCCCCGCGGCGGTGGTCGCCGAGGTGACCGAGTCCGGCCTGCGCGGCCGTGGCGGCGCGGGCTTTCCTGCCGGCATCAAGTGGCAGACCGTGCTCGCCTGCCTGGACGAGCTCAAGTTCGTCTGCTGCAACGCCGACGAGGGCGACAGCGGCACCTTCGCCGACCGGATGGTCATGGAGGGCGACCCCTTCATGCTCATCGAGGGCATGGCCATCGCCGCCCACGCGGTGGGTGCGGGCGAGGGCTACCTCTACATCAGGTCCGAGTATCCGGACGCGGTCGCCACCATGCGTGCGGCCATCGGCATCGCCCGCGACCGGGGTTGGCTCGGCGATTTCGCGCTGCACGTCCGGGTGGGCGCGGGCGCCTACATCTGCGGCGAGGAGACCGCGATGCTGGAGAGCCTCGAAGGCAAGCGGGGCATGGTGCGCGCCAAGCCGCCGATCCCCGCGCTGGAAGGGCTCTTCGGCCGGCCCACGGTGGTCAACAACGTGCTCACCCTGGCCACGGTCCCGGCGATCCTGGCCGACGGCGCGGCCGCGTACCGCGGCCTCGGCGTCGAGCGTTCCCGGGGCACCCAGGTGTTCCAGCTGGGCGGCAACATCGCCCGCGGCGGCATCGTGGAGACCGCGTTCGGCGTCACCCTCGGCGAGCTCGTCGCCGGCTACGGCGGCGGCACCCGCACCGGCCGTCCGGTGCGCGCGGTGCAGGTCGGTGGCCCGCTCGGCGCGTACCTGCCGACCTCGATGTTCGACCTGCCGATGGACTACGAGGCGTTCGCCGCGGCGGGCGCGATGCTCGGCCATGGCGGAGTCGTGGTCTTCGACGACAGCGTCGACATGGCCGCCCAGGCCCGGTTCGCCTTCGAGTTCTGCGCCGAGGAGTCGTGCGGCAAGTGCACGCCGTGCCGGGTCGGCTCGGTGCGCGGCGTCGAGGTCATCGACCGGATCCGCGCCGGTGAGCAGCGCGACGACAACCTGATGCTGCTCGGCGACCTGTGCGACCTGATGACCGACGGCTCCCTGTGCGCGATGGGCGGGCTCACCCCGATGCCGGTACGCAGCGCCCTCACCCATTTCACCGACGACTTCGAAGCGAGAACCCCATGAGCCTGCTCAAGGAAACCGACTCCGGCACCCCGGCCCGGCCCGGCGCGCCGACCGTCGCCGTCGAGGTGGACGGGCTGGCTGTGGCCGTACCCGAAGGCACCTCGGTCCTGCGGGCAGCCGCGCAAGCGGGCGTGCAGATCCCCAAGCTGTGCGCTACCGACAACCTCGCGGCCTTCGGCTCCTGCCGGCTCTGCCTGGTGGAGGTCGACGGCCGGCGCGGCACACCCGCCTCGTGCACGACTCCGGTGGCCGAGGGCATGCGCGTGCGCACCCAGTCGCCGCGCCTGGAGAAGCTGCGCCGGGGCGTCATGGAGCTGTACATCTCGGACCATCCGCTGGACTGCCTCACCTGCCCGGCCAACGGCGACTGCGAGCTGCAGGACATGGCCGGCGTCGTCGGGCTGCGCGAGGTCCGGTACGGCTACGAGGGCGCGAACCACCTGGACGCCCCGAAGGACACCAGCAATCCGTACTTCGACTTCGACGCGTCCAAGTGCATCGCCTGCTCGCGCTGCGTCCGGGCCTGCGACGAGGTGCAGGGAACGTTCGCGCTGACCATCGCGGGCCGCGGCTTCGACTCCCACGTGGCCGCCGGGGCCGGCGGCTCGTTCATGGAGTCCGAGTGCGTCTCCTGCGGCGCCTGCGTGCAGGCATGCCCGACCTCGACCCTGCAGGAGCGCTCGGTCGTCGACCTCGGCATGCCGACCCGCTCGGTCGTCACGACCTGCGCCTACTGCGGCGTGGGCTGCTCCTTCAAGGCGGAGTTGCGCGGCACCGAACTGGTGCGGATGGTGCCGCACAAGGACGGCGGCGCCAACGAGGGTCACTCGTGCGTCAAGGGCCGTTTCGCCTTCGGCTACGCCTCGCACCCGGACCGGATCCTCAAGCCGATGGTCCGGGAGCGGATCACCGACGAGTGGCGCGAGGTGGAGTGGGACGAGGCGATCGGCACGGTCGCCCGCGGGATGCGCGCCATCCAGGACCGGTACGGCCCGGCCGCGATCGGCGCGATCTCGTCGTCGCGGTGCACCAACGAGGAGGTCTACACGGTCCAGAAGATGGTCCA
>Ga0307516_10001875_pt1 | contig 28758 bp, 28 predicted proteins | sample 19_EM_MG_FD_203310 | JGI IMG/M metagenome (GOLD analysis project Ga0307516, IMG submission 203310) | Populus trichocarpa ectomycorrhiza microbial communities from riparian zone in the Pacific Northwest, United States - 19_EM | ecosystem: Host-associated > Plants > Roots > Unclassified | place... | reverse complement strand
GGCACCGCCGCCGAAGGCGCCGCCGCCGGGAAAGCCGCCGGCCCGCGCGCCGGTCCCGCCGGCGCCGCCGGCCCGGCCGGTCGCCGCGGTGGTGCTGGTGCCGTAGCTCTTCTGCACCTGCAGCCCGCCCAGGAAGCCGCCGAGCAGCAGCGCGACCGCGGCCAGCACCAGCGTGCCGCGGTTCCACCAGCGGCGCGGTGCCGCCTTGGCCAGCTCACTGGCCAGGCCGTCGTCCCGGTCAGCACCGGGGAGGTCGCCGGGCGGGCCGCCGCGCAGGCCGCCGTGCGGGGCGGCCGGAACGGCGGGCAGGACGGCGGTGTCGTCGGAAGAAGGGGTCACAGCGGTCCTCACTCGTAGCGCAACGCGTCGATGGGGCGCAGCCGGGCGGCGCGGCTGGCGGGCAGGCCGCCGAAGAACAGCCCGATCGCGATGGACACGCCCAGGGCGAGCCCGACGGAACTGGGCACGATCACCGGTTTCACCCCGACGATCTCGAAGCTGCTGCCGATCAGGGCGGCGGCGACCCCGAGGGCGCCGCCCAGCACGCTCAAGAGCGTGGCCTCGATCAGGAACTGGGTCAGGATCACCCGGCGGGGCGCGCCCAGGGCCTTGCGGATGCCGATCTCGCGGGTCCGCTCGGTGACGGTCACCAGCATGATGTTGGTGATGCCGATCCCGCCGACCAGCAGGCTGATCGCGGCGACCGCGCCGAGCAGGGTGGTGAACGTGTCGGCGGTCTCGGTCTGGGTGGCCAGCAACTGCGAGGCGTTCTGGATCCGGTACGGCGCGGTGGCGCCGGCCGCCACCTCCAGGCGCTGGTTCAGGATCGTGGCCACCTGCGACTGCACCGCGTCGACCTGGCCGGGGCTCTTCGCCTCGACCAGGATCGAGTTCAGGGCGCCGTAGCCGGTGAGCACCTGGCGCACCGCGGAGAGCGGGGCGATCGCGGTGTCGTTGCTGTCCTGGAAGCCCGTCGAGCTCTTCTGGGCCAGAACCCCGACCACCGTGAACAGCGCGCCGCCGACGGTCACCTGCTTGTCGATCGGGTCCGTGCCCGGGAACAGCTCCTCGACCACGGTCTGGCCCAGCACCACCACCCGGCGTCCCTGCGCCTCGTCGTCGGCGGTGAAGGCGGCCCCGGTGCCGACCGGGGTGTTGGACGAGGCGAACCAGCTCGGGGTGGTGCCGACGAACTGGTTGACGTCGTGGTCGGTGCCCTCGTAGGTGAGCGTGGCGGTGGCGCTGACCACCGGGGAGACCGACGCGACGTCCGGCGCGAGCTGCGGGTCGACCAGCGCGTCGGCGATGGTCGTAGTCAGGGCCGTGCTGGTGGAGCCGCCGCGGCCGGTGCTCATCACGGTGATCGTGTTGGTGCCCAGCGCCTCGATCCGCTTGCTGATCGCCTGCGCCGAGCCGTTGCCGACCGCGACGAGCAGGATCACGGCGGCGACGCCGATCAGGATGCCGAGCATGGTCAGCGCCGAGCGCAGCTTGTTCGCCGACAGCCCACGCAGGGCGAAACGGACCACTTCGTAGAAGCTCATTGGCTGTGCCGTCCCTGCTGGGCGCCGACCGGGACCCGGTCCAGCGGCGACTGACGGACGTCGGTGACGATCCGGCCGTCCACGAGCCGGACCAGCCGCTTGGTGCGGTCGCCGACCTCGGGCTCGTGGGTGATCAGCACGATCGTCCGGCCGGCGGTGCTGAGCTGGTCGAAGACCTCCAGCACGTCGGCGGTGGAGCGGGTGTCCAGGTTGCCGGTGGGCTCGTCGGCCAGCAGCAGCGCGGGCTCGGTGACCAGGGCCCGGGCCACCGCGACGCGCTGCTGCTGGCCGCCGGAGAGCTGGTTGGGCTCGTGCCGGGCCCGGTCGGCGAGCCCGACGACCTCCAGCGCGGCCATCGCCCGCTCCCGCCGCTGCCGCGGCTTGACCCCGGCGTAGGCCAGCGGCAGCTCCACGTTGGCCACCGCCGAGGTGCGCGGGATCAGGTTGAACGCCTGGAAGATGAAGCCGATGAGCCGGTTGCGGGCCAGCGCCAGCTGCCGGTCGGCGAGCCGGCTCACGTCGACCCCGTCCAGGTGGTAGGAGCCGGCGCTGGGCACGTCCAGCGCGCCCAGGATGTTCATCAGGGTGGACTTGCCGGAGCCGGACGAGCCCATGATGGCCACGTAGTCGCCGCGCTCGACGATCATCGAGACACCGCGCAGCGCGTGCACGGTGGCCTCACCCGTGCCGTAGACCTTCGTCAGCCCGCGGACGTCGAGTACCGGCCGGCTCACCGGGTGCCCCGGCCCGTACCGCCGCCGCCCTGGGGGCCGCCGCCCGGCGCCGCGCCGCCGCCGGTGAGGCCGCCCTGCAGGCCGCCGCCGCCCGGGAAGCCGCCGGTCGTGCTGCCCGTGGTGGTGCTGGCCGTGGTGATCACGACCTGCTCCCCCGCGGTCAGCCCGGAGGTGATCTGGGTGGCCTGGTCGCCCTCGAGCCCGATCTCGACCGCGCGGACCTCCTGGACCCCGTTGGCCAGCACCGTCACGGTGTGCCGGTTGCCGACCGTGGTCAGCGCGGCCGCGTTGACGTAGATCGCGTCGGCGACCTCGCCGGTGACCACCGAGACCGACACGGTCTGCCCGGGCTTCGCGCCGGTGGGCACCTTGTCTAGGCTGAGCGTGACGCCGTAGGTGACCACGTTGTTGGCGGTGGTGGCCTGCGGGTCGACGGCGACCACCTTGGCGCTCTGCTCGGTGCCGCTGAGCGCGTTCCAGGTAACCGTGGCGGCCTGCTTCTCCTTGAGCTTGGTCGCGTCGGCCTCGGCGAACGCGGCGGTGACCTGGAGCTTGCCGAGGTCCGCGAGGTCGATGAAACCGCTGCTGGACGAGCTGGAGGACGACGAGGAGCCGGTGGCGGACGACCCGCCGCCGGTGGCGGAGCCGCCGCCGGACGACGACGAGGACGACGAAGACGAGGAGCCCGACGACGAGCTGCCGAGCGTGCCGTTGACCGCCACGACCGTGCCGGCCATCGGCGCCTTGAGCGTCGTCCCGGTCACCGCCGCCTCGGCCTCGGTCACGGCCAGCTCGGCCTGGGTGACCTCGTTCTCCGCCGACGACGTGTCCGAGCCGGCGTCCTCGGCCCGGTCGACCGCGTCCTGCGCGGCGTCCAGGTCGGCCTCGGCGGCCGCCAGGGTCCGCTTCGCCGCGGCCGGATCGACCTTGGCGAGCACCTGACCCTTGGTGACCTTGTCGCCGACCTTGACGGAGATGGAAGTGACGGTGCCACCGGTCTCGAAGCTGGCGCTGGCGGAGCTCGCGCTCTCCAGCGAGCCGTCGGCGGTGACAGAGGCGGTGACGGTGCCCTGCTGGACGGGTACGGACCGGACGGACGCGGCAGCCGCGTTTCCGGTGTCCGGACCGGACACAGTCTCGTAGGCCCAGGAGGCACCGGCGACGAGCGCCAGGACCAGGGCGGCGTTGACCGCCACCGAGGGACGGCGCAGGGAACCCAGACGGGGCGCAGGCATGACGGACACTGTGGCGACACCCGCTCGGAGGAGGTTCCGGTTTAGCTGGGAGCCACCTCAGAACCTCAGGCTGGGTCGCCGTCGGAACTGGGCAGCAGGACCCGGAAGGTGGCACCGTGCCCGTTCGGCGGGTCCAGCTCGACCCAGCCGCCGTGGCCGTGCACGATCGCCGCGACGATGGACAGGCCCAGGCCGGAGCCACCGCCGCGACCCCGGCTGCGGCTGGAATCCGCCCGGTAGAGCCGTTCGAAGACCCGTGGGGCATGCACCGGGGGCACGCCCGGACCGTCGTCGCTGACCTCCAGAACCGCCAGCGGTACGCCGGTGACGACCGTCCCGGCGTGCACGGAGCCGCGCGCCGGCCGGTGCCCCGAGACCCGGCCCACCCGGACGGTGACCCGGGCCCCGGCCGTGGTGTGCTGCAGCGCGTTGGCGACGAGGTTGGTGGCGACCTGGCGCAGCCCGTGCTCGTCGCCCAGCACGGTCGGCGGCACGAAGGTGTCCGAGTCGTCGTCGAGGGCGGCCAGGCGTACCGGGCGGTCCGGGACCCGGGCGTGCGCGTCGCGGATGGTGTCGGCGGCGATCTCCAGCAGGTCCACCGGGCGCCGCACCGGCGCGCGCTGCAGGTCGAGCCGGGCCAGCAGCAGCAGGTCCTCGACCAGCACGCCCATCCGGCCGGCCTCGCCCTCGATCCGGCTCATCGTCTCGTCCAGCTGCGGACCGGGCGGGGCGCCGCCACGCCGGTAGAGCTCGGCGAAGCCGCGGATCGACGTCAGCGGCGTGCGCAGCTCGTGCGAGGCGTCCGCGACGAACTGCCGCAGCCGCTGCTCGGAGGCCGTACGGGCGGAGACCTCCGCCTCGATGCGGGACAGCATCAGGTTGAGCGCCCCGCCGAGCCGGCCCGGCTCGGTGTGCGGGTCGGTGTCGGCCACCCGGCCGGACAGGTTCCCGGCGGAGATGTCGGTGGCCAGGCGCTCCATTTCGGTCAGCGGCCGCAGCCCGAGCCGCACCACGAACGCCGCGCCGAAGCCGAGCAGCACCAGGATCAGCAGGGTGACCCCGGCGTCGATGAGCAGCAGCCGGTCGCCGGTCTCCTCGACCTCGACCAGCGACGAGCCGATGACCACCGCCCCGCCGGTCTCCGGCACCGCCACGGCGAGCAGCCGCCAGTCCGCGCTGCCGTCGGAGGCGGCCACGGTGTAGGGCCGCCCCGGTCCCGCGTGGGCCAGCACGTCGGCCAGCGGCGCCACGGCGGGCCGCTCCGCGTCGGCGGTCGAGCTGCGGTCCGGATCCAGCGTGCCGGCCGCCGTGTAGACGTAGGCCACCTGGTCGGGGCCGATGCGCAACTGGCCCCTGCGCTGCGCTCCCGGCGGGGACATGGTCAGCCGCTGCCCGTTGGCGAACGGGCGGGACATGCCGGTGAGCTGCTCGTCGATCCGGTCCAGCAGGTAGCCGCGGATCAGCACCACCCCGGCGAGGTTCGCGACGATCAGCGCGATCGCGGCCAGCCCGCCGACGACCAGCACCAGCCGGGCCCGCAGCGTCCAGTGGCGCCAGCGCCGCGGACGCCAGCGAAGCCGGCCCTTCATGGCCTGGTCACTCCTCGCCGCCGCGGGGCAGGCGCAGCGCGTACCCGACGCCGCGGACGGTGTGGATCAGCGGCGGATCGGTCTTGTCGATCTTGCGGCGCAGGTAGTACACGTAGGACTCGACGATGCGGCCGTCGCCGCCGAAGTCGTACTTCCACACCCGGTCCAGGATCTGCGCCTTGCTGACCACCCGGCCCGCGTTGACCAGCAGGTATTTCAGCAGGTTGAACTCGGTCGGCGACAGGTCGACGAGCCGGCCCGCCCGGCGCACCTCGTGGGCGCTCTCGTCGAGCTCCAGGTCGGCGTAGCGCAGCACCGCCGAGTCGCCGGGCGCCTCCAGCTCGGGCTGGCTGCGCCGCAGGATCGCCCGGATCCGCAGCACCACCTCTTCGAGGCTGAACGGCTTGGTGACGTAGTCGTCGGCGCCGGCGGTGAGCCCGGCGACCCGGTCCTCGACCGCGTCCCGGGCGGTCAGGAACAGCACCGGCGTGGCCCGCCCGGAGGCGCGCAGCCGCCGGGCCACGTCGAAGCCGTCCAGGTCCGGCAGCATCACGTCCAGCACCACCAGGTCCGGCTCGAAGTCCTCGATCGCGACCAGCGCGCCGTGCCCCGACTCGGCGACCCGGACGTCGAACGCGACCAGCCGCAGCGTCGCGGAGAGCAGCGCGGAGATGTTGGGCTCGTCGTCGACCACCAGGACCCGGGTCTGCCGGGCGGTCGGAGGGTCACTGAGGGCGACGGAACCGCGGTTATCAGGATGCACCGCAAAGAGATATCAGCGCTTCCTTTGAATTCCGTATGAATCCGCTTTGAGCGACCTGGGCGGCTCACCAGGACCGGACCACGGCGGCGCCCTCGACGAGCCCCGAGGTGATCTCGGTGTACTGGTCGCCGCGCAGTCCCACCCCGACCTTGAGCTGGGCACCCGCGCGCAGCACCGTCCCGGTGTCACCGGCGATGTCGTGCACGGCGGTGCTCGGCACCCGCAGCACGTCGGCGACCGAGCCGGTGGTGACCCGGACGGCGGCGGTCTGCCCGACCAGCAGGTCCTCCGGCGCGTCGGTGAACGACAGCAACACACCGTAACGGACCATCGTGCCGTCGCTCGTGCCGACCGGGTCGACCTGCACGACGGTGGCGCCGAACTCCTTGCCCGCCCGGTCGGCCAGGGTCGCGGTGGCGGTCTGCTTGACGGCGAGCCGGTCCGCGTCCGCCTCGGGGAAGTCCGCGCTGATCTGCATGTCGTAGACGTCGGCCAGGGTGAGGAAGGCGGTGCCGCTGCTCACCTGGCTGCCGACCTTGCCGGCGACCGTGAGGATCCGCCCGGCGATCGGCGCGGTGATGGTGGTGCCCTCCAACTGGTCCTCGGCGTTCTGCAGGGCCATCTCGGCCTGGTTGACCCGCTGCTGGGCGCTGAGCACGGCGTCGCCCCCGCCGCCGGAGTTCTGGCCACCGCCGCTCTGGGTGCCGTTCTGGGCGCAGGTCGTCGCGGTGCCGCCACCCGTACGGGCCGGCGCGGTGGTCCGGGCGGGCGCGGTGGTCCGGGCCGGCGCGGTGGTCGGTGCCGTGGTCCGGGTCGGCGCGGTGGTCGCGGCCGGTGCCGACGTCGTCGTGGCGGTCGGTGCCGGCGTAGTCGTCGTCGCCGCTGCCGACGGGGCGGTGTAGCCGGCCGGCACCACCCCGCAGGAGGTCGAGGACGTGGAGTCCGAGGCGGCGCTCTCCTTGGCGTCGGCCAGCGTGTCCTGCGCGTCGGCGAGCGTGTCCTGCGCGGAGTCGACGGCCTCGGCCGCGTCGGCGTCGTCGATCGACGCGAGCACCTGCCCGGCCGTCACCACGGTGCCCGCGCGGACCTTGACGCTGGTCACCGTGCCGCCGACGGCGAACGAGAGGCTGCGGGTCTGCGCCGGCTCCACCGTGCCGGTCGTCGCGACCTCGGTCGTCACCGCGCCGCGATCCACCGCCACGGTGCTCGCGGCGGCGGGCTGTTCGTCCGCGCCGGCGGTCAATGCGCGTGCCGCACCCGCGGCGAGCAGCAGGATCACGACGACCCCGGCTGCCAGCCACACCCACCGCCGGTTCACTCCGCGCCAGGCGGTCAGGCCGTTACCCATGGTCGGGAAGTGTTGCCGAGTGTCCTCGCCGCCGGCTCGGTCCCACCTCGGAGTTGCCTCGGAGACACGCAGCGCTCTCATAGCTGATTCCGAGTTTTGTCGGAGGTTGTGGCTAGGTCGGCGGGCTTGTCTGGACCGTCGTGTCCGCTTGATGGAGGAGAGAGACCGTGCCGCAGCTCAGAAACACCTCACCCCGGGGCATCGCCGGGCTGGTCGTCGCGTCCGCGGCGCTGCTGTTCTCCGTGGCCGCGTGCGGCGGAGGGTCGGAGACTCCGGCCACCGGAAGTGACAACCAGAACGGCGGCGGGGGAAACAGCGCCTTCGCCGCGTACACCGAATGTCTGTCGAAGAACGGCGTCACGATCACCATGCCCTCCGGCGGGGCCCGGGTCCGGCCCTCGGGGGCACCGGACGGCGGCCGCCCGTCCGGCCAGCCGCGACCCTCGGGCAGCGCCCGGCCCGGCGGCGGTGGCATGCCCGGCGGTGGCGGCTTCGGCAAGCCCGAGGGCGTGGACGACGCGACGTGGCAGAAGGCCCAGGCGGCCTGCGCCTCGGTCATGCCGAGCGGGCGCCCGGGCGGCGGCCGGGGCAACGGCAACGGGATGAGCCCGGCCTACCGCAACTGCCTGCAGGACAACGGGGTCACCCTGGGCCAGGGCGCTCCGGCGAGCGACGACCCGGCGATGCAGAAGGCGGCCGAGACCTGCAAGGCCCTGGCGCCGGCCGCGAGCGCCGCCCCGGCCTCCTGATCAGCCGGATCGGCGTCGCCCGCGCCTCCCCGCGCGGCGGCGCCGGTCCGGTCCCGGCCCGGGTCTCGACCCCTCAGAAGGTCGGCAGCGAGTCCTGCAGGTTGTTCCACCGGTCGGCGAGCTGCCGGCGCCGGCAGGCGACCAGGTGACTGGCGAGGATCGCCGGCATCCCGCCGCGGACGCAGACGTCCGCCCCGGCGGTCAGCACGGCGGCGACCAACTCGGCCGGGGCGTCCTCGTCGAGCAGGGCGACGACCCGGCTACGGCGGGGCAGCAGCGACCGCGCGCTCAGCACGTCGGCCTCGGTGGCCCCGCTGAACAGCACGATCTCGTCGGCCCGGACCTCCTCCAGGCCGGCCGGGTAACGCAGCTCCCACCCGGCCGGCAGGTGCGCGCCCAGCGCGGCGACCCGCCCAGGATGGCCGAGGACGGCGACGACCGGGCTGTGCCGCTGCGAGTTGAGATCAGGCAGCGGAACCGCGGTGGAGTTCGGCGCGAACGTACGGTTGGTCTCGTTCCGGTTCAGCTGCACAAGCATCTCAGTGACCCCCAGGTCTCGCTCCTCGTGTGCCTACCCCCTACCCAACGCCCCCAGGCTGGGCTGCCCATGTGTCCCGCCTGTGGGTCTGGTGACAGTCGATAGGGTGGCGGCCGTGACGAGGGTCGTGGTGTGCGGGCTGGGCGGGACGATCGCGATGACGGCGGCGCCGGGCGGCGGGCTGGCACCGGCCCTCAGCGCCGGCGACCTGGTCGCGGCGGTGCCGGGGCTGGCCGCGCTGAGACTGGAGCTGGAGCTGGTGGACGCGGCCAACGCGCCCAGCGCCTCGCTGCGGCCGGCGGACATCGTCGCGCTGTCCCGGCGGATCGGCGCGCTGCTGGCCGCGGGCGCGGACGGCGTCGTGGTCACCCAGGGCACCGACACCCTGGAGGAGTGCGCCTACCTGCTCGACCTGCTGCACCAGCGGCCCGAGCCGGTGGTGGTCACCGGCGCGATGCGCCACCCGCTGCTGGCCGGGGCGGACGGCCCGGCGAACGTGCTGGCCGCCCTGACCGTGGCCGCCGACCCGGCGGCGCGCGGGCGGGGCGTGCTGGTGGCGTTCGCGGACGAGATCCATGCGGCCTCGCGGGTCCGCAAGGGACACTCGACCAGCGTGGCGGCGTTCGGGTCCGCGACGGGCGGGCCGGTGGGGCAGCTGGTCGAGGGCCGGGCGCGGTTCCTGGCCGGCGCCACGGACCGGGTCGTGCTGCCGCTGCCGGCCGGGAGCGCGCTGCCCCGCGTACCGTTGATCGTCGCGGCCCTGGGCGCCGACGAGCCGGACCGGGATCTCGCCGCGGACGGGCTGGTGGTCGCGGCCTTCGGGGCGGGCCACCTGCCACAGTGGTGGGCGGAGCCGCTGGCGGAGCTGGCGGCCCGGATGCCGGTCGTGCTGGCGTCGCGGACCCTGGCCGGGCCGGTGCTCACCGACACCTATGGCTTTCCCGGGTCCGAACGGGACCTGATCGAGCGCGACCTGATCCCGGCCGGCTTCCTCGACCCCGCCAAGGCCCGCATCCTGCTGCTGACCGTCCTCGCGGGCGGCGGCGACCGGCAGCGGGTCCGGGCGGCCTTCGCCGCCGCCGGCGGCCTCGGCGCCTGACCGTTGCCTGAATCGTCGCCGCAGGCCGGTGTGGAGGGCAGACGGTCGGGCGCGACGCTCAGGATTCGCCGCGGGAATTCCTTCGCGCGGTGAAGACGGCCCAGGCGGCCACACCCAGCGCAGGACCTAGCGCGACACCGAGACTGAGACCGACGTTGTCAAAGAAAACCCCGACGAGGACGCCGAAGCTGGCGCCAAATGCGATCCAGACCCCGAGATTTCCCCAGATCCCGAGATCTGCGGCGCCCGGGGGCGTGTTGTTCGTCATCGCATCCTCCCAGGACGCGCGCGGGCGAAAGGCTGACAATCTGGCGGCCCACCACGGCGGATGCGCAACCGATTTCCTCCACAAAATATCACCTGACATCAAGGTTCCCGCCGCTGATCGCGCCGGCGTCCCCAGCCTCACGGGTCAGTACAACCAGCCCAGGCCGTAGGCCGCCAGGGCCGTGTCGAGCATGCCGTCCTGGTGCTCCGCCGGGTAGGCGGCGGGATCAGCGGCCGCCAGGGCCGCGACCCCCTCGGTCATCGCGATCAGTCCCAGGGCGACCGCGCCGACCCGGTCTGCCGGCCAGTCCGGGGCGGCCGCGGCGACCAGCCGCTCGACCCGCTCCCGCCAGGACTGGTTGTTGCGCCGGTGCATGCCGATCAGCTCGGCGTCGGACACCGCCGCGGCCAGGAAACCCATCCAGACGATGCTCCCGTTGATCGTCTCCTGATCGGTCGCCATGCCCTGGCGCAGGACCGCGCGCAGCGCCGCCCCCGGCGAGGCGGCCGCGGCCTCGAGCGCCTCGACCCGCCGCCGGGTCGTGTCGTGCAGCAGCTGCCGGGCGTGCAGCAGCAGCGCGCGACGGTGGGGGAAGCGGTGCATGACCAGGCCCGTCGTGCAGCCGGCGGCGGCGGCGACCGCGCGCACCGTCAGCTTTTCCAGGCCCTGCTGTGCCAGCACGTCCCAGACCGCGCGCGACAGCGCCTCGCCCTGGGCCGACCGGTCCGCGGTCCGTGACACGGCTCTCCCTCCCCCTCAGTCGTAACGGATGTTACCGTAACGCTTGTTACCGAGTGTTGGCGAGGAGCGGGGATGACCTGGACCATCGAGCAGCGACCGTGGACCGACCCGGCGGGCGAGGCGCTGCGGGTGGCGCAGCGCGCCGAGCTCGACCTCCGCTACGGCACCGACGACCACGAGCCCGGCACGCCGCCCGCGGCCGAGAACATCGACCTGTTCCTGGTCGCGGTGGACGACGCCACCGGCCGGCCGCTCGGCTGCGGCGCCCTGCGCCGCCTCGGCCCGGCCACCGTCGAGCTGAAGCGGATGTACGTGGTGCCGCAGAGTCGCGGCTCCGGGGTGGCGACCGGCCTGCTCCGCGGGCTGGAGGAGGCGGCACGGCAGCGCGGCTGGGCGACCGTGCGGCTGGAGACCGGCCCGGCCCAGCCGGACGCGATGCGCTTCTACGAGCGCGAGGGCTACCGCCAGATCCCGCTGTTCGGCGCGTATGTCGGCTCCGACCTCTCGGTCTGCTACGAGCGCGCCCTGACCTGACGGCGCACCCGGCCGTCAGGCCGAGTCGCGGGAGACGACCTCGACCCGACGGCGCACCCGGCCGTCAGGCCGAGTCGCGGGAGACGACCTCGACGATCTCGGTCAGGTCGACCGGGTGGGCCGGCCGGCCGTGGATCGCCGCCAGCACCGTCGCCGCCAGGTGGCCGGCCACCGCCGCCTGGTCGGTGGTCACCGTGGTCAGCGCCGGTACGGCCAGCCGCGCCGCCGGGATGTCGTCCACCCCGATGACCGCGAGGTCCGCCGGTGCCCTCAGCCCCAGCCGGCGCATCCCCGCGAGCACCGCCATCGCCACGTCGTCGTTGTAGGCGCACACGCCGGTCACCCCCTCGTCGCGCCACGCCCGCACGGCGTCCGCCGCCGCGTCCGGGTCCAGCGGCACGATCCGCACCGACGGCTCCGCGATGCCCCCGGCGGCGCAGGCGATCCTCGCCCCCGCCAGCCGCGGCTCGGCGAAGATCCGCACCCGGTCGTCGTCCGGATACGCGTACCCGATCGCGGTGCGGCCCGCCGCCGCGAGATGTTCCGCCTGCAGTCGGCCCACGTGCTGCTGCGGCACCTCCAGCTCCCGGCGCGCCGACGTGCCGCGGCCGAGCAGGCCCACGACCAGGGCGACCCCGGCCGCGCGCATCGCGCCGATCTCGGCGGCGGAGAAGTCGGTGAAGGCCAGCACCGCGGCCGGGGTGATCGCCTTCCACAGCTCCGCGATCGGCCGGTCCGCCCGGTTGCCCGGGTGGGCGACGAACGTCAGGCCGTTGCGCGCGAGCTCGGTGGAGAGGTTGCCGAGCAGCGTGCCGACCTCCGGCCCGATCGGCCAGTCCGGCAGCAGGCACAACACCACGTCGGAACGGCCGGTACGCAGCGCGCGGGCCGCCGCGGAGGGCGCATAGCCGAGTGCGCCGGCCGCGTCGAGGACCCGGGTGCGGGTGGCCGCCGAGATGGTCTGACGCGGGGTGTCGTTGAGCACGTAGCTCACGGTCGCCCGGGACACCCCGGCGACTCGCGCGACATCGGCACTGGTCACCCGGCGTGTCGTGCTGTCCGTCATGGCTGAGTCCTCTGGAATCCGCGTTACCGACACGAGCAAGTTACACGTGTCAGTAACCCCGCGCGGCACTGGCCGCCGGAGCCGGGCTGCGCCGTTCCGTCGCGAAGCTCAGCGCGGCCAGTCCCAGGCCGCCGACCGCCAGCGCCACCCCGACCCAGGTCGGCGCGAGGTAGCCGTAGCCGCGCGCGATCACCACTCCGCCGAGGGCCGCGCCGAGGCTGTTCGCGACGTTCATCGCCGACTGGTTCACCGCCGCGCCCATCAGCTGCGCGCCCGGCGCCACCGCGATCAGCCGGGCCTGCAGCGCCGGGCCCAGGAACAGGCTGGTCGCGCCGATCAGGAACGCCCCGGCGAACAGGCCCACCGCGGTGTCCGCCACCAGCCCGAAGAAGATCACCGCGGCGATCACCGAGCTGAAGCCGATCAGCAGGCTGCGCCGCAGGTCGCGGTCGGCGAACCAGCCGCCCAGCGCGTTGCCGACCGTCATGCCGAGCCCGACCGCGACCAGCACCCACGGCACGGTGCCGGCGGCGAGGCCGGTGACGTCGGTCGTCACCGGCGCGATGTAGCTGTCCACCGCGAAGAACCCGGCGAAGCCGACGGCGGCGGTGGCCGCGACGAGCCAGACCTGCGGCTTGCGCAGCGACCGCAGCTCGGCGCGCGGCGAGCCGTCGGCCACCGCGGCGACGGCGGGCACGATCACCAGGACGGCGACCAGGGTCGCCCCGAACACCAGGGCGATGACCAGGTACGCGATCCGCCAGCCGGCCGCCTGCCCGAGCCGGGTGACCAGCGGCACGCCGACCACGTTGGCCGCCGTCAGCCCGCTGAGCACGGCGGCATAGCCGCGAGCGGCGTTTCCGGGACCCATCAGGGTGGCCGCGAGCAGGCCCGCCGCGCCGAAGTAGGCGCCGTGCGGCAGCGCCGAGACGAACCGGGCGAGCAGCACCAGCTCGAAGCTCGGGGCCAGCGCGGAGGCGACGGTGCCGGCCGCGAAGAGCATCAGCAGGCCGAGCACGAGCTGCTTGCGGGGCACGCGAGCGGTCAGCGCGGCGATCGTCGGCGCGCCGACGACCACCCCGAGCGCGTACGCGGTGATGGTCCAGCCGGCCTGGGCGACCGCGTCCGGCGCCGACCGGGCGTACGCCTCCGGCAGCAGGTCGCGGGCGACCTCGGGCAGCAGCCCCATCGCGGCGAACTCGGTCAGCCCGATCGCCACGCCGCCCAGGGCGAGGGCGAGCAGGGCGGCCCAGCGGTGCCTACGGCTCAGATCGTCCACGGTCGCCGACTTTAGCAACAGCGTTGCGTAATAGAGTGGCAGGATGGCCGATCTCACGTTCCTGCGCGGCTACAACGAGGCCCTGGTGATGGCCGTGGCCCGGACGCTGCCGGCGTTCGAGCGCGCCACCATCGCCGAGGCGACCGGGCTGACCCCGCAGGCGGTGTCGAAGGTGCTGGCCCGGCTGGTCGAGGACGGCCTGATCGCCCCCGCGGGCGTGCGCCGCCCGGCGATCGGCAAGCCCGCCGGCGTGTACGAGTTGGTGCCCCAGAGCCGGTACGCGATCGGTGCGCACGTGACCCGCCGCCGCCTGCGGCTGGTGCTGACCGACCTGGCCGGCACGGTCCGGCACTCGGCGGTGACTCCCCTGCCGGCCGACTTCACCCCGGACGCGCTGCTGATCGAGCTGGCGGCGGGCATCGACCGGATCACCGCCGCGCACGACATCCGCGGCCGGCTGACCGGGCTGGGCATCGGGATGGTCGGGCCACTGGACCACGCCCAGGGCACCGTGCGGGACGCCCACCGGTTGCGGCACTGGCATGACGTACCGCTGCGGGCCCTGGCAGAGCAGGCCCTGGGCCTGCCCGTGCACCTGGACAAGGACGTCACGGCCGGGGTCACCGCCGAGGCGTGGCGGCACGGCCCGGCCTTCCGCGACGCCGCCCTGATCATGGTGGAGTCCGGGGTGGGCGCGGGCCTGTGGCTCAACGGCGCGGCCCACCGCGGCGCCCACACGAACGCGGGCGAGTTCGGCCACACGGTGGTCGACCTGTCCGGCCCGGAGTGTGTCTGCGGCCGCCGCGGCTGCCTGGAAGCGGTCCACGACCGGGCGGCGGAGGCCGGCGACCTGCGGGCGGCGGCCCGGGTCCTGGCGGTCGGCGTCGTCAACCTGCTGCAGACCCTGGACGTGGCGCACGTGGCGCTGGCGGGGGCGGACCTCCTCGCGCACTCCGAGATCTACCGCGCCGAGGTCGAGCGGGCGGTCCGCACCGAGGTGCCGCGCGCCGACTGGCAGTCGGCGCAGGTCACGCTGTCGAGCCTGGGCGCGGACGTGATCGCGGCGGGAGCGGCGATGCAGATCCTGGAGTCCCGCTACGGCATCCCCGACCTCGCCCCGCTGTGACGGGCCTTTTGCTCACGGCACGGCGAGGGGGACCCTCGACCCGGCAGCGAGCAGATCCGCCACCTGCCGGATCCCGCCCCGGATCACCGAGCCGTAGTCGTCATCCGGCAGCCCGCCGGCGAGCTCCCCCGCGACGCCCAGATGGTGCTGCGCCCGATCGCGGTCGCCGACCCGCCGGTAGTCGTCGGCGAGGTTCAGATGCAGCGACGGCAGGAAGCCGCGAACCTGCAATGACCCGTGAAATCGCTGGGCCCGCTCGTCGTTGAGATCGACGACCGCGGCCAGGGCCCGCTGATCCCACAGCAACTCCTCCGCCACGGCCTCCTGCAGATCGGCGAGGTAATGCGCGATGCTGCACCGGTGCAGGGCGTCGCCGCCGCTGCCGACCCGCTCCCACAGTCTCCTCAGGGCCTCGCGGGCCTGCGCCTTGTCACCCGCCCGGCCCTGCTCGACGGCGGCGCCGACACCCGCCATGATCTCATCGACCTCTGTCGTTCCGGGCTGAGCCACGACACTCCCCATTCTCGTCAGTCGAGGGCCGGATCACCCCCGCGGAACGATCCTGGGCCCTCGACCGACTCGACGGTCAAGCCGTCCGGGCGGCGGCTTCGGCGCGCCTCATGCGGCGGCGGGCCAGCAGCATGCGGGCGATGTAGAGCGGGGTCGGTGGCGTCCATCCGAGCTGTTGCCCCATCCCGAGGTCGTCGCGGTTGGCCCCACCCACGCGTTGTTGCGGGTCGGCTCCGGCCGAACGCCTGCCGCCGCGGGCGGTCGAGCCGGCCCAGAGTGAGGCACCACAGCGGATGCGGCCCAGGCCGTTCAGGTCAGGAGGCGTTCCAGGTGTCGATGACCGGGGTGCCGTGCTCGAAGCCCAGCGTCGACAGCGTCGCCGTGCCCAGCTTGAGCAGGCCGCCGCCGCTTGCCGGGAGGCCGATCCAGCGGGCGCCCGCCACCCGCAGCGAATGCCCGTGTGCGATCAGCGCCACGTCGCCGCCGTCCAGGAAGGTGCGGGCCCGGGCCAGCACCCGGTCCAGCCGCTCGGCCACCTCGGCCGGGGATTCGCCGCCGGGCGCGCCGTCGCTCCAGAGCGACCAGTCCGGGCGGGTCTCGCGGATCGCGGCGCTGGTGATGCCCTCGTACTCGCCGTAGTTCCACTCCGCCAGGTCCTCGGTGGTCTCGGTGACCGCCAGACCCGCCAGCTCGGCGGTGCGCAGGGCCCGCTTCCGCGGGCTGGAGATCACCGCGGCGAAGCTACGGCCGGAGAGACGTTCGCCGGCCAGCCGGGCCTGCCGCACCCCCGCCTCGGTCAGGTCCAGATCCGTGTACGAGGTGTGCCTGCCGTTCGCACTCCACTCGGTCTGCCCGTGCCGGATGAGCACGATCTCCGCCATGACGCCCCCTGTTCGGTTGGTGTAGTTCTACCCCGCGGGTGACCACGCACGGACCTGGCAATCGGCGGGAGCGACGGTCTGTACCACGCACGGACCTACGACATCCGGCTCTTGATTTTGCCCTTGATCGTCAGCCGCCGGCGAGCAGGTCCTCGAACGAGGTCGTCAGGGCGAACGGGTCCTGGACCGTGGCCGGCTCGCGGCGCTCGATCTCGCGGGCGAGTTCGCCGGCGGCGCGGTTGATCCGGCCGCGCAGCTGCCCCTGGCTCTCGTCGCCGCCCCAGTCCTCCGACGCCGCGAAGACCGAGGTCGGGACGGTGACCGCGCGCAGGTAGGCGAACATCGGCCGGAGCGCGTGGTCGAGGGCCAGCGAGTGCCGGGCGGTGCCGCCGGTCGCCGCGATCAGCACCGGCTTGTCGGCCAGGGCGTCCTTGCCCAGGACGTCGAAGAACGACTTGAACAGGCCGCTGTAGGACGCGTTGAAGACCGGGGTGACCGCGATCACCGCGTCGGCCGCCTCGATCGCGTCGATCGCCTGCTTCAGCGCCGCCGGCGGGAACCCGGTCAGCAGGTGGTTCATCAGGTCGTGTGCCAGCTCGCGCAGCTCGACCACCTGGGCCGTGAGCTGAACGCCGAGGCCGGCGGCGGCGCCCACCGCCGCCGCGGACAGCCGATCCGCGAGCAGGCGGGTGGACGAGGGCTGGCTCAGCCCCGCCGAGACGACCACGAGGGTGCGTTGCTTCATGCCTGGACCTTCTCCTTCTTCGCCGCCGCCTCGACCAGGGACGCGTGAGTCGGCGCGTCGGGAACGTGGGCCGGCTTGAGCGCCGCGAATTCCTTGCGCAGCACCGGGACGACCTCCTCGCCGAGCAGGTCGAGCTGCTCCAGCACGGTCTTCAGCGGCAGGCCGGCGTGGTCCAGCAGGAACAGCTGGCGCTGGTAGTCGCCGACGTAGTCGCGGAAACCGAGGGTGCGGTCGATGACCTGCTGCGGGCTGCCGACGGTCAGCGGCGTCTCGCGGGTGAAATCCTCCATGCTGGGGCCGTGGCCGTAGACGGGCGCGTTGTCGAAGTACGGCCGGAACTCACTCACCGCGTCCTGGCTGTTCTTGCGCATGAACACCTGGCCGCCGAGGCCGACGATGGCCTGGTCCGCGTCGCCGTGGCCGTAGTGGGCGAAGCGCTCGCGGTAGAGCGCCACCATCCGCTGGGTGTGCGAGGCCGGCCAGAAGATGTGGTTGGCGAAGTAGCCGTCGCCGTAGAACGCGGCCTGCTCGGCGATCTCGGGGCTGCGGATCGAGCCGTGCCAGACGAACGGCGGCACGCCGTCGAGCGGGCGCGGGGTCGACGTGAACGACTGCAGCGGCGTGCGGTACTTGCCCTTCCAGTCGACGGTGTGCTCGCGCCACAGCCGGTGCAGCAGGGCGTAGTTCTCGATCGCCAGGGGAATTCCGGCGCGGATGTCCTTGCCGAACCACGGGTAGACCGGGCCGGTGTTGCCGCGGCCCATCATCAGGTCGACCCGGCCGTCCGCCAGGTGCTGCAGCATCGCGTAATCCTCGGCGATCTTGACCGGGTCGTTGGTCGTGATCAGCGTCGTGGACGTGGAGAGCAGCAGCCGCTCGGTCCGCGCGGCGACATAGCCCAGCACGGTGGTGGGCGACGAGGGCACGAAGGGCTCGTTGTGGTGCTCACCCATCGCGAAGACGTCGAGACCGACCTCCTCGGCCTTCTCGGCGATGGCGACGATCGACTTGATCCGCTCGTGCTCGGTCGGCTCCCGCCCGGTCGTGGGGTCGGGCGTGACGTCGCCGACGGTGAAGATCCCGAACTGCATGACCGCTCCTGAGCCTCGGCCGGGACCTTGTCGTCCCGAACTGATCCGCACAACGCCTTTGACTCGTCAACTATTTCAGATTCAAAGAACTTAAGGGAAGTGCGGGCCTGGTCACACCGGCCCCCTTGCGGGCGGGCCACAGCTGCGGTCACATCTACGGAGAGCGTTTGAACGGACACCCCCCGCAAGGAGCACAGGTGCAGCTCAGGATCAAGATCCTCGTCACCTTGATGGCCGGAGGTCTCACCTACCTGCTGACGATCTTCGCCGGCCAGCCGCTGATCTGGCGGTTGACCATGTCGGTGTTCGTCGCCGGCGTGGTCCTGATAGTGCAGTTGTTGCGGGAGACCGACACCCGCATCCTCGACCTGAAGAGTCAGCTGACGGCCCACGCCGTGCGGGTCGAAGGCAAGGTCGACGACAGGTTCGCCGCCGTCAACGAGGCAACGGCCCTGTACGGGCGGGTCGAGGCCACGGCCCTGCGGCCGGATCAGATGACCCGGCTCGTCACCGCCGCCGCGAGCCTCGACCCGGCCGACGACCTGCAGCGGCGCTTCGCGGACCGCGAGATCACCCGGGCCGCCGAGCTCTTCGAGGGGCTGCGCAACGGCTGGGCGATCTATGAGGGCGAGGACCGTGACTGGCTGCTCGGCCTGACAGCCTGCGTCACCGAGTCCATCGACGCGACCAGCATGACGACTTTCGACACTCCCCGCGGATATGTCGACGAGGGCCAATTCTGGGGCAGCGATCTGGGGCAGCGGTACCTGGACAGCCAGCACCGGGCTATCGACCGGGGTGTGCGGATTCGTCGTCTCTTTCTCCTGGATGACGGGCCGGCAGCGAACAAGGACCGGATCGCCGAGCTGATCGAGCCACATAGGAAGATCGGAGTGGAGACCCGGATCCTGCCGACGTCGTCGCTGGACTTCCTGCTCCAGAAGAACCTGGTGGACTTCATCCTGTTCGACCGCCGGATCAGCTACGAACTGCATGCCGCCTCGACGCTGAGCAGCGAACACCGGCCGGTCATCGCCAGCGTCACGCTCGTCGTGGAAAGACGACGCCTCGATGAGCGCCGGGACCGCTTCGACAGGATGTGGGCAAGCGCCAACGAGCCGTAGTCAGATCAAATCCTTCACGCGATCCGTCACCTCGGCCGCACAACCCCAGGAGAGGCTTACCCCGGCGCCTGCGTGCCCGTAGTTGTGCACGATGTGCCGGGCGCCGCGCCTCTCGACGTCGAGGCGAACCTCATGCCGCGTCGGCCGGATGCCGATGCGGCGACCGAGAACCGGCATCTTGGCCAGCTCCGGGAAGATCTGGATGCAGCGCTCCCTGATGCCCACGGCCACGCGGCGGTCCGTCCGCGGGTCGGCGCGGCCGGTGATGGCACTGCCGCCCAGCACCAGCACCGCTCCCTGCGGCAGGACATAGGTCATCTCCGCCACGTCCCGGGACTCCTCGACGAAGAAGTCGGTCAGCCCCGGATTGCGGACGAGCACCAGGTGTCCGCGCCGCGGGATGACGCCGGCATCGGGCACCAGTTCCCGGGCCGCCACGCCCGCGCAGTTGACCACGATGGACGCGGTCGCGAAGCCCTCGTCCAGACTACGCAGCCGGCCGTAGTCGAGCTGGCCGCGGGCTTGGCGGAAGCGATCCAGCAAATAGGGCAGATATAGCGACATATCAACGATCGGCGCGGTGTACCGCCATCCCGCGGTGAAGCCTTCAGGAAGTTCCGGAGGCTTGCATTCGCGGAAGCCGGTCAGTTGCCATATCCAATCCGGGGGCATCGTCTCGTCTCGAGACGCCTCCATGCCCTCGGCTATCCGGACCCCCGCGCGACCGTCCAGTCCTTCGAGAATCTTGAAGGTGTGTGAGCTCCAAGCCGGCATGCGCGGATGCTCGGCGTTGATCGGGTCCCAGATCGCGCCGGCGGCGGCGGACGTCGTCCGTCCAGGCCCGCAGGCAGTCCGAATCTTGACCTTGAGGCCCTGCTCGGCCAGGCACACACCCGTCGTCAGACCGGATACTCCGGCCCCGACCACGAGCACGTCGGGTCTGGCCGTCATGTATCGAGATTAGTCGCGTGCGGTGAGGCGCGATAGCCGCCGGGGTGACACCTACGGTTCGGTGGACCGGGCGGCCTGAGCGCGAGCCTGGGCCCGGCGATGCAACGTGGTCAGCGCTTCGGCGGCGAGGGCGACCGCGACGCCCGGCGTGCCCTCAGACACGGCACGGGCCTGGTCGAGCAGCGATCCGACGGCTTCGAGGTCGTCGCGTTGCCGCCGACCCCGCCGTCCCGGTTCGCGGAAGAACTCGGCGTGCAGCAGATGGTCGGCCTCGATGAGCATCTCGTGGGCGGTCCGCGCCAGGTCCCGGCTCGGCCACGGCGGCTCGCTGACGATGCGGCCGGCGCTGACCAGGCAATCGATCATGCGCTTCGTGTGGTGCCACGAGACGTCGGTCTGGGTCGCGAGCTGCGGGACCTCGGGAAAAGCCGGACCTGGCTGATCCCACAGGCCGCGCACCGGTCCCGCGTCGATCCGGCGGAGCCGCATGTGTTCCCAGATCTGGTCGGCGAGGTCGAGCACCTGGGTGCGTGCGGCACCGACGTCGAAATGGCTCGCCAGCCGGAGGCTGTGATCGAGCAGCATTGGTGCAATGTCCGACACCACCCAGGCGAGCAGTGGGCCGCCGGCCTCGCTGCCCCGCAGGGGTTCATACTCGCCGGGGTCGTGTGCCGCCACCTTGGCGGCTTCCGTGGCGATCGCCCGACGGGTGATGCGGCTGCGGCCGGCCTGCTCGGCGAGAAGGGATCCCACCCGGGCAAGATCGGCGTCAGCGGCCGGGTGTTTGATCCGCTCCTGCGCGAACATGCCGCTCACCAGGACGCTGTAGTACTCGTGCTGCAGGCCGTCCGTGGTCTGCCAAGGCAGGTCCTCCACGGGCCAGCGACCGCTGGTGCCGAAGGTCGCGATGCGGGCCCAGAATGCGTGGGTGAGCTGCTGACGCAGCTCCAGAGCGTGGGCCAGCCGCTCCTGCGTCGAATCGAGCAGGTTGAGCTGCCGGGTGCGCGGCGACAACAGGTCCTCGATCGCACCGAGGGCGACCGCGGTGAAGTACAGGTACGGCGCATCCTCCGCCACACCGTCACGCTGCCCGCCCACGTCCCATGCCCGGTCCAAGGTCAATCTAGGTGCGGTCCGCACGACGCCCCAGGACCAACCGCACTCGAAGAGGCTTTCCGGCTGGTCGAGCGCAATGCTCTCCGCTGCGCCGGAACCGAAAGTGATCTGGTCCCGGAACTGTGCTTGGATCCGGATCAGCTGGGTGTGCAAGTCGTCAGTAACGATCCGCTTCTTGCGGCCGTCCTGGCTGGCCCGGCGCAGCTGCCGCTCGCCGAACTCACTGTCCGGCGCGAAGACGTGCAGCGAAAAGCTGCGCAGCAATCCGACAAGCGCGTCCGTCAGGCGCCTCGCGGCCTTCGTCCGGAGGTCCTCGACCTGGTCTGCCAGATCCTGCCGGGTCAGCACCCGGCTCAGCGCCCTGGCAAAGACGAGCGCCGACAAGGTCAAGGTCACGGAGATCGCGAACGCGTCGACCACCTCGAAGTCCCGCTGCCCGGCGGTCATCGCGCCCCGCTGGCCGGGCATCACCACGAAGCGGCTGCCTCCCGAGAAGACCGGCGTACCGTCTGCCGCGGCGTAGGTGTCGAGGTATTCGAGCGTCAGCCGGAGAACGACCAGGGGGATCTCGGTGCGCGTGCCGATCGCGCGGAGAGCATCGGTGATGTCGTCCGCTGTCTGGTCGGGGTCGGTGACGGCAAGAAGAGGGATCCGCGTGGCTGGTCCGAGCAGGCACAGCAACTGCTCCGCGTCACTGACGCAGTTGCGGCCACCGCGACCGCCCCACCGCCAGCCGCCGTCAGGGGTGCAGAGCCTGGCGATCGCCTCCCAGACGCCGAGGATCTCCTGACGTGGCCGGATCCGCATGGTCGCTCCGTCACCTGCCTCGCCTAGTCCTCATGGCCGGCCCGCCCGACCCGTCGCCACGATCATGCCGGTGTAGCCACTGCGCAGGTCGTTGCTGTCCACCCGGTGAATTGTGCCGCCATGGGCGACCGAAGCGAGGCACCGGCTGACGTCATCCTCCTCGATCGAACAGGACGGGAATGCCCAGTCGACGGCCTCATTCACCGGCGGCTGAAAGCCGATCGAGACGTCGTCTGCCGCCACCGAATCCTAATACCGGCGCGCCTTTCACCCTATGGCCCATCGACATCAGCAGATGGGTGCGTCAACGGTTCTGCAGGCGCTTCACGTTGTCGCCGAAGGTCCAGCCCTTCGAGCCGTCCCAGTTGGCCGACCAGGTCATCAGGCCCTTGAGGCCGCCGTTGAAGCTGTTCCAGGACTGCGTCACCAGCGCCGGCGTCAGGTACCCGCCGCCCGCGCCGACCTGTGCCGGCAGGCCCGGGACCTGCTTGTCGTACGGGACCCGGATCGTCGTGCCCTGGATGACCAGGCCGTTGTTGAGGCAGGTGGTCTGGGCGACGAAGCCCTGCACCGTGCCCGCCCCGTACGAGTCGCCGGCGCAGCCGTACATCGAGCCGTTGTAGTACTGCATATTCAGCCACCACAGCCGGCCGTTGTCGGCGTACTTCTTGATGATCGGCAGGTACGAGCCCCAGATCGAGCCGTAGGTCACGCTGCCGCCGGTGACGTACGCGGTCTCCGGCGCCATCGTCAGCCCGAAGTTCGACGGCATCTGCGCCAGCACCCCGTCGATGATGCGGATCAGGTTCGCCTGCGAGGCCGACAGCGTGGTGATGCCGCCGCTGCCGGTCAGGCCGGTCTCGATGTCGATGTCGATGCCGTCGAAGTTGTACTGCCGGAGGATCGGCACGACGGTGGCCACGAAACGGTCGGCGACCGTGCTGGAGCTCAGGTCGATGCCGGCCGCCGCGCCGCCGATCGACATCAGCAGGGTCGCGCCGGCCGCCTTGGCCGCGCACATCTCCGCGGGGGTGGAGACCTGCACGCTCGCGTCCATGCCGTTCTCCCACAGCACGGTGCCGTCGGAGCGGATCACCGGGAACGCCGCGTTGATGACGTTGTAGCCGTGCTGGGCGAGCCGGCCGTCGTTGATCGGGATCCAGCCGAGGCCGGGGTGCACGCCGTTGCTCGCGCCGTCCCAGTTCTCCCAGTAGCCGACGAGCACCTTGCCCGCGGGCCGCGACTTGACGGCACAGGCGCCGCCGGGCGGCGGGGTGGTCGGGGGTGGAGTCGTGGGCGGCGGGGTGGTCGGGGGTGGAGTCGTGGGCGGCGGGGTGGTCGGCGGCGGGGTCGTGGGACCGCCCGTGCAGGTGCCGAGGTCGCGCCAGAGGGACGGCGTGGCGGCCGGGTTCCAGCCGGCGCCGACGTACGCGGTGTGCGTCACCAGGGCCGAGTAGAGCCTCCCGCCGTAGGTCACCTGCGCGCCGACGGCGTAGGTGACGCCCTCCGCCCAGCCCGGCGCCGAGCAGACCACCGCGGCCGCCCGCACCGGGGCGCCGGGAGCCGAGGCCACCGCCGCCAGGGCCATTGCGGTACTTGCTACCAGTGCGAATACGGTACGACGTCCGCCCATGACCGCTCCTGACGCATTGATGACCTACCCCATCCTCGCGGCCGTGAACCCAAATATCAAGGATTGTTAACAGATAGTGTCGCCGCTGATCGATTGACGACGTCGGCCGGATCTGGTTCGCTGGCCAGCTCTCGGGTAGGCAAGTTCGCCCAACCGGGCGACACCTGTTGGCATGGTGCGTCAGAATGCAGGAGACTGCCCTGCGCGCCGAGTGCCTGCCCGACACACAGATGTCGTAAGTTGCACCGCAGAAACATGGGCCCGGCAAGGCCCTAAACTGGAAGAAGTCGCCGAATCGGGCAACTTCCCCAGGACAGCGACAGCTCACCATCGCCCGGAGGAAGTTTCGTGACCGACCTGGACCCGCGCTTCGACTCCGCGATCGACATCGCGGCGCCGCAGTCGGTCAAAAAAGACTCGTTGGACAACGAAAACTTCCCGTGGGACTCGTTCGACTCCGACGCCTACTTCGAAAACAACTACAGCAAGCTGCGCGGCGACGACGAGCAGATCATCGACATCGTCGCCGATTTCTTCCAGCGGAACGAGAACCCGCGCAAGTTGCGGCCCCGGGCCATCGACGTCGGCGCCGGCGCCAACCTCTACCCGGCCCTGACCATGCTGCCCTTCGCCGCCGAGCTCCATCTGGTGGAGCGGGCCTTCACCAACCGCGAGTGGCTCGCGACCGAGATCCTCGGCCCGCACCCCTCGTGGTGGCAGTTCTGGGACAGGATGAAGGCCGGCCGGCGGTCCTACGAGCCCATCAGAAGTCCCTTCGATCTCCTCAGCCGCCGCAAAGAGATCGTCAAGGGCAACATCTTCAGCCTGCCCGTGGCCACATACGACATGGGCACGATGTTCTTCGTCGCCGAGTCGATCACCACCCGCGGCAGCGAGTTCGTCCGGGCCACCCGGTCCTTCGTCAACTCCCTGGTCCCGCGCGCCCCCTTCGCCGCCGCGTTCATGCGTGACTCGTCCGGCTACCGTGTGGGAGCACGCGACTTCCCGGCGTGCTCGGTCGACGAACGCGACGTGCGCTTGGCGCTGCACGCGGTCGCCACTGACGTCCGGATCCACACAGTGGACAGTTGGGACCTGCGCGACGGTTATCACGGGATGATTGTGGCGACCGGACGGAAGAAACCGGCGTAACTGACCCACGGACGGGTAGGTGACGGCACACCGATGCAGATCCAGCCACGTCAACAACTCCTCGATGCCTGGCGCGCGACCGCCCGGCTGTCCTATCCCGACAGCGCGTGGCGCTTCGGGGGCCGCGAGGGTGCCAATTCGATCAGCGACGCCGAGCAGTTGCTGTGCCTGATGGCACCGGCGACCGAGGTGCCGATCTTCCGACTGGACAAACCCGACTCCGCCGCGAGCGACGTGGTCGCCGCGCTGGGCGTGCTGGGCGACGACATCCAGGTCCCACAGCGCCTGATCACGGCCCTGACCGAATACCTGGTGCGCTACACCGCCCCGGACGGCACGCCGATCTTCTCCGGCGACACCTACTTCCAGCCCGACATCGCGGGCGACGAGATCAAGACCCAGCAGCGCGGGCTCGACGTGGTCGACTCGTTCTCCATCTCGGTCACGCTGATGCTCGCGGTCATCGGTTTCACCAAGGTGTTCCGCACCGTGGTCACCCGGCCCAGCCTGCTCGACGACGTGGACCTGCTGGAACGGATGGCCAGCACCCGGCTGACCGCCGCGATGGTGGGGCTGCTGCGCAGTTTCGCGGTCAACGTCTTCTCCGCCGACGGCAATCTCGGCCGCGAGCTGATCCGCACGGTGAACCAGGAACGCCGGCCGACCCGGCAGGTGGTCGAGGAGCTGCGCGAGGCGTTGCGGGAGATCAACGCCCGGCTGCGCGACGACGTCACCATCGGTTCCGGTGCGGCCGAGAGCAGTGAGCTCGACATTCCCAACCGGTTGTTCGAATGCGGCTGGTCCTGGGGGCTGGTCAAGGAAGCGCCGCTGATCGAGACCACTGTGGACGTCGGGGTACAGCGCGACGGGGTGGCCGAGAACGCGCCCTACCTCTACTTCACGACCGTCGCGCTGGACGCGATCCAGACGCTGTTCGCCGAGCGCACCCGGCTGCTCGGCCTGCTCGACGAGGCCCAGTCCAAGCTGGCGCAGGCGCTGCAGCTGCGCTGGGAGCTCGCCCGGTCCTACTGGGCCACGATCGCCACCTTCGGCTCCGGCCGCTGGCCGCTGGAGGACCTGCCCTGGCGGACCACCGACGCCCTCGAGTTCGACTACCTGAGCCTGCTGGTCAGTGGCATGGTGGTGCAGAACATGGTGGCCATGCGCGCCTCGAACGCGGAGCTGACCCGGGTGGCCGCCGTCCTCGACGAGCTCGCCAACCGCAGCCGGATCACCCGCCGGTCCTCGGAGCAGGAAGCGGCGCTGAACGTGCACCATCCCGGCCTGCACTTCCCGCTGATCGGCAGCGAGGATCTGGGCGGGCCCCGGCTCGCCTGGACGGTCGCGGACATCTCACCCCTGCTGCTCAAGCGCACGCTGAATCTGGCCAGCCTGCTGTCGGAGGGCACCTCGCGCAGCCGGCTGCTGGACCTGTCCGACGAGCTCTGGGACCACCTGCAGAAGCGGGTGATCCGGCAGGGCCCGGCCCGGGGCCTCTGGGACCAGCCGGCCGGCGCCTTCCCCCAGCTGCGGGTCGAGTTCACCGAGGTCTCCTGGTACTACACGAAACGCGTGGTGGACTGCCTGGTCACGGCCGCCCGCGTGATCCAGGAGCCACCGCTGCGCAGCGGCGTGCTCGCGCAGATCGCCGCCGACCTGCTCAACGAGGCCGACCACCTCTACGACCGGGAGCTGCTCAACGGCTCCACCGACAGCGGCGAGCAGTTGCGCGTCGAGCTCGACCGGATCGGCGTCGAGCTGCGCCGGGCCCGGGCGGTGCGCGGCGAACGACCGGGCGTCGCGGTGGCCGTCACCGAGGAGGTGCTGCGCAAGCTCGACCGGCTCTCGGCGGCTCGCCGGGCCGACAGCGGGGCGAGCTGACCGTGCTGATCTTCGCGACCTCCGACAAGGGTGGCACCGGACGGTCGGTCACCAGCAGCAACGTGGCGTACCGGCATGCCCTGCAGGGCGGCGACTGCTGCTATCTCGACTTCGACTTCGGGTCGCCGACCGCCGGCGCCATCTTCGACCTGCCGGAGGCCCTCGCCGGGGTGCCGGCCGGTGGCCTGCACAGCTACCTGGTGGACGGGGTGGCGGCGCCCCGCAGAATCGACATCTGGGCGGAATCGGAGCGCGACGTGCTGCGCGTGCGGCCCGCCGGCGCCGGCCGGCTGACCCTGTTCCCCGGCGACAGCGGCCGCGGCGAGTTCCACGCGCAGCCGGGTGTCGTGGACCGCTGCATCGATCTGCTGGTGCAGGCGGACACCGAGTTCGACCTGGTCATCGTGGATCTGAGCGCGGGCCGCTCGTACGCCACCGAGATTGTCCTGGCGGCGACCGCCGCCGCGGCCCTGCGCGGCGTCGAGGCGCGCTGGCTGGTGTTCCACCGGTGGACCCGGCAGCACATCATCGCGGCGGCCAGCCTGGTGCACGGGCCGCAGGGCATCCTGCAGACCGGCACCCAGCTGGGGCACGATCTCACGGCGCTCACGGCCACCGTCCGGTTCGTCCGGACGGCGGTGCTCGATCCGGCCTCGCCCGACCAGGCCGGCCTGCGCCCGGAGCAGCTCGCCTGGCTGGACGTCTGCAACCGGCGACTGCAGGATCTGGCCAGCCGCGAGCGGGTCGGCCGGAGCACCGTCCTGGGTCAGATCCCCCTCGACCCGGTGCTGCAGTGGCAGGAGCAGCTGCTGTCCAACGACGACGTGTGGCTGCACCGCACCGCCAACCAGCGCACCGTCAACGCCTTCGACGACCTGGCCAAGAAGATCGTGGACGACGAAGCCTGGATCGGGCTGTGACCGCCTACGAGGGCGTCTTCGTGGAGCAGAGCGCCACGCCGGTGGTGCGGAAGGTCGCCCTGGCGCACCTGTCCATCGAGCTGGGTCACCTCTACATGGACGACTTCGCGGCCGGCCGGCCGCGGCTGCGGGCCCAGTTCGAGGCCGTCCGGCCGTGGGTCGCCGCCGCCCAGCGGGCCTGCGCCGACGAGCTGGGGCAGCGCCCGCCCCGGGTGAGCACCTGTTTCCTGATCGATGACTACTTCACCCGGTTCAGCACGCCGCGGGCGGTGATCGCCGACCTGGTCGCGGCGGCGGACGAGGCCGGGCTCGAGATCGACTATGTGGCCCGCGAGTCCGGGTGTGCGGTCGCCGACGGCGTCGACGTGGCGACGCTGGTGCGCCAGCATCTGGTCGCCGAGCCGCCCGAGGGTGACAACGGCAGCCGCCCGCCGACGGCCGTGAGCGGCTGGCTGAGCAACGGGGAACGCGGCGGGGAGGGGCCTGCGTCGGCGATGGCGGCGCCGCGGGCCTGGCGGCCACCGCGGCAGAGCGCCGTGCAGAACCACTCGATCTTCGTGGACATCGAGCTGTGGAACGGGTCGGCCGACCAGCCGCAGTGGTCGTGCCCGTTCCTCGCGGCCGTCTGGCAGCTGCAGCGGCTGGGACTGATCCGGCACCTCGGCGAGCCGGTGGGCGAGCCGCAGCGGATGAGCGTGGCCGACCTGCCGGCCGAGTGGGAACGGATGCCGGCCGTCGTCCAGCTCAATCCGCACGCGGCAGCATTCCGGGCGTACCGGACGTTCTCGGCCCTGGCCGCCCGGTTCCTGCCGATCGAGCTGGCCGTGCGCACGATTCTGGGCCAGATCGCGGTGGACGCGGCCGTCGCGGAGCAGGTGGTGGAGCGGGCCGGCGCTGAGGGGGTCGCCCTGCCCGGTGAGCTGGTCGACCGGATCCGCTACGCGTTCTGGTGAGGGGCGCCCGGGCCACGGGAGACATCCCACAGCTCGCGGAAGAGCTGCGCGCACTCCTTGACCCGGGAGTCGGTCAGGACCAGGCGGGTCTCGGCGATCTGCGCGTTCCGCGGGTCTGCGGTCGTGGTGGGATTGGTCTCGTACGCCAGGGTGTCGTCGAAGACGATCAGGTCGCGGACCTGGACCCGCAGCGGCGGCGGCACCGCCGCCCGGTCCAGCAGCCGCACCTCGATGCGCATGTCGCGCTGCTCCTCGCAGGCGCGCAGGAGCAGCGGGTCGTCGGCCATCGCGGGCGAGTCGAGCACGAAGATGCGCCGGACCCGCTTGCCGCTGCCGGCGGCGCGACGCTGGGCGTCGAGGTAGCGCTGGCCGATCTCGCTC
>Ga0307516_10001874_pt1 | contig 28769 bp, 18 predicted proteins | sample 19_EM_MG_FD_203310 | JGI IMG/M metagenome (GOLD analysis project Ga0307516, IMG submission 203310) | Populus trichocarpa ectomycorrhiza microbial communities from riparian zone in the Pacific Northwest, United States - 19_EM | ecosystem: Host-associated > Plants > Roots > Unclassified | place... | reverse complement strand
TGGTGCACGGCGGCGAGAAGTCGAGCAACCTGACCACCACCCACCTGACCAGCCTGCCGTTCACCCGCAACGTGGTCGGTTCGATGGACTACACGCCGATGGCCTGGCACCGGCCGAGCCGCCCCACCTCCGACGCGCACGAGCTGGCGCTGTCGGTGGTGTTCGAGTCCGGGCAGGCCAATCTCGCCGGCCGCGTCGAGGACTACCGGGCCCGCCCGCTGGCCGAGCGCTACCTGGACCAGGTGCCGACGGTCTGGGACGAGACCCGGCTGCTGGCCGGCAGACCCGCCGAGAGCGCGGTGTTCGCCCGGCGCAGCGGCGACCGCTGGTTCATCGGCGGCGGGTTCGCGGGCGCCGCCCGCACCGCGCGGGTGCCGCTCCGGCTCCCGGCCGGCCGCTGGCTGCTCGACATCGTCAACGACGGTCCGGCCGGGCTGGTCGGTGAGACGCGGGTCGCGACCGCCGGGGACACGCTGGCGGTCGACGTGGTCAAGGACGGTGGGTTCGCCGCGATCGCCTGTCGGTGGCGGCCCGGGCTGACAAGCTGCGACCGGCCGGTCGCGGTGGTGCCGGCGACCACCGTGACCGTCACCCCGGCCACCGCGACCGTGACCCCCGGCGCGTCGTTCACGGTCACCGGGCGGTTCACGGTCGACGACGAGCACGCGCAGACCGACGTGACGCTCGCGCCGAGGCCACCGGCCGGCTGGACCGTGCGGGGTGCGCCGGTCCACGCCGGCCGGGTGCGGCCGGGTCAGGCGGTGGGCGGCAGCTGGACCATCACGGCGCCGGCGGCCCCGGCGTTCGGATACGTGGACGTGCCGGTCGTCGCGCGGTTCCGCTCGCCGCAGCGGCACCGGTACTTCGAGGATCAGCGGGCCGCGGTGGTGCACACCTGGCGTCCGCTGCCCGCCGGCTGGACCTACCTCAGCGACCTCGCGATCGCCGCCGAGACCAACGGGCTGGGCCCGGTCGAGCGCGACCTGACCAACGGCCAGGCCGCGGCCGGCGACGGGCGCGGCATCGCGATCAGGCGCGTCACGTACGGAAAGGGGCTCGGCATGTTCGCCTCCGGCGAGGTCTCGTTCGCGCTCGGCGGCCGGTGCACGCAGTTCGCGGCCGACGCCGGCATCGACGACGAGGCCGGGCTCGACGTGGCCCGGCAGCGGGTCGGCGGCACGGCCGGCTTCCAGGTGGCCGGCGACGGCACCCTCCTGGCCGGGACCGGCACCATGATCACCACGGACCCGGCGCGGGCGCTGACCGCCGATCTCACCGGCGTGCGGACCCTGACCCTGCGGGTCGACGACGGCGGCGACGGCACCCCGAACGACCGGGCGTCGTGGGCGGATGCGCGGGTGCGCTGTGGCTGACGAACTCTCGCGCCGCCAGGTCATCCTGGGCGCCGTCGGCAGCGGCGCGGCGATCGCCCTGCCGAAGGTCCCCGCCGGCGACAGCGCGGCGATCGCCCTGCCGAAGCGCGACGGCGTGCCACCGCTGGACGACCGCATGCGCACCGACCGGCAGTGGTCCCGCTTCCTGGCCGAGCAGGACCTGGTCTGGGAACGGATGCCGCGCACCTGGTACGAGGGCCCGTTCCTCGGCAACGGCTTCCTCGGCACGATCGCCTACCAGGAGCAGGGCAGCAACGCGCTGCGCCTCACCGTGCAGCATTCCGAGGTGCAGGACCACCGGCCGCAGGTCGGCGGCAGCGACTGGGGTGTGGCCCGGCTGCCGGTCGGGCGGCTTGTCGTGGCACCGGTCGGGACGATCACCGGCGTGCGGCTGCGGCTGCGGTTGTGGGACGCCGAGCTGACCGGCACCATCACCACCGACCGGGGCAGGATCACGCTGCGCGCGCTGGTCCAGAACGACCGGTCGATGCTGCTGGTCACCGCCCGCACGACCGGCGGCGAACGGGACTTCCGGTGGGCGTTCCACCCGGCGGAGGCGATCAGCCCGCGGATCGTCCGGGAGCCGCCGCCGGCCGCGCTCACCCCGAACCCGGAACCGGAGCTCAGCACGGTCGACGGCGTGCACCTGGTGGTGCAGCCGATGGTCGCCGGCGGGCAGACCGCGACCGCGTACCGGGAGACCGTCCGCGACGGTGCGCGCACCATGCTGCTGACCACCGCGCACACCTTCCCGGAGGCCACGGCCGCCGAGCGGGCCCTGGACCGGATCCGGTCCGCCGTCCGGGTCGGCCCCGAGCGGCTGGCGGCCGAGCACCGGGTGTGGTGGCACGCGTTCTACCGCAAGAGCTTCATCTCCGTGCCCGACGGGCTGCTGCAGAGTTTCTACTGGATCCAGCTCTACAAGATGGCCTCGGCCGCCCGCGCCGAGGCGCCGGTGCTGGCCACCACCGGGCCGTGGCTGGAGCCCACCCCGTGGCCCGGCGTCTGGTGGAACCTCAACGTGCAGCTGGAATACTGGCTCGCCAACGGCGCCAACCACCAGGAGCTCGATGCCGTCGGCCGCACCCTGACCGACAACCGGCAGGAGCTCATCGACGGGCTGCGCCCGGAATACCGGTCCGACTCGGCCGGGCTGCGGCGCAGCACCGACCAGTTCGGCCAGGACAACGGCACGGTCCCGGTGCCCGGCGTGGGCGCCAATCCGGAGATCGGCGACCTGCCGTGGGCGCTGCACAACGTGTGGCTGAGCTACCGGCACAGCATGGACCGGCGGATCCTGCGCGACGTGCTCTTCCCCCTGCTGCGCCGGGCGATGAACTACTACCTGCGTTTCCTCGCGCCCGGCCCGGACGGCCGGCTGCACCTGCCGCCGACCTTCTCCCCCGAGTACGGCGCCGCGCCCGACTGCAACTACGACCTGGCCCTGATCCGCTGGAGCTGCCGCACCCTGCTGGACAGCGCCGCGACCCTGGGCATCGCCGATCCGCTGGCCCCGCGCTGGCAGCAGGTGCTGGACGGGCTGGTCGACTATCCGGTCGACGCCAACGGCTTCATGGTGGGCACCGGCGTGCCGTTCGCCAAGTCCCACCGGCACTACTCCCACCTGCTGATGGTCTACCCGCTGTATCTGGTCAACGCCGACCAGCCGGAGCACCGCGAGCTGATCGAGCGGTCGCTTCAGCACTGGATCAGTTTCGAGGGAGCGCTGCGCGGTTACAGCTTCAGCGGCGCCGCGTCGATCGTGTCGCAGCTGGGCCGGGGCGACGACGCGCTGGGCTACCTGCGCGAGCTGGTCGACCGGTTCATCCAGCCCAACACCATGTACTACGAGGCCGGGCCGGTCATCGAGACACCGCTGTCGGCCGCGCAGTCGCTGCACGACATGCTCTGCCAGAGCTGGGGCGGGGTGATCCGGATCTTCCCCGCGGTGCCGTCTGGCTGGGCCGACGTCACCCTGCACCACTTCCGCACCGAGGGCGCGTTCCTGGTGACCGCGGTCCGGCGCGGCGGAGTAACCCGCTTCGTCCAGGTCCGGAGCCTCGCCGGCGAGCCGTGCCGGCTCCGCACCGGCATCGCGGGCCCGCTCACCGTCAGGGGCGCGAGCTGGCGGGACGCCGGCGACGGGACGATCGAGATCGACCTGCCACGCGGTGCCACCGCCCTGATCCATCGGTCCGGGCCGCGGCCCGACCTGACCATCGCACCGGTACGGGTGACGACGCCCGCCCCGCGCTGGGGACTGCCTCCGCTGCCACCCGCCGGCTCGACCACCACAGTGGACCTGACCGCACACTTCAACAACGACGCCATCAGCAACGAGTTCTTCATGGGCGACGGCGACTTCGACGGCACCGGCCGCAGCTACCCGGCCGCCCAGCTGCCGCAGACCGGCGGCCTCACCGCCGACGGCGTCCCGTTCCTGGTCAGCAACGGCAGCGAGGGCGACCCCAACAACGTGGTCGCCGCCGGGCAGTCGATCGGGCTGCCGACCGGACGGTACGCGAGCCTGCACGTGCTCGGCGCGGCCGACACCGGCAACGCCGGGCTGACCGCGACCCTGACCTACGCCGACGGCTCCACCGGCGACGTCCCGCTGCGCCTGACGGGGTGGCTGGCCGACCCGGGCTACGGGGAGACGGTCGCGGTACGCACCACCCAGGTGCACACCCGGACCGGCGCGCTCGGCGTGCAGGCCGCGCTGTTCCACCAGATCCTGCCCGTGGACGCCGCCCGCGAGCTGACGTCCATCACCCTGCCGCAGCCCACCGGCCCGCGGCCGCATCTCTTCGCCCTGACGCTGGAGCGTGATCAGACGTGAGCATGGAGCTGAGCCGGAGAACGCTTCTCGCCGGCCTTTCCGCGGCGCCCCTGTCCGTGACACCGCTGTCCCCGGCACCGCCGGCTGCCGCGCCGGCGAGGCACGACGGCTGGCTGACCGACCGGATCGACTGGGCCGGCTTCCTCGCCGGCGCCGACCTGATCTGGAAGCGCCTGCCGACCACCTGGTATGAGGGCCCGTTCCTGGGCAACGGCTTCCTCGGCTCCGGCATCTACGCCGAGCCCGGCGCCAACGCCGTGCGCTTCAACGTGCAGCACAGCGAGGTCCAGGACCACCGCCCGCAGTTCGGGTCGCTGTTCGGCCTGGCCCGGCTGCCGATCGGCTATCTCACGCTGCGGCCGGTCGGCGCGATCACCGGCATCGACTGGCGCCTGGATGTGTGGAACGCGGAGCTGCTCGGCACCATCACCACCGCGGCCGGCAGCCTTCGCCTGCGCGCGTACGTCCACAGTGTCCAGCCCGTGCTGCAGGTCGACGTCACACCGACCTCGGGCGAGCGCGGCTTCACGTGGGTGTTCCATCCCGCCGTGGCGGTGAGCCCCCGCGCCGATCCCGTCTTCAACAAGCCGCCGCCGGCGGGCTACGGGCCGAACCCGGCGCCCGTCGTCACCCACGCCGGCGGCGCCGAGGTGATCACCCAGCCGCTGCTGGCCGGCGGCGAACACGTCACGGCCTGGCGGGAGGTCACCCGCGGTTCCACCCGGACGCTGTCCGCCGCGGTCGCGTGGTCGCAGCCGCGGAAGACCGCCACCGCACCGGCGCTGCGCCTGGTCACCCGGCCGGTGTCGCGGCAGGAGCATCGCGACTGGTGGCACGGCTACTACCGCAAGAGCTTCCTGTCCCTCTCCGACGCGCGGCTGCAGAGCTTCTACTGGATCCAGCTCTACAAGGTGGCCTCGGCGGCGCGGCGGACGGCACCCGTCATGGCGACCAGCGGCCCGTGGCTGGAACCGACCCCGTGGCCGGCCACCTGGTGGAACCTCAACGTCCAGCTCGAATACTGGCTGATCCACGGCTCCAACCACCTGGAACTCGACGCCGTGACCCGGTCCATCGACCGCTACCGGCGGAACCTCGTCGACCAGGTCGACGAGCCGTACCGGGCCGACTCGGCCGGCATCCCGCGCACCACCGACATGACGCTGCTCAACGGCGCCGGCACCGGAACGTCGGGCTTCGCCGTCGGCATCCCCGGCCAGGACCCGCCGACCCCCGAGGTCGGCAACCTGACCTGGGCGCTGCACAACGTCTGGCTGTCCTACCGGCACACGATGGACGAGCGGATCCTGCGCACGGTGGTGTTCCCGCTGCTGCGCCGGGCGATCAACTACTACCGCCACTTCCTCACCCCGGACGCCGACGGCCGGCTGCACCTGCCGCCGACCTTCTCACCGGAGTACGGCGTCAACGCCCCCGACTGCAACTACGACCTGTCGCTGATCCGCTGGGGCTGCGCGACCCTGCTCGAATCGGCGCGCGTGCTGCGCGTCGACGACCCGCTCGCGCCGGCCTGGCGCCACATCCTCGCCCGGCTGGCGGACTACCCGGTCGACGCCGACGGCTACATGATCGGCGCCGGCGTGCCGTTCGCCAAGTCGCACCGGCACTACTCCCACCTGCTGATGGTGTATCCGCTCTACGAGCGCACCTGGGAGCGGCCGGACCAGCGCGACCTGATCGACCGCTCGCTCAAGCACTGGGTCAGCTTCGAGGGCGCGCTGCAGGGCTACACCTTCACCGGCGCGGCCTCGATCTCGGCACAGATGCTGCGCGGCGACGACGCCGCGTTCTACCTCGGCGAGCTGCTACGCCGCTACATCCAGCCCAACACGATGTACAAGGAGTCGGGCCCGGTCATCGAGACCCCGCTCTCCGGCGCGCAGAGCATCCACGACATGCTCTGCCAGAGCTGGGGCGGCGTGATCCGGGTCTTCCCGGCCGTGCCGGCTTCGTGGCCCGACGTCACCCTGCACGACTTCCGGACCCAGGGAGCGTTCCTGCTCAGCTCCGCCCGCCGCGGCGGCGTCACCCAATGGGTCCGGATCCGCAGCGAAGCAGGCGCGCCCTGCCGGTTGCGCATAGGCATCGACGGCGCGCTCATGGTCCGCGACCACGCCGGCAAGGAGCCGCGCTGGCGCCGGCGGCCGAACGGCGACCTCGACATCGAGCTCAGGCGCGGGCAGGAGGTGCTGATCCACCGCCGCGGTGACCGGCCGGACCTGACCGTCGCCCCGGTGCCGGCCGGCGCACCGGCGCCGCCGTGGGGCATGCCGGGGTAACCCGTGGTCGCCCGCCGGCGCGAGGCGGGGTCGACGACGAGGCGGCGGGCCTGCCCTCTGTCGCCCCGCCGGGCGGGAGGCGGGGTCGACGACGAGGCGACCGGCCGTCACCCTCGCCGTGGATCGGCCGTCCCGGCGGCTTCGGCGGCGCCGTCGGCCACCTCCAGCGCGCGGCGCAGCCACAACTCCACCCCGGCGATGTGCACCGTGGCCCACGACCGGGCGAGTTCCGGCTCCCGCGCGACGAGCGCCCGGTGGATCGCCTGGTGTTGCCGCACCGTGTCGGCGGCCGCGTCCTCCTGGGTGAGGCCGCGCCAGACCCGCGCGCGCAGGGTCGGCGCGGAGAGGCTCTCGATGAGCGAGGCCAGCACCGGGTTGCCCGAGCCGATCGCGATCCGCCGGTGGAATTCCAGGTCCGTGGCGATGAGGTCGTTGAGGTCGGGCTCGCCGGCCGGCATCTCGACCAGGGCGCCCAGGGACTCCAGCTCGCTGTCGCTCATCGTGCGGGCGGCCATCGCGGTGGCCGCCGGTTCGAGGATGCGCCGCACCTGCAGCAGGTGCAGAACGCTGTCGTCGCGGTGGAAGTCGAGGAGGAACCCCACCGTGTCGAGCAGCACCTCCGGCTGCAGGCTCGTCACGTACGTGCCGTCGCCCTGCCGGACGTCGAGCACCCGGATCAGCGAGAGTGCCTTCACCGCCTCGCGCAGCGAGTTGCGGGACAACCCGAGGCGGCCGGCCAGGTCGGCCTCCTTCGGCAACCGGTCGCCCGGCCGCAGCTCGCCGGAGACGATCATCCCCTTGATGCGTTCGATCGCCTCGTCCGTCAGTGCCATGGCGCCAAGGATAGGGCTCCCGCCGCGCCGTGGACGGTCGGCGGTGGTCGCCGGCGGCGTCAACGGGCGGCCTCCAGCGCCAGGGCGACGGCGCCGACCAGCGGGGCGTCGTCGACGAACCGGGCCGCCGACAGCCGCGGCGGGAACGGCACGGCGCGGTTCAGCGCCGCCGCCACGCGCGGCATGATGTGTGCCGCCGCGCCCATCATGCCGCCACCGATCACCACCCGTTCCGGGTCGAGGGTGACGCACAGGTTGGCGATGGTCCGCGACAGCACGTCCACCGCCTCGTCGAGCAGGGCGGCGACCCCCGGTTCGGCCCTCAGCTCGAACAGTTGCGCCGCGGTCACCGTCCGGCCGAGCAGCGCCGAGCCGCGCCGGGCCAGCGCGCTGCCGGACACCGCCTCCTCGAGCGGCGCGTGGCCGTCGGCGAAGTACCGGTCGGTGTCGCTGTCGCGGAGGTAGCCGATCTCGCCGGCCGCGCCGTGCGCGCCCGGCAGCACCCGGCCGCCGGCCACGAGCGCCGCAGCCAGGCCGGTGCCCAGGTTGATGTAGAGGCCCACGTCGGTGCCGCGCAGCGCACCCCAGCGCAGCTCCGCGGTGGCGCCCGCGTTGACGTCGTTGTCGATGGCGACCGGGGCGTCGCCGAACTCCGCCCGGAGCAGGTCCGGCAGGGCCAGGCCGTCCCACCCGGGCACGTTGGGCGCGAGCCGGACCCGGCCGCCGCGGAGCACGCCGAAGGTGGCGACGCCGATCGCCGCCGGGGCGGCCAGCAGGTGCCGGGCCGCCTCGAAGGTCCGCTGCACCGCCTGGAGCGCGCCCGCGCCACCGAGCGTCCGCAGCCGCACGGTGGTGTCGGGGCGGCCGTCGGGCGAGCCGACGGCCGCCACGGCCAGCGCGATCTTCGTCCCGCCGAAGTCGATCGCCAGCACGTGGCCTGCCGTCATCGGGGCTGGCCCCGGCGAGCCAGGGAGTCGAGGGCGACGGCCACCGCGAGGACCGCGGCGGTCACCATGTACCGCACCGAGGAGTCGACGTTGAGCAGCAGCATCCCGTTGGTGATCGACTGGATGACCAGGATGCCGAGCAGCGCGGCGTAGGGGCGGCCCCGGCCGCCGAAGAGCGACGCGCCGCCGATGACCGCGGCCGCGATGGCCATCAGGAGGGTGTCGCTGCTGCCCGAACTCTGGTTGACGGCGGCGAGCCGGCTGGCGGCCAGGATGCCGCCGCACGCCGCCAGGGTGGACGCGGCGGCGAAGGCGATCAGCCGGATCCGGTTGACGCTGATGCCCGCCCGGCGGGCCGCCTCCGCGTTGCCGCCCACCGCGTACATGTGGCGGCCGAACACGGTGTGCCGCAGCACCAGGTCGAGGATGACGACCAGGGCGCCGAAGATGACCAGGAGCAGCGGGACACCGCGGTCGGCCGAGAGCACGGACACGACGGCGGCCAGGGCCAGGGCCAGCCCGCCGACGCGCAGCAGCACGCCGGCCAGGGAGGTCACCGGCAGCCCGGCGGCCCGCCGCAGCCGATGGTTGACCAGCCCGCCCGCCGCCCGGGCCACCACGACGAGCGCCGCGATCAGCCAGGACGCCCACGCCGGCAGCCAGGTGTCGCTCAGCCTCGCCAGGAACCCGTCGAACGGCAGGTTGATCGTGCCGCCGCTGCCCAGCAGGTACAGCATCAGGCCCTGCCAGCCGATCAGCCCGGCGAGGGTGACGACGAACGACGGCATCCCCAGGCGGGTGAACATCCACCCGTGCAGCAGCCCGATCAGCGCGGCTCCGAGCAGCGCCACGCCGATCGCCGGCAGCGGCTCCCAGCCCCGGTTGACGTACAGGATGGTCATGATCACCGCGGCCAGGCCGCTCACCGAGCCGGCCGACAGGTCGATCTCGCCCAGCAGGACCACCATGATGATGCCGAGCGCGATGGTGCCGGTCGCGGCCATCTGCAGGGCCAGGTTGGTGAGGTTCTCGGCGGACAGGAAGCGGTCGTTCAGCGAGCCGAACACGACGGCGATCAGGACCAGCCCGGCCACGACCGGCCAGGCGCCGAGGTCGGCGCGCCCGGTGCCGCGCAGCGGCCGCAGCGGTTTGCGCAGGAGAACGGCCAGCGCGGTCATGGATGTGCCTCCTCGGCCGTGCTCCCGGTGATCGCGGCCACGACGGCCTCCGGGGTGGATTCGGCGGTGCGGAAGTCGCCGGAGTTGCGGCCGAGCCGCAGCACGGCGATCCGGTCGCTCACCGCGCGGACGTCGGCGAGGTTGTGCGAGATGACCAGCACGGCGAGCCCGCGGTCGCCCAGCCGGCGGATCAGGTCCAGCACCTGGGCGGTCTGCTCGACGCCGAGCGCGGCCGTCGGCTCGTCGAGGATCACCACGCGGGGCTCGCCGACCAGCGCGCGGGCGATGGCGACCGACTGCCGCTGGCCGCCGGAGAGCATGGCCACCGGCACCCGGATGTCGGGGATCCGGACGTCCAGCGACGCGAGCAGGTCGCGCGCCGTCCGCTCCATCCGGATGTGGCTCAGCAGCGACCAGCGCCGCCGCTCGTCGCCCAGGAAGAGGTTGGCGACCACGTCCAGGTTCTCGCAGAGGGCGAGATCCTGGTGGACCGTCGCGATCCCCCGCCGCCGCGCCTCGTGCGGGGTGGCGATGCGGATCGGATCCCCGTCCTGGGTGATCACGCCGTCGTCCGGGATGACGACCCCGGAGAGCACCTTCACCAGGGTCGACTTGCCGGCGCCGTTGTCGCCGACGAGCGCGACGACCTCGCCGGGCGGGAGGTCCAGGCTCACCCCGTCGAGAGCCTGGACCGCGCGGTATCGCTTGGAGACGCGGTGGGCGGAGAGCACTACTGGATTCCCGCCTTGGCGCAGGCCGCCGCGACCGCCGTCGTGCAGATGTCCGCGGCCTGGTAGAAGCCGTCCTTGACGATCGTGTCCTTGATCTTGTCGGCGGTCACCGGCACCGGGTCCAGCAGGTACGCGGGGATCTGCGCCGTACCGTTGTCGACCTTCGCCGGCGCTGCCGGCTTCTCGCCGCGGCCCAGCGCGACGGCGAGTTCGGCCGCCTGTTCGGCCTCCCGGCGGATGTCCAGATAGATCGTCATGTGCTGCTCGCCGGTCAGGATCCGCTGCACCGCCGCGAGTTCGGCGTCCTGGCCGGTGATCGGCGGGAGGGTGGCGTAACCCGCGCGCTTCATCGCCGCGATGGCGCCGCCGGCCATGCCGTCGTTGGCGGAGAGCACCCCGACCACGCTGTCGCGGCCCAGCGCGGTGATCGCCTGCTCCATCTCCTGCTGCGCCTTGTCCGGGCTCCAGTCCGGGGTGTCGAACTCCCGGCCGATCTTCACCTTGCCGTCGAGGACGGTGTGCGCGCCCTTCTTGTAGTCGGCCGAACTGGGGTCGGTCGGCGAGCCGTTGATCATCACGATCTGGCCCTTGGCCGCGGTGCCGGCGGCGGTGAGCGCGTCGAGCAGCGCCTGGCCCTGCATCTCGCCGACCCGGACGTTGTTGAAGGAGACGTAGTACTCGTAGGCGATGCCGGAGATGAGCCGGTCGTACGCGATGACCGGGATGTCCTTCTGCTTGGCCTGGTTGACCAGGGGCGCGACGGCGCTGGCGTCGACCGCGTCGAGGACGAGCACGTCGGCGCCCTGGGTGAGCGCCGCCTCGACCTGCTGCTGTTGCTTGGCGGCGTCCTGGTCGGCGTTGGAGTAGAGCAGCTTGCAGTCCGCGCAGAGGGCCTTCACCTTGGCCTCGAACAGGGGCCGGTCGAACGCCTCGTAGCGGGTGGTCTTGGACTCGGGGAGGAAGAGCGCGATGGTCGGCGCCTCCTTCTCCCCCGGTTGGTCGTCGGCGTCGGAGTTGGCGCACGCGCCCATCAGGACGGTGGCGGTGGCGGCGACTGCGAGGAGCCATCTGGTTCTCACGGGCGCACCCTTTCTCGCGGGGTTTGGAGTGCATCCTGGGCGCGCCGGGCCGCTATTGGCAAGGACCTTTACTCATTTGATAAGTGACCTTTACGAACGCGTGTGGTTACCTGATGGCGTGCAGAGCAGTGCGACCGCCAGTACGACGAGCGTCCTCAGGGTCATGAACGAGCGTGCCGTCTTCGCGGAGATCTTCCGGCTCGGCACCGTGTCCCGCCCCGAACTGGCCCGGGTGACCGGCCTGTCCAAGCCCACCGTCGCCCTGGCGCTGAACAACCTGGAGGACGCCGGGCTGCTGCGCCAGGTCGGCATGCGCGCCGGGCCGGCCGGCCGCTCGGCGCTGCTGTACGAGGTGCGCCCGGAGGCCGGCCACGTGCTCGCCGTCGACATCGGGCGCGCGTACGTGCGAGTAGCGCTGGCCGACCTGGTCGGCGAGATCGTCGCCCGCAAGGAGGAACCCTCCCGGGGTTCGCACACCGGCGAGCTCGTCGCCCAGGTCACGCGGCTCGCCGAGGAACTCGCCGGCACGGCGGGCATCACGCGCGCCGACATCACGCTGGCCGTCTACGGCACGCCGGGCATCCACGACAAGGAGACCGGCTCCCTGAACCTGGCGGCGAACCTGCCCGGGTGGGAACAGCGCGGCAGCGTCGCGGGGCTGGCCGACGTCACCGGATCGACCTACGTGGTGGAGAACGACGTCGACCTGGCGGCCCTCGGCGAGGCCACCTACGGGCTGGGCCGGGGGGTCCGGCACTTCGTCTACCTCTCGATCGGCACCGGCACCGGCATGGGCGTCGTGATCGACGGCCGGCTCTACCGTGGCTTCCGCGGCGCGGCGGGCGAGATCGGCTACCTGCCGATCGGCGACGGCGACCCGCTGCTGGACCAGCCGGAGTCACGCCGCCGTGGCATGTTCGAGTCGGTGGCCTCGGCGGCGGGCGTGGTGGCCACCGCCCAGCGGCTCGGCATGACCGGCGCCGTCACCGCGAAGGACGTCTTCGACGCCGCCCGCGCCGGCGACCCGGCCGCCCGGCAGGCGGTGGACCGGGAGATCGATCACCTGAGCCGGGCCCTGGCCGGGATCGCCGCGGTGCTGGACCCGGAGCTCGTCGTGCTCGGCGGCGGCGTCGGCGGCCACGCCGGCGACCTGCTGACCGGCCCGGTCCTGGACCGGCTGCGGCACCTGGTCGCGCTGCACCCGCCGCGCGTCGAGGTGTCCACGCTGGGCTCCGACGCGGTGCTGCGCGGCGCCCTCGCCGTCGGCCTGACCGGCGCGCGGGACCTGGTGCTGGACCGCGCGCCGGCGCCGGGACGGGCCCGGTGACACCGATCACCGACGAGCCGCCGCCGGCCCTGGGGGCGGGCCGCACGACGCGGTGGAGCCGGACGAGCTGATCCGCGGCGATCCGCTGGCAGACACGCAGTATCCGGCGACCGACTGGAAGCCGAGGTCGTAGGGACTGTCGTCGCCGCGTTCCACCGTGAAGTGCCCGAACCTGATGTTACGGCCGCTGTTGACGATCACCGCCGGCCGGCCGTCGTCGGCGGCGAACCGCACCGAGCTGTCGCGGAAGGTCACGTTGTCGGCGTTGCGGAGGTACCAGCCGTACGCCGGCCGCGTACCGATGCTGGTGGGGTTGTAGTTCTTCGGGTCGTTGCCCGGCACGCCGGTGGACATCGTGCCGTTGCCGCCGGGCACCGTCAGGTCGACGTTCGTGAAGGTCACGCCGTTGATGCGGTTGCCGCCGGACTCGCCCCACAGCGTGGGGCTGAACGACGGGTCGACGCCGGTCCCGGTGATGCCGGTGTAGCTGATGTCGCGGATGTGCCCGACCCCGGGGCTGTCGCCGCAGCGGCGCCGGGTGCCGATCTTCTGCATGATCGGCGACCGCACGCCGGACATGGTGATGTCCTCGTAGCGCACGTCGGAGATGGTCGCGCCGTCCATCGACACCATGCCCAGGCCCGACTTGCCGGCCCCGGTGATGGTGATCCGCTGGAAGGTGTAGCCGGAGAAGTCGCCGCAGGTCTCGGAGCCGAACATCAGCGCGTTGCAGCAACCGGCGCTCAGCCGCGAGTCGGTGACGCGCACGTTTCCGTTGGGCAGCGTCGCGCCGAGCGCGTAGTCGCTCTTGAAGGCGAGGGCGTCGTCGTTGGCGGCGAAGTCGGCGTGGGTGATGGTGACGTTCGAGGCGCTGATGACGTTCCAGCCGTCCCGATCGCCCGCGGTGTCGATGCGCAGGCGGTCGGAGGTGATGCCGTTGCAGTTGTTGGTGAGGATCGCGAAGTGGCCGCCGCGGCGGAACCGGACGCCGTCGATCCTCAGCCCCTCGCAGCGGGTCAGCGAGAGAATCTTGTCGGCCTGCCCGGCGTCCGGGTTGCCGGTGATGAGGTGGCCACCGCCGTCGATCGTGCCGGAGCCGGTGAAGCCGATGTCGCGGAGGCCGTCGCCCCACATCATCGCGTTGTGGAAGTGGCTGTGCCCGTAGTCCTGGTACTGGTCGTACGGGTTCGGCTCGGGCTTGTCGTAGCCGGTGCCGGCGGCGCCGACGATCGTGGAGCCCGCGTCGAGCTGGAAGGTGATGCTGCTGCGCAGGTGGATCGAGCCGGGCGACTTGTAGGTGCCCGGCGGCACGCGCACCGTGCCGCCACCCGCCGCGGCCGCCGCGTCGACCGCCCGCTGGATGGCGGCCGTGTCGCTGCTCGATCCGTTGCCGGTGGCACCGTAGTCACGGATGTCGAAGGTGGCCGCGCCGCCGGTGTGGCCGGCGGCGGCCGCCGGGCCGGGCCCGGCCGCCGAGGCGATCGTGATCCGGAAGATCTTGTCGGACCCGGCGGCCGCCCCGCCGTTGTTGTCGCAGTTGGTGGTGCTCAGCCAGAGCTGGTCGGCGCCGGGCACCTTGACGACCGTGCGCAGCCGCCCGTACGTGCCGACGTAGTACGACGTCGGCGTGCCGGTGTTCTCGCCGTCGAGCAACGGGATCCGCCACAGGCGCTCGCCGCGCAGCGCCGCCATGTAGACGACGTCGCGGACGATCGCGATCCCGCTCGGCGAGGCGGTGCTCACCGACCACTGCCGCTTCGGGTTCTCCATGCCGGAGACGCCGCACGTGCCCTCACAGGTCGGCCAGCCGTAGTTGCGGCCCGGCTTGATGAGGTTGAGCTCGTCGAACTGGCTGTTGCCGAACTCGGCCTCCCAGAGCCGTCCCCGGGAGTCCCAGGCCAGGCCCTGCGGGTTGCGGTGGCCGTAGCTGTAGACCAGCGAGCCCGCGAACGGGTTGCCTGGCGCCGGCGTGCCGTCCGTCCGCATGCGCAGGACCTTGCCGTTGAGCGACGCCCGGTCCTGCGCCAGGTCCGGCGTCTGCGCCTCGCCCGTGGTCGCGTACAGGTAGCCGTCCGGTCCGAACGCGAGCCGGCCACCGTTGTGGTAGCGGTTCTTCTTGATGCCGGTGACCAGCGCGGTGTACGAGGTGAGCGTCGTGCCGTCGTAGGTCATCCGCGCGATCCGGTTGCCCTCCGCGGCGGTGTGCATGAAGTACACGAAGTGGTTGGTGCCCCAGTTCGGGTCGACCGCGACGCCGAGCAGGCCGCCCTCGCCGTTCGTCGTGACGGAGTTCGGCACGGTGCCGACCTGGGTGCGGGCGCCCGCGAGCGTGACCCTGAAGACCTTGAACGAGTCGCGCTCGGTGGCCAGCGCCGTCTGGGCGCCGGGCAGCCAGGCGATCCCCCAGGGAATCGTCCAGCCGGAGGAGACGGTGGTGATGCTCGACGGCACGCCGCCGCCGCAGCCCGGCGTGGTGAAGGACCTGGCGTTGCTGGGCCCGGAGACGTTGCCGGCCGCGTCCCTCGCGACCACGGTCAGCGTGTACGCGGTGTCGCAGGCCAGCCCGGTGACGGTCGTCGACGTCACGGCGCCGACCGACGCGAGCACCGAACTTCCGCCGCGCACCTCGTAGCCGGTGACCCCGACATCGTCCGTCGACGCCGTCCAGGACGCGTCCACGCTGCTGCCCGCGACGTTGGCCGTGGTGAAGCCGGTGGGCGCGCTCGGCGGCTGGTCGTCGGAGCTGGGCGCGGTCGTGCAGACGGCCTGCGGGCTGCTCGTCGAGACGTTGCCCGCGGCGTCGCGGCCGAAGACCGACAGCCGGTACTCGAAGTTCGGCTGCAGGCCCGTCAGCGGCGCCGAGGTCACGGTGCCCGGTGCCGCGCCGATCTTGTTGCCGTCGTGGTAGATGTCGTACCCGGCCACGCCGACGTCGTCCGTCGACGCGCCCCACGTCAGCGTGAGGCCGGTCGCGGTGACGGCGCTGCAGGCGGGCTGCCCCGGCGCGGTCGGCGAGACGGTGTCGCCCGGCACGCCGACGCTGAGCGCGTCGACGTTGGGACCGCCGTCGGCGGTGGCCGCCGTGGCCCGGAGCCGGCTGGTGCCGGCCGGAAGCGCGACCGTGAACGTCACCGTCCGCCAGGTGGTCCAGGCGCCGGTGCCCGGGAACGACAGCCCGCCGCGCACCAGGGTGCCGTCGACCGTGATGTCCATCGGGCGGTCCACGGCGGTGCCGTTGGCGTACCGGATCGCGACGCTGACGGTGCCGGCCGCCGCGGCCGGGACCGGCCACTCGACGAAGCCGCCGGCGACGTTGTCGTAGTTGACGAAGCCGGTGCCGGTGAAGCCGGGGTGGTTGGATTCCACGGCGCCCTGGGAGATCGTCGCGTTTTCGGCCTCGTAGGTGACCGCCGCGGCCTGCGCCGGACGCGCCAGGGGGAACACGGCGGCCACCAGGACGGCCGCCGCCAGGGCGTAGATTCGGGGGCTCATCAAACCCTCCCGAGGTCAGCTGTTGACGAACGCGGTCGCGGCGGCGATGCCCTTGCTGTCGATCGCGCTGTTCGACTCGACGGGGCTGGGCACGCTGCCCGGGAAGACGATGTAGGTCACCCCGGAGTCGACGCCGCCGGACTCCGGATTCGGGTTGATGCCCAGCGCCTTGGCGGTCGCGTAGGACGCCTCACCGATGATGGTGTTCGGCCCCTCGTCGGCGAAGACGGCATAGACCACCTTGTTGTTGTAGATGACCGCCGCCACGCTGCCCGGCTTGATGCCGTTGGCGGAGTAGCTGAACCGCGAGCTGGGCAGCGGGATCACGAAGTAGTGCGTCTTGTCCGCCTGGAACGGCTTGCCCTTCGACGTGGTGAACGACGTCTGGTCCTGGTACCACGGATCGGTGTCCTCGTTGCAGTTCGACGTGCGCACGCCGTCGCAGTCGATGTCCATGTCGGCCTTCCAGAAGAAGGCAGATCCCCGCTTGCAGATGTCGACAGTGGACGACTCGCCGTCGTCGGTGGCGTACCGGCCGTGCGACACCACGGTGCACGAGGCCACCTTCGCCAGCAGCTGGCCGGCGGTGGGGGCGGCCGCGGCCAGCGCCGGGGCCGCCACGGACGCGGTGGACAGCAGCGCCAGGATGACGATCGCCGCCTTGAGTTTGCGTTGCACGTTGTCCTCCAGGGGTGGGGGTCGGAGGTCGGCAGGATTGTTAGGTAACCTTCCTGACAATTGGGTATTGCCGACCGTAGCGACGCCCACCGCGACGCGCAAGGCATTGGGGATGATCGATGCAATCGGGCCGGGTCGGGCCGGTCACCGACCCAGCGGGACCCGCTGACCTCAGCGGAGGTTCAGGCCGCCGTCCAGCAGCACGACTTCCCCGGTGACGTACGAGTTGGTGATCAGCGCGGAGATCAGGTCGGCCACATCGGACGGCTGGGCGGCGCGGCGCATCGGGCTCGAGGTCTTCCAGAGCCGCTGGGCGTCGGTCCAGTCGGCGGTGAGCGGCGTGTCGACGAGCCCGGGCGCGACCGCGTTGACGCGGATCTCCGGCCCGAGCGCGGCGGCCAGCAGCCTGGTCACGTGGTTGAGCGCGGCCTTGCTCGCGGCGTACGCGATCGAGCTGCCCTTGGGCCGGACGCCCGCGTGGCTGGTGACGTTGACGATGCAGCCGCCCGCCTCCCGCAGCGCCGGCGCGGCCGCGGTGCACAACAGCCACGGCGCGATCAGGTTGACGTCGAGCAGCCGCCGCCAGTCCTCGGCGGTCAGCGCCGCCAGGTCCGCGTGCGGCACCGGCCAGCTGATCCCCGCGTTGTTCACCAGCACGTCGAGCCGGCCGTGCTCGGCCAGCACCCGCGGGACCAGGGCGCCGGCGGCCGCGTCGTCGGCGAGATCGGCCTGGAAGTAGCTTCCGCCCAGTTCGTCGGCGAGCGCGGTGCCCGCCGTGACGCTGGCCCGGGAATGCACCGCGACCGTCATCCCGTCCGCGGCCAGCCGCCGGGCCGTCGCGGCCCCGATCCCCGCGCCCGACCCCGTCACCAACGCCACCCGGTTCATCGGACCAGCCTGCAACATCCAGCCCGGTCGATGCATATCCAGGGTCGGGTGCAGTCTAAGACATCCTATGTACACCCCGACGAGTGCTCCCTGAGGTCGACAATCCGGTTCTTTACGACTCATCCATCGGATGTATTGCCCGCCATATGAAGCTTTCTTTATTGACATGTGTCTCTGTCTGATGGTGTCATGCCTCTCGCGGCACCTCGCCGCCACGAGAGAGGAGACGACCGTGTCCATCGATCCGGTTCCGCGCGGTCCCGGGCGTCGGGCCGTCCTCGGCGCCCTCGCGCTCGCCGCCGCCGGCACACCCCTCGCCCTCACCCAGCAGTGGGCGAACGCCGCCACCACCGCCGAGGCCGCGCCGCTGGCACCGCAACTGCTCTGGAATCCCGCCCCGGGCAGCGACGGCCTCCGGGCCTTCGAGGGCATCGAGGCCGACCGGGCCGGCCTGCACCCCGAGCGGAAGTACATCTACGTCGAGGGCGACCACTACCGGTTCGACATCTACCGCGACGACCGGGACAGCACCGGCGGCGGCGACCGGCAGCGCACGGAGTCCAAGGGCATGGTGCGCGGCGGCAGCGCCCTCAAGATGGTCGACGGCGAGACCTGGCGGATCACCTACGAGATGTTCATGCCCACGACGCTGCACGGCACCAGCAAGTTCACCCACATCTTCCAGCTCAAGACCCCGGCGACCAACGGCGGCCCGTGGGTGACGATGTCGCTGAGCCGCAGCGGCAGCACGGAACGGCTGCGGCTGCGGGCGTTCAGCACCGACGGGTCGCCGGACATCGGCGGCACGGATCTCGCGCCGCTGCGCGACAAGTGGATCACCGTCGAGCTGACCTTCAGGATCGGTCCGAGCGGGACCGGCCGGCTCCTGATCCGCAACGGCACCGGCTCCGGCGCCCCGGTCGTGGTGGACTCCAGCCGGACCGGCGTCACCATCCCGGACGAGGGCGACTACGTACGGCCGAAGTGGGGGATCTACCGCTCGGTGGAGAGCGCCTCGTCCGACATCGTCAACACCCACCTGCTCATCCGGAACTACAAGGCGTACCGCGGCGTGTGATCCGCGCCGGCGCGACCACCCTGGGGGACATCGTGAACCGGGCAACCGCCACCCTTGCCGCCATCGCCGTCACCGCGGCCGCCACGCTCATCGCCACCGCGGTGACCCAGACCGTGGCCGTCGCGCCCGCCCACGCGCTCGACGACGGCCAGGCCCGCACCCCGCCGATGGGCTTCAACAACTGGAACACCACCGGCTGCGCCATCGACGAGAACCTGATCATCGCGACCGCGGACATCTTCGTCTCCAGTGGACTCGCCGCGGCCGGGTACACCTACGTCAACATCGACGACTGCTGGGCCGCGCCGGACCGCGACCCCGCGACCGGCCGGCTGGTCCCCCGCCCGGACACCTTCCCGCACGGCATCAAATGGCTCGCCGACTACGTGCACGGCAAGGGGCTCAAGCTCGGCATCTACACCAGCGCCGGCACGCTGACCTGCGCCCGTACGATGCCGGGCTCGCTGGGGCACGAGGAGGTCGACGCGCAGACCTTCGCCGACTGGGGCGTGGACTACCTCAAGTACGACAACTGCAACAACGAGGGCGTGCCCGCGATCCAGCGGTACACCGCGATGCGCGACGCGCTCCGCCGGACCGGCCGCCCGATCGTCTACAGCATCTGCGAGTGGGGCCAGAACAAGCCGTGGGAGTGGGCCACGGAGGTCGGGCACCTGTGGCGTACCACCGGTGACATCTCCGACACCTGGACCTCGATGGTCGGCCTCTTCAAGGCCAACGCGCCGCTGGCACCGCACGCCGGCCCGGGCCACTGGAACGACCCGGACATGCTGGAGGTCGGCAACGGCGGCATGACCGACGCCGAATACCGGTCGCACTTCAGCCTGTGGGCGATGATGGCCGCGCCGCTGCTGATCGGCTCGGACCTGCGCCGCGCGACGCCGCGCACCCTGGAGATCCTCGGCAACCGCGACCTGATCGCGGTCGACCAGGACCGGCTCGGCGCGCAGGCCACGGTGCTGTCCAGCGTGGACGGTCACTGGGTGCTGCGCAAACCGCTGGCCGGCGGCGACGTGGCGGTGGCCCTGTTCAACGAGTCGGACACCGCGGCGACCATCGCGACCACGGCCACCGCGGTCGGGCTGCCCCGGCGGCCGGCGTACCGGATCCGGGATCTGTGGCGGCACGAGACGGCACACACCGCCGGCACCATCGCGGCGAAGGTCCCCGCGCACGGCACCGTGGCGTACCGGGTCTCCGCGAACGGCGCCTGGTGGCGACAGCCGGCGCAGACCGTGGCCGGCATCGACGTGCCGTCGGGCGTCACCGGCGTCCCGGGCATGATCACACCGCCCGGAGAGCCGAGCGAGGTGACCGCGACCGGCACCAACCACGGCCGGCTCGCGGTGCGCGACGCGCGCCTGCGGCTGAACGCGCCGGCCGGCTGGGCGGTCGAGCCGGTGACGGCCGGCCGCGCCCGGGTGCTGCGCACCGACCAGTCGGTGACCGCGACCTGGCGGGTCACCCCGCCGGCCGGGACGGCGCCCGGCGAGCTCCCGCTGACCGCGACGCTGCACTCCGAACAGCCGGGCTTCCCCCGCCGGACCACGTCCGTCACCACCGACGTCCGCGTCCCGGCCGCGGCGCCCACCGGCACGGTCGACCTCGGCGACCATCCCTGGACAGCGATGACCAACGGGTACGGCCCCGCCGAACGGAACACCTCCAACGGCGGCCCGAAGCCTGGCGACGGCCTGCCGATGGTGATCAACGGGGTCCCGTACGCGAAGGGCGTCGGCACCCACGCGCCAGCCCAACTGGTGTACTTCGTCGGCCGCCGGTGCACGTCGCTGTCGCTGCTGGTGGGCATCGACGACGACCGCGACGACGCCCGCCGGACCGGGTCGTCGACGTTCGAGATCTGGGCGGACGGGGTGCGGGTCGCCGACAGCGGCCTGCGCACCTGGGCCGATCCGGCGCTGCCGCTGACCGCGGACGTGACCGGCGCGAGGTACGTGCGCCTGGTGCAGACCATCGGCGGCGACACCAACAGCTACGACCGGGGCGACTGGGCGGAGCCACGCCTGGTCTGTTGACGGATCGCTACCGGCACTAGCGCAAATAGGTTTGCTGTGGAAACCTATTGGCATGACTACCGGTTCGGTGCCCGCCGACGGCGATCCCCGTCGGCTCTTGTCGGAAATCCGCGGCCTGGCCCACCGCGTGCGCCTCGACCAGCGGCTGACCTGGGTCGCGCTGCTGGTGCTGGCCGGGGTGACGCTGGCCGGGATCCCGTTCGACTGGTTCGGCATGAGCGTGCACTGCGTCCCCGACGGCAGCTGCGAGTTCGCGCGACGAGGCGTGCTGTTCTACTGGCCGCCGGCGCTCCTGCTGGCCTACACGGCGATCGCCGTCTGTTACGCGCGGGCCGCCCGGGCGCGAGGGCTGGGCGCCCGGGTTATGCCGTACGCGATCACCGGTGCCGCGCTGACCGTCGTGTTCACCGCGGCGTGGGTGGCGGCAGCCCTGTACTTCCCGAGCCACCCGGTGCGGTTCCCGTCCTGGGTGCTCGTGCTGGACCGCCTGATCACACCGTGGGGCGTCATCGGGGTCGCGCTGCTGGTGCTGGCCCGGCTGGAGCGCAACGTCGCGCTGCTGCTGTTCACCCTCGGATACCTGGCTGTGGCGCTGGCGCCGCCGGTCACCGTCGGCTCGGGCACCGCCTGGGGGCTCCGGGCGGAGTTCGCGATACCGCAACTCCTCTGCGGCACCGTGCTGCTGCTGGGCGCGATCGGCTTCGCGGCGGCCCGCCGGCGGCAGCGGTGACCGCCGAGACCGGGACCCCGGACCCGCCCGCGCCGTCCGCCCACCCGGTCACCGGGCTGGACGAGGTGGTGCACCAGCGGGTCCGGCTGGGGATCCTCACCATCGCGCACGAGGCACGCCGGGCGGAGTTCGGCTACCTGCGCACCCAGCTGGACCTGACCGCCGGAAACCTCTCCAAGCACCTGAGCGTGCTGGAGACGGCCGGCCTGGTCGAGGTCGAGAAGGGCTACGCCGGCCGGCGCGGCCGCACCTGGATCACGCTCACCGCCGCCGGCAGCGCCGCCCTCGCCGAGGAGATCGGGCGGCTGAAGCTGCTCATCGCGCGGGTCGAGACCACCCGGGGATGAGACCCGGCCGGGCCGGGTCGACCTCGGTCACGGCCGTCTTCCGGTCCAGCTCCCAGCCCTTCCCGTACGCCGCGGCGAAGGCCTGCTCGCCCAGCGCGGCCCGGCCTCGGCGGGTGAGCTCGCGAACCTGCCGGTCGGTGCGGTCGTGAGTGCCGCGCAGCCGGGAGGCGGCGCCGAGCAGCACGGCCGCGTCGTGGTGCCGCCCGTGCGCCTCGGCGAGCGCGGCCGTGCTCACCGCCACCATCGCCAGGATCGGCAGGTCCCGGGTCGCCAGCGCCGCCGCGTACGCCTCGGTCAGCGCCCGCGCCGCGCCGGCCAGGTCACCCAACGCCAGGCAGAGCGAGGCCCGTACACCACCGGCCAGCGTCCGCGCGTGGTCGCCGGGGAACGCGGCGTCGCCGGCCAGACCCCGTTCGGCGTCGTCGAGCAGTTCCCGCGCCCGGTCCAGGTCGCCGAGCCGCACCCGGAAGCCGGCCTCCCACGCGTCGACCAGGAACAGCGTCTCCGGCGAGTTGGCGCCCAGCGCCCGCTCCCGGGCCGAGCCGATCGTCGCGATCGCCAGGTCGGTGTCGCCGCGCCGCAGGTACAGGTCGATCCAGCGCAGCTCGATGAACACCTCGTCGCCGAGGCTGAGCGAGCCGAACTCGCCGGCCAGCGACCGGGCCTCGCGCAGGTCGGCCAGCGCGCCGTCGAGGTCGTCGTCGTACTGCCGCAGCTGGGCGCGCATCGGCAGGGTGGTGGCCTGGCCCCAGCGGTCGCCGGCCTGCCGGAAGCAGGCCAGGGCCGCCCGCACGTCGGTGCGCACCCGGTCGAGCTCGCCCGCGTTCTCGGCGACCTCGGCCCGGATCATGCGGGCCAGCCCGGACAGCCACACGTCGTCGCCGCCGGCCAGGCGCTCGATGATCGCGAGCGCGGCGCCCTCCTCCCGCAGGAACCCGAAGGTGAGCGCGGCGAGCGCCGCGTACGGGCCCGGCAGCTCCGGGTAGGCGAGCAGCCGGCCGGCCAGTTCGCGCAGCCGCGCCCGGCCGGCCGCGGCCTCCCCGGCCGTCGTCCCCGGCCGGGTGTCGACCCGGTTGAACAGGTAGATCGCGTGGGCGCAGTCGCGGTCGGGCGTGGGCTCCCCGCCGGGCACCGCCAGGGCCTCGCCCAGCCAGAAGACCGCGTCGTTGTGCCGGCCGAACATCTGCCAGTACCAGGTCAGGCTCAGGGCGAGAGCAACCGCACCGGTGGCGTCGCCGCTCTCGCACCGCCGGCGCAGGGCGGCCAGCGCGTTGTCGTACTCGGCGCTGATGACCCGCATGGCCGCCAGCTGGCCGGGCCCGCGCAGCTGCGGGTCGTACCGGGCGATCAGCCCGGCGACGTGGCCGGCGGCAAGGTCGCGGACGGTGCCGAGCCGGCCCGTCCCGGCCAGGCGGTCGGTGCCGTACTCGCGCAGCGTCTCCAGCATCCGGTAGCGGCCCGGTTCGGGCGCGAGCTGCAGCAGCGACCGGTCGACCAGGCCCGCGAGCAGCTCGGGGATCTCGTCGGCCGGCACCGCGGTGCCGGCGCAGACCGCGGTGGCCGAGGCGGGTGTGACGCCGCCGGGCAGGACCGAGACCCGTTCGGCCACCGTACGCTCGTGCTCGCTGAGCAGCTCCCAGCTCCAGGCGATGACCGCGCGCAGCGTGCGGTGCCGGGGCAGCGCGGTGCGGCTGCCGTTGGTGAGCAGCCGGAACCGGTCGTGCACCGGGGCGTCGCCGCGGTCCTCGGCCGCGGACCGGGAGAGCCCGGCGGCCAGCTCGGGCAGTGACAGCGTCCGCAGCCGGGCCGCGGCCAGTTCGAGGGCCAGCGGCAGCCCGTCCAGTCCGCGGACCACCCGCCGGATCTCCGGCAGCGTGGTGGCGTCCACGTCGAAGCCCGGGCGCACGGCGGCGGCCCGCTCGGTGAACAGGCGTACCGACGCCGCCCGCCGGGCCTGCTCGACGCCGTCGTCCGGGCCGGGCAGCGCGAGCTGGCCGAGCGGCACGAGCGCCTCGCCGTCGACCGCGAGGGGCTCGCGGCTGGTGGCGAGCACCCGCAGGCGGGAGCAGCGGGACAGCAGGGCCGTGACGAGGTGGGCCACGGCGTCGATCAGGTGCTCGCAGTTGTCGATCAGCAGCAGGCTCTCCCGGCCGCCGAGGTGCTCGGCGAGCACCTCCAGCTCGTCGCCCTCGACCCGGGTCCGGGCCTCGAACATCGCGCCGCCGCGCAGCCCGATCCCGGCGAGCACGGCCGCGGCGACCTTGGCCGGCTCGGTGAGCGAGGCGAGGTCGATCATCCAGGCGCCGTCGCGGTACTCGTGGCGGTGCCGGCGGGCGGCCTCGACGGCGAGGCGGGTCTTGCCTGCGCCGCCGGGACCGAGCACGGTGACCAGGCGCCCGGCGGCGAGCAGCGCGCCGATCCGGGCGAGGTCGTCGTCGCGTCCGATGAAGCTGGTCAGCGGCGCGGGCAGGTTGCTCGGCTGCTCCTTCGGCACGGTGTCGGCGGCGCGCAGCAGGCGCAGGTGGCGGTCGTTCAGGGCGGAGCCCGGGTCGGTGCCGAGGGCGTCGGCCAGGGCCTTCCTGGTCTGCTCGTAGCGGGCCAGGGCCTCGTTCTGGCGGCCCTGGGCGGCGAGCGCGTCCATGAGCAGCGCGGCCGCCCGCTCGTGGACCGGTTGCCCGGCGAGCAGGGCCGTCAGCCGGCCGGCGGCGTCCTCGGCACGGCCCAGCGACAGCTCGGCGTCGGCGAGGTCGGCGACCGCCTCGGCCGAGGCGTAGGCCAGCCGGGTCGCGGCGGCGGGCGCCACCGCGGCGACGGCGGCGGGCTCGGCGCCGGCACCGTCGCCCCACAGCGCCACGGCCTCGCCGAGCACGGTCGCCGCGGCATGCGGGTCGCCGGCGCGCAGGCGCTCCCGGCCGGCGGCGGTGAGCTGCTCGAAGCGCAGCGCGTCCACGTCGGCCGCGGCCACGCCCAGCCGGTAGCCGCCCGCGACCTGCGCGACGTCGCCGGCCGAGCCGAGGGCCCGGCGCAGCCGGGAGACGAGGGCCTGCAGGGCGTGGGCGGCGCCGGACGGCGGGTCCTCGGCCCAGATCGCGTCGACCAGCACGCCCGGGTCGACCGCGCGGCCACCGGCCAGCGCCAGCCGGACGAGCAGGCCCCGCAACCGCGCGCCCGGAACGGACAGGCCGGCGTCGCCCCGGGACACCTGGAACGCGCCGAGCAGCGTGACGCGAAGCCGAGCATCCCCGTCCATGCCCCGATCTTCGCGCGCTCACCCGCAGGACCCAAATCGGGGCAGCCGTGTCAGTGCCGTGTTCGCGCCACGTGCGCCCCGGGTGAGCGGCCCGGCCCAGTCTTCGCATGCCGCACCACCATCACGAACAACGGAGGCAACGCATGACCGGAACGAACAACACCGGCGGCTGGGTCCGGAGCTGGGGCGCCTCGCCCCAGGCGGCCCACGACGGGCTCGGCTCGCTCGACGAGCACCCGCCCCTCGCCGACGTGACCCTGCGCCAGGTGGTGCGCCTCAGCGGCGGCGGGCGCCGGGTGCGCATCCGCTTCACCAACGAGTTCGGGACCGCGCCGTTCACCATCGGCGCGGCGCGGGTGGGCCTCGCGACGCCCGGCGGCGGGGTGCGGCCGGGCAGCGAACGCGTGCTGACCTTCTCCGGCGCGTCGGTCGTCACCGTCCCGGCGGGCGCGCCGATCCTCAGCGATCCGGTCGACCTGCCCCTGCCCGCCCTCGCCAGGCTGTCCATCAGCCTCTACCTGCCGGGACGGGTGACGACCTGCACCTGCCACGACCCCGCCCTGGAGACCGGCTGGACGATCCCGGGCGACGCCGTCGCCGCCCCCGACCTGCCGGGCAACGCCGAGGTGCTGCCGGTGCGGGCCCTGATCGCCGCCGTCGACCTGCTCCCCGACGCCCCGGCCGCGGCCGTCGTCGTGCTGGGCGACTCCCGCACCGACGGCGCCGGCTCCACCCCGGACACCAGCCACAGCTGGCCGGAGCTGCTGGCCGAGCGTCTCGCCGGGCGGGGCGCGGCCGCCGGCTACGTCACCAACCAGGGCATCAGCGGCAACCGGCTGCTCAACGACGGCATCGGTGCCGCCGCCCTGGCCCGCTTCGACCGTGACGTGCTGGCCACGCCCGGCCTCGGCTACGTGGTGCTCTCCGTGGGCGCCAACGACATCGCCATCTCCTTCGCCCCGCGCGACGACGACAGCCCGCTGACCGACTTCCTGAAGATGTTCCCCGGCGCGCCGGTGACCGCGGACCAGGTCATCGCGGGCTACCGCCAGCTGATCGCCCGGGCGCAGGAACGCGGCGTGCGGGTCTACGCCACCACGATCGCGCCCTACGGGGGCACGGAGATCTACACGCCGGGGGGCGAGGGCGCGCGCCAGGCGGTCAACGAATGGATCCGCACCGGCGGCGCCTTCGACGCCGTCCTGGACTTCGACGCCGTCTGGCGCGACCCGGACCGCCCCAGCCGGATCAGGGAGGACTTCCACGCCGGCGACCACCTGCACGGCAACGACGCGGGCTACCAGGCCCTGGCCGACTCCATCGACCTGTCGCTGTTCACCGTTCCAGAAGGAGAGCTCTGATGCACGACGTCGTGATCGTGGGCGCCGGCCCGGTCGGCCTGTTCCTCGCCGGCGAGCTCGGCCTCGCGGGCTGCTCGGTCCTGGTGCTTGAGCGGGAGCCGGAGGCCGGCTCCCCGGGAAAGGCGTACCCGCTCGGGATGCGGGGCCTGTCCGCCGGGTCGGTCGAGGCGTTCTACCGCCGCGGGATGCTGCACCCGCTGCTGACGGCGTCGGGCGTCGACGACGATCCCGGCGCGAACCTCCCGGCCCCTCGTAGCGTGGGTCACTTCGCCGGCATCACGCTCGATCCGGCCGGGGTTGACCTGGCCGCCCTGCCGTTCCGGCTGCCCAGCCCGGCGCTGGAGGCCGTGATGACAAGCCTCGAAACGGTCGAGACGGTGCTGTCCGAGCGGGCAGCCAAGCTCGGCGCGGAGGTCAGGCGCGGCGTCACGGTCTCCGCCGTCACCCAGGACGACGAGATGGTGGTCGCGCGGGCCGGCGAGCACGAGTACGCGGCACGTTGGCTCGTCGGCTGCGACGGCGGCCGCAGCGCGGTGCGCGGGCTCGCCGGCTTCGACTTCGTCGGCACCGAGCCGCAGTTCACCGGCTACGCCGTGCACGCCACCATCGCCGATCCCGAGAAGCTGCGCCCCGGGTTCACTCTGACCCCGACCGGCATGTACCTCCGGACGTTCATGGAGGGCCACATCGGCATGATGGACTTCGACGGCGGCGCGTTCGACCGCTCGCGGCCGCTGACTCGCGACCGCCTCCAGGCGGTCCTGCGCCGGCTGTCCGGCACCGACGTGACGCTGAGCGACGTCCACCTCGCCTCGAGCTTCACCGACCGGGCGATGCAGACCACGACCTACCGGCGGGGGCGCGTCCTGCTCGCGGGCGACGCCGCCCACATCCACTCACCGCTGGGCGGGCAGGGCCTCAACCTCGGCATCGGCGACGCCATGAACCTGGGATGGAAGCTCGCGGCGGCCGTGCACGGGCAAGCGCCGGACGGGCTCGTCGACACCTACACCCGCGAGCGTCACCCGATCGGCGCCCGGGTGCTCGACTGGTCGCGCGCCCAGGTGGCGGTGATGAGGCCGGAATCGCACGCCCGGGCGGTCCGGGAACTGATTGGCGACCTGATGAGTACCCGCGACGGAACGACGTACGTGTTCGAGAGGTTGTCGGGATTGTCGATTCGCTACGACCTCGGCAGCGACCGGCCGCTGGTCGGCCGCAACGCCCCGGACCTTCGTCTCACGGACGGCACGCGCCTCGGCGACCTGCTCGGGGACGGGCGAGGCGTCGCGCTCGACTTCAGCGCCGAGCGATCCCTGCACGATTCGGCGATGGGCTGGGCGCGCCGGATTCGGTATGTGGCCGGGCCGGCGGACAACGACCTCGGATCGGGTGCCGTGCTGGTCCGACCCGACGGCATCATCGCCTGGGCGGGCGACCGCGACCCGGACCGGGAAGCGTTCGAGCGGGCCGCCGGCCGCTGGTTCGGAAGTCCGGCGGTCTGAACCGGAGGGCGGCGCGGTCGGTGGGCGTCCGGGCCGGGCCGACGACCGCGGCGCCACCGCCCTCTGACGTCGACCCCAGGGATTCCCCAGGGATTCCCCAGGGCTTTCGTCTGCCTCGAACTGGACACTCATCCGCAAGCTCATCCTGCTGTGCCTGGTGTCAGGTGTTGCCGGTGTCCAAATCGACTGCCTTTCCCCTGCCTCTTCAGTCGAAGTCAATCAAGGAGTCAGTGGCTTGAACGTACACAAATGGGCGACCCCCCTCATCGCGCTGGCGATGGTGGCAGCCGGTGCCCTGCTGGGGACTCCCGCCAATGCCGGGGTCGCGGCCCAGACCACCACGATTGAGGACACCGACGCCAGTCACATGGTGTTCTCGGCCGGGTGGAACAACTGCTCCGGCAACTGCGCCAACGCCCCGGACAACAACTTCAAATGGACCTCCACGGTCGGCGCCACCGCGACCGTCACCTTCACCGGGACCCAGATCACGCTGTACGGGATGAAGGAATCGTTTGCCTACATCGGCACCGCCAAGATCGACTCGGCGGCAGCGACCGACGTGGACTACTACGCCGCGACCAACAGCACGACCACGGTCCCGGTCTACACCTCACCGGTCCTCAGCCAGGGCAACCACACCCTCGTCCTGACCATGACCAACCGGCACAACGCCGCATCGGCCGGCGGCATGTCGATCACCCTCGACCGCGCCGAGGTCACCGGCACGCCGGCGACGACCACGATTGAGGACA
>Ga0307516_10001873_pt1 | contig 28776 bp, 27 predicted proteins | sample 19_EM_MG_FD_203310 | JGI IMG/M metagenome (GOLD analysis project Ga0307516, IMG submission 203310) | Populus trichocarpa ectomycorrhiza microbial communities from riparian zone in the Pacific Northwest, United States - 19_EM | ecosystem: Host-associated > Plants > Roots > Unclassified | place... | reverse complement strand
GCCCAGGCCGACAAGTGCAGGTCGGGCAGCCCCAGCGCGACCGGTACCATCGCGCCCAAGGCCGTGAAGGTCCAACCCAGCGCGGTGACCGAACGCGAAGGGGCTCCGACCGGAATGCGAGTCATGGCGATATCTCCCAGGTGCACCGCGAGCCGGCCGCGGGGTGCGGCACGTTGAAGACGAAGAGAACCAGGAACCATCGTGGCAGTGCGTAGTGACATTGTGTTGACACCCCCCAAGTGCCGCCACCCCCGCAGGGGTGTGCCCCCCAAGAGTGGGGGCCGCCACCGAGGCGTGAACGCAACACTGCATGCTTGGGTGCCTCAATGACACCCGAGGCCATCGAAACCTTCTTCTCCACCCTGCGCGCGGCCAACCCGCAGCCCGCCTCCGAACTGGTCTACAGCTCGGTCTTCGAGTTGCTGGCCGCCGTGCTCCTGTCGGCCCAGGCCACGGACGTGAGCGTCAACAAGGCCACCCGTCGGCTGTTTGCGGTGGCCAACACGCCGGCCCGGATGCTGGCGCTGGGCGAGGACGGGCTGGCCGAGCACATCCGCACCATCGGCCTGTACCGCAGCAAGGCCAGGCACCTGATCGAGACCTGCCGCATCCTGGTGGAGCAGCACGGCAGCCAGGTGCCTGGCACGCGCGAGGCGCTGGAAGCGCTGCCCGGCGTGGGCCGCAAGACCGCCAACGTGGTGCTGAACGTGGCGTTCGGCGAGCCCACCATGGCCGTGGACACGCACATCTTCCGGGTCGGCAACCGCACCGGGCTCGCCCCCGGCAAGACGCCACACGAGGTGGAGATGAAACTGCTGCAGGCCGTGCCCGCGCCCTACCGGGTGGATGCACACCACTGGCTCATCCTGCACGGCCGCTACGTCTGCCAGGCTCGCAAACCCTTGTGCTGGCAATGCGCCGTGGCGCGCCCCTGCGAGTTCGAGCCCAAGACCCCGGCGCCGTGACCCCGGTCCCCAGGCATGCAGGCCAGCGCCCACCCGGACGTTGCTTTCCAGCCTCCCCGGGGCCGCGCGTCGTGAACGACGGCACGGGGGTCCAGGGCGACGCCCCCGGGACCTATGGGGACCACTACAATCAAACGCAAAAGGTTCCCCGCCGGAACAACCTCACCAGGCATCGCATGTCAACACTGGAAGACCTCGCCGAACGCGTCGAGCGCCTGTTGCTGCGGCACGAGGAGCTCAAGCGAACCAACACGCTGCTGGAGCAGCAGCTCGCCGCCGTGGCGGCCGAGCGCGACAGCCTGCGCTCCCGGCTCGGCGCCGCGCGCAGCCGCATCGATGCCCTCATCGAACGCCTGCCCGAGCCCACCTTGACCGATGTCGTGACCGGCCCGGACAGCGGGGCTGACGCATGAAGCAACTCGAAGTCACGATCATGGGGCAGAGCTACATCCTGGCCTGTCCGGAAGGCGGCGAAACCGCCCTGCTCGAAGCCGTGGGCAGCGTGGACCGCGAAATGTGCGCCATCCGCGACGCCGGCAAGGTGAAGGCGCGCGAGCGCATCGCCGTGCTGGCCGCGTTGAACCTGGCCTATGCCCTGGCCGAACGCCCGCTGGAGCGGCGCTCCGCCTCGGCCGTGCATGGCCACCCTGCGTCCCAGAACGGCGCCGTGGCGGGCGGCAATGTGGACCTGGGCGCCCTGGTGCGCCGCATCGACGCCACGCTGGGCGACGACGGGCAGTTGCTCTAAGGCCTGTCCCAGCGCAGGTTCAAGGCGCCAGCCCCAGCTTCTGCGCCAGCCCGATGCGCTGGACCTTGCCGGTGGCGCCCTTGGGCAGGTCGTCGAGCATCAGGATCTTGCGCGGCACCTTGAAGTCGGCCAGGTGCTGGCCGACGAAATCGCGCAACTCGCGCTCGGTGGCCGTGAAGCCTTCGCGCAGCACCACCGCCGCAGCCACGTCCTCGCCGAGCTTCTCGTGCGGGACCGCGAAGGTCACCACCCGGGCCACCGCCGGGTGGTCCAGCAGGACCTCGTCCACCTCGCGCGGCGAGATCTTTTCGCCGCCGCGGTTGATGATCTCCTTCAGGCGCCCGGTGATGGACAGGTAGCCCTGCGCGTTCATCACGCCCTGGTCGCCGGTGCGGAACCAGCCGTTCGTGAAGGCCTCGGCATTGGCCTTGGGATTGTTCTCGTAGCCGCTGGTCACGTTGGGGCCGCGGATGACGATCTCGCCCGTGCCGCCGGCCGGCAGCAGCTGGCCGGCTTCGTCCATGATGGCCACGTCGGGCCCCGCGGCCAGCCCCACCGAGCCGGGCAGGCGCTGCGCGGGCGGCAGCGGGTTGCTGGTCATCTGGTGCGCCGCCTCGGTCATGCCGTAGGCCTCGACCAGCGGGGCATTGAAGGCCGCCTCCAGCTCGGCAATGACCTGCGGCGGGATCGAGGCCGACGACGAGCGCATGAAGCGCAGCGGGTGCTCGGCAATGATCTGGCGGTTGTGCGCGGCGCGCGAGACGATGGTCTGGTGCATGGTGGACACCGCCGTGTACCAGGTGGGCCGGGCCTCCTGCATCCAGGCAAAGAACTTGAGCGCGTTGAAGCCGGGCGAGCAGAAGATGCGCCCGCCGCCGGCCAGCGGCGCCATCAGCCCCGCGATCAGGCCGTGGATGTGGAACAGGGGCATGATGTTCAGGCCGCAATCGCCCGGGCCCAGCTGCAAGGTGTCGCGCACGTTGCAGGCCGACGCGCACACATTGGCCTGCGTCAACGGCACGCTCTTGGGCCGCGACGTGGTGCCGGAGGTGTGCAGGATCAGCGCCACGTCGCCCGAGGGGGCAGCGCCGCCTTGAGCCGGCGGTGCATGCGCGGCAGTGCCGGCCTCGGCCAGGTCGAACGCGCCCGCGGCAGCGCGAGGGGCCAGCGCCAGCACCCGCACGCCGAGCTGCTTCGCCACGTCCACCGCGCTCGATGCGTCACCCGCCTCCACGATGAGGGCGCGGGCCTTCAGGTCGGACAGATAGAACTCGAACTCCTCGGCCCGGTACGCCGGGTTCAGCGGGCAGGCCGTGGCGCCGGCGGCCACCGACAAGAACGCGCTGGCCATGTCGGGCCCATTGGGTAGCGCGATGGCAATGCGGTCGCCGCGGCCCAGCCCGAGCTGGTTGAGCCGCGCCACGGTGCGCTGCACGTGGTCGCGCAGATCTGCGTACGTGAGCGGCGTGCGCCTGGGCGCCGCCAAGGCGGTGTCCGGCGCGGCGCCCAGCGCCAGCAGGTCGGTCAAGGTGGTGGGGCGGGTCATGGAATCTCCTGCGATGAGTGTTCTGATGCCGGGTGCCCCCATTCAGCCGGCGCCGGGCCGCCCCAAGGCGGGTGGCGCCGGTACACCGGGGCCGGGTGCCCGCATGTCACCCCGGCGGGAGCGCCTCGACGCGCAAGCGGCCCCGCTGGGCCTGCAGCGTCTGCGCCAGCAAGGTGGCCAGGGCGTGCACGTGTTCGATGGTGGGCGTGGGCGTGCCGGTGATGCGCCCCATCTCGATGACGCTCTGCACGAGCGCCGGCAGTTCGAGTGCCCGACCGGCCTCCACGTCCTGCAGCATGGAGGTCTTGTGCTGGCCCACCGCCTGGGCGCCTGCAATGCGGCGGTCCACGTCGATCTTGAAGCGGATGCCCAGCGTCTCGGCAATGGCCTGGGCCTCCCGCATCATGGTGCGGGCCAGCTGCCGCGTGGGCTCGTGGCCGCAGATATCGGCCAGGGTGGCATGGGTGAGCGCGCTGATGGGATTGAACGACAGGTTGCCCCACAGCTTGAGCCAGATCTCGGCGCGGATGTCCGACAGCACCGGCGACTTGAACCCGGCCGCGCGGAACGCGTCCACCAGGGCACGCAGCCGCGGCGTGTCGCTGCCGTCAAGCTCGCCGAGCGGGAAGCGGTTGCCCTCGATCTGGCGGATCAGGCCCGGCTCGACGATCTCGCACGCAGGGTAGACCACGCAGCCGATGACCCGCCCCACCGGGATGTGCCGGGCAATCACGCCGCCGGGATCGACCGACTCCAGGCCCAGGCCTTCGTGCGGGCCGCCCAGCTTGTGGAAATACCACCAGGGCAGGCCGTTCTGCGCCGTGACCACCACGGTATCAGGCCCCAGCAGGCCCGGCACCTCGGGCGCGACGGCCGGGACCTGGTGGGCCTTCATGCCCAGGATGACCACGTCCTGCGGCGGCAGGTCGGCGATGCGGTCGGTGGCCGTCACCGGGTGCGTGGACGCGCTGCCGTCTTCGGCGATGAGGCGCAGGCCACGCTCACGCACGGCCCGCAGGTGCGCCCCGCGCACAATCACGCTGACCTCATGCCCGGCCGCACCCAGCTTGGCGGCCATGAACCCGCCGATGGCCCCGGCACCTACCACGCAGATCTTCATGAACGCCTCGAAGGCATGGTTCTCCCCAGAAGCCATGGCCCTGCATTTAAGCAAACATCGAGCCGACACACGGAGTGTGTACAGATGCGCGATCCAGAAACCATGACGACGGAGTGACTTGTGCGATCCATGTTTGCAAAGAAACCAATGCGGGCGCTGACCGCCCTGTCAATGACTGCCGGGGTGGCCTGCGGGAGCATGGCATCGATGGCTGCCGAGACGCAATCCTGGGAACCCACCAAGACGGTCGAGTTCGTCGTGCCGGCCGGCACGGGCGGCGGGGCCGACCAGATGGCCCGCCTGGTCCAGAGCATCATCACCAAAGAGAAGCTGATGAAGCAATCGATGGTGGTGGTCAACAAGCCGGGCGGCGCGGGTGCGGAGGGCTTCCTCGACATGAAGGGCTCGCCGGGCGATCCGCACAAGATCGTGATCTCGCTGTCGAACCTGTTCACCACGCCGCTGGCCACCGGCGTGCCCTTCAACTGGATCGAGATGACGCCTGTGGCCATGATGGCACTCGACCAGTTCGTGCTGTGGGTCAATGCCGAGTCGCCCTACAAGACGGCGGCCGAGTACATGGCGGCCGTCAAGGCCAATGCCGTGGGCGCCGGCAAGCTCAAGATGGGCGGCACGGGCTCCAAGCAGGAAGACCAGATCATCACGGTGGCGATCGAAAAACAAACCGGCGGCAAGTTCATCTACGTGCCCTTCAAGGGCGGCGGCGACGTGGCCGTGCAGCTGGTGGGCAAGCACATCGACTCCAGCGTGAACAACCCGATCGAGGCGGTGGCGCAATGGCGCGCCGGCCAGCTGCGGCCGCTGTGCGTGTTCGACGAAGCGCCCATGCCCTACAAGGCCAAGGTCACCGACAAGATGGCCTGGTCCGACATCGCGCCCTGCAAAAAACAAGGCCTGGATGTGCAATACCAGATGCTGCGCGGCATTTTCATGGCCCCGGGCGTGACGCCGGCGCAGCGTGACTTCTATGTCGATTTGATGAAGAAAGTGCGCGAGACGGCCGACTGGAAGGCCTTCATCGAGCGGGGTGCTTTCAACCCCGCCTTCATGAGCGGCGCAGAATTTTCCGCATGGCTCGTGAAAGAAGACAAGCGGCACGAAAGCCTGATGCGCGAAGCCGGGTTCATTGCGCCGAAATAGCCATCGTACGAGCCTGCCGGATCCCTTGTGGGCAGGGGTCCGGCGCGTAGAATGAATTCGTCCGTCGCGTTCGCGGAGGTTTTTATTTCCTTGAACCGATGCTCTTTGAGCTAGGGCTTGGAACATCGCTTGGCTGGTGTGATCGTCTCGCGTCAGATGAACCCGAAGCCTTGCTGACCTCGCCCACCTGAATCCCCTGGGTTCAGGAATGCGGCCTTCGGCTCGCGGCGGACACCCCCACCTCTTTCAGACCCCTCCCCGTTCATTCGACTGCCCGGGCCTGCGCAAGGCCCCTCCGTGCTGCCCGATGCCTCAATACTGGTTGATGAAAAGCGAGCCCAGCGAGGTGTCGATCGACGACCTCGCGCAGGCCCCGAACCGCACCGTGCCGTGGTTCGGCGTGCGCAACTACCAGGCGCGCAATTTCATGCGTGACCAGATGAAAGTGGGCGACGGTGTGCTGTTCTACCACTCGTCCTGCCCCGAGCCCGGCATTGCCGGCCTGGCCGAGGTGGCCAGCACGGCCTACCCCGACGCCACGCAGTTCGACCCCAAGAGCAAGTACCACGACCCCAAGGCCACGCATGAGGCGCCGCGCTGGATGAACGTGGACGTGCGGCTGGTGCGCAAAACGGCCTTGCTGAGCCTGGCCACCTTGCGCGAGACGCCGCAACTGGCCACCATGCGCGTGCTGGCGCCCGGCAACCGGTTGTCGATCACGCCGGTCACGGCGCAGGAGTGGCGGGCAGTGAAGAAGCTGCTGGTCACCGAATGACGATCGAGCTGCGCCTGATCGGCGAGTTGCTGCTGCTGGGGTCGTGCACAGGTTTCATGGCGGGGTTCCTCGGCATCGGGGGCGCCACATTGCTGGTGCCGTTCACCACGCTGATCCTGTCGCACCGGGGCGTGGATCCGCAGTTGGCGGTCAAGTACGCCATCGCCACGTCGATGACGGTGATCCTGTTCACGTCTGTGTCCAGCGCCTGGGCGCACCACAAGCGCGGCGCCGTGCTGTGGCACCTGGTGTTCGCGCTGTCGCCGGGCATCGTGGCCGGCGGGCTGCTGGCCGGCGCGGGCGTGTTTCCGCAGTTGAAAGGCAACACCTTGTCGATCGTGTTCGCCTTGTTCGTCACGTTCTCTGCCACCCAGTTGCTGCTCGACCGCAAGCCCCTGCCGGGCCGGCAGTTGCCTGACGCGGCCGACAGCCTGGCGGCCGGCGGTGTGATCGGCTTCGTCTCCGGGCTGGTGGGTGCCGGCGGCGCCTTCATCTCGATCCCGTTCATGACCTGGTGCAACGTGGCCATCCACAACGCGGTGGCCACCAGCGCGGCGCTGGGTTTTCCCATCGCGCTGGGCAACACCATCGGCTATGTGGCAGGCGGCTGGGGCCTGGCGAACCCGGTGCCGGGCTCGCTGGGCTACGTGTGGCTGCCGGGGCTGGTGGTCACGGCGTGTGCCAGCGTGCTGCTGGCGCCGCTGGGCGCACGCACCGCCCATGGCCTGGACACGCGCGCGCTGAAGCGCAGCTTTGCGTGGGTCCTATATGCCCTGGCCGCGTACATGCTGTGGCACGCGCTGGGCGCGTGAATGTGAGCACCCGGCACCGAGGCCGGCTGAGCGCCCAACTCAAGACGTAGGCAACCCGAGCTTGATGCTCGCCAGCGTGACGCGGTTGCCGCCGCGGCGCTGCGCTTCCATGAGCGCGCCCTCGGAGGCATGGGTGAGTGATTCCAGCGTGTCCACGGTATGCGGGAAGCTGGCCACGCCCATCGACACCGTGAAGCTGATCTGCTGGCCGGCATGCGCCACGATCTGCGTGGCGCACTGGCGGCGCAGGCCTTCCATGCGCGAATGGGCGGTGGCCAGGCCCACGCCCGACAGCAGCACCGCGAAGCGGTCTTCCGTCAGGCGGCAGGGGGCGTCCATGGCGCGCGTGTTGGCACGCAGCAGCCGGCCCAGGGCTTCGACGATGCGCCGGCGGGCCGGCTGGCCCAGGGCCACCGCGCTGGGCTCCGACGGATCGATGGAAATCAGCACCAGCGCGAATTCGCGGTGCTCGCGCAGCGACAGGTCGACCTCGCGGCGCAGTTGATCTTCGAAGTGCTCGCGCTGGAGCAGGCCGGTGGCACGGTCGCGGCTGCCAAGTTCGGGCTGCTGCGTGCGTAAAGTTTCGAAAGCGATCTGCTGCTGTTCGATCTGCGCCACGGCGCGCTGCAGTTCGGCCTCGCGCCGGCGCGATTCGGTGTCGTCCATCCACACGCTGAGGATCTGCGGCTGGCCGTCGTGACCGGACAGCACCACGCGCAAGGTGCGCACGTCCATGCGGGTGCCGCCGCGCTCGAAGTGGTGCTCGCCGCGGGTGGGTCCCTGCGCGCCGAGCGCCTGCATGTCAGAGGAACGGATGGCCGCAGCCGTGCCGGGACCCAGCAGGTCGGCATCGTTGGCACCTACCACGTGAGCCGCGTTCAGGCCCATCATGGCGAGGAACGCATCGTTGGTCCAGAGGTACTGGCCGCTTGCGCCATCCTTGAGCGACACCGCCACTCCCGATGAATTCGCGAGTGTCAGCAAGGCTTCCGCCAGTGCGGAGGACGAGACTGAGTTGGGCAATGGAGGCATGGCACAGTTGGACGGCGGGACATCACCCCCCAGCAACAGGAGGGCACGGCGTGAACCGGTCACCCAATATAGCCCCCCAAGGCTCCGGAGTACCCCCCCGAGAACTTGGGGGGGCCAGCGCGATAGGCGGAGATTAGCGGCGGAATTCCCGCCCCGGCCTCCGGAGCAACCCGAAATTGGCAGCACGCCCGTGCGAAGCCGTTGCGGCTGGCGCTCAGCGAAGGTCTCCCGCCAGGCTGGCCAAGGTGTCGGCCGGCAAGCTCACATGCGCCGGGTAGTGGGTGTGATCGCACCCCAACTTGACAGAGGCACCGGCCAGGATGGCCTGGACCATGGGCCGCGCGAACTCGAAGCGCAGGAAATGCACCGCCGAGGTCTTTTCACCGTTGTTGCGGTCCAGGTCTTCGTCGGCAATGGCATGGACACGGGCATGGCCTTCGACCTCGACGAACATGCGGCCTTCCACGCCGATGAGCCGGGCCAGCTCACGCCGGCGCTCGTGCTCGTCCGGGTACTCGATCAGCATGGTGGCCTTCCAGTTGCTGCCATCCGGGATGAGTGGCGAATAGGCCTCGATCTCGTGCTCGATGCCCGCCTCCTCGAAGATCTTCTCGATGCGCAGCATCTCCTGGATCTGGTAGCGGATGGTGGTCTCGTCCTCGAACTGCACCGTAACGTGCTCGCCGAGCGCCACCGAGCGCAGGCGCCGGTGCGGAATCACCTGGGCCTTCATTTGCGGCCGGGCCTTGGCATAGGCTTCCAGGGTCAGGAGGCTGTCGCGCGCGATCTTGGTCATGGGTTTCCCAAAAAAGGGGGGCGGCTGGGGCGCTACTCCAGGCCGTAGGCGTGGCGCACCAGGCTCAGCGGATGGGCCAGCCTGGCCGCCGGCAACTGGTTGTTGGCCATGCCTTGCGCGATGTGATGGCCAGCCAGCGCGCAGTCGGAACTGATGAAGTCGGGCCCGCGGCCTTGCTCGTCGGTCTTGGCCATGGCCTTGAACACGGGCTTGCCGATTTTCATGGCGGTCTCGTGGTAGGGTTTTTTCACGCCATAGGTGCCGGCATGGCCGGAACAGCGCTCCACTGTGTTGAGCTGCACGCGCACCGTCTGGCCCACCAGCTTGAACAGGTCTTCGGTCTTGCGGCCGATGTTCTGCACCCGGCCGTGGCAGGGAATGTGGTAGCTCACCCGGCCCAGGTCGGTCTTGAAGTCGGTCTTGAGCAGGCCGTCCTTGTGGCGCGCCACCAGGTACTCGAACGGGTCCCACATGGCGTCTTGCACGAGCTTCACGTCGGCCTCGCCCGCAAAGAGCAGCGGCAACTCCTGCTTGAACATCAGCGTGCAGGACGGGATGGCCGAGAGGATGGCGTAGCCCTCGCGCGCATAGCGGGCCAGCACGGGGATGTTGGCGTCCTTGCTGCGCTCCACCGACTCCAGGTCGCCCAGCTCGAACTTGGGCATGCCGCAGCACTGCTCGCGCTCCACGATGACGTACGGAATGTCGTTGTGCGCCAGCACCTTGAGCAGGTCGTGCCCGATGCCGGGTTCGTTGTAGTTCACGTAGCAGGTGGCGAACACCGCCACCTTGCCGGGCGTGCGCTGGCCGTTCACGGCGGTGGGCCCCAGGCTGTCTTGCGCCGCGGAGCGGAACTTGCGGCTCGCGAACTCGGGCATCCAGGCGTCACGGTGCACACCCAGGGTCTTTTCCATCGTCACCCGCATCGGCCGCGTGCGGTTCACCGCATTGGCCACCTGCACGACCACGGGGATGCCGGCAAACTGGCCATGCACGTCGGTGGACGCGAGGAACTTGTCGGCGGCCCGGACTTCGCCCTTCTTGAACTTGATGGCCTTGGCCCGCAGCATGGTGTGCGGAAAGTCCAGGTTCCAGGCGTGCGGCGGCACGTACGGGCACTTGGTCATGTAGCACAGGTCGCACAGGTAGCACTGGTCGACCACCTTCCACAGGTCCGGCTTCTCGACACCGTCCAATTCACCGGTCTTGCCGTTGTCGACCAGGTCGAACAGCGTGGGGAACGACTGGCACAGGCTCACGCAGCGCCGGCAGCCATGGCAGATGTCGAAGATGCGCTCCATCTCGTGCAGGCATTTTTCCTCGTCGAGGAAGTCCGCCGACTTCCAGTCGACCGCGTGCCGGGTGGGGGCCTGGAGATTGCCTTCGGGTGCGCTCATGGTGGTGGGATGTCCCGGGTGAATCAGGCCCGCAGGCCAGCAAGGACGAATCGGGCCCGCAGGCCCGATGAGGTCACAGAGCCCTCAGGCCGTCAGTCCACCAGCACGTCCAGCGCCTTCTGGTACCGGTTGGCATGCGAGCGCTCGGCCTTGGCCAGGGTTTCGAACCAGTCGGCGATCTCGTCGAAGCCCTCGGTGCGGGCCGATTTGGCCATGCCCGGGTACATGTCGGTGTACTCGTGCGTCTCACCCGCCACCGCGGCCTTGAGGTTGTCGCGCGTGGGGCCGATCGGCAGGCCGGTGGCGGGGTCGCCCACGGTTTCCAGGAACTCCAGGTGGCCATGCGCATGGCCGGTTTCACCTTCCGCGGTGGAGCGGAACAAGGCCGCCACGTCGTTCTGCCCTTCGATGTCGGCCTTGTTCGCGAAGTACAGGTAGCGGCGGTTGGCCTGGGATTCGCCCGCGAATGCGTCCTTCAGGTTCTGCTCCGTCTTTGAGCCCTTGAGTTGCATATGTCTCTCCAGTTGGCAAGCAGTGGAAATCGCGCTGCAGACGCCGCGCGCAAAAACAGCCTATGTCAATGAATGAAGACGGTCCAATAGATGATAGCTATTGATTTGCTCCCCAGGGGCAATCGCCGGGCGGCCGGCAGGGCAGGGGCATGTCGCTTGCTTAAACTCTGCACTCCAGCCGGTGCTGGTGGTTGTTGGCATGGCGAACACAACGCACGATCCGCACGCGTCGGCCGCACACTCGCCGCAAGGGCTGCGGGTGCTGCTGATCGAAGAGCGTGTTCGTCCCACAGCCTTGCTGAGGGACGAGCTGGTACGCATGGGGTGTGAGGTGGTGGGCGTGCTGGATGCGCCCACGCTGATCCACGACTGCGTGGCCACCTTGCGGCCGGACGTGGTGATCGTGGACGCACGCTCGCCCAGCCGCGACACGCTGGAGCACCTGGCCGTGATGCACGCCAACAGCCCGCGGCCGGTGGTGGTGTTCAGTGACGAGTCGGACACCAGCACCATGCAGCGCGCCCTGGCGGCCGGTGTGAGTGCGTATGTGGTGGATGGGCTCATGCCCCGTCGCGTGGAGCCGGTGCTGCAGGTGGCCATCGCCCGCTTCGAGCAGGAGGCCCTGCTCCGGTCTGAGTTGCAGCAGGCCCGCAACCAACTGGCCGCGCGCAAGCGCATCGAGCGGGCCAAGGGCATCTTGATGGCGCAGAGCGGGCTGGATGAACAGACCGCCTATGCCCGCCTGCGCAAGATGGCCATGGACCGCGGCCTCACGCTGGAAGAGCTGTCCTCCCGCCTCATCGCCGCCCGCGACCTGCTCGACTCGGGCGGCTGAGCCCCGGGGAGCCGGTACCCAGCCGGCCCCTCCTCCGCCGCAGCGCACCATTGCGACGCCCCTCAGGGTTTGCATGTGGTGCACGCCCCGCAGGTGTTGGGGCGCCTCCCGGGCCGGGCCCCGCCAGAACGTGCCCAAGTTGGCATCCGCGGGCCTCGGAGGCATGGCATGCCACTTGCGTTGTGTCCCTCAGGGTCACAACGGCGTGACCCGTCCCGGTGCTGGGACATGTGTTGCGGACAAAGGCGTCCGGTCGTTCGTCGAGTGGCGTCCTGTTTCTTAGGAACAGGGGCGTGTCGGCGGATGGCCGTGGCGCCTTTTTTCGTTTCGGGGAGGTTTTTCATATGCCAAGGAGCATGGTCATGCAGGGAAGCGAGGGACTTGTGAGCGAACCCAGGCGTCAGTTCATCAAGGGCGTGGCAGCCGCCGCGGCCACCACGACCACAGGCGCCTGGGCCCAAGGCTCCGATGCCCCCGAGAAAAAGGAAGTGCGCATCGGCTTCATCCCGCTGACCGACTGCGCCTCCGTGGTGATGGCCTCAGTGCTGAAGTTCGACGAGAAGTACGGCATCAAGATCATCCCCACCAAGGAGTCCTCCTGGGCCTCGGTGCGCGACAAGCTGGTGAACGGCGAGCTGGACGCGGCGCACGTGCTGTACGGCCTGGTGTACGGCGTGCACCTGGGCCTGGGCGGCCCCAAGAAGGACATGGCCGTGCTGATGACCCTGAACCACAACGGCCAGGCCATCACCTTGTCCAAGAAGCTGGCCGACCAGGGCGCCGTGGATGGCACCAGCCTGGCCAAGGTGATGCGCACCGACAAGCGCGAATACACCTTCGCGCAGACCTTCCCCACCGGCACCCACGCCATGTGGCTGTACTACTGGCTGGCCGCGCACGGCGTCAACCCGCTCGCCGACGCCAAGGTCATCACGGTGCCGCCGCCGCAGATGGTGGCCAACATGCGCGTGGGCAACATGGACGGCTTCTGCGTGGGCGAGCCCTGGAACCACCGCGCCATTGCCGACGGCATCGGCGTCACCGCCATCACCACGCAGGACATCTGGCGCGACCACCCCGAGAAGGTGCTGGGCACCACCAACGATTTCGTCACCAAGAACCCCAACACGGCGCGGGCCATGGTGATGGCCATCCTGGAGGCCGGCCGCTGGATCGACGCCAGCCTGTCGAACAAGGCCAAGATGGCCGAAACCATTGCCGACAAGTCCTACGTCAACACCTCGGTGGACGTGATCAACCAGCGCATCCTGGGCCGCTACCAGAACGGCATGGGCAAGACCTGGGACGACCCGAACCACATGAAGTTCTACAACGACGGCGCGGTCACGTTCCCCTACCTGTCGGACGGCATGTGGTTCCTCACGCAGCACCGCCGTTGGGGCCTGCTCAAGCAGGACGTGGACTACCTCGGCGTGGCCAGCGCCATCAACAAGGTCGAGCTGTACAAGCAGGCGGCCGCCCAGGTGAAGGCCAACCTGCCCCGCGAGGCCATCCGCTCCAGCAAGCTGCTGGACGGCACGGTCTGGGACGGCAAGAACGCGGCGCAGTACGCCGCGAGCTTCAAGGTTCGTGCGGCCTGACCTGACCTGCTGGAGAGCTTGTGAACGCCACCACCCTGCCCTTGTCCGGCCATTCAGACGCCCCGCCGCCGCCGGCACCCGCCGTGGCCGCGGCGGCCCCCCTCGCCGTGCCCCGTGCGGTACCGCGCCGCACGCCCGACGAACAACTGGCCGAGCAGGTGCGCGCGGAGCGCCGGCGCACGCTGGCGCGCTGGTTCGCACCGGTGCTGGGCTTGCTGGTCATGGCGCTGCTGTGGCAGGTGGTGGCGCACACCCGCGGCGGCCAGTTGCCTGGGCCGCTGCAAGTGGGTGAAGCCGCGCTGAAGCTATTCGCCGACCCGTTCTACGTCAAGGGCCCCAATGACCAGGGCATCGGCTGGAACGTGCTGTCGTCGCTGCAGCGCGTGGGCATCGGCTTCGGGCTCGCCGCGCTGGTGGGCATTCCGCTGGGGTTCCTGATCGGCCGCGTGGCGTACTTCGACCAGATGGCGTCGCCGGTGATCAGCCTGCTGCGGCCGGTGTCGCCGCTGGCCTGGCTGCCCATCGGCCTGCTGGTCTTCAAGGCCGCCAACCCGGCGGCCATCTGGACCATCTTCATCTGCTCGCTGTGGCCCATGGTCATCAACACCGCCATGGGCGTGCGGCAGATCCCGCAGGACTACCTCAACGTGGCGCGCGTGCTGAACCTGCCGGAGTGGAAGGTGTTCACCCAGATCCTGTTCCCCGCCGTGCTGCCCTACATGCTGACGGGCGTGCGCCTGTCGGTGGGCATTGCCTGGCTGGTGATCGTGGCGGCCGAGATGCTGACCGGCGGCCAGGGCATCGGCTTCTGGCTGTGGGACGAGTGGAACAACCTCAACGTGGCGCACATCATCGTGGCGATCTTCGTCATCGGTGGCGTGGGCATGCTGCTGGAAGCGCTGCTGATGACACTCGCCCGGCGCTTTGACTACAACAACCATTGAGCCCCGCCATGAGCAACGACGACTCACGCTTCCTGCGCATCGAGAACGCCGGCATGGTGTTCCCCTCGCGGCGCGGCCCGTTCACCGCGCTGCGCGACATCCATCTGGACGTAAGCCGCGGCGAGTTCGTCACGCTGATCGGCCACTCCGGCTGCGGCAAGTCCACGCTGCTCAACCTGGTGGCGGGGCTCACCACCCCCAGCAGCGGCGTGCTGCTGCTGGAGAACCGCGAGATCCGCGGCCCCGGGCCGGACCGCGGCGTGGTGTTCCAGAACCATTCGCTGCTGCCATGGCTGACCTGCTTCGGCAACATCCACCTGGCCGTGGAGCGTGTCTTCGGTGGGCGCGAGAGCCGGGCCATGCTGCGCGACCGCACCCGCGCGGCGCTGGCGCTGGTGGGCCTGTCTGACGCCGAGCACAAGCGCCCCGGCGAAATCTCCGGCGGCATGAAGCAGCGCGTGGGCATTGCGCGCGCGCTGGCCATGGAGCCCAAGATGCTGCTGATGGACGAGCCCTTCGGCGCGCTGGATGCGTTGACGCGCGCCAAGCTGCAGGACGAGCTCATGCGCATCGTGGCCGCCACCGGCCCCACGGTGATGATGGTCACGCACGATGTGGACGAGGCGGTGCTGCTGTCGGACCGCATCGTCATGCTCACCAACGGCCCGGCCGCGACCATCGGCGAGGTGCTGCGCGTGCCGCTGCCCAGCCTGCGCGAGGCCGCGCGCAACCGCCTGGAGATGGCCCACCACGAGCCGTACCTGCGCAGCCGCGAGCAGGTGCTGGAGTTCCTCTACCGCAAGCAAGTCCACGTGGACGCCCAGGCGGCGTGAAGGCCCGGCAAGGTCATGCCCCCAGCCACCGCACACGCCAGGGATCAGCCGGGCCAGCCACCGCACCGCGCTGCCACGCGGCGCGGTTCAGCGCCATTTGGCGAAGCGCACCCCGGTGCGGCCCAGCGGGCCGTGGCAGCCGGCGCTGGAGCAGTCCTGCGCCATCTGGCCCTTGCCGGCGTGGGTGAGGGCTTTCTTCTCCATCTGGCCCTGGAACGCCGTGCCCTGCTGGTGGCAGCCTTTGCACAGACCCGCGCCGCCGCCCAGGGTGCCGTTGTGGTTCATCTTCACTGCGGCCCAGTTGGCGCCGGTGAAGCCCTTGTGGCAATCGTCGCAGTCCATGCCGGTGCCGTTGAGCAGCATGGCCTTGTAGGGGATGTGCTGGCCGGGCAGCGCCTGGGCGCCCTGGGCCACGTAGGTGCCGCTGTGGCAGGTCTTGCAGTCCAGGGCGCTCACCACGCTATGGTTCATCACCACGGCGACGGCCATGTCGCGCGCAGAGCGGTGGCAGGCCGTGCAGGTGGCGCCGCCCGCCAGGGGAATGTGGCGCGGCGGCGGCACGGTGGCGGTCAGCAGGCTGGGCACGCTGGTCTTGGCCGTGGTGGCCACGGCCACGCCGCGGCCTACCCGGGCCACCCCGGCGCGGCTGACGCTGGTGGCGGCCGACAGATCCACGTCCAGCCAGCTGCGGGTGCTGGTATGGCAGGTTTCGCACAGCGGCGAGGCCCCCACGTGGGACGGCGTGCGCGGCTGCGCCACCGCGGGGGGGAAGGCGCCGGTGTGGCAGGTGGCGCACTGGCTCTTGATGTGGGTGAACTGGTGCGTCCTGGCCGGCGTCCACGAACGGAAACCGAAGCCGTCCAGGTGGCAGGTGTCGCAGTTGTTGATGCCTTCACCCACCACGAACAGCCCGGGCACATGGGTGACCGGCCGGCCGGTGGCACCGTCATGCCGGCCGTCGTGGCAGGAGAAGCAGTTGTTGGCCACCACCAACTGGGTGTGGTTGAACGACACCGGCAGCCAGCTGCTGGTGGAGCGGTGGCAGTCGCCGCATTGCTGGCCGGCAGGCACAGCCACGTGGCGCGGCGTCTTGCCGGTGGCGGCCAGGCCCGTATGGCAGGTCTGGCAACCCACGGTGCTGACCACGCTGTGCCGGAACTTGGTGCGGGTGAACGACTGGGTGTTGTGGCACTCGGCGCAGCCCACCACGGCCGGTACGTGCTTCTGCGGCATCACCACGTTGGCCTTGGCCCGCGCCGAGCCGGCCGTGTGGCAGGCCTCGCAGGTGCGCGGCGTGCCCTTCATGGTGCCGCCGACGTGGCACGACTCGCAGCGCTGCGCGGCATGCGCACCGGTCAGCGGGTAGCCGGTGGTGGCATGGTTGAAGCCGGCGCCGGTGGGCTCGGTCCAGCCGTGCGCGGCGAGCGGGCACACCCCGCACACCAGGGCAGCCAGCCAGCCGACCACGCAGCGCCAGGCCGGCATTTCAGCCAGGAATCGCTGCCAAGGGGTTTGCACACATGCCGTCATCGCCGCCGTCGCCTGTGGGCCCTGGAAAGGCCATCAACCGTGAAAACATTCCGATATGAAAGAAATCGGCGCCCTGTTAACGGATTCTTAACATACCGTTCAGGCAGTATTTTCAGAACCCGGTGGCTGGTTATTTAGCCACTCTTGAAGGAGGCGTGATGATGCCTGCGGTATTGCGCAATAAAGGAGACAGGATGTATCAAATCAATGCGAGATCGCAACTTCCGCACCGCAACATTGAAGGAGCGGGAAGCGTGGATTTCTCCCGCTTTGCCAATGCTACGCACAGCCTTCATGAATCTTCACAAGCCCCGCTGAGCCCCATCAAGGGCTTGTGGGGGGTGCCACAAGCTGGTTTGCGGCCGGGTTTTCATTTGATGAGACGTGAATACCGAAGAGTCACGAAGATACTCTCCGGTCAAACAGGTATATGCCGAGCGGATTTGTATTGCCTGAGCGATGTGGCGCTGAATTCGTATGCGTCTGCAAGAAAATCCGGCCTCGGCGTGGCGCACCCGGCCCTGCGCACGCGGAATTCTTGAACACTGTTGCGGAGCAAGAGATATGCAGAAACTGAAGCTGGTGATGGTGGGCAACGGCATGGCCGGCGTGCGCACCCTGGAAGAGCTGCTGAAGATCGCCCCGGACCTGTACGACATCACGGTCTTCGGCGCCGAGCCGCACCCCAACTACAACCGCATCCTGCTGTCGCCGGTGCTGGCCGGCGAGCAGACGCTGGACGAGATCATCCTCAACCCCACGAGCTGGTACGCCGAGCAAGGCATCCACCTGCACCTGGGCAAGAAGGTGGTGGCGATTGACCGCACGCGGCGCCTGGTGCGCGCCGCCGACGGCACCGAGGCCGCCTACGACCGGCTGCTGATGGCCACCGGCTCCAATCCGTTCATCCTGCCGGTGCCGGGCAAGGACTTGCAAGGCGTCATCGCCTACCGCGACATCGCCGACACCAACACCATGATCGAAACCGCCGCGACCCACCGCCATGCGGTGGTCATCGGCGGCGGGCTGCTGGGCCTGGAGGCGGCCAACGGCCTGATGCTGCGGGGCATGCAGGTCACCGTGGTGCACGTGATGCCCTGGCTGATGGAGCGCCAGCTGGATGACGTGGCCGGCCGGCTGCTGCAACAGTCGCTGGAGCAGCGCGGCATCCGCTTCGAGATCGGCGCGCACACGCAGGAGCTGCTGGGCAATGAACAAGGCCGCGTACGCGCCCTGCGCCTGAAAGACGGCCGCGAACTGCCCGCCGACCTGGTGGTCATGGCCGCCGGCATCCGCCCCAACACCGACCTGGCCGAAAAGATCGGCCTGCATTGCCAGCGCGGCATCGTCGTCAACGACACGCTGCAGACCATCACCGACCCGCGCATCTATGCGGTGGGCGAATGCGCGGCGCACCGCGGCATTGCCTACGGCCTGGTGGCGCCGCTGTTCGAGCAGGGCAAGGTCTGCGCCACCCACCTGGCGCAGTTCGGCATCGGCCGCTACACCGGCTCGCAGACCAGCACCAAGCTCAAGGTCACGGGCATCGACCTGTTCTCGGCCGGCGACTTCATGGGCGGCAAGGACTGCGAGGAGATCGTGCTGTCCGACCCGATCGGCGGGGTCTACAAGAAGCTGGTCATCAAGGATGACAAGCTCATCGGCGCCTGCCTGTACGGCGACACGGTGGACGGCTCCTGGTACTTCAAGCTGCTGCGCGACGGCCGCAAGGTCTCCGACATCCGCGACCGGCTCATGTTTGGTGAATCCAACATCGGCGACACCGGCCACGAGGGCCACAGCAAGGCCGCCGCCATGGCCGACAGCGACGAGGTCTGCGGCTGCAATGGCGTCAACAAGGGCACCATCTGCAAGGCCATCAAGGAGAAGGGCCTGTTCACGCTGGAAGAGGTGCGCAAGCAAACCAAGGCCAGCGCCTCCTGCGGCTCCTGCACCGGGCTGGTGGAGCAACTGCTGATGTTCACCGCTGGCGGCGACTATTCCAAGGCCCCGGCCAAGAAGGCGATGTGCGGTTGCACGGACGCCAGCCACCAGGAGGTGCGCGAGGCCATCCGCAACGAGCGCCTGCTGAGCATCGCCGGCGTGTACCAGCGCCTGGCCTGGCGCACGCCCAACGGCTGCTCGTCGTGCCGGCCGGCGGTGAACTACTACCTCATCAGCACCTGGCCCAAGGAAGCGCAGGACGACCCGCAAAGCCGCTACATCAACGAACGCAGCCACGCCAACATCCAGAAGGACGGCACCTACTCGGTGATCCCGCGCATGTGGGGCGGCGAAACCACGGCCGACGAGCTGCGCCGCATTGCCGATGCGGTGGACAAGTACAAGATCCCCACCGTCAAGGTGACCGGCGGCCAGCGCATCGACCTGCTGGGCGTGAAGAAGGAAGACCTGGTCAACGTGTGGCGCGACATCGGCATGCCCAGCGGCCACGCCTACGCCAAGGCCTTGCGCACGGTGAAGACCTGCGTGGGCTCCGAGTGGTGCCGCTTCGGCACGCAGGACAGCACGCAGATGGGCAAGGACCTGGAGCGCGCGCTGTGGCGCATGTACGCGCCGCACAAGGTGAAGCTGGCCGTGAGCGGCTGCCCGCGCAACTGCGCCGAGGCCGGCATCAAGGACGTGGGCGTGATCGGCGTGGACTCCGGCTGGGAGATCTACGTGGCCGGCAACGGCGGTATCAAGACCGAGGTGGCCATGTTCCTGGTGAAGCTGAAAACCGCTGACGAGGTGCTGGAGTACAGCGGCGCCTTCCTGCAGCTGTACCGCGAGGAAGGCTGGTACCTGGAGCGCACGGTGCACTACGTGAACCGGGTCGGGCTGGACTACGTGAAGAAGAAGATCCTGGACGACGCCACCGGCCGCAAGGCGCTGTGGGAACGCCTGCAGTTCAGCCTGGACGGCGAGCCCGACCCCTGGTTCGAGCACGAGAAGGCCGCGGTGGACACGCGGCAGTTCATCCCGCTGGTGCCGGTATCCTGAAGGCCCCTTCCCTTTCCCGGCTTCACGGCCTTGTGTCCCATGACCCCTTCGCCGCTTCACCTGACCACGCCGAGGCTGGGGCGCCGCGCTTTGGCGATGGCCCTGCTGCCGGGCGGCTGGCTGCTCGGCCCGCGGCACGCCCGCGCGCAGGTCACCGACCTGAACGACGCCATCAACAAGGCCGGCCGCCAGCGCATGCTGTCGCAGCGCATGTCGCTGGCCTGGCTGGCCATCGGCAACGGCATCGACGCGGTGCGCGCGCAGCGTGTCCTCAGCGAATCGATGGCCTTGTTCGAACGCCAGCTCGCCGAGCTGAGGGTCTTTGCGCCCACGGCCGAGATCCGCAGCACCTATGCCGTGCTGGAGACGGTATGGGGCGAGTACAAGGCCGCGCTGGTGGGCACCATCCCCAGCCAGGCCGGTGGCCCGGCCGTGGTGGCGCTGGGCAGCCGCGTGCTGGCAGTGGCCCACCAGGGCACGGTGCAGCTGGAAAAGCACTCCGGCAAGAGCGTGGGCCGGCTGGTCAACATGGCCGGCCGCCAGCGCATGCTGTCGCAATTGCTGGCCAAGCTGTACTTCGTGCAAAGCTGGGCGCCGGAGGCTGCGACCAAGGACCTGGAGACCGCACGCGGCGAGTTCCTGGCCGCGCTGAAGACCTTGCGCGAAGCCCCCGAGGCCACGCCCATCATCCGCCAGGAGCTGGTGCTGGCCGAGCAGCAGTGGCTCTTCTTCGACAACGCGCTGAAGCGCCGCGACGACGCCCAGCACCCCGGCCACAACCCGGCCCGCTACGCCAGCGACGTGTTCCGCAGCAGCGACAACATCCTGCAGGTGATGGAACGTGTCACCGGCCTCTATGCCCGCCTGCCTTCCTGAAAAGAACCGAGGACCCACGATGAGTGACTGGAAACCCATCTGCCTGATCGACGACATCCCCGTGCTGGGCGCCCGGCGCGTGGCACGCGGCGAGGCCACCGCCGTGGCGGTGTTCCGCACCGCCGACGACCAGGTGTTTGCGCTGCTGGACCGCTGCCCCCACAAGGGTGGGCCGCTGAGCCAGGGCATCGTGTTCGGCCAGAGCGTGGCCTGCCCGCTGCACAACTGGACCATCGGCCTGGACGACGGCTGCGCGCGCGCGCCCGACCAAGGTTGCACGCAGCGCTTCAGCGTGCGGGTCGAGGGCCGGCAGGTCTCGCTGGCCGTGGACGAGCTGGACCGCCTGGCCATCGAAACCCCCACCCCCACGTGAGGCCACCCCGTGCTTGAAACCCGCTCCACCTGCCCGTATTGCGGCGTCGGCTGCGGGGTCATCATCGAGAGCACCGGCACGCAGATCACCGGCGTGCGCGGCGACCCGGAGCACCCGGCCAACTTCGGCCGCCTGTGCAGCAAGGGCAGCACGCTGCACCTCACGGCCGCGGCCGAGATCACGCGGCACACACGCCTGCTGCAGCCGCTGCGGCGCGCCGCACGCGGCGCCAAACCGCAGCCGGTGGGCTGGGACACCGCGCTCGACGAAGCCGCCGACCGCTTTGCCGCCACCGTGCGCGAGCATGGGCCGGATGCGGTGGGCTTCTACATCTCCGGCCAGTTGCTCACCGAGGACTACTACGTCTTCAACAAGCTGGCCAAGGGGCTGATCGGCACCAACAACGTCGACACCAATTCGCGGCTGTGCATGAGCAGCGCGGTGGCCGGCTACAAGGCCACGCTGGGGGCCGACGCGCCGCCGGCCTGCTACGACGACCTGAACCACGCCCGCACGATTTTCATCGTGGGCAGCAATGCGGCCTATGCGCACCCGGTGCTGTTCCGCCGGCTGGAGGACGCGCGCCGGGCCCGGCCAGACCTGAAGCTCATCGTGGCCGACCCGCGCCGCACCGAAACGGCCGAGGTGGCCGACCTGCACCTGCCCATCCTGCCCGGCACCGACGTGGCCTTGTTCCACGGCATGCTGCACGTGCTGCTGTGGGAGGGCCTGCTCGATGCGCGCTACATCGAGGCCCACACCACCGGCTTCGAAGCCCTGCGCGATGCCGTGCGCGAGTACACGCCCAAGGAAACGGCGCGCACCTGCGGCATCACAGAGAGCGCGCTGCTGCAGGCGGCGCAGTGGTTCGGCCGGCACACGCCCACGCTGTCGCTGTACTGCCAGGGCCTGAACCAGAGCAGCCGCGGCACCGACAAGAACGCCGCGCTCATCAACCTGCACCTGGCAACAGGGCAGATCGGCAAGCCCGGCGCCGGGCCGTTTTCGCTGACCGGCCAGCCCAACGCCATGGGTGGGCGCGAGGTGGGCGGCCTGGCCAACCTGCTGTCGGCCCATCGCGACCTGGCCAACCCGGCCCACCGCGCCGAGGTGGCCGCCTTGTGGGGCGTGGCCGACGTACCCGCCACGCCCGGCGCCAGCGCGGTGGAGATGTTCGAGGCAGCCGCCGAGGGCCGCATCAAGGCGCTGTGGATTGCGTGCACGAACCCGGCCCAGTCCATGCCCGACCAGGCCACCGTGCGGCGCGCGCTGGAGCGTTGTGACTTCGTGGTGGTGCAGGAGGCGTTTGCCACCACCGCCACCTGCGCCTTTGCCGACCTGCTGCTGCCGGCCACCACCTGGGGCGAGAAGGACGGCACTGTCACCAACAGCGAACGCTGCATCAGCCGCGTGCGGCCCGCGGTGGCCGCGGCCGGCGAGGCGCGGCACGACTGGCACATCGTGGTCGACTTCGCCCGCCGGCTGGAGCAGCGCCTGCCGCAGCGGCTGAATGGCCAGGCCACGCTGTTTGCATACGACAAGCCTGAGGCCATCTGGAACGAACACCGCGAAAGCACGCGCGGCCGCGACCTGGACATCACCGGCCTGAGCTACCCCTTGCTTGACACTGCCGGCCCGCAGCAGTGGCCCTATCCAGAACACAGCACCACCGGCCGCACGCGCCTGTACGAAGACGGCCGCTTCCCCACCGCCGACGGCCGCGCGCGCTTTGCCGCCGTGGGCTACAAGCCGGTGGCCGAGCCGCGCGATGCGCGCTTCCCCTTCAGCCTCACCACCGGCCGCCTGCGCGACCAGTGGCACGGCATGAGCCGCACCGGCACGCTGGGCCGCTTGTTCGGCCATGCCAGCGAGCCGGTCATTGAACTGCATGCGCAGGACATGCAGCGCCTGCGCATCCAGGAAGGCGACCTGCTGCACGTGAGTTCGCGCCGCGGCATGCTCACGCTGCCGGCCGTGGCCAGTGACACCCTGGTGCCCGCGCAAGCCTTCATCGCCATGCACTGGGGCCCCGAGGTGCTGGGCGGCCAGGACGGCAAGGGCCATGCGCAAACCGGTGTCAATGCGCTGATGCCGTCCGCCTACTGCCCCACCAGCAAACAACCCGAACTCAAGCACGCCGCCGTGAAGCTGGTGCCGGCCACCCTGCCCTGGCACCTGCTGGGCATGGCCTGGCTGCCCGCCGAACAGGCGCTGCGCGCGCGCGAGGTCTTGCGGGAACGGCTGCCTGCGTTCGCGTACGCGGCCTGCGTGCCCTTTGGCCGCGAGCCCAGCGAACGCGGCGTCACGGGCGTGATGTTCCGCGCCGCGGCGCATGAAGCGCCCTCTGACGACGTGATCGCCGGCATCGAGGCGCAATTGGGCATCCACGGTCCCAAGGTGCTGCGCTATGCCGACCGCCGGCGCGGCCAGCGCCGCGCCATGCGGCTGGCCGGGGAAGGCGATGCCATGCGGCTGGAGGGCTTCGTGCTGGCCGGCGACGTGAGCGCGCAAGGCTGGATCCGCGCCCTGCTGCAGGATGAACTGCCCGCCCGCCCCTACGGCCGGCTGCTGGTGATGCCGGGGGCCAAGGCGCCGGTGGCGGTGGCGCCCAGCGGGCGGCAGGTCTGCACCTGCTTCAACGTGACCGAGCCGCAGATCCAGGCGGCGCTGCAACGCTGCAGCGGGCCGGTGGACGCGCAGTTGGCGCGCCTGCAAGGGGAACTTCGCTGCGGCACCAACTGCGGTTCCTGCGTGCCGGAGTTGCGCAAGCTGATCGGGCGGCAGCCGGCCAAGGTGGCTTGACCGCGCCCCGGCGGCCCGCCTGGCCCGACCCGCCTGGGTGACCCTTTCCTTCGGCCAGGCGCCTCAGCGGCTGCGCAGGCCAGCCTGACCGCCTCGTGCGGGGCCGTGCAAGGCACAGGAGTTGCCCCGGCCCCCAGACCATGGCCGGCAAACCCATCGTCCTCATCACCGGCGCCGCCGGCGACATCGGCACCGCACTCAGCCGGGCGCTGTCGCACGGCTACCAGGTGGTCGGCCTGGACCGCCCGGGCACGCGGGCCGCCATCCCCCTGTTTTACGCAGACCTGGGCGACCGGCACTCGATCGAGCAGGCGCTGCGGCAGTTCCGCCAGCGCCACGGGCCGCGCATCGCCAGCGTGATCCACCTCGCCGCCTACTTTGACTTCACCGGCGAGGACCATCCGCTGTACCGCAAGATCAATGTCGAAGGGACGCGTGCGTTGCTGCACGCCTTGCAGCAACTGGACGTCGAGCAGTTCGTCTACGCGGGCACGATGCTGGTCCACCAGCCCTGCAAACCGGGCGAGCGCATCGAGGAAAGCCGTCGGCTGAGGGCCAAGTGGGCGTACCCCAAGTCGAAGGTGGCCGCCGAGGCGGTGATCCGCGAGGAGCACGGCCGCATCCCGTACGTGCTGCTGCACCTGACCGGCATTTACGACGAACGCCGCTGCGTGCCGACGCTGGCGCACCAGGTCGCACGCATCTATGAACGCGACTTCACCAGCCACCTCTACTCCGGCGACCCCCGGGCGGGGCAGTCGAGGCTGCACAAGGAGGACATGGCAGATGCCTTCCGGCGGGCCGTCGACCTGCGGGCCGAACTGCCGCCGGAGGAAGGTGATCCTGATCGGCGAACCCGATGCGCCGGGCTACGACGACCTGCAGGACCGCATCGGCCGGCTGGTGCACGGCGACGAGACCTGGATCACCTTGCGCCTGCCCAAGCCTGCCGCCAAGCTCGGCGCCGCGCTGCAGGCGACGCTGGAACCGCTGGTGCCGGATGCCATCGACCAGGGCAAGAAGCCTTTCATCCGGCCCTTCATGGTGGAGATGGCCGATGACCACTACGCGCTGGACATCGGCCGGGCACGCCGCCTGCTCGGCTGGGAGCCGCGCTACCGGCTGGACGAGGTGCTGCCTCAGCTGGTGCAGGCGCTCAAGGACGATCCGCTGGCCTGGTACCGCGCCAACGGCGTGACGCCGCCGCCCTGGCTGGCGGCGATGGAACGGGGCGCGGCGGGTACCGAAGCGCTGCGCAGCCGGCACGAGGCGCTGGTGCGCGAACAGCACGCGCGTCATCTGTGGGCCCCTTTCTTCAACCTCGCGCTGGGCACCTGGCTGGTCACCGCGCCGCCGCTGCTGGGCCTGCAGTCGGCCCCGCTGGCGTGGAGCGACAAGCTTGCGGGGCTGGCCCTGCTGGTGCAGTGTTCGTCACCCTGGCCTTGTCCTGGCGCCTTCCGTGGGCACGCTGGGCCTGCGCCGCCATCGGGCTGGGGGTGATGTGCGCGCCGCTGGTCTTCTGGGCGCCCACGGCCGCCGGCTACCTGAACGACACGCGGGTCGGTGCGATGGTGATCGGCCTCGCGGTCGGCTTGCCGCCCGAGCCTGGCCCATGGCCTGCGGCGGCCGTCTCCGGGCCCGACACGCCACCTGGCTGGGCCTGGCGCTGCTGGTGGCGACCGTCGTGATCGACGCTTCGGCGGCGGCACGCCGGGCGGCCTGGACATCGCGATGCGACAGATCATCCAGGCCATCCTCGCCTCGCCGGTGCCGGTGGCCACCTACGTAGCCCCCGAAGGTGCGCGCGCCGCGAGCGCCGGTACCTACATCCTCTACGCCAGCCACATCGCGGCAATGGCGCCCTCCACCACGCTGGGTGCGGCGACGCCGGTCGCGCCCGGCATGCCGGGCGGCGGCGCACCGCCCCCTGGCGCGTCTGCGCCGGCCAACACGCCGCCCGCCGACGCCATGGCCGCCAAGCAGATCCACGACGCCGCCGCCTTCATCCGCGGCCTGGCGCAGCAGCGCGGGCGCAATGCCGAATGGGCCGAGCGCGCGGTGCGGGAAGCGGTGAGCCTGACCGGCGCAGAGGCGCAGCGCCAGCGCGTAATCGACGTGGTGGCACGCGACCTGCCCGACCTGCTGGCCCGCATCGACGGCCGCATGGTGCGCACCCCCCGCGGGCGAGTTGACCCTGCGCACGCACGATGCCGAGGTGCAGCAGGTGCCGCCGGGTTGGCGCCACCGGTTGCTGTCGGTCATCGCCAACCCGAGCCTCGCGCTGATCCTGATGATGCTGGGCATCTATGGGCTGCTGTTCGAGTTTTCGTCGCCCGGCTTCGGCGTGCACGGCGTGGTGGGCGCAATCTGCCTGCTGCTGGCCTTGTTCGCGCTGCAACTGCTGCCGATCAGCTACGCCGGCCTCGGGCTGCTGGCGCTCGGCATGGCGCTGATGGCCGCCGAGGCAGTGTCGCCCAGCCTGGGCCTGATGGGCATCGGCGGCCTGGTGGCCTTCGTGGCCGGCGGTGTGCTGCTGTTCGACACCGACCGGCCGGGCTACGGCGTGCCGCTGCCGCTGCTGCCGGGACTGGCGGCGCTGTCGGCACTGGTGATCATCGGCGGCGGCAGCATGGCCTTGCGCGCGCGGCGCCGCCCGTTGGCCGCCGGCGTGGAGCAGATGGTGGGCGCCATCGGCGTGGTGCTGGATGCGGACGCGGCAGGCCCCTGGGCCCGCGTGCAGGGCGAACGCTGGCGCGTGCGGGCCGGCGTGCCCCTGGTGCCGGGCCAGCGGGTGCGGGTGACCGGCCTGGAAGGACTCACCCTGCTGGTGGAACCAGCCACCGGCGGCGATCACCGTTTCGAAGGAGCTTCCCCATGACGATCAACCTCAGCCTGCTCACGCTGCTGCTGCCGCTGGCCCTGCTGGCGTTCGCCGCGCTGAGCATCCTGCGCGAATACGAGCGTGGCGTCGTGTTCCAGCTCGGGCGCTTCTGGAAGGTCAAGGGCCCGGGCCTGGTGCTGGTGGTTCCCGGCCTGCAGCAGATGGTGCGCGTGGACCTGCGCACCGTCACCTACGACGTGCCGGCGCAGGATGTGATCTCGCGCGACAACGTGTCGGTGAAGGTCAATGCGGTGCTGTTCTTCCGCGTCGTCGATGCGCAGAAGGCCGTCATCCAGGTCGCCGACTACCTCACCGCCACCAGCCAGCTGGCGCAGACCACCTTGCGCGTGGTGCTCGGCAAGCACGAACTGGACGAGATGCTGGCCGAGCGCGAGCGGTTGAACGTCCACATCCAGCGCATCCTCGACGAGCAGACCGATGCCTGGGGCATCAAGGTCACGCATGTCGAGATCAAGCATGTGGACCTCAACGAGTCGAGGGTGCGTGCAATCGCCCGCCAGGCCGGGGCCGAGCGCAAACGCCGCGCCAAGGTCATCCACGCGGAAGGAGAGCGTCAGGCCGCCGCCTCGCTGCTTGAGGCGGCGCGCATCCTGGTGCAGGAGCCGGGCGCCATGACGGCGCGCCGCAGCGCACCGCCGGACGGGGTGGGTGCGACCCTGGAGCGTTGAATGCGTCCACAACCGGCGGAACATGCCGCCGGCCGGCCGGGCGCCGTCTCAAAGGCCGGCGTCTCGACTTGCCCCACTTGCCGGGGCGAGTCCGACAGGCTCCTAGGAGATCCTGACCGCGGAGAACGGCGGCTGGACCGGCCCCTGGTCGTTCAGCTTGTTCAGCAGCAGCATCTCGACCTTCCAATTGCTGTCCGTGAACATGCCGGCCACGATAAAGGAGCGTGGACTGGGCTGGCTATCGGGAACGAGCGCGATGGCGGCCCAGCCGATGGCAGGATTGTTGGGCACGCAGTAGAAAATGCCCCGCTCGAACGTGCTGAACCAGCTGATGATTTCATAAGTACCCTTGCTTCCGACGCGGTCGGGATCGAAGCGAAGATCGATCCGTGCGAGTTGGAACAAGTTCTCCGGCCATAGGTAGTTGCCACCCAGCCCTTCCAGCGTCTGGATGTCGCTCAGCCCATGCCAGCCTGCCGCGCTGGCGACCCTCTCGACGGCAGCGGCCTCGGCATGTGCTCCCTGAAGAACATTTGCCAGCGGGGTGGAAATTTGACTGTCGCGCAAGAAATGCCCAATGTTGCTTGCTTGGGCAGTAGAAGATTGAGACATGCCAGGGCTCCTCCAAATGAAGTCAGACGCGAAAGCGCGCGCCACGCATTGGGAAAACAGGCCGTTCCAGAACAGACGCGCAAACAGTCATTGAATGGCGGATGACACCGAGGGTTGATGGGCTGAGGAGCAAGCCACGGCGAACGCCTGCAGCTTCGTGGCGTGGACAGGGGCGGTGCGGCGGAAGGTCCCAACCCTGTTGACCGGAGCCTTCGAGTAGCCGCACAAAAACCACGGTTCCCTCCGGCTCGCGCCCATGGATGTTCGCTATCCCTCACTCTGCGTGGGCCTATGGATTGCCCCGGCAGTCACCACCACTGCGGCTTGATTGCCGAGGCCGTCAGCATTCGACACGCAGTTCGCCACGCGAGCGCTGTTGTGTCATCCGTGACGCTGCGGCCCATCCGCTGGCACTGGCAATGCACGTGCCGGGGCAATGCTCCTGAGTCCTGCAACGAACACCCTCGCGTGTTGCAGGCCTTGCTGTGCCATGCCGCTTCAAAATGGGGCAAGTGAAGATCAGTTCGCCTTCAACAGGTACGCGGCGATCCACTGCGCATGAGGCTCCGTGAGCCCCATGTCCGGCATCGCCGTCCCGGGGTGCAGGCTTTGAGGCGCACGAAGCCAGCGGACCAGGTTCTCGCGCGTGTTGGGCAGCCCACCGGGCAACCACTCACGCCGCGCAAAACCTTCCAGCGGCGGCCCGACATGCGTGTCGGGCCCGACCACGCCGGGCACGCGATGGCAGGCAATGCAGGCGTACTGCTGCAGCGCGAGCCGGGCCTGTTCTTCCTGGCCGCGCGCCTGCAGCGGCTGCATGTCGGCCGTCAACGCAGGCCGGCAGCCGGGCAGTCCGATGCAGGCCGCCGAGGCGCTGGTGCACGACTGCGCCGGCACACGGGCCATCGTGCGGGCGTAGTCGGCCGGCGAGAG
>Ga0307516_10001872_pt1 | contig 28783 bp, 22 predicted proteins | sample 19_EM_MG_FD_203310 | JGI IMG/M metagenome (GOLD analysis project Ga0307516, IMG submission 203310) | Populus trichocarpa ectomycorrhiza microbial communities from riparian zone in the Pacific Northwest, United States - 19_EM | ecosystem: Host-associated > Plants > Roots > Unclassified | place... | reverse complement strand
TCGAGTTTTGGCTTCACTGCGCCTTCGGCGCTCCCTCGCCTTCGGCTCGGGCCGTAGGCCTCCGTGGACTCCGTCCAGCACGCTGGACTCCGTCCACTCCGGCTCGTTTTCGCTGTGGTCCGATGCTCACGTACAGGAGTACGTTCCGCTTCGTTCCTCGCGGAAGCCTCGCCGAAACCCGAACTTGGGACACGAACGCGTACTGTTTGGTCAAGAGGCCGGCGGCCATACGGACTAGCAACTAAAGGCGAAGCGACGGGGGACCTAGCCGCATAGAGAGCGGTGCTAGGTTGATGTTGAGGTCATTCGTGGTCGACGTCGAGCGCCTCAAGGCTGAGTTTTCCGCTCTTTACGCCGTCGATGCGCAGGTTTTTTCGGCGCCGGGGCGGGTGAATTTGATTGGGGAGCATACGGACTACAATGAGGGGTTCGTGCTGCCGATGGCGATCGAGCGGCGGACGTACGTGGCGGGTGCGGTGAACGGCTCGGCGCGGGTGAGGGTGAAGTCTCTCACGCTGAAGCAGAGCTTCGAGTTCGATTTGGGGCAGGCAGGGCCGAAGCGACGCGGCTCGTGGCTCGACTACGTCGAGGGTACGGCGCGCGCGCTGCTCGAGCGTGGGCTAGCGGTCGTCGGTTGCGATCTGCTGATCGATAGCGATGTGCCGACCGGCGCCGGGTTGTCAGCGTCGGCGGCGCTCGAGCTCTCGGTCGGAATCGGCCTGGCGATGCTGGCCGGTAGCGCCGAGCCGGACCTCGTCGGGCTGGCTCTGGCCGGGCAAGCCGCCGAGCACCAATACGTTGGCACGATGTGCGGCATCATGGATCAGTACATCGCCGCGATGGGTCGAGCGGGTGCCGCGCTGTTGATCGATTGCCGCACGCTCGAAACCAAGACGGTGCCAATTCAGCTGGGCGACGTCAGCGTCTTGATTTGCGATACTCGCGTGAAGCACGAGCTGTCGTCGTCGGAGTACAACTTGCGCCGCGCCGAGTGCCTGCGTGGCTCGAACATCTTGGCCAAGTCGCTGCCTGGTGTGCGCACGCTGCGCGACGTCAGCGTGGTTGACTTCGAGCGGCTGGGCGCGCAATTGCCCGGCGTCGTACGCAGTCGCTGCCGCCACGTGGTGACCGAAAACGCGCGCACGCTGGCAGCGGTCGACGCGCTCGCGTCAAGCGGCCTGCATGCCATGGGCAAGCTGATGTCGGCCTCGCACGTGTCGCTCCGCGATGACTACCAGGTGAGCTGTGAGGAGCTCGACGTTGCCGTCGACATTGCTTCGGCTCAGGCCGGCGTATACGGCTCGCGCATGACGGGCGGCGGCTTCGGCGGCTGCACGGTAACGCTGGTCGAGAACAGCGCGGTCGAGCGCGTCACTGGCGCTGTCAAAGCGGCGTTCGCGACCCGCGGCTGGACCGAGCCGGAGCTGTTCGCGTCAACGGCTTGCGCCGGCGCTCGCCTTGAGTAGCTTGCTTTTACGGAAGGAGCTCGGGGGCTAGGGCTGTGGGCTCGGCGCGCGCGTTCTGTTAGCCTTTCGCGGTCGCTACCAGCGGAGGCTGCTCTGATGTCGAATAAAGTTGCGGTGTTTTGGCCGGGTGATGCACGTGAGATTCCGAATCAGCTCGCGCTACCGAACGTACAAGAGGCCACCGCGCAGCTGGTGGCGGCGCTGAAGAAACTGGGGCGCGAGCCCTACCTCGTCGAGGGCTACCTTTCGAAGCCGCACCACGCGATCGAAAAGCTTGGGCCGATCCGCGATCCGATGGTTGGGGTGTGCGTGCACTGGTTCTATGGGCCGCACACGACTGATGGCGTCGTCGGCAAAGACAACCCGCTGCTCTTGGCCAGCAACTTTTCGGGGCGTTGGCCGGGCCTCGTGGGGCTGCTCAACACGGGCGCCTGTTTGGCCAGCTTGAACCGCGGCTTCTCGCGCGCCTGGACCGATGCCGCCGATTGGACGACTGACGGCGTGTTCATGGAGCGGCTAAGCGAATGGTGCACGACCGGAAAGATTGCCTACGCTGAAGACAAAATCCGCTACCACGCCCCGATCTCGGTCGCGGCGACCAAGCTGGCGCGCGAAGTGGCCGACGAGGTGAGGGCGCGTCGGGTCTTGATCTTGATGTTGGGCGACACTTCGATGGGCATGATCAACGGCTATTTCGGCCCGCGGCTGCTCAATCGGCACGGCTTTACCGAGCACAAGGTCGACCAAGCCTGGATCATCGATCGTGGTCGCCGCATCGACGAGAAGCGCATCGATCGAGCGCTGGCTTTCGTGCGCGAGAAGGGCCTTACCTTTCATTGGCAAGCCGGCGACGCGCAAGATTTCGACCAGCAGGCGAGCCGCGAGCAGCTGCGTGACTACTTGGTAGTGCTCGATATGGTTTCCGAGTTCAAGGCCGATTGCATCGGTTGGCAGTACCAGCTCGGGTTGATCCCGCTGCGACCGCCCTCGGACCTGGCGGAGGGGCTGCTCAACTCCGTCTGTCGGCCTGAGTCGAACGGCGACAACATCATCTGCGCGACCGAGGCAGACCAGGGCAACGTCGTGCCGATGGAGCTGATGAAGCGATTGCTCAAGAAGAAGGGCCTGCACCAAGCCGTGATGTTTCACGACGTGCGCTGGGGCGCGGAGCACGACGGGCGTTTTCTGTGGGTGCTGCTCAATTCGGGGTCGTGCGGCGCCTATGCCTTCAACCACGATCCAGACAGCCTGAAGGGCGCCCATTCTTACCGGCAGCCGGCGTTGTATTTCCCCACGCCCGGCGGCACTTTGGCCGGTGAGAGCTTGCCCGGAAAGATGACCTGGGCGCGAGCCTACATTCGGAGCGACGAGCTATGGATGGACGTCGGTAAGGGCGAAGTGGTGAAGCTGCCGGAGCCAGTGAGGGATGCCTGGTGGGAGGGGACCACACGCCAATGGCCGTTCATGGCCGCCGACATGGGTATCGGGCGCGACACGCTGATGGCGCACTACCTCTCGAATCACGTGGCGGTAGCCTACGGCGACATTTTCGACGAGATGGTCGCGCTGTCACAAGAGCTCGGCTTCAAGGTGCGAGTGCTGGCCGATGCCTGAAGGTCACGAGCCATGACTCGCTACTACGTTGGCATCGATGTCGGCACCGGCAGCGCGCGGGCGGCTGTTTTCGACGAGCGAGGGCAGCGCGCCGGGCTGGCGACGCGCCCTATCGAGACTTGGAAGCCTCGGCAAGACTTCGTCGAGCAATCTTCGGCCGACATTTGGCGAGCTTGCGCCGAGGCTGTGAAGGCGGCTCTGAAAGAAGGCGGCGTAGCTGCCGGCGACGTGCGCGGCATCGGCTTCGACGCGACTTGCTCGCTCGTGCTGCTCGACGCGGCTGATCGCCCAGTCACGGTTTCGCCGACGGGCAAAGACGAGCAGAACGTGATCGTATGGATGGATCACCGCGCGCTCGCGGAGGCCGCCGAGATCAACGCGACCGGTGACGACGTGCTCCGCTACGTGGGCGGCGTGATCTCGCCGGAAATGGAGACGCCCAAGCTGCTGTGGCTCAAGCGTCACTTGCCCGCGAGCTACGAGCGGAGCGCACGCTTCCTCGATTTGCCAGATTTCTTGACCTATCGCGCGACGGGCGTGGACACGCGCTCGCACTGCACCACGGTCTGCAAGTGGACCTATTTGGGGCACGAAAATGGCGGGGCAGGGGCGTGGAGTCGGCCCTATTTCGAGCGCATCGGCCTGGGCGAGCTCCTGGCCGACGGCGCGCGGCGCATTGGCGCCCAGGTGCGCCCGCTCGGCGAACGCGTTGGCGGTCTCAGCGAGATCGCGGCTGCCGAGCTCGGGCTCGTGCCTGGAACCGCAGTCGGCGTCAGCATCATTGATGCGCACGCGGGCGGTATTGGGCTGCTCGGCACGTCGACGGACGGCAGCGCCCTGGGCGAAGAGGATCTCGAGCGACGCCTTGCGCTGATTGGTGGCACCTCGAGTTGCCACATGGCCGTCTCTAAAGAACCTCGTTTCGTACCGGGCGTCTGGGGACCCTATTATTCGGCGATGCTGCCCGGCCTGTGGCTGACCGAAGGCGGGCAATCGGCAACCGGAGCGCTGATCGACGCAACGGTGTTCGGACATGCTCGTAGCGCTGAGCTAGCGGCGCGAGCCAAAGCGGAGGACACCACTGTTTACGCGCTGCTGAACACGGAGCTCGAGCGGCTCGCCGCTGCCGCGGGCCTCAGCTCTTGCGCTGAGCTCACGCGTGACCTGCACGTGGAGCCCGACCACCACGGCAATCGCTCGCCGCGAGCGGACGCGACGCTGCGCGGCATGGTGAGCGGCCTCGGCCTGGCTACTGACGTCGAAGCGCTAGCGCGGCTGTATTTGGCTACCATTCAGGGCATCGCCTACGGCACTCGACACATCATCGAAGCGATGAACGCCCAGGGCTACCGCATCGACACCCTGCTCGCGACCGGCGGCGACAGCAAGAACCCCGTATTTCTGCAGGAACACGCCGACGCTACGGGCGCGCGCATCGTGCTGCCGGCGGAGTCGGAAGCGGTGCTGCTGGGCTCTGCCATTTTGGGTGCCGTGGCCGCAGGCGACCAGCCGAGCGTCCTCGCTGCGATGGGGGCAATGAGCCACACCGGTAAGCTGGTGGAGCCCAGGGCCGGAGCCGTGCGCGACTTGCATGCGCGCAAGTACCAGGTTTTTCAGGCGATGTACCGGCACCAGCTCGAGTACCGCGCTGCCATGCGCTAGGACGCACGGCGCAAGCGCGGCGATGGCCCGGTGCGTCAATATATGGAATCGGTACCAGATAGGAGGAATTCCAATGCCGCGCTTGAATCAAGGCTATCGGTCGAGCCCTAGACCCTGGCTGTCCCCCAAATATGGAACCGGTGCCAGTTGTTTCCCGTCGGCTTCCGAGTATGCTGCGCCACATGCTTCGGGTCGCGCCAGATGCGCTGAGACGCGTGCAACCTTTGAGTCGCCGGGCGTTGGCGCAGGCCAGCCTGATGTTGCTCGGTGTCGCGAACGCGTGCTCCGTTTACTCGCGCGATCTGAGCGATGACGCGGCAGTCTCGGTGACCAGGAGCGGGCGCGACGCTGTCGGTGCAGGCCGAGGGGGTGGTGGCGTGGGTGAGGCGAGCGGTGGCGGTGACGCGGAGAGCGCGAACGCAGGTCAGGCGTCGAGCGTGTCGGGCAGCGCAGGGGCGGGCACACGGCCATGCGCCGGAACGGGCGGCGCGACGGCGTCGGCGGGCGGCGCCGCTAGGTCTGGCAACAGCGCCACTCCGGGGGTGGGCGGCGACGCCGGCGGCGATGCGGGGATAGGGCCGAGCCTCGGCGGCGGAAGCCCCATTCTGCCTCCGGGCGATCTTTTGGACGGCTTCGAAGACGAAGATCTCACGCTCGAGCCAACCGACGGCCGCGGAGGCGTCTGGTACCTCTTCGACGATGGCACAGTCGGGAGCGTCGGTCCGACGCCGCTCGTCTGCAGCCCGCTCGTGGGCGCGCCGCCCGAGCTCGGCATGTATGCCATGCATGTGACGGCCACCGGCTTCAGCGGTTTCGGCAGCGGTCTGGGCGTTGACTTTCGCGACGGCAAGAAGGTTTACGACGGCGCGAAGTACACGGGCTTCCGTTTCTGGGCCCGTGTCGGCGACGGCAAGAACACGCATCATCGCATTCAGATCGCCGACGCCACGACCGAGCCAGCCGGTGGCAAGTGCAACGCGGCCGCCAGCGCGCCTGACGGCCAGAAATGTAACGACCACTTCGGCATCAACAAGACCTTCACGACGAGCTGGGCCCGCTACAGCATTCGCTTCGATGAGCTCACTCAAGTCGGCTGGGGCAACGCCGCGCCCACGCTCGACAGGGCGGCGCTCTACGGCCTGCAAGTCACGGCCAAGGCCAAGCTCGAAGTCGATCTGTGGCTTGATCAGATCGAGTTTTTCTGATTGCCGATAGGCGATTCCGCATTGCAGGGGCCGACGCCGACTGGCTATGTTCGCGCTCGCGCCCGTTGGCGCGCCTGGACAGCCACACTTGAGAACTTCACGCACGAGCCTGGGCGCGCTGCTCGCCGTCGCTTTGTCGGCCCGGGTCGCCCTGGCAGAGCCCAAAGATCGCGAAGCCGCCGCTCTGGCCAAGCAAGCCATGGACGGCGACTACTTGGGCACGCAGTTCAAAGAAGCCGAAAAAAAGCTGCAGCGGGCACTCAAGCTCTGCAAGCAGCGTTGCGAAGGCGCCACCCGTGCACGGCTGCATCTCGATCTCGCTATCGTGTACATCGCGGGACTCAAGAAGAAAGACAAGGGCAAGCACGAGTTACAGGCAGCGGTCGCCGCAGACGCTTCAGTGGAGCTCAGTCCCGACTTTTCGACGCCCGAAGTCGAGAAGGCGTTCGTGGCAGCCGGCGGCCAACGTCCGCACGAGAAGCACGCCACTCCCGAGCCAGCCGACGACGAAGACGAGCCCAAGAAAGCCACCGCCTCCGCGGAGGCGGACGCCGAGGCCAACGTTGCCCCGGCCGATGCCCCTAGCGGCAGCGTCAAAAATTGGTTCTCGCTCGGCTTCCAGCAAGACCTGCTGAGCTACAAGCAAACGAACGACGTGTGCAGCGGCGCCCCGCAGTACCAGTGTTTTCTCCTGGGCAAGTCGTTCGACGGCACCATCTACCCGGGTGCGGGTAACCAACTGCAGAGCGGCGTGGGCTTTGCGACCAAACGGCTGCTGCTTGGCTACGATCGTCTGCTCGGCGACAACATCACGCTCGGCGCACGGCTAGGCTTCGCGTTTGGCGGCAGCCCCAAAGCTACCAACGGCAGCGGCGCGGCGTTCTTCCCGCTGCATGCCGAGGCGCGCGCCAGCTACTGGTTCGGCGACGCTCCGTTTGCGCGCGACGGTTTGCGCGCATATTTGGGCCTGGCTGCCGGTGTGGGTGAGGTCGACGGCCACGTTACCGTCGAGTACTACGTAGACAGATCCGGATACGAGGCGAATGCCAAAGGCAAGCTCGACGCCTGGCGCAAGACGGGGAACACGTTCGTCGGCTTGCATGCCGGTATGGCCTACGCCTTCACCAAACAGCACCAGCTCTTCGTCGAGCTACGCCTACTGCAGATGCTTGGCGCAAGCGCGCTCGGAGGCGCTGCCAACGTCGGCTACGCCTTCGGCCTGTAAACTGCGCGCGGCTCGAGTTTCGCAGGCGGGTCACGGTTAGAATTGCAGGAAAGCCGAGGTTTCGGCGCTGCAAAACGACTGGAACCGCTTTCACATTTGGGCTAGGCTCCAAAGCATGGCGCTCCGCCCGCGGCGTTACTCCCTCTCGTTGTGCGCGCTCACGTTGCTTGCCGCGTGCAGCAGCCCGCGTAGCAAGCCCACCGGCATCGATCGCAATCACGACAACGTTGCCGACGATCTAGGCGTCGTCATTGACGAAGACGGCGACGGCCTCGCAGATGGTATCGATATCAACCACGACGGCCGCATCGACGGCCCCGGGGTCGATACCGATCACGACGGCAAGGTCGACGCGCTGGCTCTCGACACCGATTGCGATGGCATCTACGACTCGCTCGACACCAACGGTGACGGCAAGCCGGACTTCGTCACCGGGCTCACCGAGCCCGCGACGAACGTCCCCGACTGCAAGCTGCCCGATCTCGGTGGAAACGGCGGCTCGGCTGCTACAGCGGGCGCGAGCGGCGCGAGCGGTGCGGGCGGCGCCGCGAGCATGGGCGGTGCGGGCGGCGCCGCGAGCATGGGCGGCAAGGCCGGCAAGGGCGGCACATCGGGCGCCGCCGGGTCGCCCGCCACGGCTGGCAGCGGCGGAGCAGGCGGCAACAGCGCACCAAGCGAGCTCGGTAAAGGCGTCTATCAGGGCACGGGCACGTCGACCGACCAATATGCGGAGTCGGACATCTACCGCGACGGAGTCGGCTACAAATTCATCGCCAATGGTTGGGGCTCCGGCTGGCGGAGCCATGACATCTCTTGGAACGGTACGTCTTTCACGGTCGCTTCGCTGAACGGCAGCCAAGGCGCGAACTACTCGCCTGCGGGCTACCCGACGGTCTTCTGCGGCCTGTACTCGATGAAGCAGTCCATCGGCAGCTGCGGCCTGCCTGCGGCCATCAGCTCGCTCAAGAGCGTCAAGACAGGTTGGCGCTGGCAGGCCAACGGCAACAACGGCGAATACAACGCCGCTTGGGATATCTGGCTCGGTAACGGTAACAGCCTGTCGGCGTACCTGATGGTGTGGCTGCGCGATCCGCCAGGTCAGCAGCCCGCGGGCTCAGCCACGATTTCCGGCGCCAGCGTGGCCGGGCTGCCCGGCAACTGGGCGATCTGGACAGGCAGCGTGAACGGGCACCCGATCGTGAACTACGTGCGCGAAGAGGGGCAAGATTTGCCGGAGCTCGAGTACGACGTGATGAACGTGTATCGCGACGCCATCCAGCGTAACTACAGCCTGCCGGGCTCCAACATCATCGCTGTGGCCGTGGGGTTCGAGGTTTGGAATGGACCGATCGCCAATCTCGTGACCGACGACTTCTACGTAGATGTAAAATAACAGCAGAGCGACGCGCGCGCCGGAGCGCCGGAGCGCCGCGGATGGCGGCGATTTTCCGCCCTTTCTAGCCGTCGGCCCGGCGCGAGGCCATGGAACCAAGAACCTTCTCGGTTTCAAAAAAGTGACGTAGCGTAACCATGCGGAACCGGTACCAGTTTGTCTCTGGTTCCGGTTCCAGTCGAGAAATGTGCAGTTCGCGACTTGAAAGCTCGCCAGTCGCGCGATATGCTGCTCAGCATGAACTCGGCACTTCGTTTCATCCTGGGCGTTTCGGTGCTGGCGACGGCTGTCGGTTGCGACAACGGCGCAGGCGACGACACTTCGAACAATGGCGGTCCAAAAGCCGTAGGCGGGTCGGTTTCCAACGCCAGCTCTGGTTCGTCGAGTGTGCTACCTGGAACCGGTTCCGGTGGCACGGACACCAGCAGCGGTGGCACGAGCGCGGCCGGCACGAGCGCAGCCGGCACGAGCGCAGCCGGCACGGGTGGAGGCGTCCTACCGGCGGGGGTGCCGTTGACCTCGACTGACGGTTGGGTGGACGTAATGAGCAACACGCTCGGCATTCAGGGCGCGATGTTCTCGTACGCCGACGACACGTCGAAGATGACCATGACGGACGACTTCATGGCAGCCGACGCCTGTATCAAGGGCACGGCCGCCAAGGTCGACCTCAAGTGTACACCGGTCGCGCCCGCCACTGATTGTTACGGCACGTTCTGGGGCGCAGCCATCGGCCTGAACCTCAACCAGCCCAACGATCCCACGACGGGCATGGGGGGCATGCCGATGCCGTATGACGCCTCGGCGCTCACCGGCTTCGCGTTCGATATCGAGGGCGCCGCGGTGCCGACCTCGCTGCGCTTCAAGATGGAGAACGCGAGCGGCGAATTCTGCAGCCCGCCCGCCAAGCCCGTCAAGCTGGGGGCGAACACGTTCTTGTTTTCTGACCTGATGACCCAGTGCTGGAAGACCGGCGGTATGAGCGCGGTGAGCGCGAAGTCGAGCATCGTCAAGATTGCCTGGCAGGTCGTCACGAACGACAAGTCGGCCGTGCCGTTCGACTACTGCGTCAAAGACGTGCGCGCGCTGCAGTAGGCGGCCGCAGCTTTCGTGCGCTGAACGTGGGCCAGCGACCGTCGTCGTGGCCCACGTCGCGTTTTGTGCGACGCATTTTCCGGCGTGCCCGCGCATTTCGGTGCGGGTACTTCCCGGATCCTCATGCTACTATCTGGAACCGGTTCCTGAAAGAGCTGGAGCAAGAGCGCCGGAGCGCCAAGTCGGTGCGGGAATTTCCGGTTCCTATCCACGGAGACAGAGCAAATGCGTATCAACGTCACGTTCGCCCTCGCCATGACGCTGGGCCTCACGCTGAGCCTTGGGGCGTGTAAGAAGCGCGTAGCCATCACGGGTGCCGAAATCAAAAATTCTCCGGATGGTCACGCCTGCCCCAAAGCCGTCGGCTTGATCGCAGACGGCGAGAACAACAACAACCAGATCGCCGACATCCAGAATCGTGGCGGTTACTGGTACACGTTCTCGGACGAAGAAGGTTCCACCGTGGTCCCGGACAGCGGCAAGCATGGCGGCACCTTTCAGATGACCCCGGGCGGAGCCAACGGCAGCAAGTTCGCGGCTCACATGACGGGTACGGTTGCCGGAAGCCAAAGCGCCTACGTCGGCATCGGTCTCAATTTCGTCGACCCGCAGGGCCAATACGACGCCAGTCGCTACAAGGGCATCACGTTTTGGGCGAAAAAGGGTGCGGGGTCGGCCGCCGTGGCTCGGCTCAAGGTGCCGGACGCCGACACGGTGCCAGAAGGCAAGGTCTGCACCCAGTGTTTCAACGATTTCGGCACCGACATCACGCTCAACGACGATTGGACCCAATACACGGTGCCATTTTCGGCGATGAAGCAGGACAAGACCTGGGGCTCGCCTCATCCGGACGCAATCGATCCTCGCACGCTCTACGGCATTCAGTTCCAGTTCAAAGCGCCCGGCAGCAATTTCGACTTCTGGTTGGATGAAATCGAGTTCACGGGCTGCGGAAACTGAAAGCCATGCGCGGTTGTAGCGAGAAACAACGCTGATGAAATTCGGATATTTCGACGATCAGAACCGCGAATACGTCATCACCACCCCGAAGACGCCGTATCCGTGGATCAACTACCTGGGCAGCGAAAGCTTCTTCGGCCTCGTGTCGCAGCAGGCGGGCGGCTATTGCTTCTTCCGCGACGCCAAGCTGCGCCGGCTCACGCGCTATCGCTACAACAACGTTCCGACCGACGCGGGCGGCCGCTACTTTTACGTCAGCGAAGGCAACGACTACTGGAGTCCGAGCTACATGCCGGTCAAGCGCGAGCTCGAGTCGTTCGAATGCCGGCATGGTCTCGGCTATTCGAAGATCACCGGCAAACGCAACGGCCTGAAGGCGGAGCTGTTGTTCTTCGTGCCGCTCGGACACACCGCCGAGGTGCATCAGGTCACGCTCAGCAACGAGACCAGCTCCAAAAAGAGCCTGAAGCTATTTTCGTTCGTCGAGTGGTGCCTGTGGAACGCCCAGGACGACAGCAGCAACTTTCAGCGCAATTTCAGCACCGGCGAGGTCGAGATCGACGGCAGCACGCTGTACCACAAGACCGAATACCGCGAGCGGCGCGATCACTACGCGTTCTATCACGTAAGCTCGCCGATCGCAGGCTTCGATACCGATCGCGAAAGCTTCTTGGGGCTATACAACGGCTTCGGTGAGCCCGACGTCGTGGCTGCCGGCCAATCGAAGAACTCGGTGGCCAGCGGCTGGTCGCCGATCGCGTCTCACTGCCTGGCTGTCGAGCTCGCGCCGGGCGAAACGAAGACGTTCGTCTTCACGCTCGGCTATGTCGAAGTTCCCAAGCACGAGAAATGGCAGAAGCCAGGCGTCATCAACAAACGGCCAGCCAGGCAACTGATCGAAGCGTTTTCGACCACCGAGCAAGTGGCGACAGCGCTTACTCGGCTGCGTGAGCACTGGAATGGCCTGCTCGGCTCGTTTGCGCTTTCGTCTAAAGACGAGAAGCTGAACCGGATGATCAACATCTGGAATCCGTATCAGTGCATGGTCACCTTCAACATGTCGCGCAGCGCCTCGTACTTCGAGTCGGGCATCGGGCGCGGCATGGGCTTTCGCGACTCGAACCAAGATTTGCTGGGTTTCGTGCACCTGGTGCCCGAGCGCGCTCGCGAACGCATCATCGACATCGCCTCGACTCAATTTGCCGACGGCAGCGCCTACCATCAGTACCAGCCGCTCACCAAGCGCGGCAACAACGACGTCGGCAGCGGCTTCAACGACGACCCGCTGTGGCTCATTCTCGGCGTCGCCGGCTACATCAAAGAAACAGGCGACTGGGCGATTCTCGACGAGCAAGTGCCGTTCGACAATGACCCGCACAACGCGGCCAGCCTGCTCGAGCACTGCAAGCGCTCGTTCGACCACGTGCTGAACAACCTTGGTCCGCATGGCCTGCCGCTGATTGGTCGCGCCGACTGGAACGACTGCCTCAACCTGAATTGCTTTTCGGAGACGCCCGACGAGCCCTACCAGACGACGGGCAACCGCGTCGGGCGCACCGCCGAAAGCGTGTTCATCGCGGGCATGTTCGTGCACATCGGCCCCGAGTACGCCGCGTTGTGCGAACGCCGGAACCTGCACGACGAAGCCCAGCGTGCTCGCGCCGAGGTGCAAAAAATGGCCAGCACCGTGCTGCGCGACGGCTGGGACGGCGAATGGTTCCTACGCGCCTATGACTTTTTCGGCAAAAAGGTCGGCAGTCACGAGTGCCCGCCCGGTGACGCGCAAATCTTGATCGAGCCGCAGGGCTTCTGTGTCATGGCCGGCATCGGCGTGGCAACGGGCGAAGCCAAAAAGGCGCTCGACTCCGTCAAAGAGCGGCTCGACACGCGCTACGGCATCGTCCTCAATAGCCCGCCTTACGCCGAATACCATCTCGAGCTCGGCGAAGTCTCGTCGTACCCGCCTGGCTATAAAGAAAACGCCGGCATCTTCTGCCACAACAATCCGTGGGTCATGATCGCCGAAACCGTGATCGGGCGAGGGGAGCGCGCCTTCGACTACTACAAGAAGATCGCGCCCGCCTACCTCGAGGAAATCAGCGAAGTGCACCGCACCGAGCCCTACGTTTACTCGCAGATGATCGCCGGCAAAGACGCGGCGCGCCACGGCGAAGCCAAAAATTCCTGGCTCACCGGCACGGCAGCTTGGAACTTCGTGGCGGCTTCACAATACTTGCTCGGCGTTCGGCCAGAATTCGACGGCCTCTCCGTACGCCCCTGCATGGGCCGCGAAGTCCCCGAATTTGCCGTCACGCGCAAGTGCCGCGGCGCCACCTACCACATCAACGTCAAAAACCTGCGCGGCAACGGCGAAGTCAAGCTCTCCATCAACGGCCAGGCCATCTCCGGCCATCTCGTGCCGTACGCAAAACCCGGTGAAGTCGTAACTGTCGACTGCGAAGCCTGAGCGAGAGGGCTGCCACCAACGCAGCCCAGCTTGCAGAAGCTCACGTGGTGGCGTTCGGTCGCAACGCGCGCGCACGCTCGGAGCGCCCGGGTTCCGCTACAGCAGCTTCTGCGAGTTAGGTCGCGCCTAAGGATTCATCACATCTTCGCTCAGGCTGCCGTCCCGCCGCCCGCATCGCAGCAGCTAACGTGCCGTCGCGCGGTCTCTGCTGGAAGAGACGCCGCACACGTCGGCGGCTCGCGGGGCCGTGTGAGCGGAATGGCGAGGCGCGAGCCGAACGGTTCCCTCTTTGCTGTTGGTCAATATTGACCAATAGCGCGCGAGCTCCGATTTGCTTGGCAAGCGGATACTCTCCATGAGGCTCGTGGCTTAGCCATGGACGCCCGGGCGAGGCCCAAGCTCAAATTATTGGCCAGTATTGACCAATACCCAAGCGACGCGCCTGCTCCGGCGCAACGCGAGAAACGATGCACATGCAGGCGTGGCCAAGCCTCCGTCAAAAGATGTGACGGATCCTTAGTAGGCCGCGCTTTGGTAGCAAGCGCTCGTCATCTGGGCACGAGAATCTTGCAGGGGAAGTCCCAGGTGATGTCGTTGTTGCCGGGCATGCGCCAATTCGTGCAGGCGTCGCCCACGAGCTCGATCTGGGAGGGCGTGGGCATGTGCCAGCCGTTCGCCGCTGTCACGTCGAGCGGCACTTCGACCCCTTGGACGTAGACGTGAGCTTGGTCGAGCAGCGTCTGCACGACTTTGATGTCGCCGCCGATGTCGAAGGTGCAGCTCTTGACGCCCGACAAGACTTTGGCGATCTCGTCGCGCAATGCGTCTTTCTTGGTCGGATCTGGCGTGAAAACCTTAGCGCCGCCCGAGGCAGCCGCGTAGGCGCCGAGTGGCTGCATGGCAGGCGTTTTGGCGGCAGCGGCTTCGGCCTGCCAATTCGGCACACCCTGACAGTTGTAGAAGATCTGGATCGGACCCTGGCCGCCCGGCGGCAGCACTGGCGCGACGGGCAAGCCCATTCCGGCGTCGGCGAAGGCCTGCAAAATTAGCGGATAGCGCGCTTGCTGCTGCGCATCGTCCGACGTCATCGGCAGCCCAAAGATGAAGGTCTTGAAGCCCTTCGTCGCCAAGTCTTGCAGATGGTAGACGACCGAATCAGTGGGGCAGGCGAAGTCGCCGTCGTCGCAGTAGTCTTGCTCGCCGTCGGTGACGAACAAGACGTATTTGTCGCCCTCTACCGCGGTGTCGGCGCCGAGGATTGCTGCGGCGCGCTCTAGCCCGCGCATGCCCGGCGACTCGCCTTTTGCTGGCGCCTTGAGCGACAAGTATTTGGCGGCGAGCGCATCGTAGTTGTGGGCGGCTGGCGCCACCTCGTCGAGCAGCGGGCACATGCCTGCCTGCTGTTCGCCCGTGACGGCGAGCAGACCGAAGCGCACGTCGTTGTCCATTTGCTTGACGACCTCGAGCACGCCGTCGCGCAGGATACCCCACGGATTGCCGCCGTCTTTGAACATGGTGCCGGAGCGATCTACGAGCAGCATGACCGTTGGTACCTTGGGTACGAACATGGCGCCGCCGCTCTGGCAGCCCGTGCCAGGACCGCCGCCGCTGCCGGCCGTCGCCATCATTTGCCCGAGGTTCAGATTGGAATCGGTTCCAGTATCGACGCCGAGATTCGGTTGCGTGCCGCTGCCAGTGGCGCCCGCAGCGTTGTTGCCTGACACGCCACTTGCGCCCGTGCCGCTGGTGCCGGCGCTGCAGCCGAGCAACGCCAAGCACACGCTGCTGCCCAAGATAGACGACCACGCTCTCGTCTTCATGTCGTGCACACTAGCAGAAGCGTCGGCAGGGGCGAGCACACATCGCAAGTCTCAGTCGCTTTTTCGCGCAGAGTGATCGCGCGCAAATGCCGAAAATGCAGCCTAATTGCCATATGGCAGCGGTTCCGCAAAGCGCGCGCGACTGGCGATCTGAGTCATTTGTGGAAGCAGTTCCCGAGAGAGGTCGAGAAAAGCCAAGTGCCGCCGGCATTTGCGTGCGGCGGCTGGCCCAGGATTCAAGAATTTTTCAGCGAAGGCAGGTTTAGCCGGTAGCGCCGCGTGAGCTTGGCGGCGCTTTTCACCACCAGAAAGTTGCTTCGATCTTGAAGACGTTGACGTCGGGTCGCAGCGTGGGCGCGCTGCGCAAGTCGGTGCTTTGATTTTCTGAGTTGATGCCAAAGCCGTCGGGCGGCGTGGCGGCAGCGGGGGGCTGCACGCACAGCGCCGACCCGGTGCTGCGATTGCGCGCGAACTCGGCGGGCGAGGGGGCATTGCCGCACTCGCGCTGATTGTAGATGTAGCGCGAATACTGGAAGGTCAGCTGTTCACGGGTCACCCAGTTCGACGTAAAGACGATGCGCGGCGATAGGATGGCGAACGACTGCTCCGGAATCGAGCTGTTCGGCTGTAGGCGGTCGAAGCGCACGGCCGCCGTGATGTTGGGCGTGGCGTGATACTGGATGTCGGTGCCGTACTTGAGCTTCAAGTTGCCGTCCGTAGGACCCCAGATGGTCTTGTCGGTCGGCCGATAGTCGCTGTGCACTTTGTTGAGCATGCCGTAGAGCACGACTTTGAGGTCGGAGCCCTCGCCCCAGAACTTCTGTCCGCCCTCCTCGTTCATCTGCAAGAAATTCGTGAGCGAGAACTCGTACTGGCCGAGCACCGAATCGACACTGCCGGTGCCCGCGCTGCAGCCGACCGGGAAAGGCGTGTCGCCGGGGCCGACGAGCGCGCTGGTTCGCTCGGCCATCGGCGTGACGGCGGCGCGGCAGCCGGGGCCGAAGTAATTGTCGACGATGCCAAGCTGGTACTCACCGCCACCGGAGGCGTGCAGCACCTCGAGCGCGCGCCCGACGACCAAGGCGTTTTTGGCGCCGATGTGCGAATAGCCGCCGTAAAAATAGCCGAATTTGCCGAGATCGAAGCGAGCGTCTGCGCCAGCGACCCACATTTTGCCATCGGGCGCGTCGACGACCGAGTTGGCGTAGGTCGTGTTTTCTTTGGAGATGTCGTACGGCCGGTCTTCTTCTTGCGCCCAGCTGTACAGCATGTGGGCGGAGAACTGCATGTCGGTGCCGTTGTTCAAGCCGGCGTGCGCGTGGGCCAGCATGGTGAAGCGCGAGTTGTTGAAAGAGCTCGGGTCTGGGCGCTTACCGCCGACGCCCTCTTCCGCCCATAGACCCCAGCTTTCGTTCAAATCGTAGTCCGCGCGCAGCGTTTCGCCGATCACGTGGGTGCGGCCGAACAGGTACGTATCGTACTCGCCAGCGTCGTACTTACCAGCGGCGCCGTAGCGATCTTGATAGGCGCCGACCTTGAGCGCCAGGCGCATGTTCTCGTAACCGAGATCGGGCGTGAGGGTGACGTAGGCCTGGCCGATGCCGTATTGCATCGTGGGATCGTTGAAGCTGGAGTCCGTGAAGTTGTAGCCCTGCAGGCCGACGGTGGCTTTGGCCCACGAATTACCGATGCCGAAGAACATTTCGGCCCAGTCGCTGCGGTTGTGCGACGTCGACTGCCAGCTCAGGTATTGGCCGTCCGGAATGATGGGTGCGTGAAACGTGGTCGCGCTTTGCCCGGGCGCTCTGTCGCTCGTGTCGAGCTCGCTTTGCGTGGGGTCCGGCACTGCCTTCGGCGCCGGACGGACGCCCACGCCGAGCCGGAACGGTACGCGGAAGTAGCCGTGAAAATCCGTCTTCCACTCGGAGCTGGCAGCCGCGGACTCGGCCCCGCCGTGCGTGATGGGTGCTGCAGCAAGACTCGTGCGCTTGGGCTGGGACGCTGCGTGGCCGCCCATGTCCACGGTGGCTGTCGGCGCCTTCGCTGCAGGCGCAGCCGTGCCCGCCGCCGCCGTCGGCGTATCCGCCTGCTTGCCCGGCTCATCGGCCAGCACGACCTTGTCGGCCGTCGGGGCCTTGGCTGCCTCTTGAGCGAAAACCGGAATCGCAATGGCAGACAGGCTGCTCACGATCGGAAAAATGCTGCGGATTTTCATCTCGTTTCCTCGAGCAGGACGCGTGAAAATCGGTGCGCTAGTTTGCACCACCGGACTTCTGGCGCTGATTGTTAGTACGTAGCAGGTTTGACGATAGCTCGAAAGGCAAATGTGGAAACAGTTCCAGTCGACTTCCAGAAAGCTCAGTTGCTCGGCGCTCAAATCCCGAGAAATTTCGGATTTTTGCCGCCGCGGCAGACGAGCCAGGCACCGGTTCCAGGTGCTGTGTCGCGGGCGACGCAAAGCCACCTTACCAACGGCTGTAAGGCGCAGCGGCCCCAAGGACAATCGCGCTGATGAGCTCCGAACCCGTGGCGCCGCAACTGGCCATCTTCGCCTATGGCTCACTGCTCTTCCGGCCTGGCTTCGCCTACAACGAGCGAGTCCGGGCCAGCTTACCTGGGTATGCGCGAAGCTTCAGCCAAGCGTCGCCGGATCATCGAGGGACGCCGGCGCACCCGGGCCGGGTGGTGACGCTCGTGCCGCACGCCGATGCGGTCACCGTCGGCGCCGTCTACTTCGTGCCGGAGCCAGCGCAAGCGCTGCTGCTCGAGCTCGACGAGCGCGAGCGTGCCGGCTATGAACGCTTCAGCGTCGAGGTGTCGGTGGCCGGCGCTCGCATTCGGGCGGTCACGTGGCTTGCCACGCCTGGCAACGCCTACGACGCCGGGCAACTCTCGCCCGCCTCACTGGCCGCGCACATACGCCAGTCGACGGGCCCCAGCGGGCGCAACGACGACTACGTGTTCAGGCTCGAGAGCGCGCTCGCGGAGTTGGGCGCAACCGACCCGCTCGTCAGCGAGCTGTGTCGGTTGCTGCGGTCGTAGCGGGGCTGGGGTGCGAGCCGTTCTTCGCTTCGGGCCCGCCAGAAAGCACGACGTAGCCGACCGGAACGGCCGCGCCGAGCGCGGCGATCAAGGCCCCGCGACCGAGCAGGCCCTTGCGACCGGGGAGCATGAACAGGCCGGAGATCGCCAAGTACAGGAGCAAGACGGCGTAAGTGTCGGCCATGTACTTCCAAGCCTTCTTGCCGCGATTCAGATGCAGCCAATTGGCTGCGCGCAGAAAGAAGCGAGGGGCTTGGCCCTCTTCCACGACCGTGCCCGTTGAAGGTGTCACGTGCAGCGTGCGGTGCTCGAGCACGACGTCGACGGCGTCGTCGCCGCCCGCGTAGACCTCACTCGGCGTTTCGTCGATGGCGAGTAGCCCGAGCACACGCTTGCCGACGGCTTGGGCGTCTGTCGGCAGCGGGCCTGGCAACTGGTGCGTCTTGGCGATCTGTCGAAAGCTCGGATCCCAATCGGCAATGTGGTTCACGGCCAGGCCGGAAAGAGCGTACACCAACGTCAGGCCGACGCCGAAGTAGCCCGCGTCGCGGTGGACGGCGCGCAGCCACGGCCGCAGTAGAAAACGGCGTCGCGTGCGTGCGGCAGCGGGCTCGAGAGACACGCCGTCAGCCATAGCGCTCCTCGCGCCAGGGGTCGCCATGGTTGTGATAGCCGCGCGTTTCCCAGTAGCCGGGCTCGTCTCGTGTCGTGAAACGCACGCCGGTCAGCCACTTGGCGCTCTTCCAAAAATACAACTCAGGCACGAGCGCGCGCAGTGGTCCGCCGTGTGTGCGCGGCAGGGGCGCGCCTTCGAGCTCGCGCACTACCATTGCCTTGGGTCCCAGGGCTTCATGCAGTGGCACATTGGAAGTGTAGCCATGCGCCGCCTCGAAGATAACGTGGCGCGCGTTCGGTTTCGGCTTCGCGCGCGCAGCCAAGTCCGAGAGCAAGACACCCTTTACTTTGGCGTCCAGCACGCTCCAACCCGTCACGCAGTGCACGTCGACGGCCTGCGCCGTTTGCGGCATCGCCAGCAAGTCGGCGTAGCTCAGCGTGTAAGGCGCATCGACCTCGCCGTAAATCTTGAGGCGCAAGTGTTCCAGGCTCGGATCGCCGGGCTCTCCCCCCATGGGCTTCCAGGCCTTCAGCACACGCTGCCCCGGCGGCAAGCGCGGCCGGCCGTCTTTGCGCGTTTGGGCCTGCGCCTCGCGAGTCAGGTCGTCAGAAACGAGATAGTAGCCGCCGAGCACGGCCAGGACGGTTCCGCTGGTCGCGAGGCGAATGAAGCGGCGCCGGGCCAGAGTGGCTGGGAGCGCGTCGAGCTCGTAGTCCATTCACTCGCCATACGCCGGCCAGCCTGCTGCGGTTACCCGTGCCGAAATGTCGCGGAAATGTGAAGGTTTACGCTGGGCGCGCTATGCTGCGAGACCCTTTATGTGCCGCCTGTTTGGTTTTCGCAGCGTGATCCCCAGCCAAGTGCACCGCTCGCTGCTCGCGGCAGAGAATGCTCTGGGCGTGCAGAGCAACCTTCACCCGGACGGCTGGGGCGTGGCTTTTTACATCGACGGCGCCCCGCACGTCACACGCAGCCCGAGCACGGCCCTGGGCGACGCCCTATTTCATCGCTTGAGCGGCGTGGTCGCCTCCGAGACCGTGCTGGCGCACGTGCGCAAAGCGACGCAAGGCGACAAGACCGTCTTCAATTGCCACCCGTTTCAACACGGCCGCTGGGTGTTCGCGCACAACGGCGATATTCCGCGCTTCGAAGAGCTGCGCCCGGCATTGCTCGAGCTGGTCGATCAACGGCTGCGCCGCTTCGTGATGGGCGACACCGACAGCGAGGTCGTGTTTTTCGTCTTCATGAGCGAGATCGGGCGCGCTGCCGGCCCCGGCCAGCGTCCGGAGCTGCCGCATGCCATGGCGGCTCTGCGCAGCACCGTAAAGCGCGTGCGCGAGCTGTGCGACGGCCGCCCAGGCGTCGACGCGGCGCTGCTCACGCTGATGGCAACCGACGGCGAAAACCTGGTCGCGACGCACGGCGGCAAAGAGCTGTACTTCTCGACCTACAAGACCCGCTGCTCCGACCGCGACAATTGTCCGAGCCTCTCGTCTGCGTGCGAAGCGCCATCGCAGAGCGGCGTCGTCAACCACTTCATCGTCTCGAGCGAGCCGTTGCAAGGCGAAAACGTCTGGCTGCCGCTCGAGGCCGGCGACATCGTCGGCGTCGACCGCCGCATGCACATCTCGAAGTCACACATCGACAAGACGTCTCTGCCCATCGCCTAATCGCGCGAGATGAGGATGCAACAGGAAGGCGCGAAGGCGCGAAGCTCGAGAATTCTTGGGTTCGCTGGGCCTGTGGCCCGCACGTCACTTGTGGGGGCTGGCGCGGAGCGCGCGAACCCCAATTCTCGTTCTGACCTTCGCGTCTTTGCGTCTTCCTGTTATCTCGCGCTCGCGCCAAGCAGAAACCGAGGTCGTCAGTCGTTCGTGCCGGCGCGCGACCGATGTCGTTGGTCCCAAACCCTTACAGGCTTCGGTCTTTGAGCTCTTGCGGGAGCAGCGGGCTCAAGCGGCCTACGGCGAAGATCCAAAGTTGGTGAGCGGCGCGCGTGGCGGCGATGTGCAGCAAATGTCGAGCTTCGTCGTCGTCGGGGTACGAGGCCTCGGAGGCTTCTACGATCACGACGTAGTCGAACTCGAGACCCTTGACCTGACGGACGTCGGTGACATCGACGCCGGCCTTGAAGCTGAAGTCTTGCTCGGCGACGCGGCGTAAATACGGCACCTCCGCGCGCTGCAAACCGCCGAAATACAAGTCGGCTTGCTCCGGGTAGCGCGTGATGACCGCGACGGACGCTTGCGGTTCGCTCTGCATCAAATCGCGCAGGGCCTCCGACAGCGTCGCCACGGCATCGCCGGTGTGGCCGTGCGTGAACAAGTCGACCGGCGCGCCCTCGCGCGTCGCTAGCGGAGCGTCGGCGCTCGCCAGCGGGCCCAAGACGGCGCGCGAAAAGTCGATGATCGGCTTGGTCGAGCGGTAGCTCAACTTGAGCGGCTCGATCTCGACGTGACTCAGCTTGAGCTCGCCGAGCACGGTCTTCCAATCCGAGAAGCCGTTGTCCATCAAGAGGCGCTGCTGAACGTCACCCGAAAGAGTGATGCTCTTGGCTGCGCTGGTCGTGTCCAGCACCACCGCCAGCTCGACGGGGCTCAAGTCTTGCGCTTCGTCGACCAAAATGTGCTCGTAAACGATGGGATCTTTGCTGAGCTTGCCGCGCGTGAGCGGTCCGCGCAGGCGTTGATGCAGGCGCAAGAGCAGGGTGTCGTCTTCGGCGTCGAGCTTGGCGCCTTCGGCGATGTCGAGGCCGTCGATGCCACGCCGCATCTCGTCGTCGTCGTCCGGCTCCTGCTCGCGCTGTTTTTCTTCTTCGTCGTCCTTGCCGCGGCGAGCGCGCTTTGCGTCGCCGTCTTCGTCGCGGTGGGAGCGCAGCTCGTCGCGCTCTTCGCGGCGCGTTTCGATTTCACCGACGATCTCGGCGCTGCGAGCGCTGCACCAACCCACGATGCGGTCGAGCTCGCCAGGCGTGAAGCTACCGGGCGAAAGCTTTTCCACGCCGGCGCCCAGCGTCGCACGATCGCTCAAGATTTCAGCCCAGGTCATGGAGACGTCGCGCGTCGACTTGAGCAGGCCGCGACAGGCGCGTTCGATCCCTACGCGCATGTCGGTAGGCAGGCTGCGCGCCGCGTCGCCTTCGACTTGGCCGAGCAGCGCATGTAGCCGGTGCCCGAGCGGTCGTTCGGCGCCACGGGTCCAGGTTTGGCGGAGCCTTTCGCCCTGCTCGCCGCCATCGGCTGTCAGGCGCTCGATGCGCGCCGTGAGCTGGTCGCCTAGCTTCGTCACGTGGTCGTCGATCAGCCGGAGCAGCAGCGGATGCTTCTTGAAGCGTGAAACCACGCTGGGCGTGTCCTCGCGGTAGACCGAGGGGAGCCGCGGATAGAGCGACTGGCGAATGCGCCGCACCCAGTCCTCGTAGGTGCGAATCGCCACACCTTCGATGCCGAGCGCGGGCAGGACGCGCGCCACGTAGCGAGCCAGCGCGTCGTTGAACACGATGATCAGCAGCTTGTCCGGGCGAAAACGCCGCGCATCTTGGAATGCCAGGTACGCGAGCCGGTGGAGGCCAATCGTCGTCTTGCCGCTACCAGCGCCGCCTTGAATCACCACTAGGCCGGCGTCGGAGCGCGTGATCAGGTCGAACTGCCGCGGGTCGATCAGCGCGGTGATCTCGCGCAGATGCTTGTCTTCACCGCCGTCGGCGCCGATGCCGAGCTTGCCTGGTCGGTGGTGTTGCTCGGCTCGAATGGCGGTGCCCGCGCCGCCCGTCAGCTTGAAGGCTTGCGACTCGACCCGCCGAAACCCCTCTTTTCCGCGTACGAACGTACCTTGCGGCGTCGTAATCCGGCGCAGCTCGGTCTCGACGATGCTCAGGCTGCGGCGCGTCTTGATCAGGCCCGTGACCTCGCGGTCGCCGAAGACTTCGTCGTAGTCCTGGCCCTCTTCGTAGCGGTAATACAGGCGACTTACCGGCGCGTCACGCCAATCGACGATGCGGACGCCGCTCTTGGTGTCCAAATACGTCCCGCGGCCGATCAAGACCTCGCGTTTTTTGGGTCCTTCTTCGATGACCAGGCGACCAAAGTACGGTGAGCGTGGGTCGACGGTGACCACGGTGGTGTCGCGGCGGTGCACCATCAGGCTCTGCAGGCGTTCCATTTCCTGAACGAGCGGTGGCACGTCTTCCATGCGCGCGCTGCTGATCTGGTCGCGCAGGTCGAGCAGGCGCATCTCGTAGTCGGCCGAAGAGGCCGAGGGGGGACGCTCCGATCCGCGCTGCGCGCGCTCGCGCAGGTGCGCTTGGACACGCTCGAGGCAGGCGAGCTCCTCGGAAACCACGGCGTCACGTTCGGGATCTTCGGCTACTTCTGACATTTTCTAGGCGCGTGCCGCAAAAAACGGGGCCAGAGCGCGTAGCATCGGGCGCTCGCCATGAAAAGGGCCTCGCGCCGGGACCCCGAAAATCCCCGGAAACCTAGCTGCGGCAACAACTTGCAACGCGCCGAGCGATTGACCAAAGCAGGTCGGCCGCGTACTCTGGTTCAGCCGGCGAGCGAGAGTTTGCTGGCGAGGGATCTGACGTTTTGGCACCCAGCATGCGCGCCATGGTGCTCGAGCGGGCGACTCGCGCGCTCGTTGAGCAGAAATTGCCCGTTCCCGAGCCCGGGCCGACGGAGCTGCTGCTACGCGTGCGCTGCACCGGCGTGTGCCGCACCGACCTGCACATTCTCGACGGCGAGCTGCCCTCTCCGCGCCTGCCGCTGATCATGGGGCATCAGATCGTGGGCACGGTCGTGGCGCAGGGCGCGCTCGTCGAAGGCTATGCCGAGGGGCAACGCCTCGGGGTGCCGTGGCTCGGTTGGGCTTGCGGCGACTGTCGACTGTGTCGCATGGGCCGCGAAAATCTCTGCGAACGCGCCGAATTCACCGGCTACCAACGCAACGGTGGCTACGCCGACTACGCCGTCGTCTCGCCGCAGTTCGCGTTGCCCTTGCCCGGTTCCTACCCGGACCTGCAAGCGGCGCCGCTACTGTGCGCAGGTCTCATCGGCTACCGCGCCTTGTGCATGACCGGCGACGCGCAGCGCGTCGGGCTATACGGTTTCGGCTCCGCTGCTCACATCATCGCGCAGGTGGCGCGTCATCAGGGGCGCGAGGTGTACGCGTTCACGCGCCCTGGCAACGAGGCGCAGCTCACGTTCGCACGCAGCATGGGCGTCGATTGGGCTGGCCCGTCCGACGGCCCCGCGCCTGTCACGCTCGACGCCGCCTTGATTTTCGCGCCCAACGGCGCGCTGGTACCTCGCGCGCTGGCCGCCGTTGGTCCCGGTGGCAGCGTGATCTGCGCCGGCATTCACATGAGTGACATTCCCGCGTTTCCGTACGAGCTGCTCTGGGGTGAGCGCAGCCTGCGCTCGGTCGCGAACCTGACCCGGCGCGACGGCCTCGAGTTCATGGAGCTCGTGCCGCGTGTCGCCGTGCACAGCGAGGTCACGTCCTATTCGCTGGGCGAGCTGCCGCGCGCGCTCGACGACCTGCGCGCTTCACGGCTTTCGGGCTCGGCCGTCATCTTGCTGTAGCGCGCGTCACGAGCTTGCCCAGGGCCTCGACGGCCCCGTTGGGAATGCCGTGCCCGCCGTTGAAAGTGACGAACTCGACCTCGAGCCCGGCGCTCGACAGCTCTTGCCGCAGCATTTCCGCGATCTCGTAGCTGAGCACCGGATCGGTGCGGCCGTGGCTCTGCAGCACCGGCAGGCCGGCGCGCGCTTTCATCAGCGGCAACCATTCCGCCTTCGCGATCAGGCTGCCGCTCAGAATCGCGAGCGCGGCGGGCGGACGCTCGGCGTGCAGCGTGACGTCGGTCGCCAGCATGGCGCCCTGTGAAAAGCCGCCGAGCACGAGCTTGTCGCGCGAAACGCCGTGGTCCCGCTCGAGCGCGTCCAAGAGCGCGACCACTTGGCCGCGAGCTTCGCTAAGTCCGACCGGCACTCGGCCGGTGAGCGTGGCGTAGTCGTGCTGCATGACCGCGCGCTGCAGCTCGCCCATGTCGATCGGCCACCACGCTCGGCCCGCAGCCTCCGGCGGCAAACCTGTCTCGAGCACGAGCGGCGCAGCCGGGAAGGCGAAACGAACCTCTTTGCCGACGGCCAGCTGGCGCGCGAGCGGCACCAGATCTTCGCCCGGGGCGCCGTAGCCGTGCATGAGCAGCAAGAGCGGTCCGTCGCCGCCGCCTTCGCGATCCGGGCCGCCGCCGAGTACCACGTCGAGATCCGCGACCCGAAGCCTGCGCATACGCCGGACTCTACTGGATCCGACGAGAACCGTCTTCAAGGGCAGGGCTCCGCGCGGGGGCGCCGTCCCGATCTCACTTTGACGACAGGGCTCGCTCGTGGTTCCCTTGCTGACGTGGATCTCAAACACCTCGTGGCAGAGCTACTCGAAGAGCTCGGCAAGGTGGCGAAGGCCGACGCCGTGGTCGGCGGCGTGCGCAACGCCGGCAAAGCCAAGATTTTGCCCCTGGCCAAAATCAGCATCGGTTTCGGCACCGCCCTCGGCAGCCTCGACGGCAAAGCCAAGCGCGGCAGCGAAGAGAGCGACGCCGGTGCTCAGGCTGGGGGCGCCGGCGGCGCCTTGGTCATCGAGCCGCGCGCCTTCGTGGTCGTCGGTGAAGATGGGACGCCGCACATGCTGGCGCTGGCCAACGGCAAACAAGCCGTGGTGCGCCGCGGCGTGAAGATCTTGCCACCGGCCGAGCCAGCGCCCGCCCTGAACGGCGCAGACGCGCCGCGGCTCGGCGACGGCAAGAGCTAGCCGGGCGCAGCCAGCCCGACAAGACCGCTCACCAGTCTTGGAAGGAAAGATCACGATCATGGCCTGGCTGCACGGAGCGCTGCCCTGGCTCGGGGCGTTGGGCGGCCTGCTGCTGCTGGCGCTTGCGGTCTGTTACTGGCCGCTACGCTTCGAGCTGACCGGCCGGGCGCGCGGCGAAGCCGACGGCAGCTGGGTCGTGGCGGGCGGCGTTTCGCTTGCCGTGTTGTCGCTGGCGTTCGTCGGGGCGAAGGGCGTGCCACTGCAGCTGAGCTTCTTGCTGTTCGGGCGCAAGCTGGCCTGGAAGGCCCAGTGGAGCCGGCAGCTGGTCCGCCCGGTTCCGAAGCGTGTCCAAGCGGCGTCGCGCCGCGCTTGGGCGCGCGTAGATCCACTCGGGCTAGCGCTCAAGCTCTTGGACGAACGGCGTCACGCCCGGCTCCGCTACCTGGTGCTCGACTTGGCGTATGGCTTCCGCGATCCGCTGCTCACTGGACGCCTGGTGGGAGCCATTTCGGCCCTGTCGGCGGTCCTGCCCGAGCGGATCGAGATTCGCCAAGCGCCGCGCTGGGACTTCGAAGACGGCTGGCAAATCGGCGTCGATGGGCGCGCCATCGTCAGGCCGTGGCTCATGCTGCTCGACATCCTTGCATACGTGGTAAGACAATTGGGCCATGAGCGACAGCAAGATCGCCGAGGTCGTAGAGAGCCTGCTGAAGGGCATTCAGGGCATCTCGAAGAGCGAGACGATCATCGGAGCACCCCAACAGGCCGGTGACGCCACCGTCATTCCCGTGCACCGCTTGAAGATCGCTTTCGGGGTCGCCAGCGCCAACGCCGGAGCCCGCGGCGCCAAGCTCGGCGGTGACTCGGGCGGCCACGGCGCTGGCGGCGCCGTCGAGCTCGACCCCGTGGCGGCCATCGCCATCGCCAAAGACGGCACCGCCCATTTGCTGACCGTCGAAGGTGACGAGAAAGCGGGCTGGTCGGCGCTGCTGCAAGAAGTGCCGGACATCGTGTCACGCCTGGCCAACGCCGTCGGCGACCGCGTGCGGCTCGAGCTGGCATCGCGCGGCGTTGAGAACGCGCAAATCGCCGAGCAGGTCGCCGCCGAGCACAGCGCCGAGCTTCCCGGCAAGAAAAGCTAGAGCTTCTCGAGCACGGTCGTCAGGCGCGTGAACAGCTCCTGAATGTATTCGCTCTTCGTGTTCAAAAACGGCCGGAAGCGCACGCTGTGCAGCCCCGACGGCAAGAGCAGCAAGTGCTCGGCAAAGGCTTGCTTGATCAGCGCCGCGCGCTGCTCAGGGGTGGGCAGGTCGATGGCGCACATCAGCCCGCGACCGCGCACGTTGCGAACCAGCGCCGGGAAGCGCTCGGCCAAAGCCGCGAGCCCCGACTGCAGCTCTAGCCCGCGCTGCGTGGCGTTCGACAGCAGCTTTTCGCTCTCGATCGTTTCGAGGATGCGCGTCGCGCGCACCATGTCGACCAGCGAGCCGCCCCACGTGCTGCTGATGCGACTCGGAATTTTGAACACGCTGTCGACGTCGTCGACGCGCGTGGACACCAAAATACCGCCAACTTGCAGCTTTTTTGCGAAACAGATGATGTCCGGCACCACGTCGAGCTGCTGATGCGCCCACCACGTGCCGGTCAGGCCCACGCCCGTCTGCACCTCGTCGAAAATCAACAGTGCGCCGCGCTCGTCGGCCAGGCGCCTGAGCGCCCTCAGAAACTCCGGCCGAAAATGATTGTCGCCGCCTTCGCCCTGAATCGGCTCGATCAAAATGGCTGCGATGTCGGCGCCGTGAATGTCGAAGGCGCGCTCGGCTTTGGCCAGCGTGAGCCGCTCGAGCTCACGCACTTCGTTCGTGGCGGCTTCGTCTTGCGGGAAGCGCATGGCGGGGTTCGGCAGCCTGGGCCACGGGAACTTTGGAAAGTGCAGCGTCTTGGCCGGATCGGTGTTGGTGACGCTGAGCGCGTAGCCGCTGCGACCGTGAAACGCCTGCTCGAAGTGCAGAATCTGCCCGCCGAGCTCGCCGTGTCCCTCGATCTGGTTTCGGCGCACTTTCCAGTCGAAGGCTACCTTCATCGCGTTTTCGACCGCGAGCGAGCCGCCCTCGACGAAGAAGTAGTGCGGATGCGTCGCCGGGGCCGCGGTCCGCGATAGCGTCTCGACGAACTCCGCGAAGTAGGTGGTGTAAAAATCGGGATTGGCGACCTTGATGGTCGCGGCGCGCGCCAGCCGTTCTTGGAAGGCAGGGTCGGTCAGCGCAGGCGCGGCAAACCCGAGCGGGTTGCTGGCGTAGAAGCTGGCAAAGTCGAGAAATTCTTGGCCGGTTTTCGCGTCGCGCACGAAGGGGCCGGAGCTTTTTTCGAGGTCGAGCACGAAGCTGTGGCCGACCGTGAGTAGGTGTTTGCTCAGGGTGGCATGGACGTCGGCGGGGGCGACGGGATACGCGGTCATCGTCTTACCAAAGCTAGCATCCGCTGATGATTCCGGCGAGGACCTGTGGCTTACTCGGCGTCTATGCAAGAGATGAAGGCCGTCCTCGAAGCAGGCTCGAAGTACCTGCGCGATCATCCCGAAGAGCTGCTGCGCGCGCTCCGTAACCTGCTGGCGCTGCGCTTCGGTGTGCCGCTGGACGCGTTGCGCTTCTTCGCGGGTCGGGCAGGCGGCAAGAAAGGCCCGAAAGACTTGCTGCTAGAGGCCGTGCCGCCGGGCCTGCGCGTCGGTGCCACGGTAGACTTGATGGGCACGCCGGTGCGCGCGGACGTTACGGTGTTCATCGAGCGCGTCAGCATCACGCCGGACGAGCTGCGCTTCGAAATCCGCCTGGCGAACGTGTCGCTCAAAGTTTCGGACGACGCGCCCGCGTCGCCGCTAGCCGCGCTCTTGCGATCTGGCGCGCTAGACTTGAGCAAGCCGGGCAACCTCGCCGCCTACATGCCCAAGCGCCCCGCGCTCTTGGTCGAAGCCAAAGACGACATCGTCGTCATCGACCTGATGCGCCACCCGAAAATCGCCAAAAATCCGCGAACGGTTCGCGCCATCGCGGTGCTCGCGCCGCTCCTGACCGTGGCCGGCATCGAATCCGACTCCCAGCACCTCGATTTCACGCTGCGCGCCTTCCCCGTCGGCCTGCGCGAAGCCGTCAGCGGCCTCCGCAAAGTACTCGGCTAGCAGGTAGGCCCAGCCTGGCTGCCCAGCTGGGCAGCTCGCTCTGCACGTTGTTGCCCGTCGCTGGAACAGCGGCGTGCGGCTCGGATTTTTTTACAGGAAGGTCAGAAGGACAGAAGGGGAGATGGCGCCGAGCGGTTTCGCTACCTGCGTCGCGCTTTCCGGAGCCGTGCAGTGCGACGCAGGCTCGCGTGAGCTTTGGCGCCCCCGCTTGCTTCTGTCCTGCTGACCTA
>Ga0307516_10001871_pt1 | contig 28796 bp, 25 predicted proteins | sample 19_EM_MG_FD_203310 | JGI IMG/M metagenome (GOLD analysis project Ga0307516, IMG submission 203310) | Populus trichocarpa ectomycorrhiza microbial communities from riparian zone in the Pacific Northwest, United States - 19_EM | ecosystem: Host-associated > Plants > Roots > Unclassified | place... | reverse complement strand
AATCCCCAACTCTCAAAATCCCCAAATCCCTTGGTCGCCGTAGCCTCGGCGGAGGAGACCCTACCCATTCCCCACGGTCTTATCTGCCTCAAAGGCGGAGACCTGGCCGCCGAGATCGCAGACAGCGGATGCCGCCCCCGGATCATGGAGATCTATGATATTTTCCCCGAGGAATATTTCCGGGAGAAATACCTGCTGCACGTGCCTTTCTAATCCACATTGCCCCCCTACACCCTGATCTCCCGATCCAAAATCCCAAGATCTCAAAATCTCCAAATCCCCCAATCCCGAAGACCCCTGCCCATCGCGACAACCCTTCCCAATCCCTTTCCCGATCCACCCCTGCCCCGCCGCGACAGCCTAAAGCTCCGGGCCGGCAGCTACAAGCCGGCTATTTATACCTAAACTAAGTCCACTTGCAGTCTGAAGCTTGCAGCTCGTAGCCCAAAAAACTACCACAAAATGGTATTTTTTATCCGCCAAATCAGCGGACCTTTGTAGCATGATTATTTCCGTATGTATCGTAGATGACAACAAGGACATTCGTTCCGCGTTGGAACAGATCATCCTGATGGCTGACGGTTATGCATTGGTCGGTAGTTTCACCGGGGTAGAAGAAGCCTTGCTGAAAGTTCCCCTTGTAAAACCCAATGTCGTCCTCATGGATATCAACCTTGGAGAAGGCGAGAGCGGTATCGATTGCGTACGTCAGTTGAAACCCCAGCACCCCGAGATCTTGTTCATGATGTGTACCGTTTATGAAGAGGATGAAAAGATATTCGAAGCCCTGACGGCAGGGGCCAATGGGTATATCCTGAAAAAAACGGCGCCGGGTAAACTATTGGAAGCGATCAAAGAGTTACAGGAAGGCGGAGCGCCTATGAGCAGCCAGATAGCCCGAAAAGTGGTCAATGCCTTTCGTGTCAAATCCGCTGCTGCAGATGCCGTTGAATTGAACTCACAAGGTAAATCCATCAGCATCCTGTCCAACAGGGAAAATGAAATATTGGAACTACTGGCAAAAGGGATGTTGTATAAGGAGATCGCCGCCCGTCTCTTCATCAGCCAGGAGACCGTGCGCAAACACGTATACCATATCTACGAAAAACTACATGTTAATAACCGCGTAGAAGCGATCAATAAATTCTTCGGCCGCTGATCTAAAAACTACCACTAACGTGGTATTGTTTTACCCTCCGGGAGCATTTATCTTTGCCCAAGGGCTGCAGTCGGAACCAGATCAAATAACTCATTAGTCATTTTACCTTATTTTGTGATTCGCCTTCGCTGACCTATAAAAAGCACTCTATTGGGCGGCCTCATCCAATATATCTGGACGGGGTCGCTTTTTTTTGCTTGGCCGCCGACCACGTGCCGCCAAGAGCTTCAGCGGTGGCGCAAGCTTCACGCGAAGGAGGTCTCCCGCCCAAGCAACTTCTGGCTCACAACCCATACTGCCCCACTCAGAACTCTCCCCGCTCCTCCCACATCCCTCAATCCCAAAATCCCCAAATCTCTCCCTCGCCCTCTCTCACTTACTCGCCCCTCTAGCCCACTCTCCCCTCCTCACTCCCATCTCAAAATCTCAAAATCCCGAAATCCTCAAATCTCTCTCACTCCCTTCCCCCAAATCCCAAAATCTCAAGATCCCAAAATCCAAAATTTCCCGGTTCTCACCAATTCAATTCCAGCTTATTATTCTTCCGGTCGATATCCGCCATCCGCCGGGAAGGGTCTATTTCAATGGTCTTCAGATCGGTCAGCCGGTGGCTGATCTCGAAGGTATACATCGGGTGCGTCCATCTCCAGGGCTCATAACTTACACGGGGAATGGCAGGGTCCTCATTCGGCTTTTCCCCGAACTGCAGGTATTGAGGGATATAGGCCATTTCTTTGCTGCCATCCTTGAATTGCAGCAACACATCGACAGGCATCGGCATCTTGCCCGCCATCTTCAGCCGGATCTTTGTCTTGCCGCCTTCTTCCCACAAACTGTCGATCCCGTAATCGATCGTCTTGGTCGTGCTGACCCAATACTCTTTGTACCAGTCCAGTTGCAGACCGCTCACCCTCTCGGCTACCCGCACAAAATCCGCCGCATTGGGATGCTTGAATCTCCACAACCGGTAGTATTCCAGCAGGATCCTGTCCAGGGTATGGTCACCGGTGATATATCCCAGTTGTTCGAGGAACATTTCCCCTTTGGAATAAGCGGCGATCCCATAGGCGAAATTCGTATTGAAATGATCGGCGTGCGTGGTCAACGGCTCTTCATATCCGCTCTTCACCAGGTTGAAATAAGAGCCATAGGCTTCCGAATGCAAGGCAGGCAATTGAAGGGTCTGGCGATCGACGGCCTGCTTCAGTCCACTGTTCCCCGGATTTTTCTGGAGTTGCGAATCATAATAATAATGCGATACCCGGCTGGTGGCGTAGGAGGTGAACCCTTCGTCCATCCAGGCATACAGGGATTCGTTCGTTCCCATCATGCCCTGGTACCAGCTATGCATCCATTCATGAAAGGCCGTACCCAGGCTCGGTCCGTTGATCAGGGTGGCCATCGGGTATTCCATGCCCCCGTCACCGCCATGCACGAAAGAATATTGCTTATAAGGATACTTGCCAAAGGTCTTTTCGATAAAAGGCAATACGGTAACGGCAGCATCCGCCAGCGTATTCCATAAAGTATCCTGCCGGGGATCGTTAGCCTTGTTCCGGTAGAGTACATGGATCACGGGTCCGTTAGGGACATTCCGCACAAGATGTTTGAACTGCGCATCTGCGGCCCACATAAAATCATGGACGTTCGGCGCGATAAAATGCCAGTTCAGCTTTTCACCCGCCGGAGCCGGTACCGTAGTGCCGGGTGTTTCGTATCCATGCCCTACCTGCGCCGCATTCTGCAGGTAGCCCGTACCACCTACGAGATAATCCTTTGCAATATTGATGCGGACATCATAGTCACCCCATACACCATAGAATTCGCGCGCGACATAGGGCGTAGGATGCCAGCCCTCATAATCGTATTCACAGAGTTTAGGATACCATTGGCTCATGGAATAACGGACCCCTGTCTGGGGGTTGTCGCGGCCGCTGCGGCGGACCTGCAAAGGCACCTGCGCCTCGAACTGCATATCGAAGACCACCGTTGCCTTAGGCAGGATCGGTTTGGTCAATTTGACCTCCAGGATCGTCTCGTCGACCTTATAGGGCTGGCGTACGCCGTTCATCGTGAGAGAAAGGACTTTCTGATAACCGATCTCGTCCGGCTTGAGATGAGAGATCCGATCCCTGACCCTTCCGTCCCAGTCCAGTTGCTCACGACCGTCCCTGCCCGTCCCCAAAGAGGTCTTGCCTAATTCGAGACTGCGTACATCCATCATGCTGCCCGGTTGGAATGCATTCCAGTACAAATGGTAAAACACCTTATACAAAGTATCCGGGGAGTTATTCGTATAGCTGAGCGACTGCTTGCCGGTAAACCGGTTGCTGGTCACATCCATATCGACATCCATGGAATACTTCACCCGCTGCTGCCAGCGATCAGGCTGCGCAAACAGGCCCTGACAGGCCAATCCGGCTACCAAAAGGGAAAACATCGTTTTGCAAGCGCTCATGTGGATCTTTTTATAAAAATTAACCATTACACCTGTTTAACCATTCCCCCGCAACCTGATCGATCATCGGGGTCATTGCGGTCATACGGTCTCAGGCTCATTGGGATCTTGGAATCATCGCAAATCATCAGGATCAAGGTCATCAAGGTCTCAGATCATCGCAAATCATTAGAATCACGGTCATCAAGGTCTTACAAAGTTGCGTTGTCTTTCAGCAATTGACCTTCGCTGCTGAACAGGAGGTTCTTCTTCTGCAGATCGCTCTTGGAGACGCCGATGCCATACTGGGTCTTCCCATCGGGCAGGTAGCGGGTACTCACGCCCCTCACCTTCCAGTCCGCATATTTACTCTTGGCCAATCCGTCCTTCACCACCGCAGGAAGCTCCGTTTCTTTGATGTCTTTGGTTGAGCCCTGCCATTCACCCTTGCTGGAATACTTCGCGTTGAATTTCACATTGTCCAGGATAAAACTCGCCTGAAAGGAAGTCACTTTGTCTTTCCACTCCACCGCTGTAGCGCTCGGATATTTCATTTTAAAGGAATCCGTAACGGCCGCAGGGATCTTCCGGAACTGCGCATGCGCGGAAGAACTCATCAGAAAGGCAGCGGTCAACAAGGAAAAAAATAATCGGTGCATTTTCGGTTGCATAAATATAAATTTTAAAGATCAGAAAATTAGATTCTAAAAAAACCAAAATCTCTCTATTTCAAAACCTCTCTCTCCCCTCATTTCTTCCTTCCCCGCCGACCGCGTGTCGCCGATCCCCCATCTCTCCAAATCCCTCGGCCGTCAAATCCCAAAATCACAAAATCTCAAAATCCCTCAATCTCCCAATCCCACTCACTACTGACCACTCACCACTCACCCCTCACCCGATCCCCGCCACGACGATCACGATCTCCCCCTTCACCCCTTTCTCCGTATAATACGTACAAACCTCCCTTAAGGTTCCCCGTTTGTTCTCTTCAAACATCTTGGTCAGTTCCCGGCTGACACAGCATTGTCGGTCTTCCCCAAAATACCGGGTGAACTCTTCCAGGGTCTTTACCAGCCGCATCGGGGATTCATAGAACACGAGCGTACGCTCTTCCAGCGCCAGTTGCTTCAATAAGGTCTGCCGCCCTTTTTTCAGCGGCAGGAACCCTTCAAAACAAAACCTGTTCATCGGCAGCCCGCTATTCACCAGGGCCGGGACAAAAGCAGTCGCCCCCGGCAGGCATTCCACCCGCACCCCCGTCTTGATGCATTCCCTCACCAGCAGAAAAGCGGGATCGGACACCCCCGGCGTACCGGCATCCGTGAGCAGGGCCATGGTCTTTCCTGCCAGCAACTGCTCGACGAGATGATGCAGGATCTTATGCTCATTATGCTGATGATAGGGAGACAACGCTTTGATGATCTGGTAATGATTCAATAACCGGGAAGAATTCCGCGTATCCTCTGCCAGGATGAGGTCGACTTTTTTCAGCACTTCCAGCGCGCGGAGCGTGATGTCCTGCAGATTACCAATGGGCGAAGGGACGATATAGAGCAATTCCTATGATTAATTTACAGATATCTCGAAGTACTCCATTACCGGGTTGGCCAGCAATTTGCTGCCCGCTTCTTCCGCGATCTGGCGGGCTTGGGCCGCATCCGCCGCTTCTACCTGCAGGTAAATATTTTTCCCGATCCGCACATCGCTGACCGTATTTAATCCCAGGCTCTGCAACCCGCTCATCACCGCCTTTCCCTGCGGATCTAATAACTCCTTGAGAGGCATCACTTTTACCTGTACAGAAAAGATCATGTTGTTTTGTTTTTGAAGGCCAAAGATACGACAATGTAGAAAACGAACACCAGCGGCACCGCCAGCCATTTTAAAAATATCGCGGACAGGATGGCCAATCCCGCCAGCAGCAGTTTCGGAAAATTATTCTTCATGGAAGCATCCTTGAACTTCAGCGCCATCAAAGGCAGATCGGACACCATCAGCCAGGCCAGCAGGACGATCAACCCATAGAGGGCCCATTTATTCTGCAGCACCTGGATCGCCAGGTCGTTATTCGAAAAGGAGTAAATGAGCGGCAACGAAGCCACCAGCAGCCCCGCCGCCGGCGTGGGCACCCCCTTGAATCCATATTGCTGGCTTTCATCCAGGTTGAATCTCGCGAGACGAAAAGCCGCGGCACAGGGGATCAGCAGCGCCGGCGCCAGCCACAACATCGACGCATCGAGCCCGTTAGGCTGCCGGGAAATGCAGAGCCGGAGGAACTGGTAGAGGATCATCCCCGGGGCTACTCCAAAACTTACGACGTCGGCCAGCGAATCCAGCTGTTTGCCAAAAGGGGAAGCCACTTTGAAAAGCCTTGCCACCCAGCCATCGAAAAAATCCACCAGCCCGGCCAGTCCTATGAACAAGGAAGCCATCCATATCTTTTCCGGCATGTATAGGTATTGTGGCCCATCCGCGGTATACAGTACATCTATCCCGGTCTGCAAAATGTAGATCACGGCAAGGCAACCAAAAAAAAGATTCAGTAAAGTGAACAGGTTGGGGATATTTTTCATCCGTAATTAATTTTGTTTCACAGTTTTCGTGGACGGAAATTAGGATTTTATTTTTTCATGAACACATCTGTTTCTGCTCTCTGGCCTCGCTCAGATTCTCTTCAGCTTCTCTTCAGGATCTCCTTTTCCCCCCGCTCCCTTTCATCGCCTCTTCAATTTCCTCCGCCGTAATAGGGATCTTCCCCATCAGGTCCCTGTTGCCCGTCCTCGTGATCCAGACATCATTCTCGATACGGATGCCCATTTGCTCTTCCTCGATATAGATCCCCGGCTCGACGGTCAGCACCATGCCCTCTTTGATCAATCCCGTACGGGCGCCCAGGTCATGCACATCGATGCCCAGGTGATGCGACAGGCCATGATACATATACTTCGATGCAGCCGGCTGGTCCGGCGTTTGATTTTTAAGATCCGCCTTCGTAAGCAACCCGATCTTTACAAAGGTCTTGCCGGCTTCCTCTCCCGTCCGCTTGCCATAATCCGCGAAGGAAAAACCCGGCTTCAGCAGCCCCTTGGCAAAATTGTGCAGGTGCAGGCAGGCATTATACAGCTCCTTCTGCCGTTTGCTAAACTTTCCGTTGACGGGCACCGTTCGGGTCAGGTCGGCGCAGTAACCCCCATATTCCGCCCCGAAATCCATCAGCACGAGTTCCCCATCCTTACATTCCTCGTTATTGGTGACATAATGCAGGGTCCTGGCCCGGTCGCCGCTCGCGACGATACTGTTATAAGCCGGTCCGGACGATCGTTGCGACAGGAAGGAATGATAGATCTCCGCTTCGATCTCATATTCCATGACCCCCGGCTTAATGAATTGCAGCACCCGGGAAAAGGTCCTGTGCGTGATATTCGCCGCTTCCTGCAGCACCGCTATTTCCAAAGGGGTCTTCACCGCCCTTAATTCCCTCAGGATCCGGGCCGATCTCCCATAGGCATGCAGGGGATAACGCTGTTTTATTTCTTCTATCCATCGGTATTCCCGGGTTTGTATGCCCGAACTCTTGCGGTCGTTCTCATTCGAATCCAGGTAGATGCTGTCCGCGAGATGGATCCATTGCTGCAACAAGGCATCGATACTGTCGAGCCATACGATCGTTTGGATCCCCGACAGGTCCCTGGCTTCCTCCGCACGCAGTCTTTTCCCATCCCATTTCTCCTTGAGTTCATTGGGACGTACGAGTACCAATACCTCCCGGTACCGGGCCTCGGGATGCCCGGGGAAAAGGATCACCATACTGTCTTCCTGGCTGATCCCGGAGAGCCAGAAAAGATCGCTGTTCTGCCGGAACGTATAGTGGGCGTCCCCGTTGGAAGGCATTTCATCGTTACTCACAAAAATGGCGATAGCGCCCTTTGGCAATTCCTTCGTAAATCGCGCCCGGTTACCGGTAAAAAGTTCCGGGCTTCTTGGGAAATATTTCATTTTATAAAATTATGGGGACTACCGGATACCCGATCGGCTACGATCTTCCGTTGCCGGCAGCATCCGGGTTCGATAAAAAAAAGGTTTAAGATCGGTAAAATTATTGAATGATTATCAATTGAACGCTTTCACGGAAAGTTCTCCAAACTAACGCTCGTTAGTTTGCAATAATTTAACCAATACTAGCTATAATTTGATATTATCTAATTTCGGAGGTCTTTCCGGCCATATTTTAGATAAAATTTATTTTAGCTTTGCGATCTAAACAAACGATTGCCTCCATGTCAGTGCCAACCATTGCCATCCCAACAGACAATTTAGTTAAACTGGGACTTAGGATCTCCGACACGATCCACTACCAGCTCAGCCCAGATGAATTAGTACAGGACACTTTGCGAAGAGGCGATGGGATCCTCAGCCACACCGGCGCCCTGATCATCCGTACGGGCGAATTCACCGGCCGGAGTCCCAAGGACCGTTACATCGTAAAAGACGAGATCACCGCATCTACGGTGCACTGGAACGATTTTAACCAACCCCTGGAAGAAAAGCATTTCGACCTCATTTTTTCGAAGATCACGGCCTATCTGAACAAACTCCCCGAGATCTGGATCCGGGATTGCTATGTATGCGCCGATCCCCGCTACCGCCTCAATATCCGGGTCATCAACGAAACGCCCGCGATCAACCTCTTCGCCTATAACATGTTCCTGCGTCCCACGGAGGCGGAACTGGAGGATTTCAAGCCCGGCTGGCAGATCCTTTCTGCACCCGGTTTGAAACTGCCCGCAGCGGAATGCGGGATCAGGCAGTCGAATGCCGTCGTCGTCAGCTTCCGTCACAAGCTGATCCTGCTGGCAGGAACGGGCTATACGGGCGAGACGAAAAAAGCCATCTTCACCATCCTGAACTATATCCTTCCCCATGAAAAGAAGGTCCTGAGCATGCACTGTTCGGCCAATTTGGGTGAAAAAGGAGATACCGCCATTTTCTTCGGATTGAGCGGCACCGGCAAGACTACGCTGAGCGCAGATCCCTCCCGCATGCTGATCGGGGATGACGAGCATGGCTGGACGGAAGACAATGTATTCAATTTTGAAGGCGGCTGCTATGCCAAGTGTATCAACCTGAAGGAAGAGAAGGAACCTGAGATCTACCACGCCATCCGGCCCGGCGCCCTGGTGGAGAATGTCACCTTCTTCCCCGGTACTTCGCGGATCAATTTCGAGGACGGCAGCATTACGGAGAACACCCGTGTCTCCTATCCTCTTTCCTATATCAGTAATGCCCTGGAACCTTCCATCGGCGGGATCCCCCGGAACATCTTTTTCCTCACCTGTGACGCGTATGGCGTATTGCCCCCGATCTCCAAACTGACGCCGGGGCAGGCCATGTACCAGTTTATTTCCGGCTATACGGCCAAGGTAGCGGGGACTGAGACAGGGATCACAGAGCCCAAACCCACGTTCAGCGCCTGTTTTGGCGCACCCTTCCTGCCCTTGCACCCGGGGAAATATGCCGAAATGCTCGGCAAAAAGATAAGGACCCATGGGGTCAAGGTCTGGCTGATCAATACCGGCTGGTCCGGCGGACCCTATTTGGTAGGCAGCAGGATGCAGTTATCCTACACCCGGGCGATGATCACGGCGGCATTGGAAGGAAGGCTGGATGCAGTGGAATTTGAGCACCACCCCATCTTTGGGATGGCCATGCCGAAGTCCTGTCCTGGCGTGCCTTCCGGCTTATTGAACCCAAGATCTACCTGGGCAGACGGAGCGGCTTATGACCAGATGGCGGCCAACCTCGCAGACTGGTTTATCAGTAATTTTAAGAAGTACGCAGAAGGCGTTTCGGACGAGATTTTAGCTGCTTCTCCAAAAAAATAAAAAAAATTGTTAAAAATAATTTTTATTTAACAAGAAAATGCTGAACTTGGCGCATCCAATCCGGTAACGACCGGTTCTACGATTGTTTGCCAAAACTAACTCCATCAGTCCCTGGTGGGGTTTTTTATTTCCTTGGTCGCGGTAGCCTCGGCGAAGGAGACCCCCTCTCCACTTCTTCCCTCCCTCACCACTGACCTCTCTCCCTTTCCTTGGTCGCACCCCTTGCAGCTTGAAGCTCGCAGCTTCCAGTTACTCAAAACAACCCATACAACTGCGAGTCGATGCGGGTGATGATCTCGCCCAGGTGTTCGTCGTTCTCGGGGAATTTATTCTTATCGATATCTACGATCAATAACGGACCTTCTTTATACCCTTCGATCCATTTATTATAAAAATCGTTCAACCGTTTCAGGTAGTCGAGCCGGATATTCTCTTCGTATTCTCTTCCCCGCTTCTGGATCTGGGCCACGAGGGTGGGCACCGAAGCCTGGAGATAGATCAGCAGGTCGGGAGGCTGCACCATTCTTTTCAAAGTCTGGAAGAACTGGAAATAATTGTTATAATCCCTTTTGCTCATCAGCCCCATTTCATGCAGGTTGGGCGCAAAAATATGGGCGTCTTCATAAATGGTGCGGTCCTGGATCACCGTCTCGGTGCCCGTATGGATCTCCAGCAACTGGTTGAGCCGGCTGTTCAGGAAGAAGATCTGCAGGTTGAAGCTCCAGCGGGGCATATCCTCGTAAAAATCGTTCAGGTATGGATTGTGATCGACATCCTCGAATTGTGGGATCCATTTGTAATGCTTGCTCAACATTTCCGTTAGCGTAGTCTTACCTGCGCCGATATTTCCGGCTACTGCGATATGCTTGGGCTTCTTGTTTTTTGCCATAATAATAATGCTGATTTCATTCACCATTCACTACTCACGATCCACCACCCACGATTTAAGATATACTTTCTTTTTTGAATTTGAGTTCCGTGCCAAACGTTTTTTAAAAATAATTCAGCCCTATCGCCTGCTTCACCAATTGAAGGGTAGTCTGTGCGCTTGCCCGGGCCTTCGCGGCCCCTTTCTCCATGATCTCCCGGAGATAGGCATCGTCGTTACGGATGGATTCCGTCTTTTCGCGTATGGGGCCGATAAATTTCACCATCGCCTCTCCCAGTTCTTTTTTCATATCACCATAACGGATAGTGCCGGCCTGGTAATCGGCTTCGAACTTTTCGATCAGGTCCTGGCTGCTGACGAGACGCATCAACTGGAACAGGTTGGCGATCGTTTCCGGCATTTGCCTCGGGGCCTCCGATCCTCCGCCGGGCGTTCCTTGTGAAACGCCGCTTACACTGTCCGTCTTAGCCTTCATGACCTTTTTTCGGATCGTCTCATCGTCGTCGGCCAGGTAGAGGGTGGCCAGTTGGTTCTCGCTCTTGCTCATCTTCCCCGTTCCGTCGAGGCTGGGCACTTTCACGAGGTCTTCGCCGTAATTGAAGGCATAGGGTTCGGGGAACACATCTCCATAGCGATGGTTGAACCGGTTCACGTAGTTACGCGCCATTTCCAGGTGCTGCTCCTGATCTTTCCCGACGGGCACGAGCAGGGCCCGGTGCAGGAGAATATCGGCCGCTTGCAGGACGGGGTAGGTCAGGAGTCCGGCATTGACATTCTGGGGTTGGAGACGGACCTTCTCCTTAAACGTGGTCGTTTTCTCCAGTTCGCCCACATAGGCCATCATATTCAGGAAAAGATAGAGTTCCGCGGTCTCCGGGACATGGCTCTGGCAATAGAGCGCTACTTTTTCCGGGTCCAGACCGCAGGCGATATTTTCCGCCAATACCCGGCGCACATGCGCTTTTAGCTCCTTGGTATCCGGGTGGGTGGTAAGGGAATGCAGGTCAGCCACCATGAAAAAACAGGGATATTCTTCCTGCATCCGCACATAATTCCGGACAGCGCCGAAATAGTTCCCCAGGTGTAAGAAACCCGTGGGCCGGATGCCGCTCATGACTATTTCATTCTTTTTCTTCATAAGAACGGCGAAGATAATAAAAACCTGCAAGGCTAAAGCCATAAGCTTCCATTCGGCTTACAGCCAGCTATCTTTAAAAAACAGCCACTTAACCCTCAAAAAGAGTGACTCAACCCTAAAAACAATAGCTTGTAGTCAGAAGCTTGTCGCTTGATGCTTTATTCGTTACTTTTGGCTACAAACGCGTTCGCATGGAAGTCAATGACGCCCTGATAGACAATCTTTCCAACCTGGCCCGCCTGGAATTCAACCAGGAGGAAAAAGAGGAGATCAAAAAAGATCTGCAGCGCATGATCCATTTCGTTGAGAAACTGGGCGAGTTGGACACCACCGGCGTGCAGCCTCTGCTGCATATGAGCCATGAGACGGATGTATTACGGGACGACCGGCCCGGCGGTTCCGTAAGTCGTGAGGAAGCCCTGTCGAATGCACCCGCCACAGACGGCGTTTATTTCAAAGTACCAAAAGTGATCAGGAACCCTTCCAGGAGTTAACCGGCTGACTATGAGCACAACACCCATCATACATCTCCAGAACATCCAAAAAAGCTATTATATGGGCAAGCAGGCTTTGCCTGTCCTCAAAGGCGTTTCATTGGATATCTTCAAGAATGAATATGTAGCGTTAATGGGGCCTTCCGGCAGCGGAAAGAGCACCCTGATGAATATCATCGGATGTCTCGACTCCCCGACCTCCGGTGACTATGTCCTGAATGGCCAGAACGTCAGTACCATGGCCGATGATAGCCTTGCCGACGTACGCAATATCGAGATCGGCTTTGTATTCCAGCAATTCAACCTCCTTCCCCGTCTTACCGCGGCGGAAAATGTAGCCCTCCCTCTCGTCTATGCGGGGATCCCGAGGAAGCAGCGCATGGAAAGAGCCATGGAAGTACTGGGGAAGGTCAACCTGACGGACAGGAGCCATCATAAACCCAATGAACTGTCCGGGGGCCAGGCCCAGCGTGTAGCCATCGCCCGGGCGCTCGTCAATAACCCCTCCCTGATCCTGGCGGATGAACCTACGGGTAACCTCGACACCAAGACCTCTATCGAGATCATGGATATCTTCAGCGCGATCCAGGCTGGAGGGAATACGGTGGTGCTGGTGACGCATGAGGAGGACATAGCCCGCTATGCGCACCGTATTGTTCGTTTACGGGACGGGGTGATCGAAAGCGACCGTAAGCAGGTATCCGTGGCGATGACCCAGTAAACCCCCGGGATTCCCCGATCACGGTAAGCCATCGGACCACCATATTCCACTCTCACCCCCGTACCCCAATCACCCAATCCCGAAATCCTCGGCCGCCGAAGCACCAGGCGAAGGAGGCCCAAAATCTCGAAATCACTAAATCCTCGGCCGCCGAAGCTTCAGGCGAAGGAGGCCCAAAATCTCCCCCATGGCGTTAAAGATCTATACGAAGACAGGTGACAAAGGCAAGACGGCCCTGATCGGGGGGACAAAAGTGCCTAAAAGCCATATCCGCATCGAATCCTATGGAACGGTGGATGAATTGAACTCCTTTGTCGGGTTGTTGGGCGATCAATTGGCCGCCGCCGCCGCAGGTCTGCATGCCACCCATCCTGCCGCCGTGATACCCCCTCCCCCGGCCTCTTTTCCGATTACAACCGTCCCCGTCTCTTCCCTCACCTTTCCTTCCCTCGCCCTGCTCCTGAAAGAGATCCAGGACCGACTCTTTACCGTGGGTTCGTCCCTGGCCTGTGACCCCGACAAAGCGCCGCAGTTGAAGATACCCGATCTGAAAGAAGAAGATGTGCAATTACTGGAAAAAGAGATGGATAAGATGACCGAAGTCCTGCCGCCCATGAAATCCTTTGTGTTGCCGGGAGGGCATGTTGCCGTCTCCACTGCCCATATTGCCCGTTGCGTATGCCGCCGGGCCGAGCGGCTTTGCGTTCATATGCAGGACAACGAGCTGTTTATCGATCCGCTGGTGCTGAAATACCTGAACAGGCTAAGCGATTATCTTTTTATGCTGGCAAGATATGCGGGACACATCCTGAATGCCCCTGAGATCCCCTGGAAGCCCAGGGTTTGATCCGCGCCCAATATGTCATCCACATCCACCCGCACCCCTCTCGCCTCCCCACTGACCCCACACCTCATCCTTGGTCGCCGTAGCCTTGATTTATCCGCCGTAGCGTTCACTCCATCCCCACACCAACCACCTGTCTCACCACCCACTATTGACCATTCACCACTCACTCCATTCCAACCCTCCATCCCAAAATCCTTCGGTCGCCGAAGCTTCAGGCAAAGGAGACCCGCACTCCCGCAATCAACCCTTCCCCAATCAACCTCCAATCTCAAAATCTCCCTCACCCTTTCCCTTCTCTCTCCATTCACTCGCATCAACCCTCAACCTCAAAATCCCAAAATCTCAAAATCCCGAAATCCCAAAATTTCCAAATTCCCTCACACGATCACCCCATCCTTCATATGCAGGACCCGGTCGCTCATCTGGGCTAACTCTTCATTGTGGGTGACGATCAGGAAGGTCTGCCGGAATTTATCCCGGAGTTCAAAGAAAAGCTTGTGCAATTCCCGGGCATTGGCAGAATCCAGGTTGCCCGTAGGCTCATCGGCGAAGACGATATCGGGGTTGTTGACGAGCGCCCGGGCCACGGCGACCCGCTGCTGTTCCCCGCCCGACATGGCATTGGGCTTATTTTCGAGACGGTGACCGACCCCGAGGGTATTCAGGAGATCCGTAGCCTGTTTTTCGACCTCTTTTTTATTCCGGCCGGCGATCCAGCCGGGGATGCAGACATTTTCCAGCGCCGTGAATTCCGGCAGCAGGTGGTGGAACTGGAAGACGAAGCCGATATGTTTGTTGCGAAAGGCTGCCAACTGCTTGCCTTTTAGCGTATTGATCTTTTTTCCCTGCAGGAAGGTCTCTCCCTTTGCGGGCTCGTCCAGGGTGCCCAGGATATGCAGGAGACTGCTCTTTCCGGACCCGGAAGGGCCTACGATACTGACGATCTCCCCTTTTTTGATCTCCACGTCGACCCCCTTCAGCACCCACAGACTGCCGTAATATTTGTGTATCTCTTTGGCTGTTAACATACTATTGAATTAAGTGCCCCGTAATTGTACAAACGTACAGGTTCAGGCCGATATTTCGGGTGGATAAAAGGGGAATTTAGGGAAAAATCTACAGGGTAACCCTCAGTAAAAGAGGTTAAATTTTAGATGTTATTTGGTGGTTTCGTTTTAAAAATTACTTTTGCGGAAAATTAAGAGCAGTTTGAGGCAGGATGGCCCTGCTCTTATTTACGAAAAACTAAACTCAGGAAACGATGTTTTGGACCCTTGAATTAGCCAGCTATTTGGAAGACGCTCCCTGGCCGGCTACGAAAGACGAATTGATCGATTATGCCATTCGCTCCGGTGCCCCTATCGAAGTGGTAGAGAATTTACAGGAACTGGAGGATGAAGGGGAGATCTATGAAGGCATCGACGACATATGGCCTGACTATCCCTCTCAGGAAGATTTCTTTTTCAACGAGGACGAGTATTGACTTTTCCCGGCCGGAGGCGCGAGTTCGTCTCTGCCAAGCACCTATATTGAAAAGGTGTCCTGCATGCAGGACACCTTTTTCATTTATACTTTAACGTGAAACCTGCGATCACTCTTTCATTTGCCCGATGACACCTTCCGTAACCCCTGTAAAGGAGAAACCCCCGTCGTGGAAAAGGTTCTGCATGGTGACCATCTTTGCCAGGTCGCTGAACAGCGTCACGCAATAGCCCGCACAATCGTCCGCCGAAGCATTTCCCAGCGGGCTCATCTTTTCCGCATAAGAAATAAATCCATCGAATCCCTTCACCCCGCTGCCAGCCGTCGTACGGGTAGGAGACTGGGAGACCGTATTTACGCGCACTTTCTTTTTGACGCCATAGTAATAACCAAAACTACGGGTGATACTTTCCAGGAGTGCTTTGGCGTCCGCCATTTCATTATAATCGGGAAATACGCGTTGTGAGGCAATATAGGTAAGGGCTACCACGCTGGCCCCTTCATTCAGGGCATCGAGGTCCCAGGCCGTGCGCAGCACGCGATGGAAGGACATCGCCGAGATATCCAGCGTCTTTTTGCTCCATTCATAATCGAGTTCCGTATAGCTCTTACCTTTCCGGACGTTCAGGCTCATCCCCACCGAATGCAGGATGAAGTCGATGCCTCCGCCGAAATGTTTCATGGATTCTTCGAAGAGTTTTTTCAGATCATCCATATTGGTCACGTCCGCACCAATCACAGGCGCACCACCGGTGGCTTCCGAAAGTTTGTTGATCTCGCCCATGCGTAAGGCTACGGGAGCATTCGTCAACACCAACTGAGCCCCTTCTTCATAACAGCGCAATGCTGTCTTCCAGGCCAGTGATTTCTCGTCCAATGCGCCGAATATGATCCCTTTCTTTCCTTTTAGCAGGTTGTATGCCATAGATTGATATTTATTGTCAAATTTAATAAAGAAACTTTCAATGCACCGGAAAAAGCCGGACGATCACCCCTACCAGCAAGAGGGTGTAAACGATCACCAGGATAAAATTAGCCAGCAAAAAGAGGAACAACCTGCCTGCCGACTCCCGTGGCCTGATCGATCGTTGCAAATACCTGTTAAAATACCAGGCAGGAATAAGCGCCAGCAGCAGGCAAAGCGATATGGCTAAAGAACGTCCTTTCATTCCATTACCATTTCCCGCGCATTCTCCATCGCCGCGGCCGTAGGCTTTTCCCCGCTCAGCATTTTGGCGATAGCCGTGATGCGTTCGTCCTTTGACAAGATGCGGATCCCTGTCTTGATACGTTCTCCTTTCGCCTCTTTGTATACAAAATAATGCGCATCCGCCTTACCGGCGATCTGTGGCTGATGGGTAATGCAAATGACCTGTCTTTTTTTCGACAGGCTTTTCAGGATGATGCCTACCTGCCGGGCCGCCTCTCCCGAGATGCCTGTATCGATCTCATCAAAGATCAGGGTCGGAAGGTCAATGGACTCGGCAACGAGGGATTTGATGCAAAGCATGAGGCGGCTCAATTCTCCCCCGGAAGCTACTTTCCGGATGGGTTCCCAACGTTGACTTTTATTCGCGTCGAAAAGAAATTCCACGGAATCCATTCCCCGACTGTTCAATTCGGTGTCCTGTACATCTACCTTGAGACGTGCATTGGGCATCCCCACCTGGTGGAGCAATCGATTGACCTGCTCTTCCAGCGGCTTTACCTGCGCATGACGTTTGCGCGAAAGAACAGCGGCTTGCTTCTTCAACTCCTGGAGGAGGTGCTCCGTCTCTTTTTCCCGGGCGGCGATATTCTCATCCCTGTCCTGTACCGCCTGTAATTTAGTTTCCAGTTCCGCCTGCAGGGACAGCAATTCAGCCGTGATCTTTACCCCATGTTTCTTCAGTAATTTATATCCTGTTGAAATACGTTCGCCGATGTCTTCGATCCTTTTCGGGTCATAGTTCACGTGACGGTTGATCCGATCCACTTCTTCGGCGATGTCCTGCAATTCGATCTGTACCGACTGGATCCGCTGCGAAACGCCGGGCAGGTCCGGGTGATAGGATGAAAGGGATTGTAGTTGATGCTGGAAGGTCTTTAACTGATTCACCAGGGGCGTTTCTCCCTCTTTCAGATCGTAATATACTTTTGAAAGGGCCGTCTTGATCCCCTCGGAATTATTCAGCAATTTAAGTTCCTGGTCCAGTTCTTCCAGTTCATTGTCATGGAAGTCGGCTTCCGTCAATTCATCCAGGAGAAATTTGTTATAATCCAGCTCTTTATTGAATTGCGCTTTTTGCTCTTTCAAGGCAGACATCTCGCGCGTGGCGGTTAGCCAAGCCCGATAGCCCGTCTGAAAAGCCTGTAATGAAGGCGCCTGGCCGGCCAGCGCATCTATGACTTCCCGTTGGAAATCGGACTCCCCCAATTCCAGGGTATCGAATTGCCGGTGCAGGTCTACCAGCAGAGAGCTCAGCTTCCTCAGTTGTTCCAGGTTGACCGGCGTGTCATTTACAAAAGCCCTCGATTTCCCATTCGGAGCGATCTCCCGGCGGATCAATACCTCTTCTTCCGCATCCAGGTCGTTGGCCTCAAAGAATGCAAGGATCGTCTTTTTGCTATCTAAAGAAAAGATCCCTTCGACCGTACATTTTTTTGCGCGGTCGAGTAAGACGGCGGGATCGGCCCTATCTCCCAGGATCAGGGACAGGGCGCCCATCAGGATGGATTTCCCGGCCCCCGTCTCCCCGGTGATCACATTCATGCCGGTGGAAAAATCAATGCTGAGGGCATCGATGATCGCATAATTTTGTATGTGAAGTTTTTGTAGCATGGTTGAGGCGGCAAATTAAGGTTTTTTTTACTGCCCCTTACATCTTCCGATACCCGCTTTAGCGCGTTGATCGAGGGAATTTTTATAATCATGCTCTTTCAGGGAAAGACATTTCTGAAAATAAGCGATCGCCGTCTGGCGGTCACCCCGGCGTTCATAAATATAGCCCGTCTGCAGAGCTGCCCTAGCCGCATAATATTCTTTCAAATGCTCTCCGATCTTCAGGGTGGTCAGATAGGCCGCGATGGCTTCCTCCTCCCTCCCCGATCCGTCATAGATCCTTCCCAGCCGATAGGCAAATTCGCATTTCTCCTCTGCGACGGAAAAATCAGAAGAGCTCAATCCCTGTAATAATTGCAGGGCCTCCCCATAATAGCCTCCGTCGCTCAGCAATCTCGCTTTCAGCAAGGGCTTATTAGGCCATCTTCCGCTCCTGGCCTCTTTTAAGGCCTGCCTGTCCGCATCCGAATCGGCGCTTCCTTTCCGGAGGACATCCTGGCGGAAGGCGGCAGCTTTCCGATCATCTCCCTGCAGGTAATAGTGCCAGCTCAGTTTTTGCAGGACATCCTTTACATAAAACCGGCCTTTAAAACGTTTCAGGAAGCGCTCCAGGTAAACGGACGCTTCCGGCTCCAGGTGGTTCAGGCTGGCATAACCCAATTCCAGGTCCCAGACGGGCATGTCAAGATAATCCGGCGCATTGTTCTTTTCGCGGATAATACGCTGTGCATAGGCCGATTGCTGATCATTGATAGCAAGGTTGGCAGCCAGGTAGGTGTAAAGAAGATTGTTCTTTACATCCAGCTTGTTCTGCTTTATAAAAGCAAATACCTCCTCCCTTTTATTCTCCATATAGAATTTCAGGTAGAGATAATAAAAAATGGCCTCGTCATGGTAGAGGGTCGCCCAGGGGTTGTTCTGGGCCAGGAAATGTTCCATTTGCGACATGCCGGACGAGATATTCCCTTTGATGCCCAGCAGGCCGCTCAACCATTTATAGCCGTCCGGGATCGTACCGGCAACGACCTGCATGGCGCCGCTTAGCATGGTAGCAGGTCCGAATTCGGGGAATTTCTTTTGATTCTCTTTGCTTTGAAGGAAGGAACGTCTGAATTCCCAGCCGGCATCCCAATTGTTGCCGAATTTTACTTTTATCGCCGCCCATTGGAAATGGATCACGGATTTCGTGAACAGGTAGAGGGGAGATGATTCCGGTCCTTCGCTCATTTCTTCGATCCTTTTATCCTCGTTGCCTTTTCTCGACAGGTATTCTGCCGGATCTTCGTTAAAAAAAAGGACAAAGAAATCGATATAATTCTCCAGGAAAGCAGGTACGAGGTTAGCAGGGTCCCTTCTTTTTTCAGCGTCCAGGATCCGCTGACCCGTCTCCAGTTTCAATTGAACGATCTCACGGTAGGCCTGCTGGCAATCGGCGTTAAAATCAAAATGCTTCTGCCCAAAACCCAGGAAGGGGAAGAGAAGGAAGAGAAAGAAAATATGTCTGGCTGCAGAAGGGGGTGTTTTCATACAGAATATGCTTCAAAAAAAAAGGCACCCAGTTCCCTGAATACCTTTACATATGTTGTTCACCACGTTCTATTTCACTTCGATGCCGTCATTCAGTTCGTTATCCACGAGGATACGTCCGCAGTTCTCACATACGATGATCTTCTTTCGCTGGCGGATCTCGCTTTGTCTTTGCGGGGGGATCGCGTTGAAGCAACCTCCGCAGGCATCACGCACCACCGGCACAACAGCCAGGCCATTGCGGTAGTTACCACGAATGCGGTCGTAGGAATGTAATAACCTGGGTTCTACTTTTTCCCTTGCATCCGCAGAGAGCTTATTGAAATGCTTTTCCTCTTTTTCCGTAGTAGCGATGATCTTATCCAGTTCATCTTTCTTGTTCTTCAGGACGCCTTCCTTGGTAGCAATATTCTTCTTCGCTTTTTCCAGCAGTTGCACCTTCTCTGCGATCTCTTCACCTGCGTCCCTGATATGTTTTTCAGCCAGCTTCATTTCCAACTGCTGCATTTCGATCTCTTTATTGATCGCTTCGAACTCGCGGCTGTTCTTTACGTTCTCGCTTTGCTTCTCATATTTCTTGATCAGCGCATCCGCCTCTTTTATAATTTCCTTTTTCTTATTAACGAACTCCTGGATACCATTGATCTCTTCCTCCACACGGGTCTGACGGGCATGTAATCCCTGGATCTCGTCTTCGAGGTCGCTTACTTCCATCGGCAATTCGCCTTTCAGGATCTTATACTCGTCTAACTTAGATTCAACTTTTTGGAGGGTAACCAGCGATGTGAGTTTTTCCTCAACGGAGAATTCTTTTACGTTTGACATAGCTTAATAATAATTGACCGGATTGGTTTTAATATCCGATTTAAGGACGGCAAAGTTACGAAATTTTTCCTGCAAAACTTCAAAAAGCAGGTCGACTGTGAATTGCTCACTTTCAAAATGACCGATATCGGCGATCACCAGGCGGTCATTTGCGTCAAAAAACTCATGATATTTAACATCCGAAGTGATGAAAAAGTTTACTTCTGACTGTAATGCATTGGAAATCAGGAAGCTGCCAGCCCCTCCGCAAAGGGCGCATTTTTTAACCAGCCGGCCGGTCAAGGGGGTATGGCGGATAAGCTCCAGCCTGAAAACATCCTTGATCTTTGCCAAAAACTCTTTTTCGCCCAGGGGGTCCGGCAGTTCGCCGATCAGACCCGCACCTACCCCCGGATAGGGCCCGGGCAGGGGCACCCGATCATAGGGATCTTCCCGGGGCTGTAGAGGGCGGCAATTTATCAGCCCCAATTGACTGGCCATCCTTCCATTGACGCCCGCCAGCACATTATCCAGGTTCGTGTGGATGGCATAGATGGCAATATCCTTCTTAATAGCAGCGATCACGGTCTTTTCGACGTAATTCCTGCCGGTGATCTTTTTGAGCCCCCCGAAAATAATAGGGTGATGAGCGACGATCAAATTGCATTTCCGGGAAAGAGCTTCCTGTACGACCGCCTCGGTAGCATCGAGCGTGACCAGTACCCCGGAGCATTCCCAATCCTTATTGCCCGTAAGCAGCCCGGCATTGTCATAATTCTCCTGGTAAGCCGGGGGAGCGATGGATTCAAGATACGATAGAATGGAAGCGATCTGCATGACTGTCTTTATGGACAGTAAAGATAGGGTTTGGGGATGTCTGAAAATGATGCCGGAAAATAAAAAACCCCAGATCTTCCGTAAAACTTTTCAGAAGAGCCAGGGGCAATACATTTCTGTGGATTTGCAACAGGCGGGCCAGTTTTCATAGGTTAGGGGCGAAACGGGTCAGAGCTCGGGGCAGTTGGGTTCAGAAGTCAGGATTTATTTCGATGGCGCTACTAATCTTATTTCGTCGCTTGCTTTGCTGAAACAAAGATGCCGCACCCCCAACGCGATTCCAAATTTCAGACAGGCATTCCTCCGAAACTTAAGGAAATCCTATGTCCTGTTAGGGTTAAACCCTTAATGGTAATCAATAACCCTTACTCGATGATCTTCTCTACCCGGCTTAGTTTACCTTCTTCATTGAAGCCTTCCAGTACGACCCTTATCTTTTTGGTGATATCGCTGTTATAAAATTGAATATTGATCCTCTTGTTATCCTTATCCGCCAGTAAAAAAGGTTTCCAGTACAAGGTAGAGCGGATGTCTGGCAGGTCGCCAGATGAATTTTGCGCATCGTAATTCGGGACAAAGAATTCCTTCATGGGGGAATAGCCTACCAGGACTGCACGATCCAGGCCCTTGAAATTTGCGTCATTCCTTTTTTCATCTCCGCCTTTTTTTGTGTAGATGGCGATGACCCCGCCTGCTCCGCCGCCAAAGCCGACCCCTGAGCCCGGGCGAAAGACCTTTACAAAGGCGATATCGGATACGCTGGTGCTTTGGATCTGGGAGGCATCCACCTGCATTTCATTCAGGTATAAAGAGGGTGTAGAGCCCCGCCATTGGAGGGAAGGAGCACCACCGGGCCCGTTGCCGGTAGTGATCTGAAGACCGGCTACTTTGCCCTGCAGATAAGTAAAGATATCCATCATGGACGCAGCGTAGGGATCATTGGCCAGATCGAAGGTATAAGCGTCACCGCCAGCGAACATTCCTGAAGTATAGCGTTCATCGAGCTTTTCCACGTCGGATTTTGCCCGGCCTTTCACCGTCACCGCCTCGAGTGTTTTTATTTTCTGATCCTGCAAGGGCTTGATGCGGGCCGCTTCGGCGGCGAGATACCTGTTCCTCCTGAAGAAGACGGAATCCTCGGCCGTCCATCCATCATAAGGCGTTGTCAGCGGCCTGGCCGCTTTTCCTCCTTTCAGCAAGCCGGTAGTAAAGGTCACGGCCGCTTCGTTGGAGAGTTTACGGTTGGTATTGAATTGATAAAAAGCCCGGGCCGTATCATAAAAGATCAGCCCCGTGACCCCAAATTTCCCCCCGGTCAAATGAGGAACGAACATCATCTGCGAGCTGGAATCTTTTTTACTGAGGATGACATTCAGGGATTCATCCTTGCTGATCTTATAGGGGTCTACTCCCAGTACTTCCACTTTCATGGAAAGAAAGTTCTGTTCGGGAGCTTTGATGACGGGGACCTTTCCCTTCGCCAGTTGATCCCATTTGAACCGTCTCCATCCATGGGTCAGCATCACCAGGTCCATGTGCGCAGCTACGCTATCGGACTTATTGGAAAAATAATAGTAGGGATCATGTACATAGCCCCTGATATCTCCCGTCAGCAGCAACCGGGAGAAGATATTGTCATCTTCGGGAAATTCTCCATCGGCTTCCGCATCCGTCACGGCAAGGGAAAAATTAGAACGCAGGGTATCGGGTACTTCGACGAGGATACTATTTTTTCCTCTCCTGCCCACGCTTTTGGACAGGATGGTCATTTGAGGAGAGAACTGAAAATCATGGTTGTTTACAAACACGATCCGTTCAGCGACAGGAATATCCAGCGCATTAAAAATAGTGATCTGTAGCACCCCCGTCGGCAATTGCCCGGTGGGGATCGTGCCGCCGCTCATGAAATTTTCTTCCAGGTTGACCTTCGCCTTGTACACGAGATGCTGGTGCATATGCGCGATGATGGTAAGGTGTTTGAATTCGGGGCCGCTCTCTGCCGATCTGGCAAGGGAGAACAATACTTTCTCCTTACCGCCAAGTACCCTTACGACCGCCCCCATCTTTTTTACTTCGGGAAGACCCGTCCGGCGTTCTATTCCTTTTTCATCCTTCCATAGTACGTAGAGCGAATCCCCTTTATCGGGCGTTACCAGGAAATGCCCCATCCCATCGTGCTCGGATGCGAAATTCATCAGATCTTTCCCCGTCCTGTCCTTTAAAACCCCTTTCACCGCCACGGGCAGTCCAAAAGCATCGTTGGCTTTAAATGCCACCACGTTCTCCAGGCCTTCCACCAGATCCCCGCCTTCCGGAAAGAACTGGATACGGGATTCCGTGTGAACGACGGCACCGCCTGAATCTACTTTTTTGTCGAAAATGCGGATATCCTTTTCATAATAGAATGCCGTATCGAAATTCGTCATCCAGGTAGTATACGCCCTGAAATGAAGATGCCCGCTCTTAATATTGGCAGGGAGGTCAAAATTGCAGGCTGTCGAAGACTCCACCACCGGAGATACCTTGCGATCTATGATATTGCCTGTGGCATCCGAGAGTTCTGCATAAAAATTCCTGCTCATGAGGGAAGGATCCGCGCCCGAGAAGATATAGGCCTTATACCAAATGGTCTCGCCGGGGTTGTATATTTTCTTGTCAAAATGGACATGCACTTTTTCCTGCGGATAGCCCTCTGCATAGACATTCATCATGGAGTCCAGTTTCTGGGCAGACAGCAGCAGCGGATACAGGAATACCAGGGCCGTCAAAAACACAAGGCGATAATGGTTCATACTATGGTTATATTATTACAAATGTCTGTGATCCAGAGGAAACTAAACACTCGCCCCCTCCTGAATTTTCATTATACTGCAATGAAAATCCATATAATTTCGCAATGTTTGGGAATTTACATCAAGAAAAAATGTTAAAATGATTTTAACAAAGTCTTCGAAAGAGCTTTATACGGAATACGCGTCACGTATGCGTAAGATCGCAGATATCAAAAACTCCATCGCCCTTCTCGAATGGGACCAGGAAACCTACCTGCCTGTTAAAGGCGCCTCTTTCCGCGGCCAGCAGATCGCCACTTTATCGGAACTGGCCCATGAATGGTTTACGACGGGGAGTGTCGGGGATCTTCTCCGTACATTGAAAGATCGCGATGATCTTCAGGAGGATGAAAAAAAGAATGTAGAAAAAAGCCTGGAAGATTATAACAAACAGACAAAATTCAGCCCCGGATTCGTACGGCTATTGAGCGAAACCGTCTCCCGCAGCTTTCACTCCTGGATACGGGCCCGTGCATCCAACTCCTTTGCTGTCTTCGAAGAAGACCTCCGTCAGCTCGTGGAATTAAAAAAGCAGGAGACGGAACTGGCAGGATATAAGGACCATCCCTACAACGCATTGCTTGATAACTTCGAAAAAGGCTGCACGGTGGGACTATTGGATAAGATATTCGATGAGGTCAGGGGTCCTTTGAAAGAATTGCTGGAACAGATCCGGACCCGGCAGCAGGTGGACGACTCTTTTCTGAAAGGCAATTTTCCCAAACAGCAGCAATGGAATTTCGGGATGGAGCTGATCAAAGAAATGGGATTCGACTTCCAGGCGGGCCGCCAGGATATTTCGGAACATCCTTTTACGACCAATACCTCCAGGAACGATGTCCGGCTTACTACCCGCATCGATGAGCATGATTTCAGCAATATGACCTGGAGCTGCATCCATGAGGCAGGGCACGGACTCTACGAACAGGGGTTGCCGGAAGCCTATTATGGCCTGCCGCTGGGAGAATACGCTTCGCTGAGCATTCACGAATCCCAGTCCCGACTCTGGGAGAATAGTGTAGGAAGGAGTTATGCCTGGTGGCAGCATTGGTACCCCCGGCTGCAGCGAGCTTTCCCCTCTCAATTCCAGCAGGTGTCCGTCGAACAATTTTATAAAGGCATCAATAAGGCCGGGGCCTCCCTGATCCGGACGGAAGCCGATGAACTGTCCTATCATTTCCATGTCATGATCCGATATGAGCTGGAAAAAGGCCTGATCGAAGGCTCGATCTCTGTGAAGGATATCCCGGCGTATTGGAAAGAACAATATGCAAACTACCTGGGCGTGGAGGTACCGGATGATAAGAGAGGTTGTTTACAGGACGTACATTGGAGCCATGGCAGTTTTGGCTATTTTCCTACCTATAGTCTGGGTAGTTTCTATGCCGCCCAATTATTCGCCACCGCGGAAAAACAGGAGGGGTCCATAGCCACGGAACTCCTTGAAGGTAAGGCAACTACGTTATTAGCCTGGTTGAGACAGCAGATCCACCAGTACGGGCGCCGTTATACCAGCGAGGAACTCTGTTTAAAAGCCACGGGGGAGACCCTCAATATTCAACATTTTTTGACCTATTTAATTGATAAATACAAGAAAATTTACATATTTTGAGTGAAAATCCGACCTATGAACCAACGGATCCTTTATCTTTTACTGGCTCTTGCGATCTTCCTCTCCGGGGGATGCAAGAAATTCATCCAGCAACAGGAAGAAAAGGCTGTCATTGCAGCCGTTACCGACGGGTTCTGGTACGTCAGCCAATACCTGCAAAATGACAGCGATATAACGGCTTCCTTCTCGGGTTATCGATTTAAATTTGACGCGAATGGCATCGTGACGGGAACGAAGGATAGTATTTCCCTGAAAGGTGTCTGGACAGCCGATATCCCTTCGAGGGTCATCGTCTCCAATTTCCCCACAGCCGGCGCGCCGCTAATATATTTGAATGCAACCTGGAAGATCACGGATAGTTATACGAACTTAGTAAAAGCCAATTCAACCGATACGGTCAATAAAACCGCCAATATCCTGCAACTGCAAAAGGAATAAAGGGTAGATTTGCACGTTATATTGAATCTCACAAATTTGTAATTCGTTGACCAGGAAACCGCTTATCTTGATCTGTTATCTGCTGGGGGTCTGTGCCATGGGTGTAAGAGCCCAAGCTCCTGTCGCGAATTTTTCTGCTTCTCCTACTGCGGGCTGCGGTCCGCTGGTGGTCACTTTTAAAGATCTTTCGAGCGGCAAACCGCTGTTCTGGACCTGGGATTTTGGTAACGGACAGATCTCCAGCCAGCAAAATCCAACCACCCGGTATTCTACCCCCGGCGTATATACTGTCTCCCTGATCGTTAAGAACACCAGTGGTTCAAATGCCATCCGGATGACGGATTATATTACGGTCTATCCCTTTCCTCAGGCCGGTTTCACTTCTAACCTTACACTGGCCTGCGCACCTGCCAATATCTCTTTCTCCGATCAGTCTACGCCCGGACAAGGTTCTATTACGAGTTGGAGCTGGAATTTCGGGGACGGGACCACGAGTAATCAACAGAGTCCCTCCCATTCCTATGCCCAGCCCGGCTATTATAACGTCAGTTTCCAGGTGACGAATACACTGGGATGTTCCAATGTCATAACCCGGACGCGCTATCTCCGGATAGTGTCGGGTATTGAACCCGATTTCAAATGGACACAGACCTCAGCCTCCTGCTCGACACCCTTTACGCTGAATTTTACCAACCAGACAGCAGGTCCCGGCAACCTGACCTATACCTGGGACTTTGGCAATGGCAATGGTTCTGCACAGGTCAACCCTTCTTCTATTACGTATCCTGCCAATTTGGATTATACGGTCAGTCTCACGGCTCAGAGCGATCTCGGATGCGGGGGCACCACCAAAAAAACCGTTTCCTTCCCGGTGGCCATTCCAAAGATCACCGCTCCCGACAGTGTTTGTAATAATTCTCCCGCCAGCTTTCAGAACAGTTCATCCCCTGCCCCTCTTTCTACCCGCTGGGATTTTGGCGACGGGACGGGCGCAACCACCCCTATCGCCAGCAAGACCTATACAGTGCCCGGGACCTATCAAGTCAAAGTAGTGAACACGCATACTACCTGTACGGACTCCGTTATAAAAAGCTTTAAGGTCATCGATAACCCGGTGGCCGATTTTAAAGCCGTCAGGACCGACAGTTGTAATGCCCCCTTCACCGCCCGTTTCCAGGACCTTACGGCAGGTGCAACAGGATGGCAATGGGATTTCGGGGATGGCGGCACTTCCACCCAGCAAAATCCTTCTCATACGTATACGACCGTCGGTAGCTTTAAAGTCACCCTGACCGCCACGAATGCCATCGGGTGTTCCGGCTTTGTAAGCAAACCGGACTTTATCAAGGTGAGTACGCCAAAGGCTACCCTTACCAATCAGATCAACGGAGAAGGCTGCTCGAACATTAACTTTACATATAGTCCTACCCTCGCCCTGGATGTCCTGGAGGGGGTCGCTTCCTATAGCTGGAATGCCACCGGAGCCGTGCCCAATACGTCGACTTCGCCGACGCCCAGCTTTGTCTATAACACCGCAGGGGATTACGATATCGTGCTGACCCTGCTTTCCAATGACGGCTGTTCTGTCCCGATCACCTTTACGAATGCCGTCAAAGTAGGCGACCCGGTGATACCAGCTATTATCATTGCTCCAACGGACGCCTGTGCTCAACACCCCGTCACATTCACCTCTACCGCTACTCCGGCCGATCACTGGTACTGGGGATTTGGGGATGGGGGCACCAGCCAGGATATGGACATCGTCCAGCATACGTATACCGATACGGGGTATCACGATGTCACCTTGAGATTAGTGAACCATGGCTGCTCCCAAACTAAAACATTCCCGCAAGCGATCCATGTCAATCCCCCTGTCGCCAATTTCGGGTTTACAACCAATTGTATAAATAAATTATCAGTTGCTTTTTCTGACACTTCGATTACCGATCAAACCACGACGACCACCTATTTATTGGATTATGGCGATGGCACCAATTCCGGGATTATTACAGGCCCCACCTATCCGCCCATCTATCCCACGCATGTCTATCCTGCCTTCGGCATATATACCGCCACCCTATCCGTCACGAATGGCATTTGTACGGGGATGCGCAGCAGGGTCCTCAACCTTAACACCCTGGTGCCCGTCATTTCTGCACCGGACAGCATCTGCCGGGGCTCTATTTTTACGCTGGGCGTAACAGGGATCGACCCTACCTTTATCAGTAACTATGCCTGGCAGACAGATTATGGATCGGCAAGCGGACCTGATCCCACCTATTCCATCAGGCTTTCGACAAACGGCCCTTCTATTTTGAACCTGACCGTAACGGATATCAACGGCTGCCCGTATACAGCGATTCCGCGTACCGTTTTTGTCACCGGCCCGACGGCAAAATTTACCGTCGTTCCGGGTGGTTGTAAGAACAGCCCCATCCCCTTCACCGATGCGTCTACCACGGATGGTACTTACGCGCTGGCGACCTGGCAATGGGATTTCGGGGACGGGACGGGCGGGCTTCTGCCCCCACCCTTTCTCCATTCCTATGCGGATACGGGGGTCTATAGCGTCTTAATGGCCGTAACGGATACGAAAGGCTGCTCGGATACTTATCAGCTATCCAATATCGTACAGGTGACTTCCCCCAAGGCCGGTTTTTTTATTACGGATAGTTTCTATTGCCCCAATGCTCCGCTGACCTTTACGGATACCTCCAAAGGATATAACCTGTCCACCCTCTGGGATTTCGGGGACGGGTCTACCCCCTCAACGATGCCGGTGCATCCTTTTCCTACCAGCGGACAGCATTACAGCGTCAAGCTCAAGGTCACCGACCAGGTAGGATGTTCCGACTCGGTCACCCGTTCGAATTATGT
>Ga0307516_10001870_pt1 | contig 28844 bp, 32 predicted proteins | sample 19_EM_MG_FD_203310 | JGI IMG/M metagenome (GOLD analysis project Ga0307516, IMG submission 203310) | Populus trichocarpa ectomycorrhiza microbial communities from riparian zone in the Pacific Northwest, United States - 19_EM | ecosystem: Host-associated > Plants > Roots > Unclassified | place... | reverse complement strand
GGGGTCCCAACACTTTGGTGGCGGGGTGCAGTGGGGGGTTTTTTTTTCTCACGCTTTGCGTCTTTCCTGTGAAGCCACGCTCCTGAACCTTTTTTTTATTTTGGGTTTTTGTTATTTTTCGCCATTGGGGGAGCGAGGGAGCCGGACAAGGAAAACACTCAGCTCGACCGAAAATCGATATATACTTCACTTCACCTCACATTCCACGTAACCCCCCCGGAAAAGGGCAGAAGGGTCGCGCAGCTTGAGAGAGAGTAGCTTCCATTCACCCCGGGGGGGGGGGAGTGGAATTGTCGATTTCCCCACTTCGAAAAACACAGATCGGCGGCGCCGTCAGATACATTCTACCTTCCAATCTTCGTATGCGCCGTACGGTACTTACCTATGTAGTTACTCCGGCACGCTTGGGTAAGCGCTGTGCAGCCACTTCTGCGGGACTGCCGAGAGCAGGGCATTGCATGACGGATCTTGGATGTGGGAACTCGATGTGGGAACGCCGCCTGGACTCGGATCGCGATTTATATATCATACACAGGAATTTGGTGGATACGGACATCGACAGAATCGCTCTGGCGCCATGGGGAAACGATGCCATTTGCTGCTGCTGCGAAGAAAGCGCCCGCAAGCGAAGGGAATCGGATACTGTACATGCGATATGCGTATGGAAAGAGTCGCCGGCTCCAGCTTGTATCTACAACATCGTCGAGACATCTGCGTGTGCGTGCATGCAACCGCGTCTCCACCAGCGAGATCCCAATACATGCCAGAGTTGATAAGTGTCGGTCAGCAACGAATTTGCGGTCTGCACGAGCCAAGATTCCCGTAGCCAAACTGCCGTCAATTAGGGATTATCTAAGGGCGGGTCCCGATTTCCTTTGTTCTTCCTTTCTTTTGTTCGGGTTCTGTTCCTTTGAGATTTCCTTGGTGCGCCCCATATCTTCTTGGGGCAGGCCTGGGCGGAGGGTAAAGGGGAGCTTGCAAAGTGCCGCCACCTCAGACAGGAAACGGACTGTACTAGTACATATCATCGCCATGGTCTGCCTGGGCCGCGTGCGAACGGTGGTTAAACCAAAAAAAAAAACCGCCGTCAATTAGCGGACGGGAAACCTGGATAAAAAGTGCGCCGCCATAGATATGCAGTCTACATAGCAAGGATGTATGCGAGTATGAATAAACTAAAAAAACTGCTATAAATTTGGGCCTGAGAAGCGATAAAACTCGCTCCGCAAGCAATTGTACCGAAGGATGAAGAGCCTATGCAAAGACTAGGTCCTGAGGAGAACCAGAGGAAGATTGGGGTGGGTCATTAGCTAGATGAGTGTTAAATTGACTTCAGCACGTTAGCTAGTTTTCTTGCTCGTGAGTTTTAGATACATATCATATGGCTTCTCAGGTCCGTATTTGCCTTTTCTCCTTACTTATTCAATCCAGGTTTTGGCCAGGCTCGCCATAATATCCCATGTATGTAGAGTAGGTCTCCAGATGCGAGTAATGATTAAAAGAGAAACGAGCAAAAGTCTAAAATGCCCTACTTTTGCAACAACAAAAGCCAAATATACCCTAATTATGCCACCAGTAATTTTTGGTGTGGCGCGGCAATGCAGTGCGCACCACAACTTGTCTATTTAACCGTCGATCTACAACTTCACTGCATATCTATATGTGCATGCGATGCCAAAACCCATAGGAGCAGTGAGCAGGAAACTAAATTCTTGCAAGTCGAATGTAAGTATCTGCCCGATCTCATCACGGGTACCGCGACTATGCCCCATATTATCATCGCCTGCCGCATCTCCAAGTCCACCAAACATTGCATTCCTCTTGTCTAATTGCTCCTGTCTGTGTTGCGCATATCCTTTTCGCAGTCTCCTCTTCTTCGGCCTTCCTCCAGTGCTGCAGAATGGGTGGATGGCGGTGGGTATCCCCGACTATTTGAAAAAAGAAGTCAAGTATTCACCCGTTCGCATTGATGTTCGTGGGTTTAGGGTGTCGATCAAGGGTTTGTAAAGTTGTAGAATTTGTGCCGTACCGTATGTACGTAGTGTATTGTCATTGCTGCGCCATACTAAAAGTTACCGGTGGCAAAATTAGGGTATATTTTGACTTTTTTTTTTTTTTTTTTTTTTTTTTTGCAAAATTATTTTAAAATTTTGTCGTAAAAAAAAAAAAAAAAAAAAACTAAACAATCGCTTTCAATCACATATCATCACTCATCCCTTTCTTCACACCTAGCTCGAAACAAAACAATAATACACTCACACGATATAATAGGACTGGGCCCGAGAAGCCACAAACCCCGCCCTGCACCGGTACGTGAGAAAGAGAAGAGGAATGACTTTGAGTGGCCCGTCTTCCCATTGGGGCTCGGAACGTGGAATGGGCGTTTTGCCAACACTTCGGACCTGCCGACACGTGCTGAGAAATGATGGGTAGTTACTGGGTCTTCCATTCTTGGACCAACATACATCCGGACTCGGGAAGGTCCCAAAAGAGGTATAGGTTTACGATATGCCTCTAAAACGTCGCTGACTTGGGATGTCGTGGAAAACTCACCCGGCCGTGGACAGTATTAACTATTCCAGAGTTTGTATTTCTCCTCAACAAACCACATCGGTCGTGGTCGGGGCTTGGAACTGGGGAGGCCTAGGAAGGGCTTTGGGAAGAACTCTCCACGTGCGAACCTTCAGAACTCGCAGCTTGTTCTCTTAAGTCAGCCTCAGTGCAACTTAGCTTTACAGCATTGCTGAGTTTTATGGCTTCTCGGGCGCCTTTGGAGAGGGTCAGATCCCTTTCCCTTCCTCGATCCTGGACTCAGCTCCGGACTCGCCGTGATCTAAACAGGTCTCCAGTTGCAAGTAATGAAACAAAAAGATCACGATGTAGGATTGGTGGGATACTCTACTATTGTACATCAAAGCTATCGGACAACCCGTAAGTTGTGGTTATTTGCTCTGTGGTGCTCTTGCTCGTGCTTTTTTCTTCATCATTTTCTTGTGGCCCTTCTTACTTCCCCTCGTCCGTACCTTTGTCCCATACAAGCCCTGTAGTCGCTCACCCTCCTCGAGGGTTCTGTAGGCGCTCATTGTTTTCCTTTGCCCGACTCCTTTACCCTCGGGCGTAAAAACTTCGACGTCTACCGTTCGGAAGCTGGAATCCTGGCGATTCCGTACCTGGGTAGTCAACTCGACCCAGCCGAGTCCGTCGAGCAATATATCGGTTGCCAGCACTTTGTATGGCAGTGCCGCGATCGCCTCTGGCGATCTATTTTCGAGCATCGGATTCCGCTTCGTCGTGACGTCATCCGCCAGCGTGAAAATTCCCGCCGACTTGTAAACGGTGGGAAGACCCTCGATCGGGTTCACGATCACTCGATCTGCCATCCAGTCTTCCGTGCGTTCAAAGTTCTCGCCTTCCGATACTATTTCCTCATCGCTGCGTGGGCCGCTCGTTGGATCAGGCGTTCGTATGCCGATGGCCGTTGAATCTTGGTACAGAATGTCCCGGCATTGGACTCCATTCTCCGGGTTCGGCAGGTTCATAAACCGAATGCATTTGCTGGTAGCTGAGATGTGTACGGGGAGAGTAGTGAAGGGGTTGGCCAACACGATCATGCTGTGGGTCTGTGGGGTTATCAGTATGAGACCGCCGAGGAGCAATGATTGACCTACGACTGGGGTGTCAGCGGGTCATATTGCAGATGTCTGAAAACAGACATACCCGGTTTTATTCTGTACTGCTCCGGATTGACCCTCTCCCTCATCACCAACTTTCTATGTTTGTCTGGTCGCACGTACTTCATGAGACCCGTCTCTTTAAATCCGACCCACCTCTTCATCCCGGGGAGATCCACCACTTCTCCTTTGAGCTTCCCTCCTCTACCAGCAACTTTGTACGAGACACGGATAGGCGCCGCGGTTGTCCCGGGGACTTCTGATACGGTCGGAGCCACGTGCGGCGGTGCTCTTTTTCCTGTGTGCAGTATTGCCACTTTGTTCAAAGCCCTGTCTAATGGGTCTTGATCATCAGATGTAGGGTCAGGCAGTTCCCAGAAATCGGGCTCCTCGGGCAGGATCTCGAACTCGGCAGCGTCCTCCAGCGACACGGGTCGCAACTTGCCGCTCATGGGCCAGACATCACGCAATAGACTGGACTTGCCAACATTGACTGCGCCGACAAACCAGACTCCACCTCTCCGTCCCGAGATCTCCTCCTTGAGCTCGCCGATATCCCATCCAACGCGGTTGGAGATAGCGTACAGCCTCGTTCCGGAATAGACACTCCCTTCGACTTTCTCGCCCGGCGGTAAAACGTTCCTGATGACCGACTTGAAGTACGACATGAGCGAGGTAACCTGTTCTCGCTTGGGCAAGAGGACGTCACACCGGGTGATGACGTATGAAATAGTCAGATTCCGAGTGATCTTCCTCGGCAGCGTGGTGTGGAGGTGGTTCCGCAGATCGGTGCGTAGTGACATGGGGAAGTCCGCTGCGTCGACAAGGTGGTAGATGTGGTTGTGGACGTGGTTCGAGTTCAGGATCAGCGACGAGAGGGTATTGAGTGTCGGGTATGCTGGCAGCGATGGTGCATGGTGGCTATGTTTAAGGCCGTGACAGCGATCACAGACAGGTGGCAGCGCAACAGTGCCGGTCTCGGTCTCGGTCTCGGTCTCGGTCTCCTGTCTTCCAGACGAGGAGTCCACTGGCCCGTGCTCTCCCGTGATGCCCAGCTGCTGCAGCAATTCCGGATCCCCCTCGGCACGCTTCAGCGCTTCCTTCCAAATCGCTTCTTCGCTGACCGCCTTCACCATCTCAACCGTACGCACTCGCTTCTCCGGCTTCATTGGATAACACCCCGGGAGGTGGCGGTCGGTCTGCTGGCTCGGTGCGCCGCAGCCGGGACATTGCGGCGGTGGGACGAACCTCTGTGCTGACTGTTTGGCGGGGCCTTTCGGCTTCACGGGTTTGGTGGTCGTCGATGTCGATTTTGGCACCGGTGGTGGTGGTGGGGGCGGTGGGGTAGTCGTAGATTGGTCGGAGAAGTACCGGCGAAGCGTCGGAACTGGCTGTCGAAGGTGTCGTGGTGATGATTTGCAGTGGCAATTCCAGGGTATCGACGACTTCAGGAATCCCTGCAGTCGTAGAGCTGATCTTGAAGCCATTTGCTGCTTGCGTCGCGGACGAAGGGCTGAGAAGACCGCAGCCAACCGGTTTAAGGCGGCTCCACAAAAAAAAAAACCTTTGGGACCTAGTTATGTGTGTACTAGTCTATGCAGCTAGATCCCGGCGTTCGGATTAACCGATTTTCCGATGCGGTCGCTTTACCGAGTTCCTCATCAAGTCTTGGGCCTTGAACGAACCGAAGAAATGCCCATTATTATGTACGGTAACCGACAGAACAAAAAGGAAAACCCGGAAACCAAAGACTGCAACGCCCAAAGACCTTTCACAGAGTCGATAACCCCCGGCGTGCAAATGATGATACCCATCTCTGAGGCTTGACTGCTTGATGAGGCATCAACTGAGTAACAGGTATGTAAGTATCTATCTATGATATGAAGAAGAAGGGTTTCCGAGGGCTTGTAACTGGCGAGATCAAGTGAGAGTTCATGGCAGCTTGCAAAGTTGACCCTGGAAATGTTTGGATTGTTCTCACAATTCCGACTCTCCTCTAGTATGGCATAATCTCTAAGGCGATGCCAGCCAGAGCAAGTGCTGTGCATAGTGCACCAAAGTCCAATACAGCCCGACGATACGTTGTCGAGTGCTGCGCCGTGCGACTGGCTGCCGTCCAACTTAGCCGCCCCATCCCCCACCTAGCCCAACGCAACCCCATCCCCCCCCCCCGCCCCAACCCAGCTTCCAAGCTCCACGTTCAATTCCAAAGAAAAAAAAAAGCCCACGGCAATGACCCGCCCATCGTCCTCCGCTGCATCCCCGCCCGCATCCGCGACGGTGCCAGCCTCCGGCACGTCGGCGCCGAGACACCATACGAGCACCGACTACGAGACCCTCAACCGGCGCTACAATATCGCTGTCAGCCTCGAGAGCTGGGAGCTAATGGCTATGCATTCGATCGCCAACAATGAGGTTCCGCTCCTTCCCTATGTGTTTCAGTGTAGGAGAGAGAGCTTATATTGGTGCCCGTTTGCGTTGCGATAGTCGATACCGAGGTTGAGGTTGAATATGCTGAAGGATTTCGCTGGGTTGCCGACCGCCGGTGGCGCCGTGGATGGCCCAGCGAGAAGGAGGGCGTGGAGAGCGGGTGAGGGTGCGTCCGCGAGCAGGGAGTGAGTGTCCGGTTTATACGAGTTGCAGTTGTTTTTGTTTGCACGTGCGAACGAGAAGTCAAAAGAAGTATGTACTAAAAGTACGGTACCCATCCTCACGCACAAATCATTCTACTTTTTTCCATACAGGACATGTCCCATTACTGTTCGAACTCCGTTGCTCATGGCATGAACGCAAGAAATAAAAGAAAAGTAGAGAACCCGTGACTGGAATGAGATATACAGCAAGCGAAAAAAAAAAAAAAATCGTAGAGCAAGCCCCCTACCCCCCCCTCCCATTTGGAACAGAAAAAAAAAGACAGAAGATCAAATCCCCCCAGAATTGGTGATGCAGTGCGTGCCATACTTTCTCTGTACATAGGGATGCTTCCGCTATGCCCGTACACTCTCTTCCCCCTCCTCGTCGTTTATCGAAACATTTGGCCGCAAAAAAAACACTAAACGTCGTGCTATTCACTGAAGAGGCTCGGACGAGCTGCTCAGTCGGTTGAGGTGGAGATACACATCCGTTCCGTAGCTGCCATACATCAGTTTCACGTTCGCACGGCAATTAGTGGAAGAACATACCCCTCCATGGATATTAGTTTGAGATCTCCGCCAAAGTACCGTGCGTAGAGCCGAGATATCGGTAGTCCGTATCCGAATCCTGCCATCGGTGCTTTGAAGTCGCTCTTGTTGAAGTCGGGCTCGATCGAGGGTGTCGATTCCACCGTGGTGTACATGTACGTCCATACGAGCGGGATGGCGCTGCGGGGGATTCCGCCTCCTTCGTCCGAAACCTTGATGGTGATGTCCTATAAAATCCGCGTCAGTATTGTCCCCGTGGTGCCGGCTTCATGGCGCACCTCTTTACCGTCCGCCACGATCACTTTGATCGGGGGGAAGTCCTCCGAGTCGCTGCCGTGCGTCTCGACGACCGCACGAAGGGAGTTCTTCAGGGTCTCGAAGAGCATGTGGCTGAGGTGCCCCGGAACGTACATGAAGTGCAGGTCCGGCCGGCACACCAGTTGCACCTTGGGAGCGTCAAACAGGCCGTAATAGTCTTCGCACACGAACCGCGCGTTTTCGATGGCCTCCTGAGCGAGGTCCTTGACGTTGGTTCTGGTGCAGATGATTCCGACGTACTCGTCGTCGTTTTCGGGCATCGAGTTCAGCGCGACGTGCTGGCCGATCAGCATCCGTATGCCTATCCGCGACATGTAGAACCGATCGAGGAAGGACTGGATCGAGTTGTCGATTTGCATCCGTTGTTTCTGGCGTTTGTATTCGTTGATACCCATTGCTTTGACGAGTCGCAGATCAGCCACGCAATCCAGACCCCCCGCAACAGGATGGAGGTATACCCATGGTGGTGACGACCGGATCGTGACGGTGCTTGATGGTCTGCAGAAGTTTCGTGAAGCGGTTGTTGTAGTCGACAATCTCCGGGGGCCAATGGGTGCCTTCATCCACCGACGCATAATACCGCCTTCAAAGTTTCAGAGTTCGTCAATTAACCTCCTAGCCTCTCCCAGCTGCCTTCTCAAGACGATAGAAGAGGGTGGGAGTGGTTCTTACCGAACGCCCTTCTTACTGTTGCCATTGTTGTTCCCATTGCCGTTCTGCCATGGAGAGCTTCGGTACGTCCCCGGGACGACATCGGGGTTCTGCGTCGTCGCCGGCAAAGCTTGAGCATAATTCATCCTCCCGCCATTGATCAATTTATCTCTGATCTCTTTCGAAAGTTTCGGCTTCGTCAACTCCGTGATCTCCTGTGGATTCACCCCCGGTCACGTCAGAGGAGGCATAATCCGGGGATGCGTGCGCGTGGGGGGATGTCTTTTTTTTCTTTTTCTTTTAGAATGGGAAAGGTACCTCAAACGACTGCGCATACCAATTGGCGACTTTTTGTATCGACGGCATCTCATTCAGACCGTCCGGCAGCTGGTTCAGCTCTTTTACGCGGTGCGCCAGCCGTATCGGCAGCTCCTCGCTCAGGAACTGTGCGCCTCGGAATAGTGTGCCTGTCGTCCCCGACGTTTCAGCCAAACTCGAACATCACGGATCGCCCCCGCCATCCCGAGCAGCATCCTCCGGGCCTGCATCCCACCCCGCATCCGTCATCCTCTAGGGAGCTGCGATTCACCTTGCGATGGGTTCTGCCCGAACTGCACCATCTGCCGCAAACTCACGCCCGTCGCCGGGAAGGTGCTGTAATGGGTGATCTTGTCCATCAAGGATTTTGACGGTTTCCACATCTTTGCAAATCGCGAAGCCGAGGCAATCGTCCGTCGTTTTGTTGCTGCCGCCTCTGCGGGGAGAGCAAGACGAAGACGACTATAGGGCGGAGTCGAGGTCGGGCGCAATGGAAATCTGCAGTGTATGGGGGAGGGGGGATCGGTTTGGCTGTCTCGTTGTAGCACTTGTATGTGGTTATAGTATTGGGAAACAGGAGATTAAAAAAAAAAAATCGATTTTGGAGATGTATTCCTGAGAGGAGAAAATTGCAAAGAACCACTCTTGAGGCCCGCGGAAAAACAGCGTGTCGAGCGCAACAGGTTGCAGGGCGACAAGTTGGACGGGGACCCTTTACTGAGTCACTCGGTCGGCGGTGGTGAGTTGAAGCGCAATATGGCACGTGAGGGCATCCGAAGGCCGAGGAACTACCGATTGACGCGTTGTTGGGTAATTCGCTTACGTCGGCGGCCGAGATCCGATTCTCGCGATGCTGGGGTCTGGTGGACGGTCACGGTGAGAGTGATGTGAAGGGGAGGCGGAAAGCGCTCTCGAAGATCCGGCGGGGCAAAAGCAGAGCAGGAATGCCCCACGGCGGGTGCTACCTGTCAGTACTTATTAGCTGCGGCCCGCCACAGAGTCGCGCAGTGCCTCGTGGATCTCGAAGCACAAGCTGGTGGGTCGATAGCATGTTATATCCGATGTCAACCGCGGCTAGATTCAAAAGGGTCCCCGCGACGCACTTTCGCAACATACGAGACAGCAGCTGAGCACAATACGTACATATGCAGGACTGGGGGGAACAGCTCTAGCAGCAAGCAAACGTCTTGATACATACATAGTACCTACGGTACTTACATGCAAACTAACCATCGATGGTTTTCCTTTTTCTTCTTTGCCGGCTGGAAGTGGGATGCTTATTGTATGTATGTTGTTGCTTCACCCGCCAGGCGAAGGTGGGGCTACCGTATGTGCAGTTGCACGCTGGCCCCGCGGAGCAAGTTCCAGAGCCAGAGCTTAGGCACACACATACAAACCTAGTCTATTCGAAACTGTATGCCTCGAGAGCTTGACATTCTGCTTCGTGGACTGCGGCTAGCTACGTCGAGCGGCTCTCCCTCGCCAAGCCACGGCTGGAGACACGGCCCCACGTGACCGATGTGGCCGGCGCGACACCGACTCATGACAGGTTGCCTCGTACCAGCCGCTGCCATAGATCACACAGCGTGCTGCCAGCGCCAAGAAACCATGCACCGAGTGGATAACCGGCTGCATACTGTGTACCTAGTTATGCACCGCTGGACTTCAAACTCCACCTCGCCCCCGTGCGAGCTCCGTCCAGAAGCTCCGAATCTAGCTGCCGCGCCAATGGCACCACCAACCGTCCGAACGTCTTGGCGTACCGACCGTCGTCTCGTTCCCCCGTCGCCCGGCTCCGCCCACACCCGCAGCGGAGACCCAATCCCGACGACGATGATGGCGAAGTCCGGAGCCCGCGTGCCTAGGCATGTACTTAATGTACGTGTAGATACGCTCCGACCGGACACCAACACGGGGGAAAGGAAGGAAAGGGAAGGGAAGGGAAGGGAGCATGGTGCGTCACTCGCCCATCCCCCCTGGATGAGGGAGGTAGATAGATAGATACATAGAGTATGTGCCATTGGTAAGGCTGAATGTATCTACTCTATGTACCTACGGCGCACCATGCTCCTAGCCATGTCATTTGCTACCCTAAAACACCCGGCAAATCGATGGAAGGGAGCTCCAGGGCTACCCGGTCGTGCTGGGATTATCGGGATGGCTACTATATGTAGATACATAGGGTATGTATCTACATAAGCGGCTACATATTGCATGGTATGGCGGTTTCGGTTGGCGGAAGGCGTCTGCGGCATGGGGATTAGCCTGGGCAGCAACTCATAGCACAGCATTCGAGTTTCGGGTTTCCAGCTTGCCATCGCTTCACACACGTGGGTACCCCATTCGGGCTCGAGAAGTCATTAAACTTGCTCAGTATGGGTGTGCACCAAGGGGAATACGTCCGGACTAGTGAGGCCCTTAACACTCAGAAGTGAGGGTCTACCTCTGCACTTCTTAAACCTGGGGTGTCTATAGACACATCATTTTCTTGGGATAGAATGGGAACCTCCCAGACGTGGGCTGTCGTAAAAATGTTGTCCTTAACAACCTACACCTGCCCTGGCCAAGGCATGGTTGTAAAAGGGATTGGAGTTTTGGATCATCTACTCTCATAGGGTCGGTGTCCTTGAATAAGTAGGACTGCTTCGCAGTTTTATGGCTTCTCGGGCTCTTCGGAGAGTGTAAATTCTTTCATCTTCCCTCAATCCTGGCTCCCTGAAATGGTCGCATGCGAGTAGTGAATAAAGAGAAAAAACACTTACCACATTTAACTGGGACACGCCGATCCCTCGTATCGTTGGCAGTTTTTATAGCAAGCCACAAGTGATATGCACCCATCATATGCCACGAAGGCCACCATCTCAAACTATATAGGCATCCACATCGGCCAAGGGTTGTCATCACATCACATCGTTGCGCACGTCAATCGGTTCGTACAGAAAGCTTATTTTATCCCCCAAACACAAGGATTCTACCCATCTGTGTACAGTCCCCCGAAATCCTACCAGACGGAGTAAATGCGAATGAAAGCAGCGGAGAACGGAAAGGAGAAACGTCTAGTCGAAAACAATGGCAGCCTTGATGGCGGTCTTGTTCCTCATAGCTTCGAGGCACTCGCCCCACTGCTCGAGCTTATAAGTTTTGTTCACGATGCCAGCAACCTTGACCTTGCCAGTGTCAAGATAGCCGATGGTCGCAGGGAACATGTGAGTCTCCGAGAAGGAACCGAGAATGGTAATCTCGTCCCCGAAGATCTTGCTAGGGGGCCAGGAGACACGAGCAGTGTCGCTGTAGACTCCGTAAACCACCAGCTTACCGCCACGACGAACGTAGTGGATCGAGTCCTCGAGGATCTTGGCGGATCCGGTGGCCTACATGGGGTGGTCAGCTCGATCCCGTCATAAGCACGACGGACTCTACATACCTCAACGACGATGTCGAAACCGTAGGGGTTGGCATCCTTGAGGGCCTGGAATTGAGCTTCGGGGTTGGAACGAGAGAGCTCAATGTACTCGTCGGCAGCTTCGAGCTTCTTGGCCAGGTCCATCTTGAGACCTCCCGGGGCGGCGATGACGACATGGGATCCACCGTTGTGCTTGAGGAGCTGGGCAAGGCAGAGACCGGTAGGGCCAGCACCGAACATGAGGACGGTAGAGCCAAGCTTGGGGGCAATCTTCTCCAAACCGTGGCACGCGCAAGAGGCAGGCTCCAAGAGGGTGGCATCGACATCGCTCAAGTTGTGGATCTTGAAGACCTTGCCAGCGGGGTACGCGCAGTATTCAGCGAAACCGCCGTCCACTACAGACAATGTTAGATAGAGCCGGCCACAATCACCCTCACGGGGACATACTAGTGACACCGTGGGCCTCAAAGTGTTCGCAGAGCAAAGTCTGGCCGCGTCGACAGTAGAAGCATTCTCCGCAGAGCTCGGAGTTGTCGGCGCAGACACGCTCGCCAACGGTGAAGTCCTTGACAGCAGGTCCGACAGCAGCAACGATACCGACGGTCTCGTGGCCTAACAGGATAACACAATAACACAATATTAATATTAGTACGGTAGAGCGGAATTAAACTACACTAGGTGATCTGTACCGGGGATGAGAGGGAACTGTCGCGGAGATATAGTGTCAGCATAGTAATTGAAGGCGTAATTCTCGTGCATGGATTGAATGGACATTGGAAGGGTGGGTTAATCTATGCAGGGCAGGAGGGTATCCATAGAGGTGCCTGCGCCAGACAAGATGTGCCAAAGAGGTGTTCGCCCCCAGAACATAAAAAGAGACCGCCCTCAATTGATTGAGTAGCAACGATGAACAACGTACCTTGGCAATGAACTCTCCGTCGTGGATGTGCAGATCCTACAGACAACCGTCAGCGGGGGTCCATCGGCGTCATAGACCTGGTCGGCATCGGAGAGACAAACCGTTCCGCACACTCCACAAGCTTTCACCTTGATCTATATCGATCGAACGTCAGTACTCATATCAAAGCATGCGAGCCAACTGGACCCGGAAGAAACATACCAAGACATCATTTTCACGAAGTTTTGGAAGAGGAACCTCAACAACAGCATAGGATTTGGGCTTATCGTAACTTCACAACGGTCAGTCAATGCATCTACAGTTGTGTGGAAGAAGGTCTTGAATTGAGAACAACTCAGAAGAGAGATGAGGGATCAGAGCAGCAAGAACAACAGATGCTGGAACGTACCGGAGAGCCTTCATTGTAGCAGGAAGTCCTGTCATGATTGCGTATTGGGGTGGTCGTTGAAGGCAGGTGGGTCGATTAGATGTTGTGGGAGTGAGGTGGGAGTGAGGTGGGAGAGAGAGGGATTGGGTTGATGTTAAAGGAAGGAGAGGGGTCGGGGGGGAAGAAGTGGTGGGAAGAAGTGGTGGGAGGAGAGGAGAGAAGCAGTTGTTTAATTGCTAGTTAAGCTCCGAATGCGGACGGATGAGAGAGAAGCTAAAGGCCGGAGCAGCACGGCGAACCTCGCCAACGCCGAAAGCCACCAACCCCCCTACGTACATATCGCAACCAAAAAACATGGCTGGGGGCCGAAGGCCACCGACAGCCCGCAGAACTCCCATTTTGGGCTTCAAACATCACGCATTCGCTCACGCCTCCCACGCCAGAAGATTATCTACGAGGATCCGTCAGGGCTCGACGACGGATGCATCCGGCTGGGAACAAGATCATCGAATGCACAGGGCACCCAATGCATACTCTGTCCTCGTATCAAGTATCCGCCTTGACGCTACTGCCGCCATTGCATCGACATTCTGGAAGGCGCCGGCTCGGCATAGAGCTGCCATGGGTTACTAGATACTGGCAAAGCACCTTGATTGCGGTAACCTGCTCTACACCGCGTAGACCCATCCGTCTCTGTACCTGAATCTCGAGCTCGAGGTATTTTGTTTTTGCATATCGCATCCCGGCGGTGGCCACCGCCACAAAAAGCAGAAGGGAAAAGAAGAAGAGAAAAAAAACACACAAACTGCAGTTTCCTCCGTTCTGAACGCCGTTTCGTCTAAATCTCACAAATGAGGGCGATCCTCTCCAATCTAGCAATCTGCTTTTGCCCGCCCGCATCGTCGCCGGCGCAGTCGTAAGCACCCCGAAGCTCTTCCGTCTATGCATCCCGGACATCTGAGTAAGTCAGGTCGACGATCGTGGGGTTTGTTTTTTTTTTGGTTGCCGATCTCTCTCACACTAGGCCCGCGAGGGAAAAAAATAAATAATACTCTGCCTCGACGAAAGGGGAACAGCCACCGATCTGGACGGGGAGGGAAGAAAAAAGTAAAAAAAAAGTCTTGCTCGCCTCGGGATCAGTTTCTTGCTTTCTGCAGGACCGAAATTTTTTCGAAAGGACACAAGAAGCGAAGAGGGAGATGCTCTGGTCGTGGTGGTGACGGGCGAAATATGCAGGTTCGAAAATCTCGCCGAATATCCACGTTTCTGATTTGCACCTTCCCTCCGCCCCGTCTCATCCCCCCCCCCCACTCTCGCCTTTGCTCCATCGCGGCGAAGAAGAACGCGTGCGGTAACATACATATGTTCTAGCCTACCGGGCAAAGTTTTCCGTTTATAAATGGGCCGGCCTGGTGGTCGGTAAGACCAGCCCGCCGGCCGGCAGGCGTGCCACTGGTAAATGTCTATCTATCTACTATCTTTCACCTTCGTTCCTGATCCCAACACCCAGCCTCCCTGCACATCATCTGGATCCCCGGCGCCGGTGGCCCGTCTTCTCTTGCAAGGTGAGAGCGCTACTAATGAGCCTTCCGCGAGGAGATGTCCTCCGGACGGTGGATCCAACCCATATACGGAGTGCGTTTCTCTGGAGTGAATCGCCGCTAAGAATCACCAGCGGAGGCGGTGATTGTGACGTGAAGAAAGCTGGGAACAATTGACACGTGGGGATCGAGAGTTGCATGTGCAAGCGGGTCGAGAGCTCTACTATGTATCTACCGACCCTAACATTTCTATGCACAGTCTAGATGCTGCTTGCTGGGTAAGCCGGCGGGCTAGAACACACATGCCCAAGTACCTAGATGTAGTATCCACGATGGGGTGTGAAATCAAATTCAAACTGCCCACCAATTTCAGGTAGAGCTCTATCTCTCCATACCTTGGTACCTGTGGCATCGTGTGCTCTGCGTCTATGTAGAGTACATAAGCAGCTACTCGGCGAGCTAAGCGCAGAGATGGCCGCCAGCCTTGAAGCGAACGGCGCCCCCGGTATACTTAGAGCAACTATTATAGACGAAGGTGCGGAATGCTCCCCGCACAGATCGAACGGCGGCAGCCAGCGACGCATCGGAGCCGTCACCACAGATACCACACATACGGAATTCCTCGACCGAGGCGGAAACAATTCACGGAGACGATAAATGATGGCCTCATGTCCCCCCTCCCCCACCAAGGAAATAATACTTGACGGCCCCGTATGATAAGATATCCGATCAAAAAAAACACACACTCGGGGGGGAAAAAAAAAGAGAAAAAAAAAAAACTCTGACTTATCCGTCAGATCCCATATCGAGAAAAAGAAAAGAAAAGAAAAACGGAAACCGTCTAAAACGCGTAGAAGACTCGGTCATCGTTTCAAAAGAGCATATGTGGGAGGGGGGGATGGTCCGATAATCGCCAATCGATCCAAAGAAGAAAAAGAAAAAAAGATGAGAAAACACAAGAGCTATGATACAGCTACAATAATTAAAATCTTAAAACAACAAAAAACAACAACAAACAACCCCCCCCCCCAAAAAAAAAAAAAAAAAAAAAACCAACAACCTGTAATTACTCGTAGCTACTTAAGTCCGAAACCCTCGCTTTCTGTGACCGCTCTCCACAGCAACCTCTCGAACTTCTCCCTCTTACGGTACCTCCATAGGCAAATTTGATTAAAGCACGTTCTCGCCACCGGGAACCTTTCGCAATCTTGGCCGAGACACACCACTTTGATGATGAGGTTCGTCGCGCCCATTGCCGGGATCCTGTCGCTGCCAGTGATGAAGCTGAGCAACTTTCGCTGGTCCTGGGGCGACAGCTTCTCGAAGTACGCCCAGAACCATTTGACCACCGTGTCTGACTCGGGCGGGTTGCTTGCCCCCCAGCCATCGTAGATGGCGACGGCCTTGAGCGCTTGGACGTCCAACGCCTCGCCGGATCCTCGCACCAGCAACTCGATCTCTTCCGGCCCGAAGAGCGACAGCGCATTGCCTCCGCAGACAGTGTAGAAGCCTCGCTTGAAGGGCTCGAACTGTCGGCTGACCGAGATGTCGAGGATGTGCTTCAGATACAGGTCGACGAACTCCTTGCGGTTGGCGTTCGTCACTGGCCGATTCTCTCCACCTGCGCACAGCGGCGTCAATATCTTCTCCCCGTATCTCTCCGTCTCAGCGACGAAATCCCGGCAGAATGTCTCTTGGACGTCTCCCTCGAAATCTAGCAGCTGCTGCAACCCTGCCGCCAGAGCCGGCCGGATAGGGGTCAAGTCTTCCAACGACCGCCGGAAGGAGGGCCGCGCCCGATTATCAACAGCACCTTTGCCGTATTGTGGCGCAAAATATATGAGTTTCCGGAAAACATATGGGGGCAGTGTAACGTCGAGGATTGTAGAGTTGTATATTGCGAGGCCCAGCAGGACGCCAACCAGATAGAATTCCTCGGACGATTCGAAGGTATAGGGATTGAAGTAACTGCAGGACGCATCGTCTTCGTACAGAAAAAGACCTGGTTTCGTTTAGCACCGATAACATCATAGTCTCCGAATCCGCAGGGATCTCCCTACCGTGGTTTGGATCGAAAACCTCACGCGCCACCATCAGGAACCATTCCTTCTTTAAACCGCCGGCATCGATACCATCTTCTCCCACAAACTCCACCTTTAAGCCTTTTTTCAGATCGTCAACGGTGCCAGCCGATTCACTGATGCCCTTAAGACTGTCCTCGACTAAACAATCCCGTCTGACCTTGAGAACCATATACTGACTTATTGTGGTTCGATTGGATATATTGGTGATGAAAGCATTCCGCGCCAGGACCTCCATCTGCCGTCTCGCATCGTGCTCGAGAATTTGTATTTTGGCGCCCATCGACAGGAAGAACGGGTACTGACAGAAGCAGAACTTGGCGAGCTTGGACTCCCAGGCGTCGAAGTCGGCGATCAGATCGCAGTAGTCCACTCGCATGTTGTAGAAGGCGTTGCTGGGTATGATCAAGCCTCGGCGGTTTATGTCGTGTCTCCACATGTTGGCAATATCAGCAAACTCTCCCATGGAGAGACTTCGGTTGTGTTTTCGGCGCCCCAGCGAGTTGTTGTTCGCCTTTTCGAGCAACGACATTACCCTGGCTGCAGCCCTTATCTGCCAGTCATCGCTGTACGGCAACTTCCCCCTCAAACCGTAGGACCGCTGTACGGGCTTCTTCGTATCCTGCCTGGAGATGCGATAAGTGGTAAAGCTACCCCCAAGCTCGACAAGCCGACGGAAATGCTTCGCTGGCATGACGCTGAACCACGTAATCAGGAAATGGTGACATTCGTTCGGGAGGTTCGACAGCAGTCCAAACAGACGCTTGAGGATGCCAGAATGGTAGCTAGGGCCACCCATGATCGCATCTTCGCCAGCCGGTGACGTCCTGCGCTGTGCCGAGTTAGGCGAAACTCCAGAAGTGGGCAGAGTTTGCGATGGGAACGGAGCTGGCGGTGGTCGCCTCGAGCCAAATCGAGCAGTTCCGGGATACAGCAATGGGTTTGCGAGAATGACAAGCAGGAATCGAGTGTCCTCTGGGCGTTTGAGTGGCCTGCCGGGCCTTTTAAGAATATTCTCTGTCGTCCTGAGCAAAGCCTTCAACATGTCGACCTTCGCCTTGTCGATAGCGTACTGCAATTCATCACGAGATTCGTTACTCTCAGGCAGCATCTCCAATACGTCGTTCCCGGTGTTCAAGATCAATTCATAGAACTCCCCAGCCAGATTCCAATCTATACAAGGAGGTGCTCTGATGCTAGGGCGGACTTCATGGGTTTTAGACCCCCGTCCACTACGGGAGTTTGCTCGTTCCCTCCTCACCGCCCTTCCTACCGTCAACATCAACGTCTCCTTCTCGCATGGAGTCTCGGTGACTGGTATGTCGACGTCGGGTGTCTCCTTTACAGGCTGAACAACTTCTTCGATCGCAGCGCTTATGGATTCGGTGGTCTTGCTATCCACAAAACTTGCGTTCAGACATTCACAGCTGCCGAAAGTGGTCTTAAGGTAGTCCTCGAGAGGTCGAAAGAGCTTTGTCGCATGGCGCTTCGCACTGGCCGTTGCAGGATCCTCCGTCCGCGCCTCGCTGTTACCTGGCTTTCGGGGATCCGTTCCATCGGATGGCGGAGGGGGTGGTGGTCTTGAAGGCGGTGGTGGGAAATCACCATGTTCAAGCCCCGGCTTTGTGCGTCGCTCTGCTTCCGCTCTCTCCTCCTTAGCTCGCCCTGGCGCCTCGGGCTTCGGAGCCCGATGCGGGCCATCCTCGCCAGCCTCCGGTAATTCTTGTAGCTCTTGATCGGCAAGGAAATCTATCGTCGATGTTTCGATGATCGTTCTCACGGTGTCGAGAGATATTGGCGGTGCTGCACGCCCACCCGTCAGTTTGCCCAGTCCATAGATACCAGACAAGGGTGAGTACGTCTTTGGGAGTGTATATTTGCGGAGCCACCTACCGCAGGCTTTGCGGGGGTCAAGTCATTGATGGTCATGCATATTGTGCAGCGGAAATTCGGCAGATTCGAAGGCCACCGGATGGTAGAGTCGCAGCACATGCATTGTCCCGTTTTCTGCATACGCCCACTCGAGTCAGAAGGAAAGTACGCAATTCTGAACTCCTCGGCCGGCTCACCAACTCCGCGAATGGTGCCACTCCTCCGGGACCGTTCCGTCTCGATGTCCCCAGGTCATCCACGTCCCGCCCAGCGTCTGCTTCGGCGGTGGCCAGTAGATCTCCGTCACTCCTTCTCATGGCGGGGCCTGGACTTCGATTCAAGGGTACGTGGTGGGACTTCGAGCGACTGTGCGGCGACTGCCGAGTGCCGGAGCGGGACGTGGTATCGGCCGGTTCCAATGGTTGGCCAAGGGAAGGGGCGTTGGAAGACGACGAGGAGGACGAGCCGAGTGTTCGTGGCCAGCTGGGCATTGCATGTGCGGGGTTCTGGTGATCGAGACCGACAGCTATGGAAGGCAACCAGCCAGTTACTGGGCGAGTAAGTTGGCGCAGCTAGCCCGAGGGAATATACGCTGGAACGGGTCCGAGAGCGGAGGTCACGCAAGGAGTGATGCCAGAGACACGCGTATGGCGGGACAGGGAGGGCGCTGCTGGCGACTGCCTAGTAAGTGGAAGCACTTGCTAGAGCTCAGGAGAGGCCAGTTGGACATGGAATACGTACGATAGAGATTGGGGTAATCTATGAATACACAGTCTCTGAGGACGTCGAGGCTGATTGATATCTTTGTGTCATGGAAGATGGATGTTAGACCGGTCAGATGCGTGCTGCTCGGATCCTTACCCGACATCCCTGGTCACATGCTGCAGAACTGGATAAGAGCCTTCGGATATGATAGCAGATACTCTACCTATGTAGCTGTCTATCTTTGATTGCTGCTGGTACCCGAGGAAGCATTTCACAATAATTTTGCATCTGGGATGGGACAAAATCGAACTCCGCTTTTGTCCTTTAATGAGACTTCATGGTAGTTTTTAAGACGGATCTGGGGTTTCACACCGGGCTTGTCCGTAACTACATCACTTAATGACAGAATGGCTCATGACATCAAAGAGTAGAGTGGGTGGCATGTCACAAACTCGAAACTTGGTTGCACGGTGTATATGTAAAGACCACCCTCTCTAGGCAATACATAGTTAGATAGATGTATGTATAGTACATAGCAAAATTGAAAGGAAGTCGGGAAACAATGTCTTCTCCCGCATTCCAGCCCGGCTTCCACTAGAAGGCCTATGAGGCAAAATGAACACATCGCTATGGCCGACAATATAAACCCCCGCTTATTCTGGGGAGGGGTTAATGAGAGCGGTGGCAGGTGATCACGCCGAACTGGCGGACGGGATCTGCAGCTCGCCGACCAGGCGGAGGGACTTGGAGGGGTAGCGGGGTGCCGGGCGGGGTTAGCTCCACCTCACCTCCTTCTCGTCAAGTCTATCGAGAACTGAAACCCCACCTCCGACATATCCCATAAACACATATCCTTCTTCAATCGAACCTACAGGACACAGAAAGAAAACAGTCGCTATGCTCCCAGTACCACTTTACCAACTCCAATGCGGTACGCACCCGTCCATCGTGTCATTGAGCTCTCTCTGAACTGACACTGGGGGGGATGGGAAGGAACCAATTCGTACGACTGGGGGAAAATCGGTGGTGACTCTGCGGCCGCTAGGTTTGCCGCCGCAACGAAGGAGAGCTGCTTCAAGATTGAAGAGGGGAAGCCGTACGCTGAGGTACAACCCGCCGCCACTACTACAACACCCCATGCCGGGATGGACAGCATGTTACATCCGCAGGCGGGGCATTCGTTGACATGCATGGCTAGCTGTGGATGGGCACTCACCCGTCGAACCCGTCGCGCGATGTGCGCACCGGACGAACACTGCTCGATCTGGTGAGCGAGAACCAGGCGTTGCTTTCGGCCAATGTCGCGGAGCGGTACGGAGAGAAATTGCCGTTTCTCTTCAAGGTTCTCAGCATCCAGAAGGCGCTCAGTATCCAGGCGCACCCGGACAAGAAGCTAGCGGAGAGGCTGCACAATGACGACCCAAAGAACTACCCTGGTGCGTCGTGCCGCGAACGCCGCCGAGTTGACCCGCCAGGCTAACAAGCGGTAGATGACAACCACAAGCCCGAAATGACGATAGCGGTGACGCCCTTTGACGGCTTCTGTGGTTTCCGCCCTCTGGAGCAGATCGCGAGCTTCCTGAAGCAGGTATCGGAGCTGCGGGCTCTTGTCGGCACATCGGCGGCCGACTCGTTCGTCTCCGTTGTATCCTCCTCTTCCTCTACCGGCGAGAAGAAGGCTGCCCTCAAGTCCCTCTTCGCTGCCCTGATGACCGCGCCCGAAGCCAAGTTCAAGCCCCTGACTCGCTCGCTGGCCCAGTCCGCCGAGCGCGACCCCGCCGCTTTTGGTGGCCCCGAGCATGGAGGAAAAGTCCTAGGAGACCTCATCGTCCGACTAAACAAGGAGTTCCCCGAGGATATCGGTCTATTCTGCTCCCTGTTCTTGAACTACATCACGCTCCAGCCCGGCGAGGCCATCTTCCTCCGCGCAAACGACCCCCACGCGTATCTGAGCGGCGACATCATCGAGTGCATGGCGGCCTCCGACAACGTGGTGCGCGCAGGATTCACGCCGAAATTCAAGGACGTCGAGAACCTGGTCGAGATGCTGACGTACAACTACGCCCCGATCGAGGAGCAGAAGATGAAGCCCACACCCTGGGCCAAGTCTCGCGGCCAGCAGGGCACGAGCGTGCTGTACGACCCTCCGATCGACGAGTTTGCCGTCGTCAAAACGGCGCTGCCGGCAGGCGCCAAGGAGGAATTCGACGGCGTCGAGGGACCGAGCATCGTCATCGTCACCGAGGGAAGCGGAACCATCGCGGTCGGCCCGAAGAAGGAGAGCGCCCGCCAAGGCTTGGTGTTCTTTGTCGGCGCAACAGCGCAGCTGGAGCTCCAGGCCGCGGATGAAGGCTTGGTTGCGTTTAGGGCATTTTGCGAGTTGAAGTAGGCCGCCGCCGCCGCCACAGCAGTGATGCGGAGGGCTGGTGCGGAGAGAGAGGGGTTGAATTCGCAGCAGCCGGAGAAGTAAGGGATAGGATCTAGGAGTTAATAAAACGCCACTCCCTCAGCTGTTATGTACCGAGTGCCCTCTCACCGTAGACCGCTATTCGGCGCCCCCTGGACAATCACTGGTAGCACGACGGCCTGTAGTGGATGGGGTGTACCGTACCTGACGCAACCTTGAGCCCGTCCATATTGGGTAGCCGTACATATGTAGTCATACATAGATACAGATACTGGCTGCCGAGCAAGCACCCCCGCAAGACCTGGAAATTAGAGTACCGTGTGCATACAATTCTCGGTGGCACTCCACCCCTGCCGCAAGGAGGACAAGGATTGTCACGATACGTCGCTCGGATGGGGCCGAGCACCGGAGACGGCGTTCGGAGATGACGGACCGGAGACGGCGTCCGGAGATGACAGACCGGAGACGGCGTCCGGAGATGACGGCTACCTGAGTCTCCGAGCACCGGCCCGGGAGTATTCCGTTCCTTCCGCGTTAAGTGAGTCCGCTGAGGCCCGTTGTATATATATAGAGAGAATGTTCTGCCTCCACTATAATCTTCAATCGAATCTACCATCTCTACACAAATTGACAGGTTATGAGCGGCTTGATCGCTTAACAAGCTATAAAACACCCCTAACAGTCGCATACCTGAGTCACACCAAACCTTCTCGATCAAACATCACGACAATGTCCTCCCAACCCGATTCCACGAAGAAAGATCTCTACAAAACGCCTAGAGGATCCATTGAACGCCTCAATCTTACGAACTACATCGAATGGAGAACGAATGTTAAGACCATCCTCAAGACGATGAAGGCATGGGAGATTGTCGCTGGCGAAGAAAAGGAACCGACCGAGACTCCTCCGGCCCAATCTACAAGAGCAAGAAGCGGGGAGGCCGATAATGCCAACCTTCAGCTTGCTATCGCATCCTTCGAGGAGAGAAGAAACGAAGCGGAAGCCCTCCTTCGCTTCTCCGTCAACAACACGATCCAGAAACAGCTCCGCCGCATGGAGGACCCAGCCGAGATGTGGGTCACGCTGGGAAACCAGTTCAACTCGCAAACCCAACGATCCATCCACGCGAGCAACCTCTACACAATCAAGCCTCGTACAGGTGAGCGTATCAGCACCTACTGCGAACGCCTATTGCAACACCAAGATCCTGCCAATGGAACGGATGAAGCGATATCGGACTCTGTCCTCCTCCAGCATCTTTTCAACAACACTGGACCGATATTCAGTCAACTGACCTACGACCTGCGAGAGAGAATCAATAAAATTTCGGTGCAAGATGCGATCGACGAACTCTGCGAATTCGAAAGGAATCACTTGGCCAACCATCAAGTCGGCGATCCTGGCAACAACTCGGCTGGTACCCTTCTCTACTCCAAAGGAGGAGGAAAGACCGTTTTTTGCAAGTATTGCAGGAAGAAGGGACATCACATCACGGATTGCCGAAAGAAACAACGCCAGAACGCCCAGAGGTTCTCCGGTAAGACCCAATATGATCAGAAAGACAGTCAGCAAACCAGCGGAAAAAAGCGCTCTCGAGACGATTTTGAATGCTGGCACTGCTGGCAAACTGGACACACCGAGAGGAACTGTCCACTTAAGAAAAGGACGGAAGAATTCAAAGCTAGGAGAAATCAAAAACAATTTGGCAGCAAGGGAAAAGCTATGGCAGCCGATGGTGATAGCATCGAAGAGAAAGTTCTCCGTCCCAATCTAGATAGACTAACCGGCCACGAAACGGGCCGACCGCTGAGAAGCTACAATAAAAACACCTTCGAAACCGGCTACTTTGCGTTGGCCGCCGAAAAAGCATCCTCAACGTGGATCATTGATTCCGGAGCCTCACATCACATGTACAATGGTCCCCAGAACCGATTCCGAACCTACTCCCGTCTGCCGCAACCAATCGATATAAGGCTGGGCGACAACACCGTGGTCCAGGCTACCCATAAAGGCCTTGTTCAAATACAAAACCACTGGATCAAGGCCCTACACCTTCCAACTCTTCGGTACTCTTTTCTCTCAGTAGGCGATCTAGATACCAACGGATACCGTACCACATTCGAGAACGGCAGGTGCACCATCAGCGATCACACCAACCAACGAACGATACTGATGGGAAATCGATCAGCTCGACGTTGTCACTGCGTTCCTGAATCCAGCAATCGACAAGGACGTATACATGCAGCTTCCGGAAGGTATTGAGTGGCTGATCAATGAGCCGCTCTTCCCGTCATCGGCCGGCTCTACTCACAAATCTACTCACAACTCATGCGCCGAGTCACATTCAGCTGTGAGTAGGGCCGAGAGCAGCCAATCTTCATGAACGGCTCCCCGAAGCTCAACAAAGCTCTTTACGGTCTCAAACAAGCACCCCACCTACGGCACCACCTCCTTTACGTCGATGACACCCAGATTCTCTACCCACCATCAGCCTCCGAAGCCGCAGCAGACCTCAAGGCAGCCCTGAAAAGGGAATACAAGATGACGGATCTCGGGAAAGCTAAGCAGTTACTAGGCCTGGAAGCAGAAAATGGTATCGCTCTCAACCACGGAAGCCGAATACGTTACCTGTTCAGAAGCTGCTCGCGAAGCCCAGCGGCTAGCCAAGCTACACATGGATGTTGGAAATCTCGAACCTCCTCCTCTTCCTATCTTTACCGACTCCAACGGTGCCCTGAAAAATATCCTAGCTGGGTATGGGAAGAGTAGGAACAAGCATATCGACGCCAAGCTCCACCTCTGTCGCGACCTTCACGCCTCTCGAAATCTAGAGTTTTCCCGCGTATCCACCGACAACTTAGCGGACATCATGACGAAGGTGCTAGGACCAGGGAAGCACGGATTCTTCACGCAAGGCATTGGGCTACGGCATTAGCAAGGTTACTGTTTGTCTTTTCGCGCTCTGTCTGTTTACTCGCGTTGAGCTGGCACTCTTTTGTCCTCTAGCAGATCGGCTTTTTCCCACGAGGTTTTGCAACTGCAGAGGTTTTAATGAGGCTAGCGGGGATTTGTTTTATACGGTTGACTTTACTGTCTTGCTGTCTTTTGTTGCTTACCTGCTGCTCTGTTTTTCAACGGTACGCAGCAAGAGGGGAAGTGTCACGATATGTCGCTCGGATGGGGCCGAGCACTGGAGGCGGCGTTCGGAGATGGACCGGAGACGGCGTCCGGAGATGACGGCTACCTGAGTCTCCGAGCACCGGCCCGGGAGTCTTCCGGTCCTTCCGCGTTATTCCGTTCCTTCCGCGTTAAGTGAGTCCGCTGAGGCCCGTTGTATATATAGAGAGAGGATGTTCTGCCTTCACCAACCACTGACGAGTGGGGGTGGGCGCGCCCTCATCGGTGATCACTCGTCGCAAATCGGACATCCTTGTCAATTTGTGTAGAGATGGTAGATTCGATTAAAGATTATATAGTTCCCTCCGGCCCGTTGGATCCCCAAGTTACTGACGCGGCACCACCATGGGCTCGTGTCGGGTCGATGGAGGAGTTGGAAGTCTGTCGTCGAAACCATGGCCAAGCGCGATTTGTGCACTAGGTATGTAGCCGTACCCACAAGGCCAAATCGTGCAAACAATCGCCATCTTCTTGTTAGGAAGTATGCATGTATGTATGTATGTAGACGACGTATCAGGTGCGAGGCAAATCTAATTGGGGTCCCCCAAACGGAACATATTGGTTCCATGCTTCTATCTGTCCGTAGTCCGTAACGAAGAAAAAAATAAAATAGAGAAATAAAATAAAAGAAAGTGAGAATGTAAACGTTGAAAGAGAACAGCAAAAAAAGAAAAACCAAATAACAACGTGACGTATGTGGGAAGTATGCAAATGAGGAAATCGTAAATATCGTATCACGACCGATAGGCGCACGTCATCAAGAGGTTTTCGTATCCCGCCCCAGCTCCCATATGAACCCCAAGGAAATCCCAAAGAAACACAATCCCGTTCCGGTACTCCGTGTAATTTAAACCCAGAAATAAGGGCCCATCTTGTGACGGATGGGAAAGAAAAGAGTCCTGGAACCCGATGGCGCTATGGTAGGTGCCGCCGAAAAGACATGATGCACGAAAAAAAAAAAGGTGTCGAAGAAATCTGTGCATAAAGTGGGAAGTCGGTGAGAATCGGATCAATCGCAGCCATGGACGAGCTCGTTCTTGGGCCAGGGATATCCAGTGGCCTCCCAAGTGGTAAGATTGGGATTCATGAACGCCTTCTCGTGCTTCTTGATGTAATTCGTGGTTGGATATCCCGGGGGATCACAAGTCACCGAGCAGTCATCGCAGTCCTCAAGTTGCCATATGCGGACCCTATCGAATGCATTAGTCGGCGATGCATTCTCGGACTGAAATGGTGGCTGGAATTACCAATCGATCCTCATCTTTGCGGGGAACAAAGCCGCAAGCTTCTCGAATTCTACAAGAGCAAAGCTAGTGGACATTCCAGAGTTGATGATGACAGCCATCGGCTCAAGAGGGATCGGCCTCTGCCCAATATTTCCATTGGGACCAGTAGCCTGACCTGTCATCTTCCAGGTTTTCTGATCACCAATATTCCAGGTGATGTGTCCCTCGTCGCCCGGAAGGTACTCGAATCCATAGCGCTGGTACTTCTTACCGTCGTACCAGTCGTTATTGAGGACCGATAATCTGCACCCGCGTCAGAACTGTCGAGACCACAGAACCGGGAACCTTACCCCGAGATGGCCTGCTGAAAGAATCCTCCCCGATAGGAGTTCATGACTGTGAAATTGGGGTTGTAGATGGCCGCAAAGTCGTAGTTCGGCTGGTACCACAGATCGAACGGTGCAACCTGAGCTGACTGCGAGACCAAGCCAACCGTTCCTTTCCCGTCTCCAGTATCGCCGACGGTAGCCTCAAGGGCATCTATCTCGGGAGAGCTCCTCGCTTTGCCCCTGTTCGGGTGATCTTCGCTCGTGCAAGTGCAACCAGGAAGCTTCATCCCCGGTAGAAAACTGATACCATCAGGGCTGGACTGATTCGCAGTAATACCGGCGTCACATCCGTCGTGGTACGAATACGGCCACATGCCCTCGGTGGTCGCCAGGTAGCCTGGTCGTCCAAGGTTTCCCATCGTCCAGAAGCCAGGCCACAGACCGGAAACATTTCCCCTCCCGGGCAAAGATATGCTAGCTGAACGGACCTCGAGTTAGCGGAGACAGTCGCTCTCGGCGAAGCAGATACATACATACCTTCAATCAAACCGCCCTTGAAGCACATCTTGTTCCAGCTCTGGAGCATTCCCGAGCGATAGTCAAGGTTGTGGTTCTTGATGGCATCGAAAGTGATTTCCAGATATCCGTCTTTCGTTGTGATTGCGTCCGGGTCATACCACTGAAAAATGAGTGTCAGTCATGTCCATCTCAACCAACCCGAGTTTAGTCGATAAATACCTCGAGATCCATAGTTGCAGCGCTGATTCCTATCTATCAGTCCCACAAAGCACAAAAGGAGCGAAGCATTCATTTCACTCACTAGTGGAGATCTACTCCCTCCCTGTAAAAACGTGTCAGCTGCAGGTACCAAAAAAAAGTAAATCACTGAGAATGGCTCGGCATACCAGTATGCATCTTCGTTCGGATAAAACGTCCGGCCGCCAACGTTAAATTCATCGGAAAACTGCAAGCTTATCAGCGTGGTTGCCATGTCGTCTCCCTCCAAAACGCTGCCTACCACAAGCTTCATGGGCTTTCCATCCGCAGATCTCCTCCACTTCGCACTGGCCGGTGTGTCTGGATCGATGAGCGAGCTTCGGAAATTCTTGAGCAGTTCTCTAGGACCAACATCCAAACAGAGGTCCCCTTGCGTGCAGATATCTTGCTTGGCTGCAACGGAATCGCGCACGAACGTCCTACCACAAGCAAATCAGCAGCCAACCCAGAGAGACGCGGACAGGGCGAACCAACAAGACTGGATAGCCGATGAAAAGGATCAGGATTCCCGCTGTGATCAGCGCTAGTCCACCGACGTTGACGAGGCCTCTCTTGGTGAAGATGTCGCACTCCCGGTCATTGTCCATCCCGGTGGCTGGATCGTGGTAGACATCGTCGTCCTCCTTGTCGTTCGGATAGAGCAGCAGGTTCGACGTCGGCGTAATGTTGTACTTCTCCGTGATCGCCTGCATGGAGAGCGGTTCGGGGGGGCCCGGGGATCCCACTCGCAACGGCGTCATACTAGGAGAGTCGTCGGATGAAGAGGCAAAGGGGCCGTATCGCGAATTACCATAGCCACCGGCGTCAGTACTCCAGCTCGAACGGCGCGAGGAATTCGGACTGTCGAGGAACGGCTGGAAGCATCTTATACCTCGCGCGGACGGAGGCACCAACAGCTCCGCGGTGGAATCTGGGAAATCCTGAGACAGGTAGGGGCCGTACGGTGTGCCACGGCTACCGCCAGGAGATGTGGCTGCCGGTATCTGTGGTGTTAGTGTCCGGGATGGGATATCTCGAGGGCTTCCAGCTGCCGGCGCCGCTTCGCCCATGCCGTTCGTCGCACCGGAGCTGTTGCCATTGTTGACCACTATCGGCGGTGGATACTGCCGTGACATTGTGAGTGATGTGGAGCAGGGGGGTCAGGAACGGATACGAGAGAGTGTGTGCTATGTTTGGAGATCGAAGAGAACGAGCGTCTTCTGCCGGGATGGTTGTCGGACGGCCGGCAGACCCACCACAAGGAGGAGCTCCTGCCGGGTCTGTGATTGCGATTGGGTGCGGTTGAGGGTGCAGGAAACCTTGGGGGGATGGATAGACAGGCCGTGATTGCCGCAAGTATGGCGAGAGCCGTGTTGTTGTCCTACCAACGCTGATAACTTTGCGGCCGTATCCCGAGTATGTTTTTTTGGGTATCCTGTGTTGCGGAGCCGTGGTCGAAGATTGCAGTATCCGAACAGCTGGGAATATCCGGAGAACGGTAGAAGTTATGGGGAGAGAGGAGGGGGAGGAGGTAGCGGAGGCAGCGGTAGAGGTGATGCCCAGCCGCAGCCTCTTCTCCGAGGAACCGTAGCGGTGGTTGGTGGTTGGTAGAGACGGTTTCGGCAGCACCCCAGTGGTGCAGAGGAGAGTTCATGGCACATGGAAGGAGATGCGAGTGAGTGGGAGGCGAGCCATCACCCTCATCACTCTTGTTCCGAGGGAAGGGAAAATCAGCTTACAAAGGGGTCCGCACGGCTGAAGCCGCGAATCCCGTATTGTGGTTCGAGCGGCGAGCGGCGCTGAAAGAACGTTTGATTTTCCACGCTCCTCCTCATCTACCTCATCTGGCTGCCACAAAGACGTCGGAACAACCTGTCATTCGCGCACTGCAACATTACGCCACTGACTGGGCCGGGGGGGG
>Ga0307516_10001869_pt1 | contig 28850 bp, 35 predicted proteins | sample 19_EM_MG_FD_203310 | JGI IMG/M metagenome (GOLD analysis project Ga0307516, IMG submission 203310) | Populus trichocarpa ectomycorrhiza microbial communities from riparian zone in the Pacific Northwest, United States - 19_EM | ecosystem: Host-associated > Plants > Roots > Unclassified | place... | reverse complement strand
GGTCTGGTAAAATCGTTGGGTCTTCCGGGATCTTCTGGTTCTTCTTCTCTCTCCATCACGATGTCCCACGCCATGATTCCTTGTAGGACTTTCATGCAATCTTCTTTCCAGACTGCGTAGTTGGTACAATCGAGTAGGTGGACGTTGCCCAGAGGATGTTTGAACGTTTCGTCGCTCGTGATGAAGATCGTTGTAGATGCTCGTCGAATAGCGATGCGTATGGAGGGAAGTTCTTGTCGGCTGTCAGAGGTCTTCTGTCGCTGAGATGGTTAGCGATCAATTTTGAGGAGAGTTCTTCTATGTGAGACGTAGAGGAAAGGGCCTCGGAATCGCCGGCCCCCGCGTTTATCACTGGCTCCTGAGGAGCTATTTATCGCGCGAGAGTTTGACAGCGATGAGGTTTGATCGTATAGGGAGCGGTTACGGCTCCGGGCTCATAAGCTGTAAAAGTTTGCCCGATCACCGTTTCTCTTAAAGTCTTCACACGAGCAGAGAGAGAGAGAGAGAAAGAGGTTTGACGAGATGATTGTATCGTTGACGTGTGATGATCTTCTATTTCTTTTTCTATATAGAAGTATATAAAAGGAAAGAAGAAAGAATGCCGAAGACACTGCTATGAGAGAATGCCAAGCCGTCGTTGCCGGGATCCCCTTGCCACTGCCGTTGCTATGCCATTGCTCTCCGCAGCGTTGCTGTCGTCGCCGTTGCTGTGGTGACACTTCCACCGGCGCGCCACACTGGAGCGGCGAGCGGCGAGAAGCAATTCCAACACTGTCTGATACAATACTGCTTGGCAGTCCGTGGGGTCTTATGACTTGTCAAAGGAAGTGGTCTGCTAGGTCTTCGGGGTTCATGGTGCCCTGGCAGGCGACGAAATGTCCCATCTTTCTGAGGCGATCGATTATTACCCATAACGCGTCTTTTCCGTTGCTCGTCGACAGCGCGGTGATAAAGTCCATTGATATCGTGTTTAACGGCTGGTGTGGGAGTTCGAGTGGCTTTAGCAGTCCAAATGGCGCGTGTCGGATTGGCTTGATGCGATGGCAGGTGTCACAGTGGTTGACGTATCTGTGGATGTACTTTCGTTGCCCTGGCCAGTAGAAGTTTCGGCTAACGAGTTCCCGGGTTCTTGCTCGGCCCGGGTGTCTCGCGTCTTGCACGTCATGATGGTCTCTTAATATGCGTAGTCACAGGGTGTCGTTGTCCGGGATCCATATGAGGCTATCGTTCATTAGCAGCCCGCTATTTTCCTTGCTTAACCCTAGCGCGATCTTTCTGTTGCGGGTGGTCCCGCTCGCCTTTTTCCTCCGGATTTCTTGGATCTCTTTATCTGCTGTGCTTAGTGTCCGGATTTCATTCAGGAGTTCCTTGTCTATCTCGAGGCTGATGGTTTCTGTTGTGTTGGTCTGGAGTGCTTCGAATGCTTCTTCGGGTAACAGGATTCGGCCATGGTTCTGTCGATGCTTCATATCCCCTTCCCAGGGATAGTCTCCTGACTCTCTAGAGAGGATGTCTGGCTTGCCCACCAATTTACCAGGTCGATACTTGATCACGAAGTCATAGTTAGCTAATCGCTCACCCCACCGGGCTTGTCGCAAATTGTGATCTTTTTTTGTTTTCCAGTATTCTAGGTCGTTGTGATTCATGAGAATCGTGATTTTGGGTCCCGTTGTCTTGCAGTAGGTATCCCATTTTCGCAGTGCGTCTACGATCGCCAGTAGTTCTTTGTCGTGGATATCGTAGTTGCGTTCCGGGTCCTTGAGTTTCCTTGAGTAATATGCTAGAGGATGTAGGATCTTTTTCTCGTCGGGTTGGGAGCAGATTGCTCCTATGGCATAGTTTGATGCATCCGTTTCGATGGTAATGGCCCGTGCCAGGGTCCAAGTGTTGCAGTATTGGTTCCGTGATCATTGCTTCCTTGAGTGTCTCGAGCGCCTCCTGCTGCTTATCCCCCCATTCCCATGCTTTTTCCTTCCTTGTCAGGGAGGATAGAGGCATTGTAATCTTGCTATAGACTCTGATGAACCGTCGGTAAACATTGGCAAAGCCCAGGACACTCTGTATTCCTTTGACATTCGTCGGTTCCTTCCAGTCCCTGATGGTCCGGATTTTTTCTTCGTCCATTCTTAGTCCTTGTGGTGATATGACATATCCTAGGTATTCAGTCTCTTTTGTGTGCAATTCGCATTTGGACACTTTCAGTGTCAGTCCAGTGTCTCGTACTCGTGTGAGTATTGCCCGGATATGTTCCCAGTGTGTCTCCTCATCGGGTGAGAAGACCAGGATGTTGTCCAGGTATGCCCCACAGAAGATGTCCAGATAGTCGCTTAGGATCTCATTCATCCATCGCTGAAAGGAGGCCAGGGCGTTGGTGAGTCCGAATGGCATGACGCAATACTCGTACAGTCCATATCGAGTACAAAATGCTGTTTTCCATTCGTCGCCTTTTGCAATGCGGAGGTTGTAGTATGCGTCTCGGATGTCCAGTTTGGTGTAGATGGTGATGCTGGATAGTTTATCGAGGGATTCTCCGATTAATGGCAGCAGGGTTCGATCTTTGATTGTCATTTCATTCAACTGCCGGTAGTCTACACACAGGCGTAATCCTGCGTCCTTTTTGTTGACAAAGTGTATTGGGGCCCCCGCTGGGGAGGTGGATGCGCGGATCCATCCCCGTTTCTCGTTGGTTTCTAAGTACTCTCTGAGGGCCTTCATTTTTTCTTCGTTCAGGGGCCTCAGGGGCTCATACGGGGGCGTCTTCCCTTCGTCCAACGGAATATGGTGGTCCTGAGTGCGGTGGGGTGGAGGGGCCATTGGTTCCTTTTCAGTGAACACCTCGAGGAATTCGTGATATTCCGGGGGAATTGGCTTTTTGCTAGTCCTGGAGGGTTCCTTGATTTTGTTGATTACCGTCTGGCATACCTCCCATGAGTCCGTTTCGCCGATTTCCCATTCTTATTCTGCTGGTGTCTTCTTGTAGTATTGCTCCGTGGCTTTCTCCTCAGGGATGGTGTTCGCTTTCGGCGAGCTGGGCAAGTATCTGTCGGCGCAGTGGTCCGAATGGAACTTCACAGTATGATTTTTTTCCATCCTATCACCGGGTCGTGGAACTTGAGCCACGGAAGCCCTAAGATGATCGGGGCGTTCCCGATCGTGATACAGTGTAGCCGGATATTTTCTTCATGGTGGTTGATGGTTAGGTGGATTTGAGCGTCGTGCGTTACCAGCCCGCCGGTGACCTCCCTCCCGTCAACTGTTAGTACTCGTCTTGGCGTCGTTTTCTGCTGCATGAGTATTCTGCTGGCCTCAGCATAGGCCTTATCGATGAAGTTTTCTGATGCTCCACTGTCCACCAGGGCTGTGGTGGTACACTCCTTGCCATCAATTCCCTGGATCCTTACTTTGATCTTTATTTTTTCTTCCCGATCGTACCTGGTAGTCCTGACCTGGTAGGGAGGTTCCTTTTTTGCAACTGGCTTCTCCCCCAGGTGACTGTTGCTGTTGTCTATTCCCGAGGGTTGTCGTTTCCTGACAGTTCTTTCGCGGTCGTTTCCTCGAAGCTGGCTTCCGCAGCCCTGTATGGTCTTCTCCATGGAATTCGTTCTTTCCTGGGCTGGGGGCATTCTTTTGCGAAATGTCGTTTCTTTCAGCAGTTGTAACATTCTCCCGTGATTACTCGTCGTGGGAATCGGTTTGGCGTCCTTGCGAATTTGAATCGTCGGGTGGCATTGAGGTCCATTGGGTCTCCCAGGGGTGTTGACGGAGGCTCTTTTGTGTGGACATGGAAGCGTGCTTCTGGGTTGGTGGTAGGTCGTCGAGTAATGACTCCGAGGTTGCATAGACGGCTATCCGTTTTGATGGCGGCGGTGGCATAGTCCACCAAGACTGTGGCGGGGGTTTCGCTCATGACTACGTGCCTTTTTACCTCGGGGTGTAATCCGTCTCGGAATCGTGCAATAGGGAGGTTCTGTAGATTCCGTGCACAAGAACAAGAACTATGCAGGTGTTACGAAATAGGTTAGCTTGTGCACGAAAAATGGGAGGTTCTGTAGATTTCGTGCACAACTTCGGCGGCGCTACCCTGGACTGCAGCGTCAAATTTTTCGCGTCAAATTTTTCTCACCAAAGTTTCCTGTCAGCTATCCACCTTCAAAGTCACCCAAGTCTTGTCCATTTCGATCGGTTATCTTATTCGCCTCGGGGTATCAAACTCTTTCAATCTGCGGTCTTCGATTTTTTATCTGTTTTGTGGTCGCGAAAATCGATTCGGTTTTTGTGTTAATGCACAATGAACTCGATTCCTTCAATCGACTCCCTTCTGAGGCAGTACGCGCCTTCCGGTCCTTCCTCCACCCCACCCTCCTATCAAGTCTCCGGACAGGATAGATTCAGCAGCCCACCGTGGCCTACCATTCCGAGCGAATCTCCTACACCTCCACCCCAAGGAGTAGTCCACCGAGTGGATGACCAAGTGGACGACCGAGAAATATCTGCAACCCCTCAGAGAAAACCACGTATATCGATGAAGGATGAAGATACCAAGGCGCTGCTGGTTAAGTTGTGTATGAACAATTTTGACGATTACCAGCAGACAAAGAAGCAGAATGTCTTTATGGATCAGATGCAGATGATGTTCAAGGAGCAGACTGGTCTTGAAGTTTCTGTCAAAGGATACATGTACCGCTGTATAAAAGATAGGCGTAAGATAGTGGACGAAGAAAAGACAAAGAGCGGGGTTGTACGTAGCTATGGGGAATTTGATCAGGAATTAGATCAGTGGATAGCTATGGTGAACGATGCTACAGCAATAACTGAAGACGAGAAGAAGGCCAAGAAGGAGGAGGAGAACCAGCGTATGAAGGAGATTGCTAAAGTTTGAGATGCCATGAGAACAACCTATTCAGAACGGAGAGCAGAGGGATTGAGTGCAGAGGGAACGGAAGAAGATAAAAAGGGCAAAGGGATCGATAGCACTTACTGTCCTGCAGAGTCCAAGAAGAGGATTACAGACCGTATCATGTATGGGATGAAAGAAGATGGACAACAGTTGATTGCAGCAGTCGAGGTGATAGAAGATAAAAAGATGAATCGGTGGGAGGAGATCTTGGTACGTGTTTCGGGGGTGCAGAGTGTACCCCAGGTACTACCGGCGGACACCTCCTTGGTCAATAGGGTGGATGCCATTGAGAAGAACGTTGCGAGTATGAAAGGAACTCTTGAGCAACTTGTCAGTCTGTTGGAACACAACCGTTCGCAATTTGTATTTATTCTATATGTATACCTCTCCTCTCAGTCTACTCTACTCAGTCCAACTCCAACTCTTCTATTTCTGACCCTTAGAAATCATCTCTCTCAACTCCAAAATACTCCCAGACAGTGGGTGGCAGACACTCAAAGTACGCTGCAGTCTCTGAGCCATGGTAGCAGGTATGTACATTTGTAAGAAGAATTGCAGTAAATACGAGTGACCCAACTGGTGAAAGTCCTAGCTTGAGCTTTTTGTGGAAGTCAATGAAGGCGAACGTATTGACAACCTTTCCAAACCCCCACTCCATAACGATGTGCTGCTTTGCCATATTTGCATTGAAGACTTCCTGGTCTTCTTGCAATGGTGCAGCAGCACGGTTTCCACCCATCCCCCGAGCACGATAGGAGCTCATAATCCCCTCACTCATACCATAACCAGCATCCCTGTATACCCACAGCTGCTGTCCATTCTCATCCTTCGCATATTCCTTCAGCTTGTCCTGCAATCCTGAATCCTTATAGATTCCCCAATCACTTGCTCTGCCTTCATATGGACCCTTCACATGTACCAGCAATCCATCAGGGGTCACAATGCTCTGAAAAACCATTGTATGTGCATGTTTGTATCCAGACCATAGAAGAGTTTGGTCAAAAGTTTCAGGCTGCGGACGGCAGATCTCCCGATGGGTACCATCAATAAAACCCCATAAGACCCCCGACGGTTCCCCATTCGCATGAACGTAGTTGCAATATCTCTGCAATCGTTGTTGTCTAAGGAAGACGCAATCCCACTCGAGTTTCTTGTGGAAATTCTGATCGAGATGTACACAAACGTCATTAAAGACAGTACTAATCCATTGGAGGCCACGATTGAAGTGGTCGACTACATCTTTCAAGTGTAGGGGCGAGGAAAGATGGTATAAAACGAGGGCGAGTGCATCGTAGGCAGTGTAGCAAATGCCATACCGAAACTTTGAAGGGATTCGTAGAATAAATGCCATCTCTTTGACTTGCGATTTTGTGAAGAGGAGGAATTCAAGGCACAAGGTATCGTCATGCTGGTCGATAGTCCACTTGTTGGTTGGATCATAGGCAATTCTGCGTTTTGTAGTATGGTTTTTGACAACCCGTGTAGGGCCAGCGAGAAGGGTTGCAATGCGATGCATACGGAGTTGGCGGTGAAATAAAAGTAGTGGTATAGGAGTATCAACAGCTAGAAAAATAGCGGTAATGACTGCTGGTGTGAGTCTCAGTGGCATTATACTGAGGATGATAAGTTGAAGAAGCAGAATGAAATTCTTGTGAAAAGTTGATAAGTACATTGTAGCAGGAACTGCTTCCGATTATCCGACTTGTTGGCCAATCAGCTTCTTTGTTTACATTCTACTGTGCATGCTAATTTATGAACTCCAGTAGTTCACGGCGTTGACCAGGGCACTGGTCTGCACAAAAATTAGCGTGCAAACTTTTCTATGCTTTCCTCTAGACGGAAGGTCATGCGTCTGTTGCTGTGGTGATAGTTCTTGTACATGTGCACGGAGGCCAACAGAATCTCCCTAATGCATACGTTGTCCGCGTAGGGGAGATCTACTTTGATCGGCTGAAATTCTGCCCAGTAGGTTGCCGCTGTTCGATGTCCTTGCTGGATTTTCTGGAATTTCTCGAATGTGATTTCCTTTGTATCTACTTGGCCAAACGCATGTCTCATGTTAGTTTTCAGTTCTTCCCAGGTTAGGTTGATTCCTCCTTCCTGGTTCAGGAAGGTTTCCACCCAGTTCCATGCCACCCCCCGGAGTAGGGAGGATGCGTATCCCGTTTTTTTCTCATCGTCGTCGAATTGATTTCCTCTGTTCTAAACTTCAGCTCGCACTGCACCAGGAACGTTTTGAATTTAGCTTTTTCTCCTTCGAACGGTTCGGGGTCCCAGAGCTGTGGGTAGCTGGTCTGCGGCGGTCTGTTGTGTGCCACTAGGAGGGCCTGCAACATTTCCGTTGTCAACAGGTGGGGTCCTTCCGTCATTCTTCTGGTTTGTTCTGGTGACTCGGGGGTCTGTGGCCTGGATCTTTGCTCTGGGGTTACTGGACTCGGTGCTCGCTGGTCGTCAGGGACGTCCCTGAATTTGCTCAGGTTGAGGGGGTCCGAGGACTCCACCGTGTCTTTCTTGTTGCTACGTCAGGTGTCGATGGGGGAGATGCAATCTAGTGTCAAGATCCTGCCTTGACTTCTCTGTTCTGGCTCGACAGGCAACGTAGGCTTGGGTCTGCGGAGCGAGCGCTCCTACTCACACTTCCGGTGTACTCACACTTCCGGTGTATTCACATGCCTTGCGTGGGCTCGTTGTTCTCACGGTATCCGTCCCACCCGGTGTGGTTTCTTCGCGGCTCTTCTCACACACCTTGCGTGGGCTCGTTGTTCTGGTGGTATCCGTCACACCCGGTCTGGTTTCTTCTCGGCTTTTCTCACATGCCTTGCATGGGCTCGTTGTTCTGGGGAGGGATGGTCACAGAGCCGGTCACGGGGATAGAGAGGTAGGCCTGTGGAGAGAGATAATATTCGATTTCGTTCTAATGCGCGTGACTCTACAGGTCTTATGCGCTCCTCCTCACCGTACCACCCCCGTGGGGCTCCCATCTTTCCCTGGTACCGCCGAAAGAAAGAAAAAGAAAAAGGAAAAACACACAAACAAAAAAAAAAAAAAAAAAAACGAAACAAAGGAACAGAAAACCCGTAACAAAATGTGATCGTACGGAGATGGCTCCTGACAAAGGTCCTCCTCCCTCGGCTCAGAGTCCCAGCAGTTTGTAGATACATCATGAGAAAATGACTTGTTGTTGTGTGAACGGTCGGTAAAGGAAGTAGTGCAGTACCAATACCTTCTGGGGGCCTTCTAGACAGCCATTATCGTATCTGTGGGGGCGGAGTTGTCGCGCCGCATTCCCAGTGTGATTTTGACGTAGGTGGGGCAGTTTCGGTCGCTAGCTTTATGTGGTTGGTGGCAGTTGGAACAGCGGATCGGTGGGTGGTTGCATGAGTGTCCCGCTCTGCAATTCGCGATCGCGTATGGGTGATTCTTTGTGGGGTGGGGCTGGGCGGACACGGCGCAGGTGTAGTTGCTGGCAGTGCAGCACTGTGTTGGGTGCCCTACGGTCTGGCATTTGTTGCATTGGGTGGAGGGGCCGAAGGTGATATATTCGGCGATGGTGCATTCTTGGTTGAACATCGCGAGGCTGTTAGCACCGAGGGACTTCTTGGTCATCTCCCCAATAAAGGTGACGATCATGGAGGAAGCCTCCTTGCCCTGGCGGCGTTCAGGGCTGGTGAGCCATCATGGTGTTTGTCCCATTCGGAGGGCAGGGTAGTTGGTCTCGATTTCTGTGCGGACGGTTTCGGGGGTGGCGGTGGTGGGGATGCTGTTGACGATCAAGCGGGTCCATCGTTGGCTGATCCTGGACGAGGCGATTGGGAATTCATATAGGGCTTCCTCCAGGATGCCCAAGTATGGTCCGTAGATGGTGCTCAAGTATTGAGGAGCAACCGTAAAGACGAGGTTGTTGGTGGCAGTGATGTTTGCCAGGATAAAGGGTGGGTATTCGATGTCGGCGTGGGTGGTGATGACTTTGTTGACTACTTGGAGTGCCCGGTTGGCAGCTTCGTTGCGGTCGTTGGGTGCGGTTGTGAGGCTGAAGATTATCAGCCTGTCCGCCGTCGGATAAGGCTTTGGGAGGACGGTCTCCTTCCTGGCCTTCTTCTTGCTCCCGACCTCCGTAAACTCCCCTGGCTGCTTCTCCGCTACCTGTGCATAGGTTGGCGCGGTTGGCGGGGTGGGCTTCTTGGTGGCGGGCGGCTTCGGGCATTGTTGTGGTTGTGCCGGTGTAGCCCTAGGGGCTGCAGGGGCGGCGGTGTGGGTGGGGCGTGCAGATAGGATGGCGACTTGTTTGGTGAGCTCGTTAACGGTGTTGGTCAGGGTGCGGATTTGTTTCTGTGTTTCCTCCTCCGGGTTCTTGATGTCTTGAAGACCTGGGATCCTGACCGTGGTTGACTGGTTGGAGAGTTGGTGTTTCATTTCTTCGCGGACGAACTGGCACATGGGTTCCAGTACTGCGTCGATGAGGCGTTTGGTTTGTTGGTTATGGTGGGCAGCCGACTTCCAAGTGAGGAAGCTTGCGAGGGTGTCCGTGTCGTGGTCCCATTCCAGAGCATAGTCTCTTGCGGGGTCGAAATCGGGCATTTGGGAGATGTTTGGGTGTGGGATTGCAGGTGCGGTGGGGGGTCGTGGTGGTCCCATTGTCCCGGCTCCGAAGGCGGGCGGGTTTGTTGTTGTTGTGGGAGGGCTCGTTGCCAGGGTGATGCAGAGTTTTTGCGGACAGGTGTCCACTTCTTGGTGCGGGGGTGGGTGTTGTTTGCTAACCGAGCGACCGCGACGCGGAGCGAAATCGGGTGGGCAGCAACAACAAAGAGGTGAGAGGTGACCAGCGAGTTCGTAGATGGAACGACCGTGGAGTTGTAAAGCTCCAGAGGGTATTTCCAGCGAAATCGGTGGTGGGGATAAAAAGTTGTTTGGCGGCGAGCGAAAATTTTGCAGTGGAGAGAGATAATACATTGCGTGGAGAAGAATCTCCAGACTAACTACCACGCCCTTCCTTTATACTTTTCCTTCTCTCTGTGGAATCACAGCTTGCCCGCAAGACTGACACAGTTCCTCCATAGCTCATCATAACTCAATGGCCGTGCCCAAGGAAAACAAATGATCGCACTTGGCCGCCAAGCGGAAAACACTCTACTCGCGGCAACAGGAGAAAGGACGCGTAAGCAGTAACGGTAAGACAAAGGGGAGAATGACGTACATCATAATCAAGGGAAAACAATACTCGTAATGATCATAGGAGAAGGACGCGCAAGCTCAATCAACGGGAGACAACAAACGTAACGGACAGGAGGACAGACGCGCAAGCGTACTCAACAGGAAACGACATATGTGACAATGGAGAAAGGACACGTAAGCAATCTAACGGAGAATAGGGAGAGAGGTCTAGACCGGCCCGCAGTCGGAGGATATCGCTACTGGAGCGATATGATCGGGCTAGCCACGGTTAGGCGCGGAGGATGACCGTGACAGCAGCAGCCATGATGAGGCCCAGCCATAGGGCGGCAAGGGTGACGGTGGCCCCGGCAGTGGCGCTTACAAGCCTGTCACGCAAGATTCGTGACAGTAGGTAGGCACTGATTGTTTGGTTGAGTCTTTCCGTTTGGCCGTCTGTCTGTAGATGGAATGCTGTTGACATTCGAGGCCGAATTCCCGAGAGTCGTAGGAACTCCTTCCAAGTTTCCGACGTAAACCTGGAGTCTCGGTCTGACACGATATCAGTGGGGAGGCCGTGATACTTCCACACTTCTCGAGCAAAGATGATGGCTAGTTCTGCTGCCGTTTTCCCTTCCCTCCTCAAGGGAAGGAAGTGCGCCATCTTGGTGAATCGGTCGATGATGACCCATAGTTGGTCGCATCCGTCCGAGATTGGAAGTTCTGTGATGAAGTCCATTGCTATCGACTGCCATGGTGCATAGGGTAACTCCAGCGGGGAGGACAGCCCGTATGATTGGTGACAGGAGGCCTTGTTCTACTGGCAGCTGGGGCAGCTTCTGACGAAATCGAAGATCCGTTCGTTCATTTTTGGCCCCCAAAAGTTCCGTCGAATAAGTTCGATGGTTTTGTCTTGACCTATATGCCCTGCTATCCTGGAGTCATGCTCGGATTCCAGGATCTGCTGCATCATCCCTTCCGGTACCCAGAGCAGGTTCCTTTGGTACAGGAGCCTGTCCCTTGACTCCATCGTTAGTTCCTTGACCTTTCGGTCTTTCGGAGCCCGTTCTTCCAGCTCCGCTTCCTTTTTCCTCTGCTGGTAGGCCACGTCCTTTCTCCCTTCCTCCCGGACTTTCTGCAGGAATCCTTCGTTCCATTTTCTTGCCGGTAGTGAGTCCAACCGCGCTGACGAGCAGATGAATGAAATGTTTTTTTTTTTGCCGAGGCTTTCCTGGTCCAGGTTCTTTGTTTGCAAAACCGTCGTGATTGGCTGGTTTTCTACCCCCCCCTTTTCCAGGCAGTACTCTGAACGCCTTGACAACGCGTCGGGCTTGCCGTTTTGGATTCCTGGTCGGTAATAGATTTGAAAATCGATTCCGGCCAGCTCCTGGGTCCAACGAGCCTGCCGTCGGTTTAGTACTTTCGTCGTTGTAAAGTACTCCAGGTTCTGATGATCCGAGAAAACCTGGATTTCATGTGTTGCCCCTTCACAGTAGCGTCGCCAGTGTATGAACGTATCTACTATCGCTAGTAGTACTTCGTCATGGATTTCGTAGTTCTTCTCCGCCGGTTGGAATTTCCGTGAGTGGAATGCCACTGGGTGGAGCCGGTTCTCTTAATCTCGTTGGGATAGGACGGCGCCTAGCGCGAAGTCGGAGGCGTCTGATTCGATGATTACCTGTCTAGTTGGGTCAAAGTGTGCTAGAATCGGGGCCGTGGTGAACCATCGCTTGAGTTCTTCGAAGGCTGTCTGCGCTTCCTGGTTCCAGGCCGAATCCTCTTTCCTTTCTTTCTTTGTTAGTTCTGTCAGGGGTCGAGCTAGCCGGGAGTAGTTCTGGATGACGCGTCGATAGAAATTGGCGAATCCCAGAAAGGATTGTACTTCCGTCAGAGACTCCAGGGTTTTCCATTCTAGCACCGCTTGTACCTTTTCCTTTGCCATTTTTATCCCGTCTCTTCCTATGATGTACCCCAGAAATTCCACTTCCTGAGCCTTCCAAACGCATTTTTCAGGCGAAACCGCTAGCCCGTTTTCCTGCAGCCTTTCGAGGACTTACTTGACTAGTCGGTCATGCTCTTTTTCGGTTTTGGCATATACTAGTATGTCGTCCATGTATGCCAGGACCCCGACGTTCATCAGGTCTGATAAGACGTGGTTCATCATATCTTGGAATGTGGACAGTGCGTTGGTTAGGCCAAAGGGCATGACTTGGAATTCGAATAGTCCGTAGCGGGTTCCGAAGGCGGTCTTCCACTCGTATTCTTTCCTCATTCGGATTAAGTGAAACCCGTTTTTGAGGTCCATTTTCGTGAACCATTGAGCCCCTTGTACTCGGTCTTGTAGTTCTTGCATTAGGGGAAGCGCATATCGGTTTGGGATCGTTATCTGGTTTAGGGTCTGATAGTCCACGCAGAGGCGGAGGCCTCGTCAGTGGGGCTTCGGTACGAACAGAATTGGCGATCCGGCCGGGGAGGTCGATCGTTTGATTTTCCCCGTTCGTTCCATCTCCTGCAACCGTTCTCGGAGGGTTTGCAATTCCACTTCGGACAGGGGGTATATGGGTCCCCATGGCGCGGTGCTTCCTTCTTTGAGCTCGATTTTGCAATCGTAGGGACGGTGCTGCGGGAGGTCGTCCGCCACGTCTTGGCCCATTATGCTCAGGTAGGGTCTGAATTCTCCTGGGACACCGGCCAGGGTGTTGTCGGTGGTGACTGCCGATATGTGCCCGATTACTCGGGCGTTTCGGTCGTGTGCCACCCTTTCGTCCCAAGTAAGTCAGAACTCCCCTTGCTCGTATCGTGTGCAGGTTTCCTGGTATCTGGGACTGTTGAATCGTATTTCCTCGGACTCCCAGATTCCTTGCGGGGGGTGCTTCGCTATCCACCAGTAGGGTAGGAAGATGTCGACCTCTGGTTCTATGGGGGTTACTTCGAAATTTTCCTTCGAGAAGTGCCTCCGGTGTTGGAGCAGTAGAGTTTTCGTGTACAATATTCCCGCCTCCTCTACCTGTTGCCCCGTATAATTCTCGATACGAATTGTCGCGTCATGTTTGAGCATAGGGATCTGCAACCTCCGCGCTGTTTCTTTGTTGACCAGTGGGATCGAGCATCCTGTGTCTAGCAGCACCCGGACTTGGTGTTTCCCTTGTTCCACATGGAGCAGCATGGTTATGACGGGTCAGGGTCCGCATCGAGGTTTCTTTCGCTCGGGTTCCTTCGCGGGCTCCTCGGCGCCCCTTTTTTGGCCTATTTCGCATATGACTTTTTTGGTCCTGAGTCTCGGCCGTGACCTCTGACCCTTCAAAAATCCTCCTCTTCCCATATGGGGTCTTGGATGGTTGGCTCCGTGTCCATTGCCTCAGCCGCCGAGATCTTCGGTATCTTGGTCGCGGGGGTAGGTTCCTCTCGTTTCCTTTGTCGTTTATTCCCTGCCGACACCATCCAGGGTGCCTGTGGGAGTTCCGTTCCGTTAGTCGTGGTTCTCGCATAACAGTTATGCAAACAATGCCCCGTTCTTTCCATAGCGATGACATCCCTTTTGACGGAGCTCGGTCCGTTCTGTACGGGGAATGCCTTCCAACGCTGCTTCGTATGATCCCCAGGAGCCTGGTTTCCCGAATTCGTCCCCTGTTTTTGGGTTCTTGCTGCCGTTGTCCGGTTTTTCCGCAGGCGGATTTCTTTTCTTTTCCTCCTTTTTCTTTTCCTCGGACCGGACGTTGCCGGTGGGTTGGGCAGCCTCCCGTGCCTGCTTTAGGGCTTTTTTCTTTTCCACTTGCAGGCCTGCCTGGTGGGTGGCTTGCAAGAATCCTTCGTCGTCCGCAAAGTCCTCTAGGTAATGGGAGAATCGCATGTCTAGCACTTCCTCTGGCATTGCCATATCGATTTTCTCCCTTAATAGCTCCCCAGTCGCTCGTGCAACGATGTTGAGCACCCAGAACTCCCTTAGGTAGTCGCGGATGGACCCCTGGTATTTGAGGTGGCCCAGTTTGAGCTGGGCGCCCGCTGCTTCGCGCTCGTTCCAGTATTCCGCTCGAATGGCCGTTGAATAATTGGCCCACGTGTCGTTTTCTCGCAGCTCACGGTACCAGTGGATGTGCCATACCAAGGCGGTGTCCATCAGGAGAGTTCCGATCTAGGCAATCTTCTGCCGGTCGATCGTTTCTGGGTAGAATCCCAGATACATCGTGACCGATTCCCACCATTGGTTGAAAGCGGATGAACTTTTCCCGTCGAATTTTTTGGGGTTCTCCATTTTCAGCCTTGAGGTGTTTATCCGGTTTGCTGGTTGTTCCGGTCTTTCGGGGGCTTGCACCGCCGCAATTCCCGCTCCCACCAGCCTTGCTATTTCTTCTTGTGTGAGCATAGTGGCGACCTGTGCGCGCGTTGGTTCCCTCCTGGCTGGTGGGGGTCTTCCCGCAGGAAGGTTCTGTACATATAGGTTGTCGTCGTCTCCACTGGGCGGCGGCGAAGACGAGGGCGAGGGTGAGCCGACTGGCTGTTGGGGTCCCAGTGGAGGTACCATTCCTCCACCTCCCGTGGTTCCAGCTGCTGGCAACAGCGGGAGAGGTGGTAGCAGTGGGCTTGACGGTGGGATGGCGGGTCGCCTTTGCCTCCGGGTAGCGGGGGCGGGGGTGAGCCGGATCGGACTCCGGAGTGTTGGTCGCATTGACAAGGGTGGCGGCGCCACTGGTACCAACGCAGCGCTGGTGCTGGGTATTTTTGCCGGGCTTCGCCAAAGCTGCAGTGGTTCCGGGTTAGGGGCCCTCGGCCTTGGTGATCCCGGGAGGGGAATTCGGGTCGCAATTCGCCGAATATCTTCCCTGGCTCGACGTAGATCCTCTTCTACTCTGCTCATCTTCCTCTGATGGTCAGCTGCCCATAGCTCCACATTACCTTGAATGGGGGCCAGGTGTTGGCTTCGGGCGGTGTTAGCTTCGGCGAGGAACGCAAGGGCATCGTTGACCCGGGTGAGCTGGGTTGCTTCGCATATCTGTCGTTGGTTGTCCTCGTCAGTTCGTTCCAGAATGGCTTGCCAAACATTGTACGCGAGCGTTTGATAGGCGTTCGCCGCGTTGGCCAACTCGGTGCGAACCCAGGCTGCTGCGATCTCTTCGTTAGCGTGTACCCGGTCATATACGTACCATGTGCCGTCTGCCAGTGTTTTGTAGGCTTCTTCGATTCGCTGCATTGGCTGATCGGTCCTATCGATCGGGTTGCCGCATAGCTCCGTGAGCTGTTTGAGGTCGTTTTCTGCTTGTTTTTGCTGCCGTGCCATGGTCTGCACCCAGATCGCGGGGTTGGCTAGTTCTATCGCTTGCTCGGGTGGTGGAGTTCCATCGGTGATCTGGAGCAGGTGCCGCACGGCTTCCAGTCAGAGCATGTTGAAGTCGGATGAAGTCGATATTTTTCTAGTAATGGTCTAGGAAATCTCCACTGTGTATGGTTGAATCGTAGTCAAAATGATAGTCGAAGAGGTCAAAAAGTTCGTCTTCGTCGAAATCGGCCGGTTGGGATAGTAGCGCGCAATTCCACCACTGCTGGGTATACCAATGGTATGGGGCGCAATCGATTGTCTCGTGGGTTGGTTTAGGTCCGTCGAAGAACTCTTCCCACTGCTCGTATTTCGTGATTTCGTTGTCGATTGACTGAAAGGTGTAATCAAAGGAGTATTGGGACTTGGGTTCCAAGAAAGTAGATAGTTCGAGTAGGTAGAGGTGGTCTTCGAAGTAGGTGTCGTCGAAGCAGGACATGAAAGTAGGGTGATTTTGAGATCAAGATTATCGTGTGACACTGGGGTTGTGGTATAACCGGAGTGTGGAGAGATTCAAAGGTAATCAGGCTACTTTCGATAATTCACAACGGAATAATCTTAGATCTTGTTTGTGGGGTTTCTCTGAGCGGGCGTTCGGTACTGTTCTCTCTTCCTTTTCCACCGAACGGGATCTTGCCTAGCTATATAGTCTCCTTGCGGCGTCACGTGGTTCTTCTAGAGAACCCGTACTTCCTATTCTTTTCTCAGGAGATTCGGTCCGCCTGTCAAGGCCCCGGAACCCCACGGGCTCGGTCCTTACAACTTCATTGGTCCTGGTCGGTCTAACGATATGCCGACTGATCCCCGCACCGCGTAAACCCCTCAAGTGTCAAAAAACCTGACCCCGACTTCCGTTCTCTGTCTTGGGCTCGACAGGCAACGTAGCTCCTCGGCGTGCCTTTCTCACTGGCGAGGCGTCGTGTTCCCAGCCTTCCGTGCGGCCGTGCTAGGTCTTACGCGGTCTTCGTCTACTGCCACCCGGTGGTCATTACTGTAGCACGGTATCATTCTCTCGTCGTTCTTGAGCGATCTCGGATCGCTACTCCTGTCTCGGTGTCGTTTGGCGCAAGTGATTCCCACTCACTCGTCGTGCTCGTCCTCCTTCAGGCCCGGCGTGGCATCGTGGTTGTCGTCTTTCTTCATGCCCGGCGTGGCATCGTCGTTGTCGTCTTCCTTCCTGCCCGGCGTGGCCTGCGGTATGCGCGGCAGACTTCCCTCATGCGCGGCGGACTTCCGTCCTGTCCGGTGCGGCCTTCGGTATGTGCGGCGGTCTTCCGTTCTGCCCGGCGCAGCATGCACAGCTTTTCCGTTCTGCTCGGCACGGCATGCGCGGCGTTCTTCCTTTCCGCCCGGGGCGGCATGCGCGGCGGTCTTCCGTTCCGCCCAGTGCGGCATACGCGGAGGGCTTCCGTTCTGTCTGGGGCGGCCCAGTATGCGCGGCGGTGTTCCGTTCTGTCTGGCGCGGCCCGGTGTACGCGGCGGTGTTCCGTTCTGCGCGGCGCGGCATAGGTGTTCCGTTCTGTCTGGCGCGGCCCGGTGTGCGCGGCGGTCCTCCGTTCTGCCCGGCGCGGCACGCGTGGCGTTCTTCCGTTCTGCACGGCGCGGCATGCGCGGCTTTCTTCCGTTCCGCCCGGGGCGGCATACGCGGCGGTATCCCGTTCCGCCCGGTGTGGCATACCCGGCGGTGTTCCGTTCTGTCTGGCGCGGCCCGGTATGCGCGGCGGTGTTGCGGGTCCGTCACAGGTGGTCCCGGATCACTCGTCGCGCAGCGGGATGACCCGGTGATCATCGGCGCGGGTGATCCGAGATCCCGGCGCTGCTCTCGTCACGCCGCTCAGAGATGTGTGAAGGTAGGTCAAGGTAGATAGATAATCGTATCTCGATGTCGTTCGTCGTAGGCGATCCCGGATCACTTTGTCGCGCTGCCGGATGGCCCGGTGGTCATTGGCGCGAGTGATCCGCGATGCTGGCGCTGGTTTCGTCACGCCGCTCAGAGATGTGTGAAGGTAGGTCAAGGTAGATAGATAATCGTATCTCGATGTCGTTCATCGTAGGCGATCACGGATCACTTCGTCGCGCTGCCGGATGACCTGGTGGTCATCGGCGCAAGTGATCCGAGATCCCGGCGCTGGTTTCGTCACGTCGCTCAGAGATGGGTAAAGGTAGGTCCAGGTGTATAGATAATATATTGCGTGGAGAAGAATCTCCAGACTAGCTACCGCGCCCTTCCTTTATACTTTTCCTTCCCTCTGTGGAATCACAGCTTGCCCACAAGACTGACACAGTTCCTCCGTCTAACATCATGACTCAATCGCCGCGCCCAAGGAAAACCATGATCGCGCTCGGCCGCCGCGCGGCCAACAGTCTACTCGCGGCAACAGGAAAAGGACGCGCAAGCAGTAACAGTAAAGGAAAGGAAGACTGACGTACAACTTAATCAAGGGAAAACAAGACTCGTAACGAACATGGGAGAAGGTCGCGCGAGCTCAATCACTGGGAGACAACAAACGTAGCGGACAGGAGGAAGGACGCGCAAGCATAATCAACAGGAAACGACATACGTAACGATGACAGGAGAAGGACGCGGAAGTAACATAACAGAGACGAAGGAGAGAGGTCTAGACCGGCCAGCGGTCGGGGATATCGCTACCGGAACGATATGGCAGAAATCGGTCGAGGTGCCTAAGCGCGGCGGATGACCGCGGCTGCGGCAGCGGAAACGAGGACGAGCCACAGGGAGACAAGGGTGAGAGTGGCACCGGCGCCGGCGCCAAGGAGCCTGTCGCACCAGGTTCGTGACAGTACGTCCCCTGTCCAGACCGAAGCTCCGGCGAGGTCATGTCGGGCCGTCAGGGTCCGGCAGCGGATGGGGTGCGGTAGATGCGGACGGGCCGGCTAGCCTGCTGCCGGGCTTGGAGTCGTTCGTTCATTCGCTGTTGTTCGGTGATGATGGCTCCCAGGGTGTTGGCCATCTGCTGGAGTTGCTGTTGGTCCGCGTCGTGGAACTCGTTCATCCGCTATGCGAGCGTCCGGTGTACGACGTGATTGCGGCTAGTGTCCCGGGTGGTTGTTTGATGTATCATGGTGACGATTTCCCCCAGCAGCGCAAGATGCTCGTCTCGGGGAGTGGTGCTGGCGGCAGCGGCGGCGTGGGGTTCTTGATCTTCATCGATGGGGCGTGGGAGTTCACTTCCGGCGTACTCACGCGCCGCTCGTTGTTCTCGCGGTATCCTTCACGCCCGGCGTGGTCTCGTCGCGGTCGTCTCACACGCCTTGCATGGGCTCGTTGTTCTCGCGGTATCCGTCACGCCCGGCGTGGTCTCGTCGCGGTCCTCTCACACGCCTTTGCGTGGGCTCATTGTTCTCGCGGTATCCGTCACGCCCGGTGTGGTCTCGTCGCGGTCTTCTCACACGCCTTTGGGTGGGCTCGTTGTTCTCGCGGTATCCGTCACGCCCGGTGTGGTCTCATCGTGGTCTTCTCACACGCCTTTGCGTGGGCTCATTGTTCTCGCGGTATCCGTCACGCCCGGCGTGGTCTTTTCGCGGCTCTTCTCACACGCCTTGCGTGGGCCCGTTGTTCTCGCGGTATCCGTCACACCCGGCGTGGTCTCTTCGCGGCTCTTCTCACACGCCTTGCGTGGGCTCGTTGTTCTCGCGGTATCCGTCACGCCCGGCGTGGTCTCTTTGCGGCTCTTCTCACACGCCTTCCGTGGGCTCGTTGTTCTCGCGGTATCCGTCACGCCCGCCGTGGTCTCTTTGCGGCTCTTTTCACACGCCTTGCATGGGCTCATTGTTCTCGGGAACTGGTGGTCGCAGCGCCGGCCACGGGGATAGAGAGGTGGTTCTGTGGAGAGAGATAATAGATTGTGTGTTCTCTTTTCCTTTCCGCCAGTCCGTGCACTCGCGTCTCGGTGTCGTTGCGGTATTCGATGTCGCGGTAGCGGTATTCGGCTTCACAGTAGCGTTATTCGGCTTCGCTCTATCTTCCTCACGCAGGGCATGGTATCGTTGCGGTATTCAACTTCGCTGTGGCGGTATTCGGCTTCGCCCTAATCTCTTCACGCCCGGCATGGTATCGTTGTGGTATTCGACTTCGCGGTGGCGGTATTCGGCTTCACCCAAATCTTCTTCACGCCCGGCGTGATATCGTTGCGGTATTCGTTGCTATTGCACGCTAGTTCCTGATGTGGGCGTCGTGAAGTGCCTAGGCAGCCGCGCCCGGCCGCCTCTGTCTTCGTGGGCTTCCCAGCTAACTCTATTCTTCCACCGCTTCTTCTTCGGCATCACATCTGGCGAACACCGGTTCCGGGTGTCCCCGGCGGCAAGTGGCCAGGTGTCCTGGAACGCGTCGAGCGATTCCAATGTTTCCGTTCCTTCCAGAGTTTCCGGTGTTTGCTAGTCGTTTCAGGTGTTTCTGGTCTTTCCGATGTGTCCGGCGTTCTCGGCGTTTCTGGTGCTTTCATTGTTTCTGACATTTTTCGTGGAAGCTTGCTACTGACAGCAATACTCGGAACTGGTTTTGTCGAAGCTTCATATCCCTTTTCCAGGGAGAGTCTCCTGACTCTCTAGCAAGTATGTTTGTCTTGCCGGCGCTTTTCTGGGCAATATTTGATGTCAAAACCAACCGTTGGCTGGCCGTTTGCATCACTGGCCGCGTCGTCAATTGAGGCCGTGCTTGGCCATTCGTAACCCCTTTTGCGTCAACATAACTGTTTGTGATTCGTCAGACGTCCATTCATAATCCGTTTGGTAGTCGAAGCATAGCCGCAAGCCCTCCTTTTCAACTCGTCCTGGCGTGCCCATTGGTGACCTCCGTATGCGGGTCTCGCAGCTCTTCTTGTTTGGACAGTGTTATTCCCAATTACGATGGGATAAAGAAGTCGCTGCGTTCCACGGGTCCGCTCTCTTCGTAGGTTTTTCTTCTTGCCAACTTCCTGCATCTTCCAGTGTTTTTCGGTGTGTTTCGGTGTTTTTCTGACTTCCCTTTGCTGTAGCTGAGCTCTCTGGCCTCGGTCCAGCGGCGTTTCGATGTCGGTGACCTCCTCAATTCGCTACTCCTATTTTCTGGGTCTGGTGAATCCACGGTGGATTCCGGTTTCTCGAGGATTTCCCGCTACGTCAGGTGTCGATTGGAGACGCAATGTAAGGTCAAAAAACCTGACCCCGACTTCCGTTCTCTGTCTTGGGCTCGACAGGCAACGTAGCTCCTCGGCGTGCCTTTCTCACTGGCGAGGCGTCGTGTTCCCAGCCTTCCGTGCGGCTGTGCTAGGTCTTACGCGGTCTTCGTCTGCTGCCACCCGGTGGTCATTACTGTAGCATGGTATCATTCTCTCGTTGTTCTTGAGCGATCTCAGATCGCTACTCGGCGCAAGTGATTCGAACTCACTCGTCGTGCTCGTCCTCCTTCATGCCCGGCGTGGCATCGTGGTTGTTGTCTTCCTTCCTGCCCGGCGTGGCCTGCAGTATGCGCGGCAGACTTCCCTCATGTGCGGCGGTCTTCCATCCTGTCCGGTGCGGCCTTCGGTATGTGCGGCGGTCTTCCGTTGTGCCCAGCGCAGCATGCGCGGCGGTCTTACGTTCTGCTCGGCACGGCATGCGCGGCGTTCTTGCTTTCCGCACGGGGCGGCATGCGGGGCGGTCTTCCGTTCCGCCCGGTGCGGCATACGCGGAGGTCTTCCGTTCTGTCTGGGGCGGCCCAGTATGCGCGGCGGTGTTCCGTTCTGTCTGGCGCAGCCCGCTGTGCGCAGCGGTGTTCCGTTCTACCCGGCGCGGCATAGGTGTTCCGTTCTATCTGGCGCGGCCCGGTGTGCGTGGCGGTCCTCCGTTCTGCCTGGCGCGGCACGCGTGGCGTTCTTCCATTCTGCTCGGCGCGGCATGCGCGGCGTTCTTCCGTTCCGCCCGGTGCCGCATACACGGCGGTGTTCCGTTCTGTCTGGCGCGGCCCGGTATGCGCGGCGGTGTTGCGGGTCCATCACAGTTGGTCCCGGATCACTCGTCGCGCTGCCGGATGACCCGGTGATCATCGGCGCGAGTGATCCGAGATCCCGGCGCTGCTCTCGTCACGCCGCTCAGAGATGTGTGAAGGTAGGTCAAGGTAGATAGATAATCGTATCTCGATGTCGTTCGTCGTAGGCGATCCCGGATCACTTCGTCGCGCTGCCGGATGACCCGGTGGTCATCGGCGCAAGTGATCCGAGATCCCGGCGCTGGTTTCGTCACGCCGCTCAGAGATGTGTGAAGGTAGGTCAAGGTAGATAGATAATCGTATCTCGATGTCGTTCGTCGTAGGCGATCCCGGATCATTTCGTCGCGCTGTCGGATGACCCGGTGGTCATCGGCGCAAGTGATCTGAGATCCCGGCGCTGGTTTCGTCACGCCGCTCAGAGATGTGTGAAGGTCGGTCAAGGTAGATAGATAATTGTATCTCGATGTCGTTCGTCGTAGGCGATCCCGGATCACTTCGTCGCACTGCCGGATGACCCAGTGGCCATCGGCGCAAGTGATCCGAGATCCCGGCGCTGGTTTCGTCACGCCGCTCAGAGATGGGTAAAGGTAGGTCCAGGTGTATAGATAATATATTGCGTGGAGAAGAATCTCCAGACTAGCTACTGCGCCCTTCCTTTATACATTTCCTTCCCTCTGTGGAATCACAGCTTGCCTGCAAGACTGACACAGTTCCTCCGTCTAACATCATGACTCGATCGCTGCGCCCAAGGAAAACACATGATCTCGCTCGGCCGCCGCGCGGCCAACAATCTACTCGCGGCAACAGGAGAAAGTACGCGCAAGCAGTAACAGTAAAGGAAAGGAAGACTGACGTACAACTTAATCAAGGGAAAACAATACTGGTAATGAACATGGGAGAAGGACGCGCAAGCTCAATCAATGGGAGACAAGAAACGTAGCGGAAAGGAGAAAGGACGCGCAAGTATAATCAACAGGAAATGACATACGTAACGATGACAGGTGAAGGACGCGCAAGTAAGATAACGGAGACGAAGGAGAGAGGTCTAGACCGGCCAGCGGTCGGGGATATCGCTACCGGAGCGATATGGCGGAGATCGGTCAAGGCGCCTAAGCGCGGACGATGACTGCGGCTGCGGCAGCGGAAACGAGGACGAGCCACAGGGCGGCAAGGGTGAGAGTGGCACCGGCGCCGGCGCCAAGGAGCCTGTCGCGCCAGGTTCATGACATCAAGCCCTGCGGGTGAGTGGTTTACCGGCCTATCAGAGAAAGAGGAGATATTGGTTCTATGACCTCACCCCTCGTATCCCGTATTTTAGTTGCATTTGCAGTTCGTCCGGAGATTAGCCCCTTAGGTCCGTTACGGCCGTAAGGTCTAATCCCGAGGCTATCTCCTGCCTAGACTCTCTGAAGCCGACTGGGCTCGACTTCCTTGCTTTCGAGCGGTATTAGGTAAAGTCTCACGTGCCCTGACTATGTAGCTATTTATTTTCCCTGGTGTCTCGGACTGAGGTGTAACAACCTTAGATATCCGCGGCGCCTACAACCTGGTACGAATGGCGGATGGGGAAGAGTGGAAGACAGCCTTCTGGACTTGATACGGTCTGTTCAAATCGCTGGTAATGCCATTCGGCCTCACCAATGCGCCGGCCGACTTCCTGGCTGTCATGAACGACGTATTTCGCCAGTTCCTGGACGACTTCTGCACGGCCTTCCTTGACGACATCTTCATATGCAGCAACACCTTGGAAGAACACAAGAAGCAGGTGTACAAGGTACGGAAGGCACTCTTGGACGCCAGACTCCACCTCAAGCCGGAAAAATACCACTTCCACAAGCAGGAGGTGAAGTATCTCGGGTTCATCATCACAACCAATGGTGTCAGGATGGACCCGGAAAAGGTTTCCTGCGTCGTAGACTGGCAAACCCCGAGGAATGTGACCGACATCCAGTGCTTCCTTGGGTTTGCCAACTTCTACCGGAGATTCATACAGGATTATTCCAAGGTAGTATCCCACCTAACCAGCCTGAAGAAGAAAGAAGGTGGGAAATATGTCCCCTTCGTATGGGGGCCGGCCCAGCAAGCGGCATTCGACGACCTTAAAACGGCATTGATGACCGCACCGATTTTGCGTCACTTCAATTACGACCGCGAAATAGTTGTGGAAACCGATGCCTCGAACTATGTTTCGGCTGGCGTACTGTCCCAATATGACGACGAGGGCACCCTGCACCCTGTGGCCTTCTACTCCAAGAAACACAGCCCGGCCGAATGCAACTACGAGATTTACGACAAGGAATTGCTGGCAATAGTACGAGCATTTGAGGAATGGCGACCACACCTGCAGGGATCAAGCCACCCAATCCAGGTTCTTAGCGACCACAAGAACCTGGAATATTTCATGTCCACCAAGTGTTACACCTGAACGTTTTTCCGGGTACGTAGCTAGATAGAGAAGATCCAGTGGCTGAGGGCGAGGAGGCTGAGGCCGTGGCGAAGGAAAATCAGGGAGTCTAGGCCGGGACAACGGAGCCGGCCAAGGCCGAAGGGCTCTGGATGGATGAAGAAGATTGCAAACGAACGGGGATCGGATAGGAACAGACCGGGCTAAATTCCTGCGGGAAAGATAGCCCCTCGAGCCAGAATCCTGCGGGAGGACGGCCACGTCGGTCCGGCTCCTGCGGGAGAACGGCCGCGTCACCCTCAGCGGAGCAGGGAGATCCTGCGGGACAACACCCGGTTCGCTCCTGAGGGAGGAACCCCGCTCACGGTGCGAGAAGAACAAAGTCTGGACTGACGCAGACCCCGCTCCGGCGCATGAGCACTTCATCTATCTTATCAAACACCCCGACTATGACCAAAGAATCCACCCACGTTCCTTCCGAGGTGCAGACACCTCGGGGGAACTCACGTCCGACCCACCCGCATCGCTCCGACAGAACGTCGAGAGGAAAAGCGGTCCGGATCACCACTTCTCACTCGCACGCCCGCCGATATAAGGGACGAGTTCTCGCCTCGACGAAGAGAAGGAACGTCCACACCAACACCACCCCCGAAAAACCCACATACAAGATCTAAGATTATTCCGTTGTGAATTATCGAAAGTAGCCTGATTACCTCTGATTCTCCCTACACTCCGGTTACGATACAACCCCAGTGTCACACCAAGCTCCTCAACCGCCGACAAGCGCGCTGGTCCGAATTCTTCTCCCGTTTCAATTTCCAGATCGTGTACAGACCTGGGAAAGTAGGTAGGAAACTGGATGCACTGACTCGGAAGTCGGGAGACCTCCCTAAGGAGGGGGATGAACAGCTGCTCGCCAACCAGCAAGCGGTCCTGAAACCCCATAATGTGACAGACCTAGCACTCCACTCGTTGACCCACGGGGCCGACCACGACGATGCTGACCGCGCCGACCACGTCCAGCCCATTGCCGACCTTGCCGACCACGCCGACCATGCCCAGCACGTTGCCGACCACGTCGACCATGTCCAGCCCGTTGCCGACCACGCCGACCACGCCGACCACGCCCAGCCCGTTGCCGACCACGCCGACCACATCCAGCCCATTGCCGACCATGCCGACCACACCCACCACGTCCAGCCCGTTGCTGACCACGCCGACCATGCCGAATGCCCCGCAACATCAGACCTATTCACAGAAGTCTACCGAATCGACTCGCTGCCCAACCAGATTCTCCGACAGCTCGAGGAAGGCTCCAGGCACTCCAGGGAAATCTCCCTGGCCGACTGCAAGGTAAGGGATAACAGGCTGATCTACTGGGACTGTATCTATGTGCCAGACTATACACCCCTTAGGCTGCGGCTCTTATAGGACCACCACGAACCCCCAGCCGTTGGCCACCCAGGACGAGCGAAGACCCTCGAACTCCTCACACGCAAGTACTACTGGCCGCAGATGCAAAAGGACGTTGACCGCTTCGTGAGGAACTGCCACACTTGCCGACGAACAAAAGCTACCCGCCACGCCCCGTACGGCCTCCTTCACCCCCTACCGGTACCGACCCAGCCCTGTCAGCACATATCCGTCGACTTTGTCACGGGCCTGCCCCCATCAAAAGGATACGACACCGTCTGCGTATTCGTGGACCGCCTGATGAAGCAAAGACACCTACTCCCCTGCACAACGACTATCACAGTGGAAGGACTGGCCGTGCTCTTCTACGACAGGATCTTCCGTTACCATGGACTGCCGGAAACCATTGTGTTGGATAGGGGACCGCAATTTGCATCCAGATTCTGGAAACACCTATGCTCCTGCCTGAAGATCGACCCACGCCTGTCCACCGCATTCCACCACGAGACAGACGGTTAAACCGAGCAAATGTACGCGGTAATGGAACAACACCTGCGGGCCTACGTCAACTACCTGCAGAACGACTAGACTGACTATCTCTTCCTCGCCGAGTTCGCCGGAAACAACCAGGTATCGGACTCAACCACGCTATCCCCCTTCTTCGCCAACTTAGGCTACCACCCCCATTGTGACTTCGAACTGGACATCCGCGTCAACAATTCAGAGGAATACCGAGCCCAGACAGCAGCCGAACGCCTGCACCGAATCCACGAGGTGGCCAGAAGTGAGATGTGGTACGCCCAAGCCCGACAACAGGACAACGCAGACGTCCAACGGACCCTAGTACCGGCCTTCCCCCCAACGACCTCATCTGGGTGGATGGGAGACACTGGCGCACCGAAAGGCCAAGCCGGAAGCTGGAGAACAAACACCACGGGCCCTACCGAGTCATCCGGGCAATCGGGACCCATGCCTACGAGCTGGACATCCCGAATGCCATCCAGAAGCACCGCACCTTCCCGGTCTCCTTACTACACGCCGCCGCCGACGACCCAATCCCAGGGCAAGTCATTCGGCCGCCGCTCCCAGTGATCGTCGAAGGCAAAGAGGAGTGGGAAGTGGAGGAAGTCTTGGACAGCCAAAGAATCCAGGGTCGACTGCAGTACCTTGTGAAATGGAGGGGATTCGCGGCACCAACAGGGGAGCCAGAGGAGAGCCTGGCCCAAGTACAGGCTGTCGACGACTATCACGAGCGCTACCCCCAATGGCCTGCACCGGCTCAGCTCGCTCTCGTGGGAACTCAAGCCTAAAGGGGGGCTACTGTCACTGCGCCAGACCACAGGATGCCGTCACGGAAGCGAGGGAATGCGGCGCTACGAAGTGCCGGAATGCGGCACTACGTAGTGCTGGAATGAGGAAATGCGAGGTGCTGAGATGAGGGAACGGAAGTGCCGGAATGAGGGAGTGGGGGTTGGCTTGTGTCGGTGTTTGCTCGTGTCGGTGTTTGCTCGTGTCGGTGTTTGCTCGTGTCGGTGTTTGCTCGTGGGTGTTACGCGTGTGCGCGCTGGCCAAGTTCCTGTATATAACGAGGGCTGCCACCTGCCATAGATCCGTACGCAACAACTTGTTTATGCTGTCGCCACATCCCTGTCCTCTGTCCTTGTCCGTGTCATTGCCCGCGCTGTCGCCATGTCCTTGTTCTCTGTCCTTATTCTCCATCCTTGTCCCGTGTCCTTGTCCTCTGTCCTTGTCTGTATCCTTGTCCACTGTCCTTGTCCGTGTCCTCGCCGCGCCCATTCCGCTTTACCGTCGTGCTGTTCCGCTCGACCGCCGCGCCATTCCACTCGACCACAACACCCACCCACTTGACCGCCGCGCCGTTCCGCTCGACTGTCGCGCCCGCCCGACCACCACGCATCGCTCCCTGGGCCCTTGCCCAGACCCTCCCGTTACAGGTCCACATCAACTCTCTTTGGGACAGGCCTGGGTGGAGGGCACTGGGATGCTTGCACTGCGCCACCATGCGCGGATTGCGGCGGGGAAACGGACTGAATATAACGTAACGGATAAGGTAACCGGACACGATAGAGAACCCAGACAGTAGAAAATCCACTAGTAGCAGAGAGGCCACTCCGCATATTACCCCGCCAGCCGAGTAAAAATCTGCAAACCGCCCAGTCAAAAACATCAGCGACAATATGGCACCCAGCAGACCCCGTCCAAACATCAAATCGAAGAAAGAGAAACAAATGGCAGCCAATGAAGACAATACCGCCGCTGCGCTAGTGCATAGAGAACGAGAAGGCACCTCCTTCCGTATGCTTGCCCTACTGTTCAATGTTCCGTGTTCCACCCTCGCCGATCGCGCTCGAGGTGGGCTGTTACGTAAGGAAAGCCATGTACACCAGCAGAGGCTCACCCTAGCTATGGAGAAGGCGCTACAGGACTGGTGCAAGCAGTTGGATGACTGGGGTTTTCCGCCATGGATGGATCTTCTACTGGCAATGGCCAAAGCATTAGCCCAGCAACGGGCAGATGGAGAGGAGGATTCTATACTGGCTGGGTTAGGAAAGCGATGGCTGGGAAACTTTCTTAAACATCATCCGGAACTCGCAGCCAAGTATGGCACCCAGCTAGACTGCCAACGGGCATACGCTAGCCACCTTCCCACCCTACAAGACTACTTTCGAAAGCTGCAGGGATTGGTCCGCAAGTACAATCTTAAGCCCGAAGACATCTTCCATATGAACGAGAAAGGGTTCATCATCGGTCGATCATCGAGAGCAAAGGTGGTTTGTAGAGCTGGTCATCGGCCACCAAGGGTGACACAGGATGGAACATCGGAGATGCTTACAGTTGTGGAATGTTGCTGAGCGGCACAATACATGCTGCCTTCCTTTGCGATTTTCAAGGGAACTGCACAGTATATGGGCTGGCATTCAGAAACCAGCGACCCTGATGCGATGTTTGCCTGTTCACCTAACGGGTGGACTGATGACGAGCTGGGCTTGGAGTGGTTGTACCACTTTGACCGTTGCACTAAGCACCCGAAGAGGGGTAGCGACACTTGACTGCTCATCCTAGACAGCCATCGTTCGCACCTTACCCTCAAAAATAATTCAGTATAGTATCGACAACAACATTCAACTCCCATCAGCAAAAAATGTAATTCTTACCGGAGATACGGGACCTAGCGAAGCTTACAGGAGCACCGGGGGTAAAATATAACTTTGTCCTTCGCTAAGGTAGCAAAGCTAGGGAAGTGACCACCACCTTACCGACGCAACCACCACATTAGGAAAGCTAGGGAAGCTAGAAAAGCTAGAAAAGCTAGCAAAGCTACGGACACACCACCAATCTTACTGACACAACCACCACCTTACGGGAGCTAGGGAAGCTAGAAAAGCTAGGGAAGCTAGGGAAGCTTACGGGAGCAACGAGTGTACCCTGTGAGCAGTTTCATTACTAGTTGTAATGCTACTACACGCAGTTGGCTATGCTCTTCGATCGCCCAGAAAATCAATTATTGTATTTAAAATCTATATATACATTATGATACAAAGTCCAAGGTCCCAAATCTCGTCACGAAGTACAGAGCAGCTACAGCGGCGCATAAGGGCAGGTGAGCAACGCGTATTACAAGTAGGACAGGTAGGAGAGCGAGGAGAATGAGGCCGGCGTGGAGAATGATAGCAGACGAGCAACCGGTACG
>Ga0307516_10001868_pt1 | contig 28858 bp, 30 predicted proteins | sample 19_EM_MG_FD_203310 | JGI IMG/M metagenome (GOLD analysis project Ga0307516, IMG submission 203310) | Populus trichocarpa ectomycorrhiza microbial communities from riparian zone in the Pacific Northwest, United States - 19_EM | ecosystem: Host-associated > Plants > Roots > Unclassified | place... | reverse complement strand
CATCTCGTCGACTTCCTTCTCGAGTTCGTGGATCCGTATTGATGCCACCTGGTGTGTCTCATACCACTTGGCGTAGGACTCGCGCACTGCCGCTCCAGTGACCGCTACGACAGCCGCGTTCTGGTCCTGTGATATGTCCGCTTCTCCGATCCATTCGAATAGTACGTTTGGCTCCAGCCATAGGGTAGGTTGGGACGCCATCTAGTTCTAGTGCTTCTGACTCAATTGAGCCGGTTAGCCACTGTTCCGACTTGACACGTTTATAGAGAGACGTAAGAGAGCGGGCCCCGAACGCCGGCCCCCGCGCTTACTGCTTGCTGTCCGATACAGCTACTTTTGACGCGAGAGCTACTTCTTGTTGCTCGCCCCCTCTTCTTTTCTCTTGTGTCGATGCTCGGTTTTCGTTCCGCTCTTTAGTTCTAGTACTTTGCTTGCTGTCCGATACAGCTACTTTTGACGCGAGAGCTACTTCTTGTTGCTCGCCCCCTCTCCTTTTCTCTTGTGTCGATGCTCGGTTTTCGTTCCGCTCTCCGTTGCGTATTCCGTTTTCCGATGCTTCCGTTTTCCCTCCTTCGCCTGTCTCGCGGGACTGTCTCCTGTCGTGCTTACTGCTTCCACTGCAGAGCAGAGAGAAAAATAAAGAGGTGCGCTCACCGCTTATTGCGCGGGGCGGGGAAAATAAAAAGTCGATAAAAAGTGTTGCTACCAGTTGAGGGGCAACGAGAAGCATGATCTATTCTAGGAAGAGGAGCGGCGGCCTCTTAGAGAGGATCCGCCACGCTAGCGCTAGCGTGTGACTGCTCTATCTAAAGCCCTAAGGGCATGCCCGTGCCAAGCCCCCACACTCCACTGAACCCACCCACAGTCGCCATACGCCGCGCTAGGCGTAGCCTGCGCTGCGCCACCAACCCTAGACAGCGCGCCACGTGTGGCACCCGCAGCGCCCGGAATCCTCCTCCTACACTGTCCTACATTCATACGCGCTACTCAACTACCGTCAACATCGCTAACCTGCATTCGTACGCGTTGCAGAGCTTCGTTAATACGCACTGCTGTCCTACATTTGTACGCGCTGGTCGTCTGACGTCTACATCATCGACCTGCGTTCGTACGCGTTGCAGAAGCTCGTTGGTACGCACTGCTGTCCAACATTCGTACACACTGCTCGTATGCAGTCAACACCGCTGACCTGCATTCGTACGCATTGCAGAACCTCATTGGAACACACCACTGTCCTACATTCGTACATGTGGTACATCTGCCGCCATCACCACTGGCTACATCCGTACGTGCTACTCGTCTGCCATCAACATCGTCGACCTGCGTTCGTACGCGTTGCAAAACCTCGTTGCTACCCACTGCTGTCCTACAATGGTACGTGCTGCTCGTCTACCGACTACATCGTCGACCTGCGTTCATACGCGTTGCAGAACCTCGTCAGTATGCACGGATGTCCTATATTCGCACATGCTGCGCGTCTGCCGCTATTACCGCTGGCTACATTCGTACGTACTCCTTGTCTGCCGACAACATTGTCGACCTGCGTTCGTACGCATTGCAGAACCTCGTTGGTACACACCGCTGTCGTACATTCGTACATGCTGCACATCTGCCGCGATTACCGCTGGCTACATTCGTATGTGCTCCTTGTCTGCCGTCAACATCGTCGACCTGCGTTCGTACGCGTTGCAGAACCTGGTTGGTACACACCGCTGTTGTACATTTGTACATGCTGCATGTCTGCCGCCATTACCGCTGGCTACATTCGTACGTGCTGCTCCTCTGCCGTCAACATCGTCGACCTGCGTTCGTACGCGTTGCAAAACCTCGTTGCTACCCACTGCTGTCCTACAATGGTACGTGCTGCTCGTCTACCGACTACATCGTCGACCTGCGTTCATACGCGTTGCAGAACCTCGTCAGTATGCACGGATGTCCTATATTCGCACATGCTGCGCGTCTGCCGCCATTACCGCTGGCTACATTCGTACGTGCTGCTCCTCTGCCGTTAACATCGTCGACCTGCGTTCGTACGCGTTGCAAAACCTCGTTGCTACCCACTGCTATCCTACATTCGTACGTGCTGCTTGTCTGCCGTCTACATCGTCGACCTGCGTTCGTACGCGTTGCAGAAGCTCGTTGGTACCCACTGCTTTCCTACATTCGTACGCGCTGCTCGTATGCAGTCAACACCGCTGACCTGCGTTTGTACGCGTTGCAGAACCTCGTTGGTACACACTGCTGTCCTACATTCTTACACGCTGCACGTCTGCCGCCATTACCGCTGCCTACATTCGTACGCGCTGCTCGTTTGCCGTCAACATCGTCAACCTGCGTTCATACGCGTTGCAAAACCTCGTTGCTACCCACTGCTTTCCTACATTCGTACGTGCTGCTCGTCTGCCGACTACATCGTTGACCTGCGTTCGTACGCGTTGCAGAACCTCATCGGTATGCACGGCTGTCCTACATTCGTACATGCTGCGCGTCTGCCGCTATTACCGCTGGCTACATTCGTACTTGCTCCTCGTCTGCCGTCAACAGCATCGACCTGCGTTCGTAGGTATTGCAGAACCTCGTCGGTACGCATGGCTGTCCTACATTCGTACATGCTGCGTGTCTGCCGCCATTACCGCAGGCTACATTCGTACGTGCTCCTCGTCTGCCGTCAACATCGTCGACCTGCGTTCGTACGCGTTGCAGAACCTCGTTGGTACACACCGCTGTTGTACATTCGTACACGCTACACGTCTGCCACCATTACCGCTGGGTACCTACGTACGTGCTGCTAGTCTGCCGTCTACATCGTCGACCTGCGTTCGTACGCGTTGCAGAAGCTCATTGGTACCCACTGCTCTCCTACATTCATACGCGCTGCTCGTATGCAGTCAACACCGCTGACCTGCGTTCGTACGCGTTGCAGAACCTCGTTGGTACACACCGCTGTCCTACATTTGTACACGCTGTACGTCTGCCGCCATTACCGCTGGCTACATTTGTACGCACTGCTCATCTGCCGTCAACATCGTCGACCTGCATTCGTACGTGTTGCAAAACCTCGTTGCTACCCACTGCTGTCCTACATTGGTACATGCTGCTCGTCTGCCGCCTACATCATTGACCTGCGTTCGTACGTGGTGCAGAACCTTGTCGGTATGCACGGCTGTCCTACATTCGTACATGCTGCGCGTCTGCTGCCATTACCGCTGGCTACATTCGTACGTGCTCCTCGTCTGCCGTCAACATTGTCGACATGTGTTTGTACGCGTTGCAGAACCTCGTTGGTACACACCGCTGTCGTACATTCGTACACGCTGCACGTCTGCCGCCATTACCACTGGCTACATTCGTATGTGCTGCTCGTCTGCCGTCAACATCGTCGACCTGCATCCCTACGCGTTGGATAACCTTGTTGGTATGCACTGCTGTCCTGCATTCGTACGCGCTGGTCCTATGCCGTCAACATCGTCGACCTGGGTTCGCACGCGTTGCAGAGCATCGTTGGTACCCACTGCTGTCCTACATTTGTACGCGCTGCTCGTATGCCGTCAACATCATCGACCTGCATTCGCACATGTTGCAGAGCTTCGTTGGTACCCACTGCTGTCCTACATTCGTATGCGCTGCTCGTATGCCATCAACACCACTGACCTGCGTTCGTACGCATTGCAGAACCTCGTTGGTACACACCACTGTCCTACATTCGCACCTGCTGCGCATCTGCCGCCATTGCCACTGGCTACATTCATACGCACTGCTCGTCTGCTGTCAACATCGTTGACCTGCGTTCGTATGCATTGCAAAACCTCGTCGGTACGAACTGCTGTCCTACATTCGTACGCGCTGCTCGTCTGCCGTCTACATCGTTGACCTGCGTTCGTACGCATTTCAGAAGCTCGTTGGTATGCACTGCTGTCCTACATTCATACGCGCTGCTCGTCTGCCGTCTACATCGTCGACCTGTGTTCGTATGCGTTGCAGAAGCTCGTTGGTAAGCACTGCTGTCCTACATTCGTACGCGCTGCTCGTCTGCCGTCAACACCGTCGACCTGCGTTTGTACGCATTGCAAAACCTCGTCGGTACGCACTGCTGTCCTACATTCGTACGCGCTGCTCGTCTGCCGTCTATATCGTCGACCTGTGTTCGTACGCGTTGCAGAACCTCGTTGGTACGCACTGCTGTCCTATATTCCTACATGCTGCGCGTCTGCCGTCATTACCGCTGTCTACATTCGTATGCACTGCTCGTGTGCTGTAGCCATCGCTGACATACGTTCGTATGCATATCAAAACCGCGCTGTAACGTATTGATGGTTTACATTCATTTGCGTTGCGTCATCTGCCCTTATTCGTCACTGTAGCAGATGGCATTTGAGACGTTGGACTTCGTGGTATAATATAGATTTGAAATATAATAATTATTGTGTGATCGAAGAGCATAGTCAACTGCGTGTAGTAGCATTGTAACTGTAGTAATTACGGGTACGAAACTGCTCCCAGAGCACACTCGTTGCTTTTGTAAGCTTCGCTAGCTCCCGTAAGAGGGGTGGTTGCGTCCATAGCTTCCCTAGCTTTCCTAGTGTTTCTAGCCTCCCTAGCTCCCCTAAGGTGGCGGGCGTGTCGGTAAGATTGGTGGTTGCGTCGGTAAGGTTGGTGGTTGCGTCCGTAGCTTCCCTAGCTTTCCTAGTGTTTCTAGCCTCCCTAGCTCCCCTAAGGTGGTGGGCGCGTCAGTAAGGTGGTAGTAGTGTCCGTAGCTTCCCTAGCCTATCAAAGGACAAAGTTATATTTCACTCCCAGTGCTCCGGTAAGCTTCGCTAGCTCCAGTAGCTCCAGTAAGAATTAAATTTTTTGCTGATGTAGTCGGCCCGTCCGCATCTACCGCACCCCCATCCGCCGCCGGACCCTGACGACCCAACATGACCTCGCCGGAGCTTCGGCCTGGACAGGGACATACTGTCACGAACCTGGCGCGACAGGCTCCTTGGGGCCGGCACCGGTGCCACTCTCACCCTTGTCGCCCTGTGGCTCGTCCTCGTTTCCACTGCCGCAGCCGTGGTCATCCTCTGCGCTTAGGCGCCTCGACCTATCTCCGCCATATCGCTCCGGTAGCGATATCCCCGACCACTGGCCAGTCTAGACCTCTCTCCTTCGTCTCCATTATGTTACTTGCGCGTCCTTTCTCCTGTCCGCTACGTTTGTTGTCTCCCATTGATTGAGCTTGCACGTCCTTCTCCCATGTTCGTTACGAGTATTGTTTTCCCTTGATTAAGTTGTACGTCAGTCTTCCTTTCCTTTACTGTTACTGCTTGCGCGTCCTTTCTCCTGTTGCTGCGAGTAGAGTGTTGGCCGCACGGCGGCCGAGTACGATCATGTGTTTTCCTTGGGCGCGGCGATTGAGTCATGATGAGCTAGGGAGGAACTGTGTCAGTCTTGCGGGCAAGCTGTGATTCCACAGAGGAAAGGAAAGGTATAAAGGAAGGGCACAGTAGCTAGTCTGGAGATTCTTCTCCACGCAATCTATTATCTCTCTCCACAGACCTACCTCTCTCTACCTGTGAACCGGTGCTGCATCCACCACCCCGATAAGAACAACGATCCCACACAAAGGCATGTGAGAAGATCGTGACGAGACCATGCCAGGTGTGACGGATAGCGCGAGAACAATGAGCCCATGCAAGGCGTGTGAGACGACCGTGACGAGACCACGCCGGGCATGACGGATACCGCGAGACGACGAGTGGCGTGTGAGTACGCCGGAAGTGTGACTACGAGCAGCGCGTGAGTACGCCGGAAGTGTGACTACGAGCGGCGCGTGGGTATGCCGTAAGTGTGACTACGAACGGCGCGTGAGTACACTGAAAGTGTGTCTACGAGCGGCGTGTGAGTACACCGGAAGTGTGACTACGAGCGGCACATGAGTACGCCGAAAGTGTGACTACGAGCTGCGCATGAGTACGCCGGAAGTATGACTACGAGTGGCAGGTGAGTACGCCAGAAGTGTGATCACGAGCTTGCCCTGAAGAACCGAGCCTACGTTACCTGTCGAGCAGCACGGAGTAGTCAAGGCAGGATCTTGACAGTAGCACTCACAGGGACAGTGGGAAGTTGTACAATACGACGCGACACGATGGGTACGATGTCAATGAGGATGGCGGTGAGGCTGGCGGCGGCAAGGATGATAGCAAATATGATGCAGCGAGAAGATCAATGAGCTTTGTGAATTGTTAGCATAGTACTTACAGGGATAGTTGCAAGTTGTACAATACGACGCAACGTGAGGAGTACGATGTCAATGAGGATGGCGGTGAGGCTGCCCATGTCAAGAACGATTGCAAATATGACGCAGTGAGAAGATCTACGAGTTTCGTGAATTGTTAGCGCAGCATTCACAGGAACAGTGGGAAGTTGGACAATACGATGCGACGCAGCAAGGACAATGTCGATGAAAAGAGGATGCCGGTGGCGTGGATGACATCAAGACGTGACGAGTACGATGTCAATGAGGATGACAGTGAGGCTGCCAGTGGCAAGGACGATTGCAAATATGATGCGGCGAGAAGATCAACCAGCTTCATGAATTGTTAGCAAAGCTCTCACAGGGACAGAGGGAAGTTGTACAATACGATGCGACGAGTACGATGTCGATGAAAAGAGGATGCCGGTGGTGTGGATGACATCAAGACGTGACGAGTACGATGTCAACGAGGATGACGGTGAGGCTACCGGTGGCAAGGACGATTGCAAATATGATGCGGCGAGAAGATCAACCAGCTTCGTCAATTGTTAGCGAAGCTCTCACAGGGACAGAGGGAAGTTGTACAATACGACGCGACGAGTACAATGTCGATGAAAAGAGGATGCCGCCGGCGTGGATGACATCAAGACGTGACTAGTACAATGTCAACGAGGATGACGGTGAGGCTACCGGTGGCAAGGACGATTGCAAATATGACGCGGCGAGAAGATCAACCAGCTTCGTCAATTGTGAGCGAAGCTCTCACAGGGACAGAGGGAAGTTGTAAAATACGACGCGACGAGTACAATGTCGATGAAAAGAGGATGCCGCCGGCGTGGATGACATCAAGACGTGACTAGTACGATGTCAACGAGGATGACGGTGAGGCTACCGGTGGCAAGGACGATTGCAAATATGACGCGGCGAGAAGATCAACCAGCTTTGTCAATTGTTAGCAAAGCTCTCACAGGGACAGAGGGAAGTTGTACAATACGACGCGACGAGTACAATGTCGATGAAAAGAGGATGCCGGCGGCGTGGATGACATCAAGACGTGACTAGTACGATGTCAATGAGAATGACGGTGAGGCTGCCGGCGGCAAGGACGATAGCAAATATGACGCGGCGAGAAGATCAACGAGCTTCGTGAATTGTTAGCGCAGCACTCACAGGGACAGTGGGAAGTTGTACAATACGACATGACGCGACGAGTACGATGTTGATCAGAATGGCAGTGTGGCTGCTGGTGGCAAGGACAATAGCAAATATGATGCGGCCAGAAGATCAATGAGCTTCGTGAATTGTTAGCGCAGCACTCACAGGGACAGTGGGAAGTTATACAATACAATGTGACGCGATGAGTACGTTGTCGATGAGGATGGCGGTGAGGTTGATGCAGGCAGTGTGGATGATAGTAAGATGCGAGGAGTGCGCTAGTCGCGCGTATGATATGATGAAAGTAGAAGAAAAAAGGGGTGGACTTGTGGCCCATGCTGTCGTATTCAGCAAGCCGTGCTGTGGTAAGCGAGCCAAACCGTACGGAAGTGCAGGCGCTAGCAAACGCTTGGCACCTTGCAAGTTGCATGCGAAATCACTCGCAATCCGCAAAAACTGTGAATTTCTCTCACTTAGTCGTCGATACCCCAGAGCCCGCTGTTTACATATGCACAATTATTCCCTATTATATCAATTCCGTCAGACCTAATGTTTGTGCCAACCACCTGCTGATTTGCAACCTATCAATGGTGCTGTCCTAATCGAACTTCCTCTGCTAGGAGAATCTCTATTATATACAACGCTCCACATCTGTATATCATTCATGTTTTCAGTATTACAACCTTGAAAAACAGGAGTAAGTAGTCACAAACTTTAGGTCCAACTGAATTGATATAATAGGAAACAATTGTGCATATGTAAACAGCGGGTTCCGGGGTATTGAAGACAATGGAAGAGGAGTTCGCTGTTTTCGCAGATTGCGAGTGATTTTGAATGCAACTTGCAAGGTGCCAAGCGTTTGCTAGCGCCTGCGCTTTCATACGGTTTGGCTCACTTACCACAGCACGGCTTGCTGAATACGACGGCACGGGCCACAAGTCCACCCCTTTTTTCTTCTACTTTCATCATATCATACGTGTGACCAGCACACCCCTTGCATCTTGCTATCATCCACGCTGCCTGCATCAACCTCACCGCCATCCTCATCGACAATGTACTCGTCGCATCGCGTCGTATTGTACGACTTCCCACTGTCCCTGTGAGTGCTGCGCTAACAATTCACGAAGCTCGTTGATCTTCTCGCCACGTCATATTTGCTATCGTCCTTGCCACCGGAAGCCTCACTATCATCCCCATTGACATCGTACTCGTCATGTCTTGATGTCATCCACACCGCCGGCATCCTCTTTTCATCAACATCACACTCGTCGTGTCGTATTGTACAACTTCCCTCTGTCCCTGTGAGAGCTGCGCTAACAATTCACGAAGCTTATTGATCTTCTCGCCGCATCATATTTGTTATCGTTCTTGCTGCCGGCAGCCTCACTGCCATCCTCATCGACATCGTACTCCTTGTGTTTTGTCGTATTGTACAACTTCCCACTGTCCCTGTGAGTGCTGCGCTAACAATTCACGAAGCTGATTGATCTTCTCGCCGCGTCATATTTGCTATCGTCCTTGCTGCTGGCAGCCTCACCATCATCCTCATTGACATCGTACTCGTCATGTCTTGTTGTCATCCATGCCGCCAGCATCCTCTTTTCATTGACATCGTACTTGTCGTGTTGCGTCGTATTGTACAACTTCCCACTGTCCCTGTGAGTGCTGCGCTAACAATTCATGAAGCTCATTGATCTTCTCGCCGCGTCATATTTGCAATCATCCTTGCCGCTGGCAGCCTCACTGCCATCCTCATTGAAATCGTACTCCTCGCATTGTGTCGTATTGTACAACTTCCAACTATCCCTGTGAGTGCTGCGCTAACAATTCACAAAGCTCATTGATCTTCTCGCTGTATCATATTTGCTATCGTCCTTGCCGCTGCCAGTATCACCGCCATCATCATTGACATCGTACCCATCGCGTCGCGTCGTATTGTACAACTTCCCACTGTCCCTGTGAGTGCTACGCTAACAATTCATGAAGCTCATTGATCTTCTCGCTACGTCATATTTGCTATCATCCTTCCCACCGTCAGCCTCACTGCCATCCTGATTGACATCGTACCCGTCACGTCGTACAGTATTGTACAACTTCCCACAGTCCCTGCGAGTGCTGCGCTAACAATTGACGAAGCTCGTTGAACTTCTCGCCATGTCATAGTTGCTATTGTCTTTGCCGCCGGCAGCCTCACCGCCATCTTCATTGACATCATGTTCATCGCATCGTGTCTCATCCAGATGTAGAGCTATGCTGTCTACGGTGACATGGTATATAGATCTAAATTTGATGTAATGAATAGAACTGGCTTGAGTCACAATGCCTGGAACCAAATGCGAGTTTAATAGTCTTCGCTGCAATGTACCGTGCCCTGCCAGTCATGTTTCGATGCTACCACTGTGACCACTCTGTTACCTATGTGTGGTACGCCATCGTAAGCCTAGTCTAGATCCCATTTGCCTTGACACTCTGCGTGTATAAGACACGCTGCATCCGGATGGCAAAGACACTCGTCCAGAAGGTAGATGTCGTGGCATGTGTCGTCCGGACGACATTTGCCTGGACACTCTGTGTCCAGAAGGGAAATGCCCTGACAGTCCTTGTCCGTAAGGCAGATGCCGTGGCGCATGTCATCCGTACGACATTTGCCTTGACACTCTGAGTCCGGAAGTAATTTGCCTTGACATTCTGCATCTGCAAGACACGCGCTGCGTTCAGAAGGCAAATGCCCTGACACTCCTCGTCTAGAAGGCAGATGCGGTGGTATGCATTGTCCAGAAGACATTTGCCTTGACATTCTGCATCTATAAGATACACGCTTCGTTCAGAAGGCAAATGTGCTGACACTCCTCATCCAGAAGGCAGATGCCATGGCGCGGGTCATCCGTACGACATTTACCTTGACACTCTGCGTCCGGAAGAAATTTGCCTTGACATTCTGTGTCTGTAAGACACGTGCTGCATCCAGAAGGCAAATGCGCTGACACTTCTCGTCTGGAAGGCAGATGCCGTGGTGTGCGTCGTCCGGAAGACATTTGCCTTGACATTCTGCGTCTGTAAGACTCACACTGCATTCAGAAGGCAAATGCCCTGACACCCCTCGTCTGGACAACATCTGCGTTGACACTCTGCGTCTGTAAGACACGCGCTGCGTCCAGAAGGCAAATGCTCTGACAGTCCGCGTCTGGAAGGCAGATGCCGTGGCATGCATTGTCCGGAAGACATTTGCCTTGACACTCTGTGTCCGGAAGAAATTTGCCTTCACATTCTGCGTCTGTAAGACACGCGCTGCGTTCAGAAGGCAAATGCACTGACACCCCTCGTCCGGACGACATCTGCCTTGATACTCTGCATCTGTAAGACATGCGCTGCGTCCATAAGGCAAGTGCCCTGACACTCCTCATCTGGAAGGCAGATGCCGTGGCATGCGTCGTCTGGAAGACATTTGCCTTGACACTCTGCGTCCGGAAGAAATTTGCCTTGACATTCTGCATCTGTAAGACACGCGCTGCGTTCAGAAGGCAAATGCCCTAACACCCCTCGTCCGGACGACATCTGCCTTGACACTCTGTGTCTGTAAGACAAGCGCTGCGTCCAGAAGGCAAATGCCCTGACAGTCCACGCCTGGAAGGCAGATGCCGTGGCATGCATCGTCCGGAAGATATTTGCCTTGTCATTCTGCATCTGTAAGATACGCCCTACGTTCAGAAGGCAAATGCGCTGACATTACTCATCCAGAAGGCAGATGCCGTGGCATGCATCGTCCGGATGCTGTTTGCCTTGACATTAGTCGTCTGGAAGGTCAATGCGCAGCCCACTTCTGGTTAGTACGCATATGCATGGGCGGGTCGCGTTGGTGCAGCATGTGCGCTGACATGCATTGTCCAGACGGAGAATACCTTGCTGGGTTGTGTCCTGAGCGTCTAGACGTTTCCGACGTGTATGCAGTGTCCAGACGCAGAATTTTTTTCCTGATGTAATGTATCCAGATACACCTGTTAAGGTGCAATCTGTCCAAATGCAGCTGTCAAGGTACAATGTATCCAGATGCAGCTGTCAAAACACCACACGTTCGGACATAACTGCCATGGTATATGCCTTCTGGGCGAGAAGTTATGTGTGACACTGGGATGCCCGGTCAACATCGGAGTGACGGTAATATCGAACTAGTCAGGTTTCTCGATAGTCACGAAGGAGATGGGGTACATGCGGTCTTCGCCGGCGTTCAATTATTATACAAGAATAACTTCCCCAATGACCCTCCTTCCAAGTTCGCCCACCATTAGGGGATTCACAGTGAATAATCTAAGGGGTTTGGTTCGATCGCTGCGGGTCCGCAGCAACGGATCGCTCGACGGATCGCTCGGTAGACGGTGCTTGCCCAGCAGCTGCCTGGCGGCTTGCGCGACAGTTTGTCCGCAGTTCTACGGCAATGGCTCTCTCGACGGATCGTAGGTGGTCGCTCAGTGCATGCCTTGTGGCTGCCCGACAGCTTGCATGTATTGCTTTGGCAGATGGTTCGATTCGAGACGGGCCTGGCATATTGCCCAACGACTCGCTTGTGTATCGCTTCGGCGGAGGGTTCGATTCGAGACGGGCCTGGCGTACTGCCCGACGGCTCGCCCGCGGCGCTTCGGCGGAGGGTATAAGACGGGCCCGGCGTCTTGCCCAACGGCTCGCTTGCGGTGCTTCGGAGGATGATTCGAGATGGGCCTTGCGTCGTGCCCGACAGCTCGCTCGTATCGCTTCGGTGGATGGTTGGATTATTTAACGCATTGGCGACTTCCAACGGCTTGTGCGACAACTGCCTCATGGGTAAGATAAGATAATGAATACGCTCACACACCAGACCCTCCTGGGTACAGGCCGGAGCCCGAAGCTACTTGTCCTGGTCGGTCTGACGATAAGGCGAGTCTGAGGGTCCTGTTGGCACCCCATAATTCCGTCAGTTCTAGACCGAGTTCTTTCCTACGGCCCGGGCGGTGTCTGGAGTATCGGTCGTTATGACAAACGAGCTCCCTGGGGAGTCTCGACCGAGCTCTCTGGAGAGTCTCGTCCTAACACCTGCTCTTTCACGCCCCCGGTTTGCCATGGCCCCCGGTTTGCCGTGGCCCCCGGTTTGCCAAGGCCCCCAGTTTGCCATGGCCCCCGGTTTGCCGTGGCCCCCTCCTCCGGAGTAATCCATACGCCCGGTGTCTTGGCCATATCCTTTACCCCGTTCCTTATCTCCCACCTTGACTCTCGAGCTCCTCACATTTCCTTCCGTCTCCTTCCCGATCCACTGTCGTCTCACTCGCCACGCTTAGGTGTATCTGCGCTTTGGCAGATGGTGCGACGTATGCCCAGCAGCGTGCCAGACAGCTTACGTATATCGTTTCAGTTTGGCGGATCGTCTGACGCTTCGGCGACTGCCAAATGGCTCGCTCGACAACTGCCTCATAGGTATGATAAGGTAAGGAATACGCTCACACACCAGACCCTCCTGGGTGCAGGCCGGAGCCTAAAGCTACTCATCCTGGTCAGTCTGACAATAGGATCCGCCCAATGGTATCACGGACCATGCCAATCCCTCAGCTTATAGCTGGGTTGAAGTCATGACCCCACATCAGCCCTTGGCTACGGCCTTGGGAATTATACCCTCAACAGGGGTCCTATCCGTGCTGACCGACGTGTTGCCCATCAGACCCTTCCTATCTTCCGCCTAGACTCTCGAGCCCCTTGAGTATCCTCCCATCTCCTTTCCGATCAACTGTCGTCTCGCTTGCGGCACTTGTAGTAGCACTGGTATGATCGCTCGTAGGATCGCTCGTAGGATCACTCATAGGATCGCTCGTAGGGGGATGGTCGTTGACTTGATGTCTTCGTGACCGGTAGGTGGTCAGTTGATGATTGACCGTTCTGTGGTTCATGGTTGTGCTGATGATTCCCATGAATCTTCCGATGATCTTTTTGATGATGATTCTGATGATAATTTCGATGATTCTGCTGAGGATTCCAATGAATCCTCCCATCTCGTTGCCAAGTGCTCATCGGCGGGTCGTCGTATAAGTATCCGGCTCGGCGAAGTCACGTGGTGTGGGGAATTACCCCTCACCACGACGTGAAATCTCTTCACCTTGGCGTTAGACTCCATCAGCATCACAGATAAACTCTCGATTAGCTTGGGCAGTAGTGCTTCCCTGTATCCTCCTGAGAGTGGCCAGAGCAGGTGCCTCTCCTTGAGTTCTTGTCGTGATTGGGTGATGCGATAGGGTTGCGTACGGGGTTGATTACGTTACTTGACCGGAGATAATGAACCCTCAACCATACAAGCTAACCTTCTTGGCCGCAATGGGTGCCAAGGTGTAGCTCCAACCCGTATCGCTCCTATCAGACTCTCGAACTGTTCCTGAGGTACGGTCTTGTAGCAGCGTTTGTACTTTCCCGAATCAGGAGTCGGTACTTAGTCCGGGGGCTACCCAGTGCTAAAGGATCAGCTTGCGGAGAAGCCTCCGCTCCAGTATTCGTTCAACTTGACGTCCTTACCCTGGTGCGGCGTGTGCCCTGCCTCATAATCGTTGTAAGCATCTCGGATAAGTGGGGGATACGCTCACGCTGTTGTGCGCTGGCAAAGCCCAGAACTCCCTCATCCTGATCGGTTTCCACCATAAGATCGGTAGTGGTGCTAGCAGCCGTGTAACTATCTCTGCGCGAGCATCATCATGTGGCCCCGTAGGGTTCAGGGAGAATCCAGGCGAAGCTGGTCGAACTCCCCCAAACGTTTGCCCCCCTTGCTGCCGGCTCCGGGTCGGTAGTGGTGCTAGCAGCCACATAACTATCTCTGTGCGAGCATCATTATGTGACCCCATAGGGTTCAGGGAGAACCCGGACGTAGCCGGTCGAACTCTCCCCTACGGTTGCCCCCCTTGCTACCGGCTCCGGGTCTTATTTCCACCGCCTAGACTCTCAGTTCCTTGTGTTCCCGTTTCCGTTCGATTGCTTGTCCTTCTTATGATGACCACCAAGGTTGTCTTCCTCCGCGGCAGCGCTTGCGCTTTCCTGGTCTGCGCTGGTACTTGGCCCAGGGACCTCCTGGTGCCGTAGAGTCGGTTGACCTGAGCTGAGCCCCAACAGTGTCGGTTGCTCTGTCTCGGGATGCTGTCCTAAGACCGTGTGACGAGTTTCCGATACCTTCCTACCTGGTCTGTATCTGAATTCCGACCCTGTAGTATTTAGGGTGTAACACTATCCCCCCCTTCCTAACCTTCGTTCCGAAGCTATAGGATGGTGTTCTTGCGTATAGTCGTTCAGCTTAGTACTATTGCTCGATTATTGAGACAAAAAACCCACGTGGGAAAAGGTCTCTCAAATCGGTGAGCCCGTAGTCTGTTGGCGTTTCAAATCGATGCAACACGTAACAGTTCTGTAAGGTGACCTTTGAACGTAGCCTCCCAGCCTGCCGCTCTGGTTATCAAGAAATTCACTGTGGGAAAAAACTCTCTAACCATTCCTTGAGCCTGCAGCTGTCGAACAGCGTATTCATCAGGTCATATTGGTTATGACATCGTATTTCTGTCGAATGCCATCCGTATTCCGGGGGTCTCTTGATGTCCTGAGTCTGGCACCTGGTGCCCACCTTCCGGTGAAGTCATCCCGTTTCCATCCTCAAACTCCCGGCCTTTCGGCTCATCCATCCCAGTGCTCGGCTCGCAACGGAGTCCTCCTCAGCCTTTCGGCTGTCCGGTACAGTTTTATACTGCACCGGTTGCTAGGCCTCCCGGCCATCGTCTTCCTCGGCCTATACGGCCAACCCGCCCCGGCACTTCAACATGGGATGGCATCCTCCCTGACCTTTCAGTCAACCCGTTCTTGCGCTTCGTCATGGAACGGTGTCCTTCCGAGGCTTTTCCGGTATTCAGCGGTGCTGCTGGTAACGTGAGTATGGAGCCTTTGCCGCCAATTCCGACGAAGGCTGCTGCAGCCTGCTTCACATGCCAGATCGCCGTAAGCGGTCGATTCTTATCCTCCCCTTTCCAGGGTAGTTCTCCGAATGCCTTGAATAAGCATCAAGTTTGCCATTCCGGCTACTGGACCGATGTTGATATATTATTGTCAATGCCAGCGGGATGCTGTACTCGGCGAGCCTGATGTCGGTTGAATACCCCATTACATGAGGTTTGCTCGGTGTATGGTGTTCTGTAGGTTCGTCGACAGATGCGTAATTGCCCAGATGACGTGCAATTGGCGTTACGCTCCATCGAGGATCTACCTCACAATAGGTCAGTGAGGGTGATGTCGAGGAATAGCTCCCAGTGCGAACTCCCACATGTCGAATGCAGCGAATGCCAAACTTCCACAGCTCGGAACAGTTGGAATGATGTCCGGAACGTGTATTCTAACGTATCCGGAACAACCTTACCGGCTTTGAGTGAGAACGAGTGCTGGTTCCTTGGTGAGCTGGTGGCCGCCGGGACCCAAAAGGACTGGATTTTGGGATTTTCGTCCATTTTTGGTGAAAAACAGAAAACGAGCTCAGCAGCACTCGAGGCCTGTTGAGGCCCAAAACGAAAAAACCCCTCATCGGAGCTGTTGCAGTGCGCTTCAGGCGGTTTTCGCAGTTATCGTCGACCGCTGCTTGGACCGGCTCTCAACGCTCCTTTTTTGACCCGACCTCCCACATAGGCCGGCTGGGGGTCTTTCTCTCCCAATCCTTTCAGCTTGACCACGTCTGCTCGGCGCAACAGCCGGCAAGTGGTCTTTCCTTCCTTGCCCTTTCGGCGCGTTACCAGGTCCCGTTGAGCTTCAACACGACACCTGGCTACCCAAACTTCCTTGCTCATCGTTGGCGTTGAGCAGGACCTTCTTTCTCTTCACACATCTGCCTCGTGTCAACCGGAGAGAGAGTTAGTAGCTGACAATCGACGTCGTCTGAAGGTCGAAATTCAGGAGAAAGGTGACTTAAACCCTAGATTATAGTGTGACACTGGAACGTCCGGTCAACGTCGGAGTGATGGTAATATCGAACACCTGAGGTTTCTCAATAGTCACGAAGGAGATGGGGTATGCGCAGTCTTCACTGGCGTTCAATTATTATACAAGAATAACTTCCGCAATGACCCTCCTTCCAAGTTCACCCACCGTTAGGGGATTCACAGCGAATAATCTAAGGGGTTCGGTTTGATCTCTGTGGCTCCGCGGTAACAGATCGCTCGACGGATCGCTCAGTGGACGGCACTTGCCTGTCGGCTGCCCAGCGGCTTGCGCGACGGTTCGTCCGCAGTTCCACGGCAACGGCTTGCTCGACGGATCGTCGGAGGTCGCTCAGTGCATGCCCGGCGGCTGCCCAACAGCTTGCACGTATCGCTTCGGCGGACGGTTCGATTCGAGACGGGCCCAGCGTATTATCCGACGGGTCGCTCGTGTATTGCTTCGGCGAAGGGTTCGATTTGAGACGGGCCTGGTGTACTGCACTATGGCTCCCCCATGGCGCTTCGGTGGAGGGTATGAGACGGGCCCGGCGTCTTGCCTGACAGCTCGCTCGCGGCGCTTCGGCAGATGGTTCGAGACGGGCCCAGCGTAGTGCCTGACAGCTCGCTCATATCGCTTCCGCGGATGGTTGGATCGTTTGACGTATCGGTGACTGCCCGACAGCTCGTACGACAACTGCCTCACGGGTAAGATAAGGTAATGAATACGCTCACACACCAGACCCTCCTGGGTACAGGCAGGAGCCCGAAGCTACTCGTCCTGGTTGATCTGACGATAAGGCGAGTCTGATGGTCCTGTTGGCACCGCATAATTCCGTCAGTTCTAGACCGAGTTCTTTCATGCGGCCCGGGCGGTGTCTGGAGTATCGGTCGTTATGACAAACGAGCTCCCTGGGGAGTCTCGACCAAGCTCTCTGGAGAGTCTCATCCTAACACCTGCTCTTTCACGCCCCCGCTTTGCCGTGGCCCCCTCCTCCGGAGTAATCCATACGCCTGGTGTCTTGGCCATATCCTTTACCCCATTCCTTATCTCCCACCTAGACTCTCGAGCTCCTCACATTTCCTTCCGTCTCCTTCCCGATCCACTGTCATCTCACTCACCACACTTAGGCGTATCTGCGCTTCGGCAGATGGTGCGACGTATGCCCAGCAGCGTGCCAGACAGCTTACGTATATCATTTCAGTTTGGCGGATCGTCTGACGCTTCGGCGACTGCCAAATGGCTCGCTCGACAACTGCCTCATAGGTAAGATAAGGTAAGGAATACGCTCACACACCAGACCCTCCTGGGTGTGGGCCGGAGCCCAAAGCTACTCGTCCTGGTCGGTCTGACAATAGGATCCGCCCAATGGTATCGCGGACCGTGCCAATCCCTCAGCTTATAGCTGGGTAGAAGTCACGACCCCACATCAGCCCTTGGCTACGGCCTTGGGAATTATACCCTCAACAGGGGTCCTATCCGTGCTGACCGACGTGTTGCCCATCAGACCCTTCCTATCTTCCGCCTAGACTCTCGAGCCCCTTGAGTATCCTCCCATCTCCTTCCCGATCAACTGTCATCTCGCTTGCGGCACTTGTAGTAGCACTAGTAGGATCGCTCGTAGGATCGCTCGTAGGATCGCTCATAGGATCGCTCGTAGGATCGCTCATAGGATCGCTCGTAGGGGGATGGTCGTTGACTTCATGTCTTCGTGACCGGTATGTGGTCAGTTGATGATTGACCGTTCTGTGGTTCATGGTTGCGCTGATGATTCCCACGAATCTTCCGATGATCTTTTTGATGATGATTCTGATGATCATTTCGATGATTCTGCTGAGGATTCCAATGAATCCTCCCATCTCGTTGCCAAGTGCTCGTCGGCGGGTCGTCGTATAAGTATCCGGCTCGGCGAAGTCACGTGGTGTGGGGAATTACCCTGCACCGCGACGTGAAATCTCTTCACCTTGGCGTTAGACTCCATCAGCATCACAGATAAACTCTCGATTGGCTTGGGCAGTAGTGCTTCCCCGTATCCTCCTGAGAGTGGCCAGAGCAGGTGCCTCTCCTTGAGTTCTTGTCGTGATTGGGTGATGCGATAGAGTTGCGTGCAGGGTTGATTAAATTACTCGACTGGAGATAATGAACCCTCAACCATACCAGCTAACCTTCTCGGCCCCAACGGGCGCCAAGGTATAGCTTCACCCCATATCGCTCCTATCAGACTCTGAAACTGTTCCTGAGGTGCAGTCTTGTAGCAGCGTTTGCACTTTCGCGAATCACGAGCCGGTACTTGGTCCGGTGGCTACCCAGCACTACAGGACCGGTTTGCGGACAAGCCTCCGCTCCAGTATTCGTTCAACTCTACGTTCTCACCCTGGTGTGGTGTGTGCCCTGCCTCATAATCGTTGTAAGCATCTCGGATAAGTGGGGTATACGCTTACACTATCGTGCACTGGCAAAGCCCAGAACTCCCTTGATCGGTTTCCACAATAAGATCGGTAGTGGTGCTAGCAGCCACGTAACTATCTCTGCGCAAGCATCATCACGTGGCCCCATAGGGTGCAGAGAGAATCCAGGCAAAGCTGGTTGAACTCGCCCCAACAGTTGCCCCCCTTGCTGCCGGCTCCGGGTCGGTAGTAGTGCTAGCAGCCACGTAACTATCTCTGCGCGAGCATCATTACGTGGCTGCATAGGGTTCAGGGAGAACCCGGGCGTAGCCCGTCGAACTCACCCCTATGGTTGCCCCCCTTGCTACCAGCTCCGGGTCTTATCTCCTCCGCCTAGACTCTCAGTTCCTTGCGTTCCCGTTTTCGTCCGATTGCTTGTCCTTCTTATGATGACCACCAAGGTTGTCTTCCTCCACGGCAGTGCTTGCACTTTCCCGGTCTACACCAGTACTTGGCCCAGGGACCTCCTGGTGCTGCAGAGTCGGTTGACCCGAGCTGAGCCCTGACAGTGTCGGTTGCCCGGTCTCAGGATGTCGTCCTAAGACCGTGTGACGAGTTTCCGATACCTTCCTTCCTGGTCCGTATCCGAATTCTGACCCTGTAGTATTTAGGGTGTAACATCATGGCAATTGCGCTCAGGATACAGCGAGTGTCTTCCAGATGCAGAGTGTCAAGGCAATTTTCTTCCAGATGGAGTATGTTAAGGTAAATGTCTGGACAATACTTATGATGGTGTATAACATGTAGATAACAGAGCGTCACGGTGGTAGCATCGAGATGCAGCTGTCAGGGCATGGTACATTACAGTGAAGAATATCAAACAATTGTGACTCAATCTAGTTCTATTGATTATATTTAATGTATATCTATTTACCAAACTTAGCTTACCCAGTACAAGCACCCCGCTGCATCACATCCAATGATGATGGCGGCCAAAAAGACAATCGCGAATAAGACGCTGCGAGAAGATCAATGTAATTCCTAAGATTGTTAGCACAACTTCAGAGGGACAGACCCTGGAGGAAGTTGTTGGATATAACGTGACAAGTATGATGTTGATGAGGATGCGGGCAGCATGGATGGCATCAGTAGGACACGATGAGTACAATGTCGATGAGGATGGAGTTGAGGATGATACCGGCAGCAAGGACAATTGCAAATAAGACACAGCGAGAAGATCGAGGTGCTTTGTGAGATTGTTGGCACAACTACTCAAGTGACAGACAATGGAAAGTTGTACAATACGACGTGACATGACAAATACGATATTAATGAGGATGCTGGTAATGTGGATGGTATTGGTAGGACGCGATGAGTGCGGTGTCGATGAGGATCATGGTAAGAATAATTCTGCTGGCAAGGATAATTGAGAATAAGACATGGCGAGAAGATCAATATGCTTTGTGAGATTGTTAGTGCAGCCCTCCAAGTGATAAAAAGTGTAAAGTTGTACAATACGATGCGACAAGTAGGATGTTGATGAGGATGGTGGTGAGGATGATGCCAGTGGCAAGTACAATTGCAATTAAGATGCTGCAAAAAGATGCAAGTGCTTTGTCAGATTATTAGTGCAGCTCTCCCAGTGACACGCAATGGGAAGTGGTAGAATACGAAGCAATGCGACAAGTACGATGTTGTAGAGGATACCAGCAGTGTGGATAGCATCGCTAGGACGTGATGAGTATGATGTCGATGAGGATGTTATACCCAGTTCGCTGGTGACACCCGAAGACATGCAATTAGTATGACTAGCCGGACTCAATCTGAGGATTGAGGCCGAGTGATATTTCATGAGTGAAAGTCATGGGCTGGGGGGAGCTCTGAAAGAGAGGAGTATTACCGACCCAACAGCAGCCAGGTGGTAACTCAAGGTTACCAATGGGAAAGGGGATGAGTGGCAGCCTCAGGCGAGGGTCTGGTCACATCCCTGGGAGGCGTCAAGGTTATCCTCCGCAAGACCCATACTAAAAGCTACTAGTTGCCGTTTACCAGCAAAAATATCAACTTTTTCTGGTTACAATATAACTCACGAGCGGTTGTGCAGGACGCGCGAGGCGGAACGGGTCCGGTGGGTATATGAGGGGAGCCAGACCATCTGTCAGTTGTTTGAAGAAGATCGGACCTTAACTTGCCAAGTTACAGAGATGTATTCTTCAGTTAACTGCGATTGCTGCGGTACTTGTACCGACGTCACCAGTCATTCCTGGAAGCATCTAAACTCATAGATTGCAACCCTGAATGCACCTGAGAAGCATTTAGCCAGTAAGGGCTGCGGACAGGAGCACAAGGGTGACGATGCCTACAAGGGGGTGCAAATGAAGATTGTTCACAAGCACCCGGATCGAAGATCTTTTGGGTCCATACCTATCAATCAGTACCACGTCCCAATCAACCCTATCTCCCTCGGACAAGGAGAGACGCTGCTGCATAATACCGAGGTATTGCGCTTCACAAGTCAGCCTGAGAGCAGATGGCTAAAGAGTCAGCGTGACATTTAAAGAGCTCCAGTTTCCTATGTAGAGAGGCATCAGCAATGATCAGTTGGAAGTTGAGCCTTAACAATATTACATTGTTTCTGGGATCAACTCTCTAGTGATATTTCGAACGTGAATCTCTTAGTGAATTTTCCCATCTGCTCCCGTGCGAATCCTTTGGAACTACACGGATACTCCGCTACCATCATACAAGTGTTGCCCACTCAAGGGTGATAGACTGTTGGTGACCACCTGGACAATTGTGCCGTTGGTGAAACACCCGAGTGTTACACTATATTGTTAGCAGACATACTGACACTACAATATACCTCTCTACAAGAAACGCATAAGTAACCATGTCGGAATCTCAGGCATTGGTGAAGTTTGAGTTGCGAAAGAGCTCCAATGAGTTGGACACTTCAACGGATGTGGTCATCCGCGATGCCGACACTGGCGAGCCAGTGGTGTGGGATCCGGTCACTGTGGAGGCACCAGGGTGGTTCTGCAATATGGTGAAGACACTTGACAAGAGTCTGTCTCAGTTTGGCCAGCTAGTGCAGCTGTGCCGAAAGAACGAGCATGACATCAAGGAAATGTTACCAAAATTGACACAGTACTACAAGGGCCTTCTGCATGACCACAGACGTCTATATGAGCTGGCCCAGGCCGAAAAGGAACAAATGTGCTACGCTTCAGAAGAGGCTTTCTGGCAGCTGTCAGTAGTGAGCATCCAGTTCTCTGACCAGGTGTCCACCGCTATTCTAGCTGCCCAGACTAAGGATGAAGCGCAGTTCAAACACCTGGCAGTGGTAACTGAGGCACTTGATGCCAATGCTACCCATGTAATGGCTGTGATAAATGAGTTTGCTGCAACAAAGGATGCCGAAATCAAAGTACTCGAAAATTCCAGCACGGCCATGAAGGCGGATATTGCGGCCCTCTGTAAGGAGGTAAAATGCAAGCCCAAAGCACCCGATGTCAAAAAGCAAGAAAAGAAGCTGCAGGAGTTCTTCGATGCGGCAATCAAAAAGGCAAAGGAGTCGGCTAGCCCTATTATGCTCATGGGCGAACTGGAAGGGCTGGTACACTCCGTAAAGGAAGGGAGGTCCGTGAAAGAAGCAGCCTCGCTAAGAGAAGAACCCTCAGTGAAAAAGAGGAAGGCTATCGAAAGCGACCCTGAGAGACCAATCCCACCTATTGAGCCAGACTCGGGAGAAGGCCCAGTGGCCCCTCCACTCAGACCTTTCCATTTCGAGTTGTATAACCCAGACGAAGATGGGGAGGAGGAGGCCGACCGAGCCGCAGGTGGAGCGGGAGGTGGTGGTGGTGATGACGGACAGGGGGTGTTGGTGGTGGTGCTAGCCCATCCGGCAGCCCCAGTGACACGTCATCAGATGAGGAGTCACCCTCACCCCCACCATGCTGACCACTGAGGTGGTCCACCACCCCGCAGCAAAACCCAAGGGTGCTATCTCCCAGGAGGGGGTTGTGGGATCGCAAACGTTCACCGTTGCCGTATAAGCTCTGAGATCCGGTCCGTGTCATGATCGAAAAACCTGTGCTAGATAAGCCAGAAAATTTTTCCAGTTGCGACACGAAGCCTACATTCGCAGCATGGTGGCCTCATGTTGGAAATTATTTCAAATACTACGAGACCACTTATGTGAAGGAAACGGACAAAATTGCTTTCGTGGAGCACTGGATGTCAGGAAATGCAGAAGTGTGGTATGAGGCACGTGCCACTCAACTGAAGCAACAAGGCAAAGAGGATGATTGGAAGTCATTTGCATCAGTGATCGAGATCCAATTCTCCAGTCGATTCGAGCAACACGACGTCTTGCACAAAATCGACCTTATCATCTACGATAGCGATATCGAGCTCTATATTGATAAACTGGAAATTGCGAATGCCTGAGCAGGACTCTCTGGTGTTATTTGGAGGGAAAAGCTGAAGGGAGGACTCACGAGGCCCATGAAGAAGAAGCTTTCCAATGTGGGATGGCTTTCAGAAGATGATATCGAGTTCGTAGAGGTGCTTCGGGAAGTGGGGAAAAATCTGGAGGACGAGGTTAAGGAGGAAAATCATTCTCATCGGAAATCGCCAGAGCCAAAAAAACCCAAAGAAAACCCCTGGGTCCAAAGAAGTGAAGGACCACAACTCTTCACACCAGGTCAACAAAAAGACTGGGAAAAAGAGTGACAAAGAGGATCGGAGTGACAAGGGATCAAGCGCGAAGAAGGAGCAACACTACAAGATGAAGGATGACGCAACCAAGGGGATCGACCCCAAGCTGGTTGAAAAACGATTCAAGAATAATGATTGCCTCGCATGTGGCAAACCGAACCATCGCTGGTTCCAATGCCGGAGGCCAATTGTTACGACATCCTCTTGTTCGGTAGCTGGCAGCAAGCACTGTGTCTCTGACTCTGCGATTCAGGAGGAAGAGGGAGAAAAACCCCAGCATAATGCCAAGCGTGCCAAGGACTCAGCATGTGGGGTTGGAAGAGAAGAATCTCCTGAGCCAGGCGAATACACGCGATGTATCCCGGCATCGGAGAAGAACTTGTTTGAGGAGGACTCCGAAAAGGAGTATGATTAAATAGACACGTCTATTTCATCGGCTAAGGTAAAGCCCCTCTCTAAAAAAAATAAAAATGGATCGAGATTAACAGAAGTTAGGCACTGACGAGCACAGAATACGAAGGGGGAAATGGATTTCCTTTGTTGATTTTTCTGTTCTTATGAGAAATGAGTTTCCTTGAACTATCTGCAGATATGACCAGGGGGTCGAAAAAATCAGAAAATAAGGAATAAAACATTGGGATTCTATTTGGTTTTAGGTGTTTGTATTTTTTGAAAATGAAGTTTGTTTTTCCAAAAAATCACAGACATACTGAGGAGGGTTGAAGACCCGAAACACGCAGACACATCTATGCCCTAATATATGAAACCACTTAAAGATCTACAATCTCAAGAGACTAAGAATCTCAAAACAAAAATCCAACTTCCAAATATTGCAACTGTGAAAATTGACTTGCATGCTGGGAAAGCTGCAACTCAACCACTCCAAAACCAAGATGAGTCCCAATAAGAGAAAGCGTGACTCTAGCGAGTCTTCATGCAGACGTCCCCCTAAAGAGCCAAGAATTGACGAATATCCCATGGTGGTTATGCACCTTTTATAGGACCGACATCCCAAGATACCAGTACGCGTACTACTTGATTCAGGCACACAAATCTTCACGATCTCGGAGGCAATAGTCAGGAAGTACGGGATACCATGCTGGAGAAGGCAGGTCTCACTGAAGTTAAATAACTTTGAAGGTGAATCAGTATCAAGAGCAGAATGGCAGTATACGTGGCCTTTGTGCATACGCTACCAACAGCACTATGATAACCAAGCATTCGAGGTATCTCCTATGGAACCTTCATTTGATATGGTGCTTCCACACTGGTACCTTCAAGTACACCAGCTGTCAGGCTTTTTTGACAATTGCTCCACATTTGACTCCGAGTGGTGTAATATGAATTGCACCAAGGAGAAGACCGATCAACTGGACATTGAATATGATTCAGGTCTACTGGAAAATGTTGATCAAGAAACAGTGGGCTTCCTGGGTGTTGTGGGCATGAGTGCTCAGGGAGTGGAACTTGTGGATTGGAGGAGTATGGTACCTGAATGGTACAAGGAGTTCATTGATCTGTTTGATCCGGAAGGAACTACAGCTGAACTACCTCCGTATAGGTCGTTTGATCACGCCATTGACCTTAAGGAAGGAGCACAACCCCCATGGGGTCCTATCTATACGTTATCAGAAGTAGAACTGGAAGCCGTAAAAGAATACCTGGAGGGGATACTTCGAACGGACAAGATCAGGCCTAGCAAGTCTCCAGCTGGTGCTCCAATACTGTTTGTATCAAAGCCTCATGGTCGTGGCCTTAGGCTCTGTGTGGATTATCGCGGACTTAATAAAGTCACGATAATGAACCGCTACCCGTTACCCCTAATGAACGAGTTACGTGATCGAGTACAAGATACCAAAATCTTCCCCAAGATTGACTTGAAATGGGGCTATAACTTGATCCGTATCAAAGAGGGTGATGAATGGAAAATGGCATTCCGAACAAGATATGGTCTCTATGAGTACCTTGTGATGCCATTTGGACTTACTAATACTTCCGTAACGTTCCAGAATATGATTAATGAGGTCTTGTGAGACTTAATTGATCAAGGGGTAGTGGCATACATGGATGACATCCTCATCTACTCACCTACAGAGGATGAGCATGTTCACATAGTAACGAGTGTATTACAGCTTTTGCAAGAAAATAGCTTAGCGGTAGCACCGGAAAAGTGTGACTGGCATACCTCAAAGGTTGAGTTCTTGGGATACATCATCTCAGCCAATGGAGTCAGTATGGCAGAGGATGAAGTGCAGACCCTGTTGGAGTGGGCTCCACCTACAAATGTAATGGCAGTGCAATCCTTCCTAGGATTTGCTAACTTCTACCGAAGGTTTATCGAGGCATTCTCTAAGATCTGTAAGCTACTTACGGACTTGACCAAGAAAGGTATCCGATGGCAATGGACCGAGGAAGCCCAGAATGCCTTCAAGATGTTAAAAAGACAGTTCACCACGACGCCTATCTTGAGGCACTTTGATCCTGCACTTCCAACAGTTATGGAGACTGATCCCAGTAACTTCGCTATTGGAGCAGTGCTATCACAGCAAGTTGAAGGAAGACTACACCCTATTGCTTTCCATTCACGAAAAATGGATAAAGCCGAGATTAACTATGAGATCCATGATAAAGAGATGCTCACAGTAGTATCAGCCTTTAAAGAATGGAGACGATATCTTGAGGGTGCTCGATTTCAGATAATTGTGTACACAGACCATAAGAGTCTGGAATACTTCGCTACAACAAAGGTGTTAAACCGGCGTCAAGCTCGATAGGCACAAGAACTTGCGGGTTATGACTTCAAGATTGTGTATCGACCAGATACTCAGAATGGAAAGCCTGATGTACTATCTAGACGGCCAGAGTACCGTCCCTTGAAAGGGGGGGGTAGCACTGAAGAAAACGAGAACCAGCCAATTTATCACCTGTTAAGACCCGATCAACTTGTTAAGGTTGACGGAGCCCAGATAGTGCTGTCTTCTCTCAGCGTGCAAACAATTCTTAAGGTTGTATTCCACTAAAGCCTGCTGGAGGAAGTCTTCTCCTATGGACAAGATGACCCAGAGTGGATGGTAGAATACGAAAAGGCTATGAGTAAAAGCCCAAGCAATCACGTGGAATATGTGGACAGGTCTCTTTATTACAAAGGATGTCTATATATTCCAGATAGCCTGGAGTTGAAGAGAATGATCGTGAGCAAGGAGCATGACACACTGGTGTCAGGACATATGGGGCAGGACAAAACTGTGGAACTTATTCGAAGGAACTTTTTCTGGCCGCAGATGGACAGCTGGATACAAGACTATGTTGGGTCATGTGAAGACTTCCAAAAAGACAAGGCAATTCGCCACGCCCAGTATGGCCTCCTGCAGCCACTAGAGGTGCCGTATGCACCATAGGACTCAATCTCAATGGACTTCATCACAGACATACCATTGTCCAACGGACATGATAGTATCTGGGTAATTGTTGATAGGTTCACAAAGATGGCTCACTTTGTACCCCTGAAGAGTGATGCAAAAAAGGCACCCGACCTAGCACGGATATTCCTTAGGGAAGTCTGGTGGCTACATGGGTTGCATAGTACCATCGTCTCAGATAGAGATACGTGATTCACCTCTTAGTTTTGGGAGACTATCACTGGTATCCTAAAAATAAAAAGAGGCATGTCAACTGCATTCCATCCCCAAACAGATGGCCAAACCGAGAGGGCCAATCAGTCAATTGAACCCTACCTCCATACATTCTGCAACTATGAACAGAACAACTGGAGTGAGATGTTGCCAATAGGTGAATATGCCTACAATAACTCGGTGACTACGGCCACGGGACTGTCGCCTTTCTACGTGGACTATGGTTTTCATCCACGAACATCATGGTCTGTAGAGATAGAGGCAATGAACCTGGCAGGTAGGAACTATACGCATTGGATGGTCAGTGTCCATGCATTTTGCAAAAAGATATTAGAGTGTACTCAGGAGCAAATGAGTCGTCACTATGACAAGAGGTCCAAGGAGGCTCCCAAAATGAAGGTCGGAGATCTTGTGATGCTCAGCAGCAAGAACCTGAGGACCTGGAGTCCGTCAAAGAAACTCGATCACAAGATGCAAGGTCTATTCGAGATTGAAAAGGTTGTGTCTCCGAATGCGGTAATGCTTAAGCTGCCAAGGCGGTGGAGACTCCACAATCTACTTCATGTCTCGTTGCTGGAACTATATCATGTTTCGAGCAAGGCAAGCCATGCTCCACCTGATCCTGAGAGGGTTAGGAATGAGGCTGATGAGATGGATGTTGATATCGAGGAAGGTCAATGGGAGATTGACGAGATCATGGGAAGTTCCTATGATCAGGACAGCAACGTGAAGTACCTTATGAAGTGGATGGGGTTTCCCAAGGAGGAAAATTGGACGGAGGAACCCTTGGAGCATTTTCTAGGCTGAGGGGAAGGGATGATCAGGGGCTTCCACAGGAAGCACCCCAACGCGACGAAGGATCCGAGGGTCAGACTGCAAGGTTGAGTCAGTACCTTTTCCTGGTGAAGCTATAAGGGGATCCAGGTTTTTAATGGCTGACAAGACACCGAGGACATGGTGTGATGCAGCGGATAATTGTGTTTTCCTTGGTTAAAGGTTTTTTGGGGTTATCTGCGAGGAGGTTTTCCTTTTTTCCTACATATTAGGTTTTTTGGTTTTTAACAAGGAGGGAATAACAGTCAGGGTTGATGAACTTTGGTCCGAGGACGAACCCTTGTGAGGGAGGGGGTAGTGTTACACCCAGGGCGCTGGTGACACCCCAAGACATGCAATTAGTATGACTAGCCGGACTCAATCTGAGGATTGAGGCCGAGTGATATTTCATGAGTGAAAGTCATGGGCTTGGGGGAGCTCTGAAAGAGAGGAGTATTACCAACGCAACAGCAGCCAGGTGGTAACTCAAGGTTACCAATGGGAAAGGGGATGAGTGGCAGCCTAAAGCGAGGGTCTGGTCACATCCCTGGGAGGCGTCAAGGTTATCCTCCACAAGACCCATACTAAAAGCTACTAGTTGCCATATACCAGCAAAAATGTCAACTTTTTCTGGGTACAATATAACTCACGAGCGGTCGTGCAGGACGCGCGAGGCGGAACGGGTCCGGTGGGTACATCAGGGGAGCCAGACCATCTGTCAGTTGTTTGAAGATCGGACCTTAACTTGCCAAGTTACAGAGACGTATTCTTCAGTTAACTACGATTGCTGCGGCACTTGTACCAACGTCACCAGACATTTCTGGAAGCATCTAAACTCATAGATTATGTGACACTGGGGTTGTATCGTAACCGGAGTGCAGGTAGAATCAAAGGTAATCAGGCTACTTTCGATAATTCACAATGGAATAATCTTAGATCTTGTGTGTGGGTTCGGTGGTAGTGTCGGTGAG